>Ga0307497_10000194_pt1 | contig 13284 bp, 9 predicted proteins | sample 10_S_MG_FD_201366 | JGI IMG/M metagenome (GOLD analysis project Ga0307497, IMG submission 201366) | Soil microbial communities from Populus trichocarpa stands in riparian zone in the Pacific Northwest, United States - 10_S | ecosystem: Environmental > Terrestrial > Soil > Riparian zone > Trees...
ACAGCGTCTCGAGCTGGTTGATCAGCATGCGGTTGGTGAGCGCCACCGCGGCCTGCGAGGCGAGCGACTCGGCCAGGCGCTGATCGGAGGCCGAGAACGCGGCGATCTCGCCGGTGCGCGCGTCGCGGGCGTTGATCAGCTGCAGCACGCCGATGGTCTCGTGCTCGTGGTTGCGCATCGGCACGGTGAGGAACGACTTGGAGCGGTAGCCGGTCTTCGAGTCGAAGGCGCGTGTGCCGGAGAAGTCGAAGCCGTCGGCGGTGTAGGCGTCGGGGATGTTGACCGTCTTGCCGGTGAGCGCGGCGTGCGCCGCCACCATGCTGTGGTTCGGCTTGCCGTCCTTGTAGAGCTGGATCGGGTAGAAGGGCACCGGGTTGCCGCTGGTGCCGCCCAGGTAGTACTTGAGCGAGGTGGTGCGCACGATCTCGAAGCGCAGCGTCTTGTCCTCGGCCACGCGGTAGAGGGTGCCGCCGTCGGCGCGGGTGATGGTCTTGGCGGCGGCGAGGATCGACTCCAGCAGCCGGTCGATGTCGCGCTCGGCGGAGAGCGAGGCGCCGATCGCGTTGAGCTGCTCCAGGCGCTGGCCAAGGTCATCGGCACCCAGCGCCCCGAGGCGGAGGCTGGCGCTGGTATCGATGAGGTTCACGCGGCGGGTGCTACTTGACGCAGACGGCGCGGACTTCCTTCATGTGGGTCACCCCCATGAGGCACTTCTCCATGCCGTCCTGCTTCAGCGTGCGCATCCCGTCCTCCAGGCACTGCGCGAGCATGTCCGCCACGCGCGCGTGCTCCTGGATCAGCTTCTTCAGCTTGTCGGTGGCGATCAGCAGCTCGTGCAGGCCGCAGCGTCCCTTGAAGCCCGAGCCGCCGCACTTGTCGCAGCCCACCGGCTTGTAGAACGTGAGCTGGCCCTTGTCGTTGCCATACTGCTTGATCCAGTCCTTGTACACCGCCTCCATCGAGCCCTTCGGGTCCGCCTTGAAGCGCGAGGTGGCCATCAGCTCCTCGCAGTACTCGCGCAGGAACGAGGTGAGCTCGGCGCCCTCGGGGGTGTAGGGCTGCTTGCAGCTGCAGATGCGCTTCGCCAGGCGCTGCGCCAGGATGCCGAGCAGCGCATCGGAGAAGTTGAACGGGTCCATGCCCATGTCGAGCAGGCGGGTGATCGACTCCGGCGCCGAGTTGGTGTGCAGGGTGGCGAACACCAGGTGGCCGGTGAGCGAGGCCTCGATGCCGGTGCTGGTGGTCTCCTTGTCGCGCATCTCGCCGACCATGATGATGTCCGGATCGGCGCGCAGGAACGCTTTCATCACCACCGCAAAGTCGAGCCCCGCCTTCTTGTTCACCTGCACCTGGCGCAGGCCCTTCTGCGTGATTTCGACCGGATCCTCGGCGGTCCAGATCTTGGTGTCCGGCGTGTTCAGGTACTTCATCACCGAATGCAAGGTGGTGGTCTTGCCCGAGCCGGTCGGGCCGCAGACGAAGAACAGGCCGTAGGGCTTGCTCACGGTGCTCTGCAGCTCGTTCAGATTGCGTGTGGTGAAGCCCATCTTCTCGAGCGGAATCGGCTCGCCCGCGGCGAGAATCCGCATCACGATGTCCTCGACCCCACCCGCGGTCGGGATGGTGGCGACGCGCAGCTCGATGTCGAGGGGGCCGAACTTCTTGAACTTGATCTTGCCGTCCTGGGGCCTTCTCTTCTCCGAGATGTCCAGGTCGCACATGATCTTCAGGCGCGCGGCGAGCGCCGCGCGATAGGTCGCCGGGATCTCGATGTAAGGCCCGAGCGAGCCGTCCTTGCGGAAGCGGATCTCGGTCTTGGCCTTGCCGGGATAGGGCTCGATATGGATGTCGGAAGCGCCCTGGTTGTAGGCGTCGATGATGACCTTGTTGACCAGCTTGACCAGCTCGTTGTCGGCGGCGGCCGAGACCTCGTCGGTCGACGCGCCCTCGAGCACTTCGCCCGAGTCGTCTCCCATGGCGCCGAGCAGGTCCTCGACGTTGCCCATGTCGCCGCCCGCGGGACCCGCCTCCGCGCCGTAGAACTGGTTGACGGTCTCCTTGAAGTCCTTCTGCGTGGTGACCTTGTAGAGCAGGCGCGCCTTCGGGAATACGTTGGCCGCGATGCGCGAGGAGCGGATGCGCTCGGGGTCGAGGCACAGCACGGTCAGGCCTTCCTTGGCGTCGTCGATCGGCACCCACTGGTTGGCCTCGACGTACTCGCGCTTCAGGTTCTTCAGCAGCTCGGCCGGCTTGATGCGGTCGCTCTTGAACGCTTCGTAAGGCACGCCGAAGAACTTGGAGAGCGCGGCGCCGATCGCCGGGATCTTGACCTGGAATTCGTCGGTCAGCACCTGCTCGATCTCGATCGCCTTCTTGCGCGCCTGGCGCGCGGCGAGCTCGAATTCACCGGCCGACAGCACCGCGTCGGCGATCAGATAGTCGTACTTGGTCTTCGCGACCTGCGGCTTCTGGCGCTGCTTGAAGGCAATGGCGAGCGTCTGCGACAGCTCGCTCACGCCCTCCTCGGCCAGCGCGCCGAACGGGATGCCAGCCTTGTTGTTGATGATCTGGATCACGCCGATCAGCTCGTTCGAGCCGGCTTCCAGGATCGGCGCCACCAGCATCTGCTTGGTGCGGTAACCGGTGCGCTTGTCGACCTCCTGCAGGAAGCGCAGGTTGCCGTTCAGCGCGCGCAACTCGTTCTCGTCGTAGACGTCCTTGATGTTCGCGGTCTTCTTAGAGAGCGCGACGTAGCCGGCGATCGAATGCTCGGCGATCGGCAGCTTCAGGTCCTTGAACGAGTTGAGGCCGGTCTTGACCTTGGAGACGATGGACTGCTTGTCCTCGCCCATGGAGTAAATGGTCAGCCGGTCGGCGTTGAACAGCGCGCAGACGTCCGCGCTGACCTCCAACATGATTTCGTCGATATTGTTGGTGGCGTGGATCTTGTTCGTGACCGCCTGCAGCTGTTTCTGGAACGCGAGCCGCGCGGCGACATCGGTCTGCGCCGGCGACTGCTGGCTCAGGACTGCGCTCATCTCCCTACTCCTCCCTGCGACTGCCCGTAGCTAGAAATTCAATTATTACTGGACCTTCAATGTTAGTCCCAGCATACCTGATTTTCAACGGATTTCCGGCCTTTCCACAGCTTTTAACCCGCCCTGCAGCAGCCATACTTTGAAGCCCCTTTGCGCGAACAGGAAAGCCGCCGCGGCGCTGCGCCGGCCGCTCTGGCAGTAGGCAATGTAATCCTTACTACGATCGAGCACCGCGAACATGTTCCTCACTTCGGCAAGAGGCACGTTGATCGCGCCGGGCAGCTTGTCGTACTGGTACTCCGAGGGGTAGCGCACATCCAGCCAGAGCGCGCCGCGCCGCACGCGCTCCGACGCGTCGTCGTAGCCGATGCGCCGCAGCAGCGGCTCGCGCAGCATCTCGTTGAAGTGGTTGCGATTCAGGCGCAGCAGGTAGCCCGCAGCGAGCGCGGTGACGCTCGCGTTGCGCTTGGCCTCGGACACCAGCGCCTCCTCGCCGAAGGCGTCGCCGGCCTTCAACTCGGCGAGCATGACTTCGGCGCCGCCGACCAGGCGACCGACCTGAAAGCGGCCGGATTCGATCAGGTAGTAGAAGTCGCCCTCGTCGCCCTCGCGGATCACGGTGTCGCCGCGCGCAACTTTTACACGCTCGAAGCGGCGCAGCAGGTCATCGATGCGGGCCGCCGGGAGCTGGGCGAAGATCCCGGCGCGCAGGCTGCCGAGGGAAAACGGCCCGCTCGAGCGCATCGGGTCGCCGCGCAGCCGCGCGATGGTGCCTTCGGGGTCGGACGCCGCGACCTGGTCCCAGGTCGCGAGGATGTCGAGCAGGTCGTCGTCGATGATCAGCAGCTCGACGTCGGTAATCGCCTTGGCGCGCGCCAGCTTCTCCTTGCGCCGGTTGAGGGCGTGACGCGTGTCCTCGCTGCCGCCGACCACGACCAGCGTGCCGCCGCCCTGCAGTGCCAGCAGCACCTCGCCCGCGAGCAGGAACACCGAATGTCCGCCCTGCAGGCGTCCGGCCAGCGGGTCGCTGCCGCGCTGCACCCGCTCGGTCTGCGCGACCTCGGCCAGCTCCGCCAGGCGCTCGGCCGACAGGCCGGCCAGCGGCGCCAGGGCCGCGAGCTGCTGAGGCGTGGCGCGCTGGGCCGAGGCCATGGCCGGCCGCTCAGAATTCCAGGACCAGATTGTTTTGCAGCATGCGCGGCCGGAAAGTGCCCGCGCATTCCTCGATCTCGAGCATGGTGGGCTCGATCTCGCCGGGCTTGAGGTGCGTGATGTAGATCTCGGCGTTGCGCTCGAGCTTGGCGAGCTCCTCGGCCAGCGTCTGCGGGCAGAGGTGGCGCGAGACCTCGGCCAGCTGGCGCTCCTTGTTGGAGAACGCGGTCTCGATGATCAGGAACTTGAGGTTGGAGATGCGGTTCACCACCCGCCAGAGCGCGTCGTTCTGGCCGGTATCGCCGGTGAACACCAGGCTCGCGGCGCCGCTGTCGAGGTGATAGCCCACCGCCGGCACGGTGTGCCGGGCGGGAATCGGGGTGATCTTGCGCGAGCCGAGCGTAGTGGTCTGGCCGAGCTCGATCTCCTGGTAGCGCAGAAACGGCGCCTGCGGCGTCGGGATCTCGGTGAAGTCCGGCCAGATCGCCCAGTTGAACAAGTGGTTCTTCAGGATCTCGATCGTGGCACTGGTCGTGTAGACCGTGAGCGGCTTGGAGCGCATGCCGCCGACGGTATCGACCAGGAACGGGATCGAGGCCACGTGGTCGAGGTGCGAGTGCGTGATGAAGATGTGGTCGATCTGCGATAGCTCGGCGAGCGTGAGGTCGCCGACGCCGGTGCCGGCGTCGATCAGCACGTCGCTGTCGAGCAGGAACGAGGTGGTGCGCAGGTGCCGCCCCCCGATCCCGCCCGAGCATCCGAGCACACGCAAGCGCATGACGCGAGGCGCTTCCCTATTTCTCGTCGAACACGGTTACGCCGTCCCAGTCGGAGGGCGGCGGGTTGCGGCGCTTGTCTTGCACTTTCTGCAAATAGAATCCATACAGGGCGCAGCCCGGATTCATGGCGAGCAGATGCCCGAGGCTCATGTCCGCCGCATCCCAGTCGCGCGCGCGATAGGCGTGCAGCACCTCGCTCCAGAGGTGCAGCTCGTCCTGCGGAATCTCCCCTTCCAACCCGAGAGGCTCATAGATGGTGATGGCCTCATCTTTTCCCTTGACCTTGACGCGGTCGATTTCCCTGAATACCACATCTTGGACCCGGCTGCGCGTAGCCTCGCCGACCAGGATTCCCACGCCATAGGCTTTTGTCCGGCCCTCCAGTCGCGAGGCGACGTTCACCGCGTCCCCCATCGCAGTATAGGCGCGGCGCAGGCGCGACCCCATGTCACCGACGCGCACTGTGCCGGAATTCACACCGATGCCGATATTTAGCGCCGGCCAGCCGCGCTGCGCGAAGCGCGCGTTGAGCGGCGCGCACTGGCGATGCATCGCGAGCGCCGCGAGCACCCCGTTGCGCGCGTGCTGCGCGTCCTCCACCGGCGCGCCCCAGAACGCCATGATCGCGTCGCCGATGTACTTGTCGAGCGTGCCGCGGTGGCGGCTGCGGATGATCACGCTCATCTCGGTGAGATAGGCGTCGATGTACTCGCGCAGCGCGTCGGGCTCGAGCGATTCGGAAATGCCGGTGAAGCCGCGGATGTCGGAAAACAGGATGGTGAGCTCGGCGCTCTTCGGCGCCATGCTGTAGCGCCCGGGGTCGCGCGCCATCTGGTCGACCAGCTCGGGCGGCACGTACTCGCCGAAGCGCCCGGCGAGCTGGCGCTTCGAGCGCGACTCGACGAAGTAGCCGTAGGCCATGTTGAGCACATAGATGGTCGCGGCGATCAGCACCGAGGCGGCGAGCGGCAGCACCAGGCCGCCTTGCCAGACGAAGAAGTTGAACCCGGTGATGAGCGCGATGCCGAGCGCCGTAGCGAGCGTCGCCCACAGCGCGGACAACCGCGGGATGAGGAAGGCGAAGGCCACGCCGCCGATCAGAAGCAGCACCACCTCGGCGCCGATCACGTACAGCGGCCTCTGCTTCACGTCGCCATCGAGGATGCCGGCGATCATGTTGGCGTGGATCTCGACCCCGGGAAAGGTCGCGGCGATCGGCGTGGCGCGCATGTCCTGCAGCGTTGGCGCGGTCGTGCCGATCAGCACCACCTTGCCCTTGAGCGCCTCCGGCGCTACGCGATCCTTGACCACGTCGGCGAGCGACACGTAGCGGAAGCCGCCGCGCGGTCGGTAAGGCACCAGTGCCGCGGCACCGGCGTCCACCGGAATCTGCACGCCGCCGGCCCGCAGCCATTCCAGGTTCGGATCGTCGGGCGGAAAGCCGGGCTCGACCGGCGGCGGAGCGTTGCCCGGCCCGGCGAGCAGCGCGCGGACCACCGCGAGCGACAGGGCTTCGTAGTACTCGCCGCCATACTCGACGAGCAACGGCACCCGGCGCAGCACGCCGTCGAAGTCGACCACCGGGTTGATGTGCCCTGCGCCCGCCGCATTCTGCAACAGCACCGGCAGATTGCCGGTGTAACCGAAAATCATCGGGAAAAACACGCGCCGTCCGTCGAACGCGCCGCTGGGCAGGACTGGCGGCGGAAGCGCGTTGGCCTTTACCGCGCGCTCGTCGAAGTTGAAGTAGTAGCCCAGCACCACCGGCCGCCCCTTCATGCTGGCGGCGAAGCGGCGGTCGAAGTCGAGCGTCGGCCGCAGGCGCGAGTACGCGCTCTGGAACCGGGCGTCCGCCTTCAGGTCGGCGCCGGCGAGCGCGTCGAGCGCTTCCATGCCGGAGCTCGGATCGCGCTCGGCCCACACCACGTCGAAGCCGAGCACCGCGACGCCATAGCGATCGAACAGCTTGTCGACCAGCTCGGCCATCAGCCGGCGGCTCCACGGCCAGCGGCCGATCTCGCCCAGGCTCTTCTCGTCGATGTCGAGAATCACCAGGCGCTCGTCGACGCCGCGCGGCATGGTCATGCGCAGGCGCGTGTCGTAGATGATGTTGTCGAGCTGGGAGACGAAGCGCAGCTTGCCGTCCGTGGTGGGGAACCACCCCGCGGCGTGAGCTACGAAGAACAGCGTGATCGCGAGGCCGAGCGCGATTCTCAGGCTAGGCCTGCCTTGGCACTTAAGCCTTTAGGAAAAACTCCATCTTGACGCCCGCGAGCTCGATCACGTCGTGATCCTTGAGCGCATGCGGCGCGGCGCCGATCTGCTGGCCGTTGACTGTCGGGCGGTTGGCGCCCTCGACGTGGGTAATGAAGTAGCCGGCCGGGCGCCGCGTGAGCACCGCGACCTGCACGCCGGGCTTGCCGAGCGTGGTGAGAGGCTTGGTGAGCTCGAGCTCCTTGCCGGCATTGGCGCCGGACAGCAGCTGGATCGCGCCGAGCGGCTGGCCGGGTCGGCCGGCGGGCGCCGCTGCAGGGGCTGCCGCGGGGGCCGCCTTCGGGGCGGCGGCAGGAGCCGGTGCGGTCAGGTCGGCGGGCTTGACGGCGGGGGCGGTGTCGGCCTGCTTGGCTGCCGGCACAGGCTTGGCGGCGTCCTTGTCGGCGATGCCGGCAGCCGTGGCGCTGGCGGCGGCTTGCTGCACCGCGGCCTGGCGCTGCGCGACGGCGGCCTGCGCGCCGCCACCCGAAGCCTTGATCTGCTCGGCGGCGGCCTTGATCTGCGACGGGCGCAGCACCATGGTCTTCTCGAAATCGGCCTTCTCGCCTCCCGCCCCCGCAGGCGCGGCCTCGCCGATGAACTTCAGCTTGTACTTGCCGAGTTCGACGACGTCGTTGTTCTGCAGGAAGTGCTTCTTGATCGGGTTGCCGTTGACCACGGTGCCGTTGGTGCTGCCGAGGTCTTCGAGGAACGAATCGTTGAGGATGGTGACGATGACGGCATGCTCGCCGCTCACTGCAAGGTTGTCGATCTGGATGTCGTTATGGGGCTTGCGGCCGATGGTGGTGCGCTCCTTGGTCAAGGGGATCTCCTTGAGCACCAGGCCATCCATGCTGAGTATCAGTTTCGCCATAGCGGGTCCCGGGGGGTTATTTTAGCCAGCCGAACACCTTGCCCATGACGCCACGCCGGCCGGGGTATTCCCTTAGGACGCGGACCAGTATAACCGAAACGTTATCCCTACCCCCGTTGTCATTGGCCATCTGCACCAGGTGCTGGGCCGCGAGCTTGAGGTTGCCCTTGCCGAGCGTCTGCAGCGTCATGGCGATGTCTTCGTCCTCGACCATGTCGCACAAACCATCCGAGCACAGCAGGAAGATGTCGCCCGACTTGGTCGGGTACTCGTGGATCTCGGGCTCGACGGTCGGGTCGATGCCGAGCGCCTTGGTCACCAGGTTCTTGTGCTGCGCCTTCTTCGCCTGCTCGGGCGTGATGATCCCGGAATCGATCTGCTCCTGCAGCAGCGAATGATCGCGCGTCACCTGGCTGAAGTTGCCCTCGCGCAGCATGTAGAGGCGCGAGTCGCCGAGATGCGCGACCAGCATGCGGTTGTCGTAGAACAGGCACACCACCAGCGTGGTTCCCATGCCCGCGTATTGCGACTGGCTTTGCGCCGCCTGATAGATGGAGCTGTTCGCCTTCAGCACCTGGTCGCGCACCAGACGTCCCGCGATCTCCTCGTTGTTGGCGCTGTCGACGTCGTAGGGCTTGGCGTTGGCGAGAATCTGGCGCATCTCGGTGACGATCACCGTGGTGGCCATGCCGCTCGCCACTTCGCCCGCGTTGTAGCCGCCCATGCCATCGGCGAGCACCACCAGGCCGTTGACCGGATCGGCGGCGATCGAATCCTCGTTATGCGAGCGCACCATGCCCGGATCGGTGCAGGTGGCAATCTCTAGGTTCTGGCTGAGGTCCATCAATGCATCGCCGCTGCCAGATGCTGGCAAAAACCGAATTTCAAAAAGCGCCCCTCCCGCTTATCCCTGGGGCGCATTGTTGCAGCCTTATGCGAGAAGAGTCAACGATTTAGCTGATCAAACGGCGTGCTTCAGGCCCCCGCTATCGCGCCCGCTTTTACCGATCCGCCTGCAAGCAATTCAGCCGCCGCAACTTTCTTGCCGTCGCCGAGCTTCGCGCGCAGCACCTCGATGCGCCCGCCCTGCGCCGTGATCTGGAAGGATTTGTCCGTGACTTCGACCACTTCGCCGATTTTTCCCTTGACGGCGCCGAAGGTCCGTACCGGATGCTTGCGCGCGTCGAAGATCTGCAGCTCGGCGCCGCCCAGGGTGGTCCAAGCGCCGGGCGCCGGGTTGCAGCCGCGGATCGCGTTGTAGATGAAGTCGACATGGTTGGCCCAGTTCAGCCTGGCCTCGGCTTTGCGGCACCAGCCTTCGTAGGTCGCCTGCGACTCGTCCTGCACCACTTCCCGGTGTTTGCCCGCGACCACGAGATCGGCCGCCTCGAGCATCGCCTTCACCCCCATCGGAAACAGGCGGTCGAAGTACACCGTGCCGAGCGTGTCGTCCGGGCTGATCGGCGTTTCCTTCTGCAGCACGATCGGGCCTTCGTCGAGGCCGTCGGTCGGGCGGAAGATGGTGAGGCCGGTCTTGGTGTCGCCGCGGATGATCGGCCAGTTGATCGACGACGGCCCGCGGTACTTCGGCAGCAGCGACGGGTGGTACTGGATCGTGCCGCGCTTCGGAATATTGACGAAGTCCTGCGGCGCGAACTGCAGCACGAACGCCATCACGCCGAGCTCCACGTTGAGCTTCTTCAACGCGGATTTCGCCTCTTCTCCCTTGAGGCTTTGGAATTGAAACAGCGGGACGCCTTTTTCCTGCGCCGCGACCTTGAGCGCGTCGGGGCGCGCGCCCGGTTTCTCCGGCGCGCAGAACACGCCGGCGACTTCGTCCTTGCGCGCGAGGAATGCCTCCAGAACGGCTTTGCCGAAATCCTGCTGACCAATGATCGCGATTTTCATGCGGCTTTCTTGGGTGGTGCGCTCAAAGCGCCTGCGCTTTTCAGCGAATTGATCTTGTTCTGGTCGTAGCTCAGCACTTCACGAAGAATTTCATCCGTGTGCTCGCCGAGCGTCGGCGAGCGCTCGATCTTCGCCGGCGACTCGGAGAGCTTGATCGGCATGCCGACGTTGAACCACTTGCCGCGCTGCGGATGGTCGAGCTCGACCCACATGTCGCGCCCGCGCACGTGCTCGTCGGTGGCAAGGTCATGGGTGCTCATGATCGGCCCGCACGGCACGTCGAGCGGGTTGAGGATCGCCATCAGCTCGCGTTTGGTGTACTTCTCCGCGAACTTGTTGATCAGCGTCCACATCAGGTTCTGATTTTTTCGTCGATCCGAAATTTTCGAGAACCGGGGGTCGGTCGCCATCTCGGGCATGCCGACGTCCGGGCCGATGCGCTTGGCGAGGTCTTCCCACACCGCTTCCTGCACCACGACGTACAGCCAGTCGTTGGGGCCGTGCGGCTTGCAGTGAATCGCGTTGCCGAGCTGGCCGCCGCCCGAGTCATTGCCGGCGCGCGGCACGTCGCCCATGCCCTTGTAGGTCGGCACCGAAAACTCCGACAGGTCGCCGCGCGTCAGGCGCTGGTGATCGCGGAACTTGACGCGGCACAGGTTCATCACGCCGTCCATCATCGCCACCTCGACGTACTGGCCCTTGCCGGTGTGCTCGGCCTGGCGCAGCGCGGCGAGCAGGCCGATCGCGAGGTGCAGCCCGGTGCCGCTATCGCCGATCTGCGCGCCGGTCACGAACGGCGGCCCGTCGGGAACGCCGGTGGTGCTCATCGCGCCGCCCATCGCCTGCGCCACGTTCTCGTAGGCCTTGAAGTCCGAGTACGGCCCGCTCGAGCCGAAGCCCTTGATCGAGCCCATCACGATTTTCGGGTTGATCTCGCGGATCTTCTCCCACGGGAAGCCGAAGCGGTCGAGCACCCCGGGGCCGAAGTTCTCCATGATGATGTGGCACTTCTTCAGCAGGTCGATGAACACCTGCTTGCCCTCGGCGCTCTTCATGTTGACCGTAATCGAGCGCTTGTTGCAGTTCAGCATCGTGAAGTAGAGCGAGTCGGCGTTCGGCACATCGCGCAGCTGGCCGCGCGTCGCGTCGCCCTGCGGGTTTTCGAACTTGATCACGTCCGCGCCCATCCAGGCGAGGAGCTGCGAGCAGGTCGGACCGGCCTGGACGTGCGTCATGTCCAGAATGCGAACTCCTTTAAGCGCTTCCATTTACTTTTTCTTTCCTGCGGTCGGATTCAGACTCGTAATGCGGCCGCTCTCGGTGCCCGCGGTCTCGTCGATCACGGCGTTGATCAGCGTCGGCTTCTTCGAGCGCAGCGCCTCTTCCATCGCCTTGCGCAGCTCGGCCGGCGTGGTGGCGTTCACGCCCACGCCGCCGAAGGCTTCGATCAGCTTGTCGTAGCGTGCGCCCTTCACGAATACGGTGGGCGCCGGATCGCGGCCGTTCGGATCGACGTCGGTGCCCTTGTACACGCCGTTGTTGTTCATGATCACGATGCACACCGGCAGGTTGTAGCGGCAGATGGTCTCGACTTCCATGCCGGAGAAGCCGAACGCGCTGTCGCCCTCGATCGCGATCACCGGCTGCTTGGTGACCACCGCGGCAGCGACGCAATAGCCCATGCCGACGCCCATGATGCCCCAGGTGCCGACGTCGATGCGCTTGCGCGGCTTGTACATGTCGACGATCGAGCGTGTGAAGTCGAGCGCGTTCGCGCCCTCGTTCACCAGCATCGCGTCCGGGTTGGCCTTCACGATGTCGCGCACCACGCTGAGCGCGCTGTGGAAGTTCATCGGCGACGGATTCTTCGCCAGCGTCTCGGCCATCTTGGCGACGTTGCCGTTCTTCTTCTCGGCGACGGCATTCAGCCATTCCGCCGGCGGTTTGGGGAAATTCCCCAGGCCGGAAAGCATGGCGCTCACGCACGAGCCGATGTCGCCCACGACCGGCGCATCGATGCGCACGTTGCTGTCGGCTTCCTGCGGCGAGATGTCGACCTGGATGAATTTCTGGCCGCCCCAGTCCTTGTGACCCTTGCCGCCCCAGGTCTTGCCTTTGCCGTGCGACAGCAGCCAGTTGAGGCGCGCACCGATCAGCATCACGACGTCGGCTCCGGGCAGCACGAAGGAGCGGGCGGCGGATGCGCACTGCTGGTGCGTGTCGGGCAGCAGGCCTTTCGCCATCGACATCGGCAGATAGGGGATGCCGGTCTTCTCGATCAACGTCTTGATGTCGGCATCGGCCTGCGCGTATGCCGCGCCCTTGCCCAGGATGATTAATGGTTTTTTGGAAGAACGAAGTAGATCAAGGGCGCGTTTGACCGCGTCCGGCGCGGGAATCTGCTTCGGCGCGGCATCGACCACCTTGATGAGCGTGTTGTTGCCCGCCACGGCGTCGATGGCTTGCGCGAACAGCTTGGCGGGGAAATCGAGATACACGCCGCCCGGGCGGCCCGACACAGCGGCGCGGATGGCGCGCGCGATGCCGACGCCGATGTCCTCGGCGTGCAGCACGCGGAACGCGGCCTTGGCGACCGGCTTGGCGATCGCGAGCTGGTCCATCTCCTCGTAGTCGCCCTGCTGCAGGTCGACGATCTCGCGCTCGCTCGAGCCGCTGATCAGGATCATCGGGAAGCAGTTGACCGTGGCGTGCGCGAGCGCGTTGAGGCCGTTCAGGAAGCCGGGCGCCGACACCGTGAGGCAGACGCCGGGCTTCTGCGTGAGGAAACCGGCGATCGACGCGGCGTAGCCCGCGTTCTGCTCGTGGCGGAACGACAGCACGCGCAGGCCGGCGGCCTGGGCGCGGCGCGTCAGGTCGGTGATCGGAATGCCCGGCAGGCCGTAGATGGTGTCGATGCCGTTGAGCTTGAGCGCATCGATGACCAGCTGAAAGCCGTCGGCGGTCTGGTGTACTTCGGTGGCGACTTGGGGTTCTGCGGTGCCCATAAGCTGGCTCCTGATTCTGCTCCTACGCGAGGACCGTTATGGTAAGAATCGCCCTCCCGGCGCGGCCTTGACTGAGGTCAAGGGTCTAAAATCCCGCCTCCCATGACCTCGCTTTCCTCCCATCCACAGCGCAACAGCCTGCGCCTTCAACTGCGGCAGAACCAGATGCTGCAGGGCATGAGCAACGCCCAGTGGAACGAGCTCGAGCCGCTGCTGTTGGTGGCCGACTACCGCAAGGGCGATCCCCTGGTGCGCCAGGGCGACGAGGAGATGGA
>Ga0307497_10000195_pt1 | contig 13270 bp, 13 predicted proteins | sample 10_S_MG_FD_201366 | JGI IMG/M metagenome (GOLD analysis project Ga0307497, IMG submission 201366) | Soil microbial communities from Populus trichocarpa stands in riparian zone in the Pacific Northwest, United States - 10_S | ecosystem: Environmental > Terrestrial > Soil > Riparian zone > Trees...
CAGGGTGCTCATGTCCACCACCTGCTTACCGGCATTCCCGGCGGCGTCCTGAACCGGCACATACTTCTTGCCAGTGTCATGCCTGTCGAAAGGATTCCATCCTTCCATGACCGGCTCCAGGTTTTCAGGGTGCAGGAACAGGTCGTAGTTCTGATTCAGCACGTTGCCGCCACCGATCTTTCTGCCGATGTTCTCGTTGAAGCGTTTCCATGAGGCTTCGATCCCGCGCTGGTTGTCATCACGCACGCTGTTGGCCTGATGCAGCATGTTGTTGTAAGTGAGCCTGACGGACGCTGACTTGGCGAGCCATGGCGACATTCGTGTGGCGTACTCGGCTTCAAAATCCGGTGTTCCCGGCCCTTTGTTCTCCCGGTACAACTGAGCAAGTACGTCATTAGCACCGGCTTCAGCTTCGTTGGCATCCTGGATTTTATTTGAAAGGCGTTCCTCTCTGGACTGCTTGATACCGAAGGCCGCCTGCGCGTTCTCCATCTGCTGGACAAATTTCTCCTGATCCCATCCCAGCTTTTTGACCGCCATTTCATTCTTGAAGGCGTCCTGCTGGCTGTCCTGCTGCATTTTCAGACCCTTGAGCTGCATCTGCGCCACCATGTTCTGGTAGTACCGTTCCTTGGCGTTAGCCGCGACCCCGAGCTGCCAAGCGTTCATAAAATTTCCAACGAGATCGGGTTGTCCGGGCATTTTTGCGCCGCCGATCCAGCCTGGTTCTACCGTTGGGCCGTATTCGTTTGCCATGTTATCCTCCTGAGTTGAAAATGCCTCCCAGCCAACCTCCGAGGCTGCCGCCAACCCCGGTGGTCTGGTAATTCGGATCAGTGCTGTTGAAGGCGTTACCGAAGTTCGTCATAAAGCCCTGGTTCGCTGGTTGACCAAACTGCATTCCCTGCGTTCCCCCAAAGGACATTCCGCCAGCCATACCGCTCGGGCCTCCCATCGCTCCGGCGACTCCGCCACCCATCATGGAGCCGTAATTGAGATTCGGGTTTTGCGCGATTGAGTTCCCCATTGAGCTTCCACCGGGGCCAGCGAAACTGCCGAGCAAGCTGGCCAGCATCGCGGCTCGATGCGCCATGGCCGGATCAGGAGCGGCTGCGGTGTTGTAGCGCAACTGCTTCACATCGCGCTTCGCTGCGGCCTGCTTCGCCAGGAAATCAGCAAAGAACGACGGACTGTACATATACTGACTGGTGGGCATCATGGTGCCGCTCGCTATCTGCGCCCATCGCTGCGCCGCGTTCCCGCCGGAAGCCGCCAGGTCTGCTCCCTGCTTCATCATGTCCAGACTTGTCAGGCCAAGCTGCCGCGCCTGGTTCGCTCCGCCCATAGGTGAACCCATCAGGCCGGTGCCGAGATTCTGGAAAGCACTCTGCCGGAACACCTGCGCCATGACATCGGGTGGCAATTCCCCTTTAATCATCGGCTTGGCTGCTTCAAGTACGCCCTTGGCATCCTCACTGCCAAGACCTATGAGGCTCCTGAGATCGAGACCAGCAGACGACAGCTTGTCGAATACGTCATTCTGAAAGAGAGTCCCGAGCTGTTGAATCTGCGGCCATTCGGTCATCTCCCCTTTGAGGAGTTTGTCCAACGCCTCAATGAGATCAGTGGGGATGAACTCCGCGACCTCCGGCTTCCGCCCATGAATCATGTCGCTAAGATTTGCCATATTATTGACTCCCGTAACCGCCCACATCGCCTAACCCGAACCCGTAGGTCTGGATGTGAACGGTGTGCCTGATTCCAGCCAGGTAGTTTTTGAGTTCCTTATCCAAAATGTCGAGAGCTTGCTGCTGATTTACCCCGGCCTCCTGCCATTTCTCGGCTTCTTCCATCATCTTTCCAGAGGTCATCAGCCTCAACGCCTCGTAGTTCTTAATCACCATCATGTCCTCTGGCTTCTTCAGAACCCAGCGCAATTTGCAGACGGCGGTGATCGTGGTGGAGTCTTCGCAGTTGGCGATCAGCTTGTATTTGCGGCGCGGTGCGGAGAACCCGGGCTGTAGATGGTCGCCCTGGTCGATCAGCATTTCAGAGCACGGGAAACCTCCCGGCCCGTTCTCTAGCGACTGGAAGAACTGGCTTCGGATCGGGCATGGACGACCGCAGACGTCGAATGCCAGGACGCCTTCGACTCCCTGCGGGAAATAGATGCTTCCTCCCACCACTGTTGCCTTGATGGTGATAACGGTGTCTTTCCAGATGCCGCGCTCCATCAGACGGCGTTCGGCCTGGTTGATCGTCCATGTGAGGTCGCGCTTGCCCATTCTCAGGGCTTCGGGAAGGTCGAGAGCGATCTGCGCCCTCATCCAGCCAAGGGTGTTCTGCGCGAAATCCACCAGATCCTGACGGTAGCCGGACTTCCTGCGCATGTAGTTGCGAGGATCGAAGATGTGCTTTTTGACTTCGGCCTGAAGCATCTCCATCCCTGCCTGCCGGTACGCCTGCGCTTCCTGAATGGCGTTGTTCTCGTAACGCTCAATCGACAGGATGATGCACTTGATGGCCTCGATGTTCTGGCAAATCAGGTAGTCTTCGTCATTAGTGAGTGGCAGGTATCGCTTCGCTCCCGTGCATTGCACCACCGCGTTGGATGGATCAAGCCCGGGGTAGAAATAGACCCTTCTCACATCGCTGGGATCTGCCGGGTTGCCGTTCAGTCCGAAGTCCAGGAGCGGATTGTCCATCGCCTGCGACGGATCGAGGTAGGCGGAGTTGTTGACGATCTCGCACCACGCCTGGGTGGTGTCCTTGTCGCCATACGCCTTGGTGCTGTCAGTCGGGATAGCCGGATGCACTTCAATGATGTTCTCCATCTGCGGCGGAAGGAACAGAAACCGGCTTTGGGCCACAATGTTGGCGATTATCATTCCGCCGACCGGGATCAGCGCATCGAGGATGATCTTGGTGGCTTCGTTCAAGCGCACCAGGACACGCGGGTCATCCGCGCACACGCCGTTCTCCACCACGCCGCAGATCATGGGAGCAACGTCCCTGAACTGAAGGCCGCCCGGCAGCGGCAGAAACTCAGTGGGCGGCGGGAAGGCAATATCAATGCTGGAAGGTGCTTCGACCATTATGACTGGTATCCTATGAAGATGATCCACCCGAGGGCGATGAATGGGTTAAGAACGCTCACTGCGTCCGGGGTTGGATTTCCTTCCGACTGGATTTTCAGGATTTCGTTGTTGTCTTCGTTGCCCACGCTGGGTTTCCCCCACAGCAGTCCGTGCTTGTCGAGGTCTTCCCCTCCGGAGTCGATTTTGTATCTGCCGATCTTGAGAGTCCCGATGTCCACCGTGGGCTGGTAGCTGGTCTTTTCGTTCAGTATGAACTCATGCACTCCGCCAGTGTGCTGGCCTGTTTTGGGATCGGCCCAGGTCAGCCATTCGCCATCCTCGTAATCGTTATGGCTGTCGGACTTGTTCATGTGCGCCCCGACCAGGAACTTGTCCGAGAAGTCCGGCGTACCGTTCTTCCCGTTGCACAAAGCCCAGCCGTCGTATTCTCCGCCCACGTTCCCCAGGCCGGTGGCATTGAAATGCCCTTCAGGGCTATACCCCGGGGCACCGTGGAACGCCCTGATCTCACCAAGCATGCCGTTGTAAATCCTGCGCCAGCTCCCCGACCAGTACACCTTTATGGACACAGGTCGGCCCTGGGAATCTTTCTCGATCCACACCTTGTCCTGGTCGTCGGCATTAGGGGTGCCATTCTGGAGAACGTATGGCTGATAGCTCCCCTCGATGGTGGTGATGACCAGTCCGTTGAGGAGCTGGATTAACTGAACGAGGTTGAGCGGCGTCGCATTGGGATCAGGCGTGCCAAACTCAGTTTTAACGTGGGGATTCATAAGCAGTCTAGCATTTCGCTCTTGAAGTTTCAATCTGACGCTGCGCGTGCAGCCTGAACCGGTCGATGACTATGTGGCCAGAGCCGGAAAACTTGATCTGAAAATCGTAGCCCCGGCGCAGCTTGCGACTGGTGGTTGGATCACAGTCGTTGGCAGGTTTGCCTAACGAGACTCTTGGAGCAAACCCGGGGCGTGCGGTCGGCACACCACCTGCGTCGATCAGGCCGCGCTCACCGATCATGGTAAACTTGTCGATGAACTCACGCCACAGAGTCCACTGCGGGTAGTTATCCGGACGATAATGTATGCGAAGATCGTGCATTTACTCGATGATCTCCTTCAGCCACAGGTCGCCATCATACAGTTCGTTCTCTGTAAACACAGTAGAATCCTGCGGGTTGAGCTTATTGAAATCGAACGTCCTGCTGATTAGCTCCCAGTTGATGAGTTCGCCGCCAAAATCGTCGTGGTCATCCGATGACAGCTCGTAGAGCTGATTCTCCCCGTGGCCGTCCATGCCGAAAATAAACGATCGGGTAACGCCGTTGAACGTTCCGGTGAGCAACTGGATGGGAAGAAACTTCGTGGATAGCCACTGACCTTCCCATGCTGGTTTCGTGGACTGCACGTTCGGGGTCTGCCCAAAGGAACTCAGGATGTCGAAATCCACCACCACCGATCCCCAGTGGATTGGTCGGCCATTGTTCCACAACGGAGAAGTGCTGATTAGAACCCGGTTGTCGAAATACATGGAGGAGCAGTATTTGAGCAGCGAGCCTGTGTCGTTTTCAAAGTACTGCCGGACGTTGGTGGAGAGCGGGATGTGCGCCCAGCCGCTCTGCTCACTGCGGGCCTGACGCCATGAGCGCATTCCGTCATCACTCCTGAACCAGAGATCTTCGTTCACCACCGAGATGGAGCGGTGGCCCCGGAGTCCCGTTGTAAGGAGCGACAGGATCTGGAAAGAGCTGCTTTTCCAGAGGCTGCGATCCAGGGAAAGAAAAAAGCTGGTGGCACCGCGCTCTGCGAACACCAGGAGCTGACCATTCCCGGTGGAGGTGTCCAACTGCGGAAAGAAGATCATCCCGGTGGCCACTCCCTGCTGAAACGGGATGGCGGCATCGAAACCTTCCGCCAGGAAATTGCGCTCCGTGAACAGGATCAGTGAGTCGGCGGGATCTGGCAGGTCATGGCTTCCGTACAGGTCGCCAAACGCCACATCGCGCTGGTTGACTATCACCACCAGTCGCCCCATGCCGTAGGCCATCATGGTGCCGGTTGGGATTTCAGTGTGGTCAATGTCCACGGTCGTCTTCGCCCTGCGAGCCTTGACCGAATCGAAGATGATGGCCCTGCTGTTGCCGTCCTGGGCGATCATCCATTTGTCGGCCTGGCACATATAGCCAATCGGAATCCTTTTCATGTTCCGGAGCTTCTTAGGATCGTCGTCGATGACGACCTCGGTGACCTTGGCCGTGTTCACCCGGGGTACGATCTTGAACAGGCGGCCACCAATGAGAGCCACGATGCAGTCTTCTCCGTTATGAGGCGAGTAGGCCGCAGCGCATTGCAGGATGCCGTGCTTGTAAACCCAATTTGAGTCTTCGTTCACGAACCAGCGTGCGATGCTGCCAAACAGGAAAGCTCGATGCACACCAGTCCCAGCCGTGGCGAACGTGATTTTCGGGCCATTCAAGGTCTCTGAAATCCTGAAATTGGTCGTAGTCAGGCTGTCGCTCAGGACAAAATACTGATGAGGAGCGGGATGAATCGACGCCGGAAGCGTGCCACTGGTGACGAACACCACCTTCTGACCGGCAATCAAGCCATGGCTGGACGCGGTAACAGTGACGTCTCCTTTCGTCCCAGTAGTGAAAACACACGCACCAAGACCATTGATCCCCACATTGTTAGGCTTGTATTCTCCGGCTATGAATGAACTATCCGGATTGAAGGTGTGCGGCTCATTGAAGCACCACACCTGACCGGTGACAGCGGGAAATTCCTCGTCCAGTTTCCTGAACCCCGGGCGAGTTTTCATCGTGCCGCCACGAAACGTAATGTTGCGTGCGCTTACTGCCTGGTTGACGTCCAGGGAATCAGGCATGCGACCAGCATCGACTCCGCCTTCCAGCGTGAGCCAGCCGTCGAACACCCTGTTTTTGTCTTTAATCATGCCGGTTTCAATTCTGGTGTGTGCCGAGAGAGTTTCTGTGGAGGCCCGCCGCCGACATTTGCTCCTTTTTCGCCACTACCACTGGTCAGGCGGTCAATGATTGACTGGTAAAGACCCGGTGTGTTCACCAGTTGGTTGTGGAAATCAACCTGCCCGCCATGGTAGGTGTTCCAGTTCCACCCCGGGTTCAACGGACTTCCAAGCGGCTGACTGGCCCAGGGACTCGGCATTGCATGCTTAAACAGGCCAAAATTCTGAGGCGTAGTGTAAAGACCCTTATACATCCTGTGGAGGTATGTCAGTGCCTGGTTAGCTGGCCCTCTGATACCGCCCAGAGCAGAGGGATTAACTGGCCCGCCACCACCCAGATTGCCGCCGAAGCCGATGGCTGTGAGCATGTTTCCCACTGTGCCGCCTCCGGCCAGTGTTCCTCCCTGTCCTCCGACTCCGCCAATGAAACCACCCTGCATAGGGCCGGGTGTCAGTGAAAACTCAGGCGAAAAAGGATTGTCACTCCCGTAACCTTCCGATCCTCCCGGCCACATTGAACCAGTTCCCTGGCCAGGACGATAACCTATGGACTGAAGGTAACCTGGGCTGGAGTAACCAGGGTCGTTCATTATGTTGTTAAAAATTCCCGTTGCGGCTTCTCCGGCTGCCTGAACGATCCTTCCTGCGGCATCACGAATGTTGCCAGCGGCGTCCTTGACAAACTGGCCAGCTCCCCTCCAGTCAGTGGGCCGTCCCAGTTCATCCATCATCGAAGGTTGTGGAAATACATCATTCGCGGTCGGATAAAGAGGCATGCTTTGCCCACCACGGGTCAGATTGTTGTTGGGATCATTCGGATTTATGGTCTGGGGATTACCCGGCGATGGAGCGTAAGTGTTGGGATCGGAGTAGGCATCTGGGCTAACATTGCCTCCACCACCGCCGCCGGTGTCAGGTACACCTCCCGGGGTTGAAAACTGGTCAATAAAGAAAGGCCACTGGAATCCCGCACCTGGATCTGCTGGGCCATTTGCGAAAATATCAGGAGGACTGAACGCATTTACCGGACTGCCCGAAAAATCGTAGCTGTTTCCAGTCGGGTCATAGTAACCACTGGTACCGGTCGGGTACATGGTCTCATTGGGAGCAGGATTCGGGTTAGATGGATAATCCTGGTAAACGTCATTAGTAGGCGGAGCCATGAACTCATTTGGCGCGGGGTTCGGATTGGACGGATAATCCCGGTAGATGTCATTGGCTGGCGGAGCCATGAAGTCGTTAGGCGCAGGGTTATAGACCGTATCAGGGAAGTACTGATTGTTGAAATCAGGCGGGAAATCAGGAGGGAAGTATCCCATGTCATTGGGATACATGGTCTCGTTAGGCGCAGGATTACTTATGGGGTAAGACCCAGGCCCGCCGAATCGTGGCTCCAGGTCGGGAGCAAGGCTCGGCTCAGGTACCATGTTGGCCGGTGGAGGCAGCGAATCATCTCCGCCGTATGGGTAGTCGGGTGTGTAGCCGATGGTTTGGTAGCCATTGGCATCGGGAATCCCCATCCGCTGTCTTTCTTGAGGAGTGAGAATGTTGCGATCGGCACCGCCCGTGGGGGCATTGGGATACATCTTATGCCAGAGGTCACCGAAGTTCGACATTTCCGCCGGATCGTAGATCGTTTGGCCACCGCCCCTGAAAGGCTGCTCAAATTCTGAATTTGGCATATCCGGATCTAGTCCGGGCACCAGTTGGGTCATTGTCGGGTCAGTTCTGTTGCCGAAATCCATCCATGGGGCTGTAGGCGGCCAACCGTACCTATCCGGAATGTTTGAAAAAGGATTGGGATTTATGGGAGGAGGAAATGTCCCACCGCCGCCAGTGAACCTGCTTCCACCGCCACCGGTATTCCCAAAGAAACGCTGCCAGAAATCAATCATAGGGCAAAGTCGTCCACCCTGTTGACCAGCCACCATTTGCCGTGGTCGGTGTTAAAGACGAACTTGACGTAGATTCCACCAAGTCCAACCGTGACCTGCGGCAGTTTAAGTGTCCCGCTATCACGGAATGCGTCACCCCATGTGATGGGAAAGGACTGCACCACTGGAATGTCAGGCGGCGCGGGAGGAGGCGGAATCTCATGCACTTCCTCGATGAAGATTTCAAGCTCCTGTCCGTCAGTGGGCGTCCCGCTCAGGTTGTCGGTGAATGAAAGGATCGGCTGATCCTGCGCGGTCAGTTTGTAAACGTCGTTGTTGTCGGTGTCGATGGCCGGTCTAGCGAACGCGACAAAGGACGCCACGCGCTTCTCGATGCGCTTATTAGTGAAAGTCTCGGGATGGTCAACGGTGGCAACCATTCCAGCCGTAGGAAGTGTCAGTCGGGTGTTGTCGAGCAGGGCAAAGATCAGGGCGCGGCCTGCTGTTATGTCCGGAGAATCCAGCGGCATGAAGGTGCTGAAATTCCCGCAAATGGAGATTGTCTTGCCGGAATTCTGGACTCCTGTCCCGCCGTATGCGCCCTCGATCAGTTCCGCGTTCCACCGGCCTTCTGTAACGTGACCAAGGTTGGTGATGGAATCCTGGCCTGTGTAAGCGGGATCAATGTCCACGTTGTCAGGCCCGACCCAGATCCTTCCAGGCGTGCCGACCACGTTGAGCGTGTTGCCGTCCTTGGTCAGTCCACTGCCCGGGATAATGGTTGCCCCGCTGGTGGAAAAGAGAATCCAGTTCGGATCATCGCCAAGCTGCGGCGGGTTATGCGCAAGCGTGGCGACCTGCACCCAACTCGTACCGGCGTTCAGGTCACCTTCCAGAACGTGGACGTAGGCCCGATCCAATCCGCCCACTCCGAGAGTGTCAGGAGCGCGTTCCCATTGTACGGCATCGCGGGCAATCCAGATGCCTTCATGGTAGGCAGTGTTAGGCGGATAACTGTACAGAAGAACTCGGTCTCCGTCCTGAATCTCGACCCCATCAATCACGCCCAGTCCACCTGGGCCGGGCCATGGTCGTCCAGATCCTGGTGAAGCCACCCGAACCGCTGCCTTTGGATTCAAGCCTTGCAACAGCATGTCCATGAAGCCTTTATTGACCGCATCATTGGGATCGACAGGATTGGCTACATTGACGACCCTCTTGTTGTTGATGCTCAGATTGTCCTGCGGAGGCATAATCAGGTCGAGCCTGGGAACTCTTTGTGGACTAAGCGGTGTGGCATTCCACACACCGATCCTGACGTCGCCAAGAGATGAGATTCTTAATTGCTGGTCTCTGGTCAGCGTTCCGTTGTCAGGGCCAATATCCAGGAAGGTAGGCCGCGTTGCTGTCCAGACATGATTGATCCCATCCCAGTCGTGCAGCCACTGATTGGCCGGAGGATGGATGGTGGGAGGAATTCCGATCGGAGGCAGGTTGGTGGTGTCCAGGTTCAGCAACCTGTAATTCGCCATGTCGATGTCGTTCTGGGCCAGTCCGTCGTAAATCAACGTCCTGCCAGCTTCTTCAACAGGTAGAGGTATTTCAGTTTCTCTGTTCATGGGCATACGTCTGGGTAGGGGATGACAGTTAATGGCGTGACAACGAGCCACGGGTTGGTTTTTCCAGCACCGGGACATTGCGTAGCGAACCCGCTGTTGTTGTAACCGGCTTTGGCGGCGTAAGCCCAAACGATGTCCAGCTCATTCACCGTGATGGTGTCGTGAATATCGGTGAAATCCTTGTCGTGGTGCTCGACCTTTGACAGCGAGAAACCCGGGCTTTCGTAAAGAGGGTATTTCTGGACAAGGATGAAAAGTGACGATCCGGGCAGCTTAGAGCGAATCGTCACCGTGACGTCTTTGTCCGTCCACGAATCCAGCGTGATGGTCGGCATCGGGCAACGCGGCTGAGTGATGACGTCGGGAGTCAGGGTATGCCACTGCATGTCGCGCCCGAGGTAGTCAGTAGGAAGGCCAATTATCCCGGGGTCAGGGACAGCACCAGGAGCGTGATCCGCGCCGCCGGAGGCAACGGGGAGATGTTTCTTATCAAACACGCCGGATGTGAACTTAGTGGCGTCAATAGATGGAATCGCTCCCGGAGGCAGCGGCGCAACCTGAAATGCTGGCTGGAGAATTCCACCCAGTCCCGCCGTCATAACGCCAAACCAGCTTCCGTCAGGAGCATCCTTCCATGTGGTAGCGAATGAGCCGCTGTCAGTGATCGGGCTTCCTGCCACCTGCATTTCCGGAGGCATCTTCAGGCCAACGTAAGTCACCGTTCCAATGTCGGTGCCTGCGGCGACCTGAGAGGGCGGTAGCTTCCCATCCGCACCGAGCGCGGCGTAGCCATTGGGAGCACCCTTGTTGGCAACCCGTTCCACCAGTTCTGATGGAGCGAATTGCTTGCTGTTGCCGCCGATCCATGACGGTGGAGGTACGCCATTGAACAGAAGTTTGTCCTGGGCGATGGCTGCTATGGCGTTCACGCTTAAATCGGTAACCGATCCCGGCACGGGAACTCTCGGGCCATCGAGCGCGGGGTCATTCGTGCCGACCAAACCCAAAGGCACCGGATACAACTGTCCGGCATTGAGAATGTCGAAATTCTGGCAATCCAATGGAGTCGCCAGAACCGAGTCTTCAATAATTGGTGTCATGCCAGCGTGAGAGTTGTTACAGGGGAATTATCCATCCCGGCGTGAGCGCAGTAGGCGTGAACAGTGGCCGGTGCCGTAACGTGAACGAATTTCTCCGGCGGGAACTCCTTGTACCCCGGGGCGGATGCGATCTCGTAGAAAAAAACGTGGTGGGCGTCCTCGATGTTGACCTCCGTTGCCACCGGTGGATCACCAAGCATCTGTATCTCCACCAGGGACACGATCACCGACACCGGATCTTCCACCGTCCTGTCAGCGACCAGCTTCGGAGCTTTCAACACCGGCAATACCGTGGGCACATCGCCACTCATGGGCTTGAAAGTCATGTCCCTGGCCAGGTAATCGGTAGCGTTTTCCCCAGGCCCAGTTCCAGCCCCGGGGGAAGGCACCGCTCCCGAGGCATGGGAGAGACCAATCCCCACGGCCACCGGGAGACGGGCCGGGTCGAACACTCCACTTGTGACGACCGAGGCATCAAGGCTGGGGATCAGAGTGGGGGGAAGTGGAGTGTTGTAAAACTGAGGTGGCCCCGCAATCCCTTCCTTGTTCCCGAACCAGGAAAGATCGAGCACCGGTGCCCATTGGACTTGAAGTGTTCCGGCTCCTGTCACTGGAGTTCCGGTGACACCAAAAGAAGCAGGCATCGTCAGGCCAACAGAGGTGACAGTGCCTGCTCCTGCGGCGTCCGGCAGCCGCACTGATGGAATCTTTCCTGTGGAATCCAGTCCGGCATAGCCGCCGGGCTGATCCTTATTGGCGAGATATTCGGCCAGATCCCCTTGAGCTGCGGTACCAGGCGAAGTACCGAGCCATGCCGGGGGGATCTGACCATCCAAATTGAGTTTGGATTGAACGATGCCAGCGTCGATCGCCACATGCTCATCGTAAACACTGCCTGGGAGCGGCAGTCTCTCGTCAGTCAGCCCGGGGTGATCGCTGGTGGCCAGGTTCGGAGGAACCGGCTCAAGGCTTCTGACATTGAGCAGGTCGTAGAACTGGCAATCCAGGTCGCTTCCCAGGATAGTGTCTTCGATGATTGGTGTCATGGAGTTCTCACCTTCAGGAAGTAGTGATCCGTTGGCGGCCTTGGGTTCACATCCAGGAAGAACCCGTTGAGTCCTTTCTGGTACACCTGCACATGGATGAGTGCCCTGCGGGTCGTATCAATCAGGTTCTCCACCCGCAGCTCGCTGAAGCCGTAATCGACTCCGCCGCGAGGATTGGCAAAGACGACCTGCATGGTGGTTGCCCGTGGCATTTGCAGGTACAGATTCTCCGGCGCATCAATCTGAACCAGCGTCGAAGTCCTCTTGATGGTGACCCGCCACTTCAACACATACCCAGGAGCAATCGGTGAACCCGCCAGCCGGATGCCAAAACCGATGTTCAACTTGATCGTCGGTATGGGAATGACTGTGCCTGGGTGGGACTGTGGCGGGTTCGCTGCTTCAACGTAGAGGTACTCAAAGCTGTAGTTTGCGTTGAGCTTTGGTACCACGAAGTAAACAATGACTCCGGTTTGTCCCTGGTTAAGAATCACCTCTCCGTGTTCGTCGATGTCGCTGTTAGCACCAGCGGTATCGACCAGCAGGTCGGTATTCGGCTCAATGATTTGAACCGTGTCGCACTCGATTCCTGTTCCTGGGCAGCTCATTTAAGTGGACAGTTCGTTTACCGGTGGCGTGTATTGCCCCGTTTTTCCGCCCTGTACTGCGTGGATTGCTCCGCCGCCCATCAGAAATGCGAGCAAGCCAGTCCAGAACATGATCCGTCCGATCTCAACGATCTTGGGATTCCCTGCGAGGACGTACATGAGCAGTCCGATGATGGATATGAGCAATGGTAGGTAGATAATCATGGTGTTGTTTTCTCCTGTGGTTGGTTTTCTGTCGAAGGTGTCTGGCCGTTCGTCATGTGCCTGAGTTCGTCGATGGCTCCTGTGAGTTGGGCGTAGCGGGTCTGGTTCTGGACGATCCGCTGCTGAAAGTCCTGATTCACGCGCTGGTTCTGCTGCACCAGTTCGGTGTGAGCGTCTTTCAGCCTCGCTCTCTCAGTGGTCAGCTCTGTGATCCGTTGTTCGATCTTTACTTTGTCCATTGTGTTTTCCATTTCTGTCTTTAACCACTTCCCATGTGCGGAGGCCAGACAATCCGAACACCAGAACGGCAAGGGCACGCTGGAATTCGTAGAGGTACTTGAACTCGGTCTGCGGCAAGGCTTCTGACAGGAAGCTCGGGAAGGCCAGCGCAAAAATCTGGATCGCCATTACCAGTATTGGCATGAACAGGAACATCAGCACCGCGCCCCAGTTTAGAAAATGTTTCCATGGTTCTTCTTTCATGGGAGTTCTACCAAAGTGACTCCCGGCAAGACCGCGACAAGCGATGCGCTAGCGTTGGTTGTGATCCCTTCAAGGTCGAACCAGTACTGAGTGCCTACAGTTAGTCCGGTTACAACGGCACAGAAAGTCGAACCGATCTGTCCACCATCACTATCGGGCTGAAAAACTGATCCTATCGCTGTCCCTGCTGAAGCCTGTCCGTTTAACGGAGCTGCTCCTGTGCCGTAATGCATCTGTGCCTGACCCGTAAAAGAGACGG
>Ga0307497_10000196_pt1 | contig 13268 bp, 13 predicted proteins | sample 10_S_MG_FD_201366 | JGI IMG/M metagenome (GOLD analysis project Ga0307497, IMG submission 201366) | Soil microbial communities from Populus trichocarpa stands in riparian zone in the Pacific Northwest, United States - 10_S | ecosystem: Environmental > Terrestrial > Soil > Riparian zone > Trees...
CGAGTTGCACCTTCGAAGGCGGAGCAGAACGCACTCGTCAAGCTGCTCGCCTGGCGGCTCGACGTCGGCCACGTCGACCCGCGCGCGATCGCTCCGTTCGTGTCCGGCGGCAACAGCAAGTTCCCCGCCGGGAAGACGGTCGACCTTCGCGCGATCTCGGGTCATCGCGACACGTACCTCACCTCGTGTCCGGGCACCGTCGCGTACCGGCTGTTGCCTTCGATTGCTAGCCGCGTCGCGCAGACGGGCTTGCCGAAGCTCTACACCCCGATCGTCTCGGGAACGGTCGGCGGACCGGTTCGGTTCACGGCGCGGCTGAGCTCCGCGCTGCCGTGGACGGTGACGGTCGCCGACGCGACGGGCGCGGTCGTTGCGACCGGAACGGGCACAGGCGCCAACGTCGCCTGGACGTGGGACGCGACGTATGCGGTGGTTGGGGCCGCCTACACGTGGACGATCACCGCGGGCGCGACCGTGCGCGCCGCCGTCGGCGTCATCGGCGGCAAGCTTGCGACGCTCACCCTGACGGATCTTCGCGTCACGCCGCCGGTGCTGGACGGCAACGTCGTGACCACCGCGACCGTGAGCTACACGCTGAGCAGCGCGGCGACGGTCACGGCTGAGCTGCTCGATCTCTACGACATCCCGGCCACGCTGTTCGTCCAGTCCAAGAGCGCCGGCTCGCAGTCCTTCGTCTTCACGCCGACCGGGCTCGCGGACGGCAACTACACGATCCGTCTCACGGCCTGCGACGCTCTCGGCAGACAGGCGCAGGCCACCGTGCCGGTGGCGATCAGCCACGCTGTCCTCTCGTACGCGGCCGACGCGAAGATCGTTTCGCCAAACGGCGATGGGCGCCGCGACACCGTGAACCTGCGGTTCTTCCTCGCGCAGCCGGCCGCCGTCACGCTCACTCTCGACGCGGCGTTCTCCAGTTTGCCTCTGCTCACGGCGAACTTGACGCAGGGGAGCCAGAGCTTCGCGTTCACCGGACTCACCGCCGACGGCGCGACGGTGCCGGACGGTGCGTACCAGGTGAAGCTGACGGTCGGGACTGTTGCGCAGTCGGTCCCGCTCCTGGTGGACCGCGCGCCGCCGAAGATTTCGCTCGTCTCGGTCAGCCCGCTGCGCCTGCGCGTCGTCGAGCCCGTCACGGTGATCGCCACGGTCAACGGGCGGGAGATCAGGGCGAGCAAGCAGCCCGGAGTCTTCACGCTCGCGAAGGGCGTCACCGTTCAGACACTGCGCGTCGTCGCCCGCGACGTCGCAGGCAACGAGTCGGCGCCGGTCACGTACCGGCGGCGGTGACCCAGGCGTCGTAGCAGGCCTCGAGTCGTTCCAGGACGGTTACGAGCAGCGCGTCTCGATCGACGGCAGCGCCCTCGAGGGCGAGGGACGTCGCCGGCGTCGCATCGGGGAGCTGATCCTCCGTCTGCGAGAGATTGACGCCGACTCCGAGCACGACGCGACCGTCGGCGGCCTCGGCGAGGATGCCCGCAACCTTGCGTCCGCTGACGAGAACGTCGTTCGGGTGCTTGACCTCCGTGACGAGGCCCGCCTCCGTCTCGACCGCCTCGGCAACCGCCGCGCCCGCGACGAGCGACAGTTCGGGCAGGCGCTCAGCGTCCACCGGCGGCTCGAGCACGATCGAGAAGAGCAGGCTCGTTCCCGAGGGTGCCTGCCAGCTACGCCCGAGTCGCCCGCGTCCCTCGGTCTGCTCGTCGGTGACCGCGATCGCGCCCTCGGGCGCGCCGTCGAGGAGGCGTTGTGTCGACGCGCAACGGTCTACGAACGTATACGGACGCCCGAAGCGTCCGCGCAGCGGTGGAACGGCGTGCATGCGCAACTAGACTAGGCCCGCGTGACCGCGTCGGCCCCCTTCGGGCGGGAGACAATCGAAGAGATCCTCCCCCATCGCCCCCCCTTTCTGCTTCTCGACGAGGTCGTCGAGCTCGAGCCCGGCTCGCACGTCGTCGCACGCAAGCGCGTGACCGACGACGACTGCGCGGGGCACTTTCCGGGGAACCCGATCATGCCGGGCGTGAAGATGGTCGAAGCGCTCGCGCAGGCAGGCGCCGTGGCGGTTCTGTCCGAGGAGGCAAACCGCGGACGACTCGCGCTCTTCGCCGGTATCGATGATGTTCGCTTCAAGCGGATTGTCCGCCCCGGCGACGAATTGACGCTGGAATGCACGCTCGAAACGGTTCGAGGACCGATCGGTCGCGGCAAGGCGCGCGCGACCGTCGACGGGGAGCTCGCGGTTCGCGGCACCCTCACGTTCGCAGTCGGCGAGGCCGAGCAGTGATCGGATCCGCAAACGGGCGCAGGGTCGGCATAACGGGACTCGGCGTGCACGTGCCCGAACGCGTGTTGACGAACGACGAGCTGTCGACGCTCGTCGACACGTCGGACGAATGGATCATGGAGCGGACGGGGATCCGCGAGCGGCGGATCGCTTCCGAGGACGAAGCACTGACCGACATCGCGAGGCCGGCCGCGATCGCGGCTCTCGAGCGCGCGTCGCTAGAGCCGAAGGACATCGATTTGCTCGTCTGCGCAACCGTGACCCCGGACATGATGTTCCCGACGTCGTCGGCGCTGCTGGCGGACGAGCTCGGGATGCCCGACGCGGCGGCGTACGATCTCCTCGCCGGCTGCACCGGCTTCGTCTACGCGATCGCGCAGGCCTACAGCATGGTTGCGGCCGGGCTGTCCCAGCGCGCGCTCGTCGTCGGCGGCGACGTCCTTTCGAAGATCCTCGACTGGACAGACCGCTCGACCATCGTTCTCTTCGGTGACGGCGCGGGCGCCGTTGTGCTCGAGCACGTCGAGGACGGCGGGTTTCTCGGGTTCGAGCTCGGCGCCGACGGCGGCGGCGGCAAGCACCTGTGGCTTCCTGGCAGCGGCTCCCGCCACTTCGACGAGCCCGAGAGCTTCGTCAAGATGAACGGCCGTGAGGTCTTCAAGTTCGCGACTCGTGTCATGATTTACTCCGCAGAGAAGCTCCTCGACGAGTGCGGGCGCACCGTCGAGGATGTTGACGTTTACGTCCCGCACCAGGCCAATGTGCGCATCATCGACTACGCCACGAAAAAGCTGGGTTTTCCGAGGGAGAAGGTCGTGGTGAACGTAGACCGGTTCGGCAACACTTCGTCGGGATCGATTCCGCTCGCTCTCGCGGACGCGGAGAAGGACGGGATGTTGAAGCCCGGAACACTCGTACTGATGACGGGAATGGGAGCCGGCCTCACGTGGGGCTCGGCGCTGATCGAATGGACGGACGAGGTGAGGCGACAATGACGAAGGTGGCATTCATGTTTCCGGGGCAGGGGTCCCTGGAGGAGGGCATGGGCCGTGAGATCGTCGAGGCTGTGCCCGAGGCGATGGCGGTCTTCCGGGAGGGCAGCGAGGCATCCGGCGTTGATCTCATAAAGCTCTGCTTCGAGACGCCGTTCGCGGAGCTTGTGCAGACGGAGAACCAACAGCCGGCGCTCGTGGCGACGAGCCTCGCGATCAACGAAGCGATTCGCGCGCGCGGGATCGAGCCGCACTACGTCGTCGGGCATTCCGTCGGCGAGTTCGCGGCGCTCGCTGCCGTTCGTTCTCTGTCGCCTGCGGAAGCGATCGCGCTCGTTCGCGAGCGCGGGCTTGCAATGGCGGCCGCGGCGAAGGAGATGCCCGGAACGATGGCTGCGATCCTCGGGCTGAAAGACGAAGTCGTCGAGAGCATCTGCCACAAGATCCAAAACGTGTGGCCCGCGAACTACAACTGCCCCGGGCAGATCGTCGTCTCCGGTGCAGCCGGCGCTGTCGAAGAGTGTTGCGACGAGGCGGAGCAGGCGGGCGCCCGGCGGGCGATCAGGCTTCGTGTCTCGGGCGCGTTCCACAGCCCGCTCGTCGAGCGCGCGGCCGAGCGGTTGCGCCCGGCAATCGAGCGCGTGAACTTCAAGGAGCCGCTCGCGCCGTTCGTCTCGACCGTTACAGCCAAGCTCGAGAACGCGCAGCACTATCGGACGCTCCTCGTCGATCAGCTGACCGCGCCGGTGAAGTTCACGCAGGCGGCGGGCGTGCTGCTTCGCAACGGCGTCACGGTCTTCGTCGAGGTCGGCCCGGGCAACGTTCTCAGCGGTTTACTGAAGAGGATCGACACCCGCGTTCGTGTCATGTCGGTGAACAACCTGCGCTCGTTGAACGAGTTAGAGCAGGCGTTTGAATAGCACGTTCGCCTCGCTCGAAGGAAAAACAGCGCTCGTAACCGGTGCCTCGCGCGGAATTGGGCGCGCCGTCGCGGTCGAACTCGCGGGCGCGGGAGCCTCGATCGTCGTCGGCTACCGCAGCGGCCGCGAGGAGGCCGAGGCGCTGGCGCAGGAGATCAACGGGCGTGCTGTGCATGCCGACGTTTCCGAGCCGGCCGACGCCGCGCGGCTCGTCGAGGAGGCAGGCGACCTCGACATCCTCGTCAACAACGCCGGGCTCACGCGGGACGGCGTGCTTGCACGGATGAGCGACGACGACTGGCGCGTCGTCCTCGAGACGAATCTCAGCGCGGTCTTCTACACCTGCCGCGCCGTGACGCGCGGGATGATGAAGCGCCGCGCCGGATCGATCGTGAACATGTCGTCGATCGTCGGATTGCACGGCAACTGGGGCCAGGCGAACTACGCTGCGTCGAAGGCGGGGATCATCGGCTTCACGAAGTCCCTCGCGCAAGAGCTCGGCAGCCGGGGCGTCCGGGCGAACGTCGTGGCTCCCGGCTACGTCAAGACGCAGCTCACGGACGTGATCCCCGAGGCCGCGCGCGCGAAGATGCTCGACCTGACCCCGCTCGGGCGCCTCGGCGATCCTGAGGACGTCGCCGGGGCGGTACGCTTCCTCTGCTCCGACGAGGCGGCGTTCATCACCGGGGTCGTGCTCCTCGTCGACGGCGGGCTAGGGATGTGAGCGTGAGCGTTAACGGACGCAGACGAGTGGTGATCACCGGCCTCGGCTGCGTGTCTCCGCTCGGCAATTCGGTCGAGGATTCGTGGCGCCACCTCCTCGCCGGCGAGTCAGGCGCGACCGAGATCACGCAGTTCGATCATTCGAGCCCCGCGTACAACGTGCACTTCGCCTGCGAGCTGAAGGACTTCGATCCAACCGTCTGGATCGACCGCAAGGCGGCGCGCAGGATGGATCGGTTCGCGCAAATGATCCTCGCCGCCGCGCGGCAGGCCGAGACCGATTCCGGAATCGACATCGCGAAAGAGCCGGAGCGCGTCGGTGCGTCGGTCGCGACCGGCATCGGCGGCCTCCGCTCGTACCAGGACTGCTACGACATCCTGCTTGCGCGGGGACCCGACCGTGTGAGCCCGTTCTCGATCCCGAGCATCATCCCGAACATGGGCGCCGGTTGGGTGTCGATCGAGCTCGGGACCAAAGGCCCGCTGATGTCGGAGTGCACGGCGTGCGCAGCGTCGAACATGGCGATCGGCGACGCCGCTGACTCGATCCGGATGGACCGTGCCGACATCATGCTCGCCGGCGGAACGGAGGCGCCGATCACCGAGGTTGGCATCGCAGGTTTCGACGCGATGCGCGCCCTCTCGCGTCGGAACGGTGATCCGCAGCGTGCCTCGCGGCCTTTTGATCGCGAGCGCGACGGGTTGGTGATGGGTGAGGCAGCCGCGGTACTCGTGCTGGAGGAGCTCGAGCACGCGCGTGCGCGCGGAGCGAGGATCTACGGCGAGTTCGCGGGTTACGGCGTGTCCGCCGACGCTGCGCACATGACGGAGCCTGACCCGACGGGCGCGAACCCTGCACGCGCGATGCGGATGGCGATGGACGATGCAGGCGTGGACGCTTCGGAGGTCGGCTACATCAATGCGCACGCGACGTCGACACCGCTCGGCGACGCGTCCGAGACGCGCGTGATCAAACAGGCGCTTGGCGAGGAGAACGCATTGCGCACGCCCGTGTCGTCGACAAAAGGCGCAACGGGACACTGCTTCGGCGCGGCCGGCGCGATCGAGGCTGTGTTCACGACGCGTGCGGTGTACGACCGCAAGCTGCCGCCGACGATCAACTACGAAGTCGAAGACCCGGACTGCGATCTCGATTACATCGCGAACGAGTCACGTGAAGCGCCGGACTTGCGTGTGGCGATCTCCAACTCGTTTGGCTTTGGCGGACATAACGCCACCATCGTGATACGCGCGTTCGACGACTAACGTCGTCCGATAGGGCAACTACGTTGGGCGCGTGCGTCGCGTCGACATCGGCGGCAGCGCCGTCGAGATTCCGGTGCGTGTGTCGCGGCGTGCACGAAAGCTGAGCATTCACGTCGACGCGTTGCGCAACGTCGAGATCGTGGTGCCGCTGCGAACGTCGCAGGAAGACATCGACCGTCTGCTGTTCGAGCACCGCGCCTGGCTCGAGCGTGAGCTCGCGAAGCCGCCGAAGGTCTTTCACCTCGGGTTGCAGCGGAACGACGTCGTGTGGATCGGCGGCCTTGCGCTGCCGACGCCGCGCCTCGCATCGCTGGAGACGTGGTATCGCGAGCAGGCGCACGAGGAGATCGTTCGCGCGGCCGAGCGCGAGGCGAAGCGGCTGAAGGTCACGTACACGCGCGTCACGATTCGCGATCAGCTCACGCGCTGGGGCTCGTGCTCGAAGGCGGGCGCGCTGTCGTTCAACTGGCGCTTGATCTTGGCCCCGCCGGCGATCCTCAGCTACGTCGTCGTGCACGAGCTATGCCACCGCATACGCCACGACCACTCCGCCGAGTTCTGGGACGTGGTCGCAGCCGCACGCGCGACGTACAAGGAGGAGCGCGCCTGGCTGGCCGAGCACGGCCCGGAGCTGCTCGCGTACCGCGTACCGAAGCGCCGCGCAGCGTAGCTACGCTCACCCCCGTGGATCGCTGGGCGACGTTCGACTGCTACGGGACGCTCGTGGACTGGAACGCAGGCATCCGCGCCGTCGTCGGCGACGAGCTGCTTGCGCGCTACCACGAGGCGGAGCCACGGATCGAGGCGGAGCAGCCGTCGCTGAGCTATCGCGACGTCATGCGCGAGACGCTCCGGCGGCTCGAGCTCGACGACGTCGACGCGCTCGCGCGGTCGCTTCCCGGATGGCCGGTGTTCCCCGAGGTTCCGCAGGCGCTCGAGGCTGCTCGCGAGCGCGGCTGGAAGCTCGCCATCCTCTCGAACACCGACCGTGACTTCATCGAGGCGTCGATGACGAGCATCGGCGTCCCGTTCGAACTCGCGATTGTGGCCTCGGAGATCGGCTCGTACAAGCCGGCGCTCGGACACTGGCGTGCGTTCGAGCGCGAGGTCGGGCGGCTGCCGCACGTCCATGTCGCCGTCTCGTACTTCCACGACGTCGTTCCCGCGTCGGGGCTCGGAATCCCGACCGTGTGGATCAACCGGCTCGCAGAGCACCGCGAACCGCCGCCGACGCGCGAACTGCCCGACCTGGCCCTCCTTCCGGAGGCGCTCACTGAGCTCGCAGGCTGACGTGATGCGCGCGCCGACGGTCGCCGACGCCGGGGCGATCGCCGAGCTGTACGCGGATGTGCGCGCGACCGACACGGAGGAGGTTCGGTCGTGGTTTCGCAATCCCACGTTCGACATCGAGCGCGACTTTCGCGTGTTCGAGCGCGACGGCGCCATCGTCGGCTACGCCGACGTTCACCGCGAGGAAGACCGGCTGTCCGTCGACTGGGCGGCGCGGGATCGAACCACCAGCGAAGCGCTCCTCCGCTGGGCGGAAGAGCGTGCCCGCGAGGAGGCGGTCGACCACGTGCGCGCCTGGGTCTGGCGGCCGGAAGGCCCCGAGGCCAGCATCTTGCGCGATCGCGGGTTCGGGCCGGTGCGCACGTCTCTCGAGATGCAGGTCGAGTTGCCGGCCGCGCCGCCCTCTCAGCCCATGTGGCCGGACGGCGTTGCCGTGCGCACGGTGCGCGAAGGCGAAGAGCCGCTTGTGCACGAACTGCTCGGAGAAGCGTTTGCCGACACGAACGATTTCCGTCCGACTCCGTACGACGAATGGACGGGTTGGGCGCTTGACCCGAAGCGGTTCGATCGCGATTTCTGGTTTCTCGTGCTCTCGGGCAACGAGGCCGTCGCCGTTGCAGTCTGCGAGCCGCAGCGGATCGGCGAGCCTGGGCTCGGCTGGGTCGAGTCGCTCGCAGTCCGCCGCGCCTGGCGGCGACGCGGTTTTGGAAGGGCGCTGCTCCTGCACTCGTTTCGCGCGTTCCACGCACGCGGGAGGACTGCCGCAGGGCTGAGCGTGGACGCGGAGAATCCAACCGGGGCGGTCCATCTCTACGAGTCCCTGGGCATGCGCCCGGTGCGGACGCGCGTCATCTACGAGAAACCGCTCGCGGTCTAAACTCGTCCGTTCAATGGCCGAACGCGTCGACGTGTCGATCGAGCAGAAGGATGCACCGCCTGAGTCGGACGGGAAGCGGCACCCGAACACGTGCCCGAAATGCGATTCGCACTATCGCGACGACGAGCTCGAGACCGCGCAGTTCGTGTGCGCGCACTGCAACCATCACTTCCCGGTGCCGGCGCGGAAGCGCATCGACCAGCTCGCCGATCCTGGGTCGTTCGTCGAGGAGGCGGCAGAACTTCGCTCCGAGGACCCGCTGTCGTTCTTCGACCTCCGACCGTATGCGGAGCGTCTCGCCGAGGCCGAGCTGAAGACGGGCCTCGGCGATGCGATGGTGATCGGGCAGGCAACGCTCGACGGGTACGGCTGCGAGCTTGCAGTGATGGACTTTGCGTTCATGGGCGGCTCGATGGGGAGCGTCGTCGGCGAGAAGTTCTCGCGCGCGTGCGACGGCGCGATCGATCGCGGTGTTCCGCTGATCTCGGTTGCGGCGTCCGGCGGCGCGCGCATGCAGGAGGGGATCCTCGCGCTCATGCAGGTTCCCAAGACCGTCGCAGCAGTCGAGGACTTGCACGATTCGCGTACGCCGTTCATCTCCGTGCTCGCGCATCCGACGACAGGCGGGCTGCTCGCGAGCTTCGCGAGCCTGGGTGACGTGTTGATCGCCGAGCCCGGCGCGCTGATGTCGTTCGCCGGACCTCGAGTCGTCCAGCAGACGACACGCGAGAAGCTGCCTGAGGATTTCGGGCTTGCCGAGTCGAACTACCGGTTCGGCCATCTCGATGCCGTCGTTCCGCGCGCCGAGCTTCGTCCAACCATCGCCAAGCTGATGAGGTTGTTCGCACATGCCGGGTGAGGCAGAGCTGAGACTGCGCGAGCGGCTGAGCAAGCTCAAGAACACGGGTCTGCTGCGCGGCGCGCGCGTGTCCGGCGAGCTGGACAAGCTGCAACGCCAGCTCGACCGGATCGAGCACGAGGCGACGGACGAGGAGATCTGGCACTCCGTCGAGCTTGCCCGACACGACGAGCGTCCGTACACGCTCGACTACGTCGAGCGTCTGTTCGACGACTTCTTCGAGCTGCACGGCGATCGCTTCCGCGCAGACGACCCAGCTGTTGTTGCCGGCCTGGCGAGACTCGGCGAGCGCACGGTTGCGATCGTTGGACAGCAGAAGGGGCGCGACATCAAAGAACGCACGCGTCGCAACTTCGGCATGGCCTATCCCGAGGGCTATCGCAAGGCGATGCGCACGATGCAGCTCGCCGACACGTTCGGGTTTCCGCTGATCACGTTCGTCGACACGCCTGGGGCGTACCCCGGCGTCGCGGCGGAGCAGCACGGCCAGGGCGGGGCCATCGCGCGCTCCCAGGCGGTGATGTTGCGGCTCCAGATCCCGACCGTTGCCTGCATCATCGGCGAGGGCGGCTCCGGCGGCGCGGTCGCGATCGCGGTCGCCGACCGCGTCCTGATGCAGGAGAACGCCATCTACTCCGTGATCTCGCCCGAGGGCTGCGCCGCGATCCTCTGGCGCGACCCGGCCGAGAAGCGAAAGGCGGCGGCGGCCTTCAAGCCCGACGCCCCCCACTGCCTCGAGCTAGGGGTGATCGACTCGATCGTCCCGGAGCCCGCTGGGGGCGCTCACACCGACCACGACGAGGCCGCAAGGCTGCTCGGAGAATCGATCCGCGAGGCGCTCGAGGACCTCGAAGGGAGAGGCGGGGATGAGCTGAAGCGCCGCCGGCGAGCGCGTTTCCGGAGCCTCGGCGTTTTCGCTTGAGGAAACGTTTTCCAGTGCGGCTATCCCCAGTATCCACAGCGTTTTCCCCCGCCCCGAATACGACTCGAGGCCGGTAAAACCGGCCTCGAGCGTCGGACCCCCCGCTTGCGGAAAAGCTTCAGCAATGGAAGCCTGGCCGCTTGCAACAAGTGTTCTGAGCGCTGAGCCGATTCCTAAACGCCGCCATAGGCAAAGTTTCCACCGGTGAGCCTCGACCAGTACCGCCGGAAACGGGATCCCAAGCGGACACCCGAGCCCTTCTCCGGCGGCCGCGCGCGGCGAAAGGCACAACCCATCTTTGTCGTCCAGCGCCACGACGCGCGGCGGCTGCACTACGACTTCCGGCTCGAGCGGAACGGCGCGCTCGCGTCCTGGGCTGTGCCGAAAGGTGTTCCGCTGCAGCCGGGCGAGCAGCACCTCGCCGTCCACGTGGAGGACCATCCGCTCGAGTACGCCCGATTCGAGGGGGAGATCCCGACAGGCGAGTACGGCGCCGGGTCGGTCGAGATCTGGGACAGCGGCATCTACGAGCTCGTCGAGGAGAAGCCGAACGGCGGCCTGACGGTGCGGCTGCACGGTGAGCGCCTGGACGGCCTCTGGTCCCTCATCCCGGCTCACCTTGACGGCAAGGAGCAGAACTGGCTGATTGTTCGCAAGCGCGACGACAGCGTGCCGAGCGACGACGTGTCAGTTGGCCGCAAGTACCGCCCGATGCTCGCGACGCTTGCGAAGGACGTCCCGCCCGGGGACGGTTGGCTGTTCGAGGTGAAGTGGGACGGCTACCGCGCGATCGCGTACGTGCGCGGCGGAAACGATGCCAAGCTCTTGTCGCGCAGGGACAACGACCTGACGCCGCGCTTCCCGCATGTCGCGAAGGAGATCGCGAAGGCAGTCAAGTCGCCCGACGCCGTGCTGGACGGTGAGGTCTGCGCGCTCGACGACCAGGGCCGCGCCAGCTTCTCGGCGATGCAGCAGGGCGGCGCGCCGCTCGTCTACTACGTGTTCGACCTGCTCGAGCTGGACGGCGAGCCGCAGCTCGACCTCCCGCTCGTCGAACGACGCGAACGCCTCGCCAAGCTTCTCGATCGCAGGAACAGGACCGTTCGCCTATCCGAGACGTTCGATGACGGCGATGCGTTGTACGAGGCGGCGCAGAAGCAGAAGCTCGAGGGGATCATGGCCAAGCGGGCCGACTCGCGCTACTACGAAGGCAGACGGACGCGTGACTGGATCAAGGTCAAGACGCACGGCCGCCAGGAGTTCGTCATCGCCGGCTACACGCACGGCGGCGGCCGCCGCGCATCGACGTTCGGCTCGCTGATCCTCGGGGTGTTCGACGAGGACGGCGAGCTGCAGTACGTCGGCAACGTCGGCACCGGTTTCAGCGATGCGGAGATCCGGCGGCTGCTCGAGAACCTGAAGCCGCTTCGTCGTGAGACATCGCCCTTTTCGACACTTCCCAAGATGCCGCGCGTCCGCAAGGATCAAGTCGTGTGGGTCGAGCCGCAGCTCGTCGCCGAGGTGGAGTTCGCCGAGTTCACGCACGACGGCCACCTGCGCGCGCCGTCGTATCAGGGCTTACGCGAGGACAAGGCGCCGGTCGAGGTTCACCGCGAGGAGCCGGAGCCGCTCGAGGACAGCATCCGTAAGGGCTCGCGCGAGCTGAAGCTCTCCAACCTCGACAAGCTCTTCTGGCCGGGAGAAGGGATCACGAAAGGCGATCTGATCCAGTACTACCGCGAGATCGCACCGGTGCTCCTCCCGCATCTGAAGGACCGGCCGTTCACCATGAAGCGCTACCCCGACGGCTGGCAGGGCAAATTCTTCTTCCAGAAGGACGCGCCCGTGCACATGCCCGAGTGGATCCCGACGTATCGCGCGCTCGTCTCGACTCGGTCGAAGTCGCGCGAGAAGAAGTGGGTGCGCTTCCCGCTCGCCAACGACGAGCTCGCGCTGCTTTGGATGGTGAACATGGGCTGCATCGACATGAACACCTGGTATTCGCGTGTCGACAAGCCGGACCGTCCGGACTTCGTTCTCTTCGATCTCGACCCCGCAGCCGACTCCGGCTTCGCCGAGACCGTGAAGGTCGCGCTGCTCGTGAAGGAGGCGCTCGACGCGCTCGGCCTCGTCTCCTTTCCGAAGACGAGCGGCGCTGACGGCATGCACGTGCTGGTGCCGATCCAGCGGCGGCACACGTACGAGGACACGCGTCGCTTTGCGGAGATCATCGCCGGCGCGCTCGCGCGCACGCACCGCGGGCTCGTGACGACCGAGTGGACGAAGTCGAAGCGTCGCGGTGTGCTGATCGACGCCAATCAGAACGGCGAGGGAAAGACGATCGCCTCGGTGTACAGCGTTCGGCCAAAGGCCGGCGCGCCTGTATCGACGCCGCTGCGCTGGGACGAGGTGAACGACATGCTGAACCCCGGGATCTACTCGATGCAGGTCGTGCTCGACCGCGTCCGACGCTTCGGCGACCTGTACGAGGGCGTGCTGACGACGCGGCAGTCGCTGACCAAGGCGCTGAAGTCGATCTCGTGAAGCGGGCGCTCGCTCTCGGAGTCGTGCTCATGGTCAGCAGGTGCGGGGGCGAGAGTGCGACCCAGACGGTGACGCGCGCTGCGGAGCCCGTGCTTCCGACACAGCGGCCCGCCGGGGCAAAGGTCGGGCACTGGGCCGGGGCCTATCCTTCGCCTGACGGCAAGGTGCTGCTCGCGCAGTGGTCGTCCGAGTGTGAGGTTCCGATCGCGTTCTTCGTGCGTGGACGCGACGCCGTGCCTAAGCCCGTCCTCGGCAAGAGCCTGCGCGACGCACCCATGTCGGTCGCGGACGGGTGGACGCGGGACGGGCGCGCGATCGTCGAGTTTCCGACGGCCGCCTGCGGCAGCGGCATCCACAAGCCGGGGATCTACTTCGTGTCGCTCGACGGTTCGAAGACGCTGGTGCAGCCGTTGCGGCAGAGCGTCGGGCCTTAGGTGGCCGTCCAGGTGAGCGTGATCGGCAGCGGCGCCGCGCACGTTGCACGGGCGGAGGAGGTGGGTCGGTTGCTCGCCGAGCGCGGGTGCACGGTCGTCTGCGGCGGGCTCGGGGAGGTGATGGCTGCCGCGGCGA
>Ga0307497_10000197_pt1 | contig 13238 bp, 14 predicted proteins | sample 10_S_MG_FD_201366 | JGI IMG/M metagenome (GOLD analysis project Ga0307497, IMG submission 201366) | Soil microbial communities from Populus trichocarpa stands in riparian zone in the Pacific Northwest, United States - 10_S | ecosystem: Environmental > Terrestrial > Soil > Riparian zone > Trees...
CTGAAGGTGCGCCGGGGCAGCATCCACGCCCTGATCGGGCCGAACGGCGCCGGCAAGACCACCTGCTTCAACCTGCTCACGCATTTTCTCGAGCCGACGCGCGGCCAGATCTTCTTCAAGGGCCGTGAGATCACCGGCTCCGCGCCGGCGCGCATCGCGCGCATGGGCCTGGTGCGCTCGTTCCAGATCTCCGCGGTGTTTCCGCACCTCACGGTGCTCGAGAACGTGCGCATCGCGCTGCAGAGGAAGCGCGGGCGCTCGCTCGATTTCTGGCGCTCCGAGATGGTATTGAAAGCGCTGGATGACCGGGCCCGGGATCTCATCAAGGATGTCAATCTCTCGGAATTCGAGGAGACCATCGCCGTTGAATTGCCCTACGGGCGTAAGCGCGCGCTGGAAATCGCCACCACCCTCGCGCTCGACCCGGAGATGATGCTGCTCGACGAGCCCACCGCGGGCATGACGCACGCCGACGTCGAGCGCATCGCGGCGCTCATCAAGCGCGTGTCGGCCAACCGCACCGTGCTGATGGTCGAGCACAATCTCTCGGTAGTGGCGACGCTCTCCGACACGATCACCGTCCTGCAGCGCGGCGAGATCCTCGCCGAAGGCGACTACCAGACCGTTTCCAGGCATCCGCAGGTGATCGAGGCCTACCTCGGAGCCGGCCATGCTTAAGGTCCAGGGTTTGAACGCCTGGTATGGCGAATCGCACATTCTTCACGGCGTCGATTTCGAGATCGCCGAAGGCGAGGTGGTCACGCTGCTCGGGCGCAACGGCGCGGGCAAGACCACCACGCTGAAATCGATCATGGGCATGGTGGGGCGCCGCAGTGGCTCGATTCGCTTCAAGGATGTGGAGACCATCGGCTTTCCTTCCAATCGCATCGCCCGCAGCGGCATCGCCTTCTGCCCGGAAGAGCGCGGCATCTTCGCGAGCCTCGACGTGCAGGAGAACCTGATGCTGCCGCCGCAGGTGGCGCCCGGCGGGCTGTCGGTGGAGCAGATCTTCACGCTGTTCCCCAACCTGCGCGAGCGCCTGCACAGCCAGGGCACCAAGCTGTCCGGCGGCGAGCAGCAGATGCTCGCCATCGGCCGCATCCTGCGCACCGGCGCGCGCCTGCTGCTGCTCGACGAGCCGACCGAGGGCCTCGCGCCGGTCATCGTGCAGCAGATCGGCGGCCTGATCCGCAGCCTGAAGCAGCAGGGCTTCACCATTTTGCTGGTCGAGCAGAACTTCCGCTTCGCGCAGAAGGTCGCCGACCGCCACTACATCGTCGAGCACGGTCGCGTGGTCGACATGATCCCCGGCGCCGAGCTGGAGTCCAACCTCGGCCGGGTGCATGAATATCTAGGCGTTTAAACCAAGGAGAAGCAATGAAGGTCAAGAAACTTGCAGTCGCAGTAACGCTCGCCGCCGCGGCGATGAGCGCGCAGGCGCAGGTGTCCGACGGCATCATCAAGATCGGCATCCTGACCGACATGTCGAGCCTGTACGCGGACCTGTCGGGCGCGGGCTCGGTCGCCGCCGCGCGCATGGCGGTGGAGGATTTCGGCGCGGCGAAGAAGGGCATGAAGGTGGAGATCATCTCCGCCGACCACCAGAACAAGCCCGACGTCGGCTCGGCGATCGCCCGCCAGTGGTACGACGTGGACAAGGTCGACGTCATCGTCGACACGCCGAACTCGGGCGTGGCGCTCGCCGTCAACCAGATCACGCGCGACAAGGGCAAGGCGTTCATCAATTCCGGCGCCGCCTCGTCCGACCTGACCGGCAAGGCCTGCTCGCCGAACACGGTGCACTGGACCTACGACACCTGGATGCTGGCGAACGGCACCGGCAGCGCGATCGTCAAGACCGGCGGCGACACCTGGTACTTCATCACCGCCGACTACGCGTTCGGACACGCGCTCGAGCGCGACACCGAGGAAGTGGTGCTGAAAAACGGCGGCAAGGTGCTCGGCAAGGTGCGCGCGCCGATCAACACGCAGGATTTCTCCTCGTTCCTGCTGCAGGCGCAGGGCTCGAAGGCGAAGATCATCGGCCTGGCCAACGCCGGCGGCGACACCGTCAACTCGATCAAGCAGGCCGCCGAGTTCGGCATCGTCAAGGGCGGGCAGAGCCTGGCCGGCCTGCTGGTGTTCCTGAGCGACGTGCACGGCCTCGGCCTGCAGACCGCGCAGGGCCTGATCTTCACCGAGACGTTCTATTGGGACCTCAACGCCGGCACGCGCGCCTTCGCCAAGCGCATGGCCGCGGCGAACAACGGCAAGTACCCGACGATGGTGCAGGCCGGCGTGTACGCGGGCGTGCTGCACTACCTGAAGGCGATCGAGGCGGCGAAGACCGACGACGGCACCAAGGTGGTGGCGAAGATGAAGGAGCTGCCCACCGACGATCCGCTGTTCGGCAAGGGACGCATCCGCGCCGACGGCCGCAAGCTGCACCCGGCGTACCTGGTGGAAGTGAAGAAGCCCTCGGAGTCGAAGGGGCCGTACGACTACTACAAGATCCGCGCGACCATCCCGGCCGACCAGGCGTTCCGGCCGGAGAAGGACGGCGGGTGTTCCCTGGTTAAGTAGTTTTCTTCATCATGACCGAGATTTTTGGCGTTCCCACCCAGGCCCTGTTCGGGCAGCTGCTGATCGGGCTGATCAACGGCTCGTTCTACGCGCTGCTCTCGCTCGGCCTGGCGGTCATCTTCGGCTTGCTCAACATCATCAACTTCACGCACGGCGCCCAGTACATGCTGGGCGCCTTCTGCGCCTACCTGCTGCTCAACAAGCTAGGCGTCGGCTACTGGTGGTCGCTCGCGGCCGCGCCGCTCATCGTCGGCGCGCTCGGCATGCTGATCGAGCGGCTGATGCTGAAGCACCTCTACAAGCTCGACCACCTCTACGGCCTGCTGCTCACCTTCGGCCTCGCGCTCATCATCCAGGGCGTGTTCCGCAACGAGTACGGCTCCTCCGGCCAGCCTTACCCGATCCCGCAGGAGCTCGCCGGCGGCCACAACCTCGGCTTCATGTTCCTGCCGAACTACCGCGCCTGGGTGATCGCGGTCTCGCTGGTGGTGTGCATCGCCACCTGGTTCGTGATCGAGAGGACCAAGCTCGGCTCCTACCTGCGCGCCGCGACCGAGAATCCGGCGCTGGTGCAGGCGTTCGGCATCAACGTGCCGCGCATGATCACGCTCACCTACGGCTTCGGCGTGGCGCTGGCGGCGTTCGGCGGCGTGATGGCGGCGCCGATCTACCAGGTGAGCCCGCAGATGGGCGCAGACCTGATCATCGTGGTGTTCGCGGTGGTGGTGATCGGCGGCATGGGCTCGATCATGGGCTCGATCCTCACCGGCTTCGGCCTCGGCGTGATCGAGGGGCTGACCAAGGTGTTCTATCCCGAGGCGTCGAACACGGTGATCTTCATCATCATGGCCATTGTGCTTCTCATCAAGCCCGCCGGGCTGTTCGGGACTCAGAAGTGAAACACCAGAAGATCGCCTTCGGCGTGATGCTCGCGCTGTTCGCGGCCGCGCCCCTCGTCGTGTACCCGGTCTTCATGATGAAGGTGATGTGCTTCGCGCTGTTCGCCTGCGCCTTCAATCTGCTGATCGGCTTCGGCGGGCTGCTGTCCTTCGGCCACGCCATGTTCCTGGGAACCGCGGGCTACATCAGCGCGCACGCGGCAAAGATGTGGGGCTTTCCGCCGGAGCTGGCGATCCTCGCCGGCACCTTCTCGGCTTTCCTGCTCGGCGTGGTGACCGGACTGCTCGCCATCCGCCGCCAGGGCATCTACTTCGCGATGATCACGCTGGCGCTCGCGCAGATGATCTACTTCTTCTACCTGCAGGCGCCGTTCACGCACGGCGAGGACGGCATTCAGTCGGTGCCGCGCGGCCGGCTGTTCGGCTTCATCGACCTGACGAACATCTTCGCGATGTACTACACCGTGCTGGTGGTGTTCTTCGCCGGCTTCCTGCTGATCTGGCGCACCATCCACTCGCCGTTCGGCCAGGTGCTGAAGGCGATCCGCGAGAACGAGCCGCGCGCCATCTCGCTCGGTTACGACACCACGCACTACAAGTTCCAGGCCTACGTGCTGTCGGCGACGCTTGCCGGCCTTGCCGGCGCGACCAAGGCGATCGTGTTCCAGCTCGCCTCGCTCACCGACGCGCACTGGACCATGTCCGGCGAGGTGGTGCTGATGACGCTGCTCGGCGGGCTGGGCACCATCTTCGGCCCGGTGGTCGGCGCGCTCATCATCATCACGATGGAGAACTACCTCGCGCACCTCGGCGCGTGGGTGACCATCGTGCAGGGCGTGATCTTCGTGATCTGCGTGCTCACTTTTCGCCGCGGCGTGATCGGCGAAATCGCCAACTTCATCAAGAAGCCGCTTTAAACCTCAGCATCTGCTCGGCGGGGCCGGTCTTCGCCGTGTCCTTCTTCGACAGGCCCCAGTGGTCGATGCGTCCCGGCGGCCACTTCCAGTCCTCCGGCGCGCCGACCTTGTAGTCTTCGCCGACCTCCGAGACTTCCGCGGTGTACTCGATCACCCCGCCGTAGGGCGCGATGAAATAGCCGAACACGTTGTTCCCCGGGCCGTGGCGTCCCGGCCCCCATACCGCCTCGTAGCCCGCCTCGCGCATGCGCGCGATGCCACGCATCACCGCGTCGACGTCCTTCATCTCGAACGCGATGTGGTTGAGCGAGGGCAACGCCGACTTCGCGTACGCCACGCAGTGGTGCTTGCGGTTGCAGCGCAGGAAACGCATGTGCGCGGTGCGGTCGGAGACGGTGAAGCCGAGCTTCTCGACCGCGAAGCGCTCCGAAGCATCCTGGTCGGCCGAGTTCAGCACCGCGTGGGTGAGCTGGATCGGCCTGTCCCGGTCCATCAGAGGTTTTGCCGCTTCATTCTCGATGATGAAACGGTAGTTCTGCGCCTCCGGCCCGCGGATCTCGAAACCCTTGCCGCCGCCGGGGACGTCGAAACTGGTGCTCGGTTTGCCCAGTCTGGCGACCTCGTCAGCGTTGCCGGAAAAAGTAATCGCCGAAACTGCGGGCGCCGACGCCCTGGTGATCGACAGGATGTACGGATGCGTGCCGGTGCCGCGGAAGAACTGGATCCCGGCCGACGTGCCCACCGGGAACAGGCCCCACACGCCGCCGAGGAAATCCGCGGCCCGGGGGACGTCGGGAAGCTCGAGCTCGACGCTACGCAGTCGCATCAGAGAGCTGTTCTGCCATCCCCTTGAGCGTGCGGTCAAGCGCGGGATTGCTGTTGGCGATGCCGAAGACGTAGTGGTCGGGCCGCACGATGGCGGCGAGGCATTTCCAGCGCTCGAACCAGGGATACAGGATCGGGTCGGGTTGCTGCGGCTTCACGACTACGCGCATCCCGTGGGCGCCGTCCTTCGGGAACAGCGTGCCGATGGCCGAATGCAGGCTCTCCGAGCGGAAGCCGCCTTCGAGCGGCGGGATCAGGTTCTGCCGCGGCACGGTGACGACGTTGCCGCCGGCCTCCTCGAGCAGGCGCCGGTCGCGCTCGCGCGCCGCCTTCGGGTCGCGCTCGCCGATCACCTGGCCGATCTCCTTGATGACCCCGGTGAGCCGCTTCACGTGCTGCTTGCGCTCCTGTTCGTAGGTATCCAGCAGCTTGTCGGCGGCGTTGAGCGCGAGCACGTAATGCAGCTTCCAGCTCAGGTTGGCGACATCGCGGATTCCCTGGCACATGCCCTGGCCGGTGAACGGCGGCTGCTGGTGCGCGGCGTCGCCCGCGATGAACACGCGGCCGCAGCGCCAATCGCGCGCTACCAGCGCGTGGAAGCGGTAGGCGGCGGCGCGCCAGAGCTCGGCGTCGTCGGGCGTGATCCAGCGTGCGAGCAGCTTCCACGGATCGGGATTGGTCTCGCCGGGATGCAGCATCAGCTCCCAGCGCCGGTGCGAGCCGACGCCGACCAGGTAGGTGGACGGCCGCGCGGGCTCGCAGTACTGGATGCTCACCGGCGGTAATTTCGCCAGGCCGCGCTCGTTCACCCGCAGGTCGACCACCAGCCATTCCTGGTCGAACGCCAGGTCCTCGTATTCGATGCCGACCAGCTTGCGCACCGTGCTCGCCGCGCCGTCGCAGCCGATCACGTAGCGCGCGGTGACCGGTTCCCCGCCACGCAGGTGGAGCCGGACGTAGTCGTCTGCCAGGTCGAGCTTGAGCAATTCGTCGTAGCGGATCTCGGCGACTTCGCCCGCGCGCTTGCGCAGCAGCGCTTCCACCGGCGGCTGCTCGAACACCATGCTCGGCGGCCAGCCGAGCGGCCAGGGCGGGGGCAGGGCGCCGAGCCGCTTGATGAGCTGGCCCTCGGCGCCGTAGTACTCCGAAGGCGTGAACGGCGCGGTATGCGGCGCGACCGCCTCGGCCACGCCGATGTCCTCGAATATGCGCATGACTTCATGATCGAGCGCGAAGGCACGCGGCCGGTCGTAGATCCGGCGGCTGCGCTCGATCGCCAGCGTGCGCGCGCCGAGGCCGCCGAGCAGCGCGGCGCAGGTCGCGCCCACCGGCCCCAGCCCGACGACCGCCACATCGAAGTTATGATCCATCTAACGCAAGCATGCCATTCAAACCGCCTCCGCTCGCCTGTGATTCGCATTGCCACGTGTTCGGGCCGGCGGCGAAATTCCCTTACGACCCGAAGGCCGCGTATGTGCCCGACGACGCCCCCTTGGAAGCTTTACAAGCACTCCATTCCGGGTTGGGTTTGCAGAGAGCGGTCATTGTTCACGCCAGCTGCCACGGCGCCGACATGCGCGTCACGCTGGATGCGATCGCGCGCTCCGGCGGGAGATTCCGGGGTACCGCCATTATTGATACTTCTTATTCGGAAAGAGACTTCGAACGCATGCACCGCGGCGGCATCCGCGCCGTGCGCTTCAATTTCGTGCGCCACCTCGGCGGCCGGCCCGACATGGGCTTCTTCAAGAGCACCGTCGAGCGCCTGAAGCGCCTGGGCTGGCACCTCATCCTGCACCTCGACGCGGACGACCTGGTCGAGTTCGAGAGCACCTTCCGCAGCCTGCCGGTGCCGTTCGTGATCGATCACATGGGACGGGTCAAGGCGGCAGACGGGGTCACGCAACCGCCTTTCAAGGTGTTGCTCGAGACCATGAAGAACCCCAAGTGCTGGGTGAAAATCTGCGGCGCCGAGCGCGTTTCGTCCGAAGGTCCGCCGTTCACCGATGCGGTGCCGTTCGCGCAGGCACTGATCGCCGCGGCGCCCGACCGTGTGCTGTGGGGCACGGACTGGCCGCACCCCAATGTGAAATGGATGCCGGACGACGCCGCGCTGCTCGAGCTGTTCCCGCTGATGGCGCCGGACGCCGCGCTGCAGAAGCAGATCCTGGTGGACAATCCCGCGCGGCTGTACGGCTTCTAGCGGGCGCTACTCCATGAACCAGCCGTGGCTCACGATCAGCGACTGGCCGGTGAGCGCGTTGGTCTTGAACGCCGCGAGGAACAGCGCGGCTTCCGCCACGTCCTGAACGGTGGTGAATTCGCCGTCGACGGTGCCCTTGAGCATCACGTTCTTGATCACCTCCGCTTCGGTGATGCCCAGCGTTTTCGCCTGTTCCGGAATCTGCTTGTCGACGAGCGGCGTGCGCACGAAGCCGGGGCAGATGACGTTGGCGCGCACGCCGTGCGCCGCGCCTTCCTTGGCCACCACCTTCGCCAGGCCGATGAGGCCGTGCTTGGCGGTGACGTAGGGCGCCTTGAGCACCGAGGCCTCCTTGGAGTGCACCGAGCCCATGTAGATGACGCAACCCCGGCCCGCCTGGTACATGTGCGGCAGGCAGGCGCGGGTGGTGAGGAACGCGCCGTCGAGGTGGATCGCGAGCATCTTCTTCCACTCGGCGAACGGGAACTGCTCCAGCGGATGCACGATCTGGATGCCGGCGTTGCTCACCAGGATGTCGACGCCGCCGAACGCTGCGACCACGGCCGCGATACCGGCATTGACCGCCTCTTCGTTGGCGACGTCCATCGCCACGCCGATCGCCTTGCCGCCGGCGCGATTGATCTCGGCGGCGGTGGCATCGGCGGCCTGCTTGTTCAGGTCGGCGATGGCGACCTTGGCGCCTTCGCGCGCATAGGTGAGCGCGATCTGCTTGCCGATGCCGCTGGCGGCGCCGGTGACCAGCGCTGATTTACCTTGCAGTTGCATAGTGAGTCCTTTCGATTATGTCCTGCGCGCCATGTCGTAGACGCGCATGCCGTCTTCCGCAACCTCGGTCGCGCGATCCCATTGCGGATCGGCCTTCGAGCGGCGCACGTCGCTCAGGCCGCCTTGCCAGAGGTCGGTGACGGTCGCACGGGAAAATTCGGCGTCCTTGTAGCTGGTGCCGCGCGGATGGTACCGGTTGATGAAGTGCACCAGCGAGATCGCCTTCGGTTCGCTGGCGGCCGTCAGCATCTCCACGTCGGGATCGCCGCGCAGCGCTTCGGGCAGCTTGTCGAGCACCCGGCGCAGCGCGCCGCGCAGCGCCTCGATTTCCTTCACCCGGGTGGTATTGAACCGAGTCTTGCTCGCGTACTGGATGTCCTTGGCGCGCTCCTGCACCTCGGCCAGGTTGTTCGGCACCTCGCCGCGGGCGCTGAACACGTCGACCTGGAAGATGAGCGCCTTCATCGTCGAATCGGCGTCGAGCACGTACCACAGCGGCGAGTTCGACACGATGCCGCCATCCCAGTACAGCTCGCCGTCGATCTGCACCGGCGGGAAGCCCGGCGGCATGGCGCCGCTCGCCAGCACGTGCTCGGCGCGGATCTTCGTCGTCCGGCTGTCGAAATATACCGAGTTGCCGCTGCGCAGCTCCACGGCGCCGAGCGAAAGCCGTACCCCGCCGTCGCGATTGATGAGCGAGAAATCGACCAGCTCCTCGAGCGTCGCCTTGAGCGGTGTCGTGTCATAGAAGCTGAGCGCGCCGATGCTTCCGTCCAGCGCCAGGAACGGCGGCACCATCCGAGGCGAGAAGAACCCCGGAACGCCGAACAGGAAAGCGCTCGCCGTGCTCACCTGGTCGAACACCGGCCGCAGCAAGTCCATCGACGCCGGCGGGATGAACGGCAGCTGCGCCGACACGCGGTCCCAGAATTCGCGCAGCCGCGCCACGCGCCGTTCCGGCGGGTTGCCCGCGATCAGCGCGGCGTTGATGGCACCGATCGAGACGCCGGCGACCCAGTCGGGCGCTGCGCCGCACTCGGCAAGGCCTTCGTAGACGCCGGCCTGGTAGGCGCCGAGCGCGCCACCGCCCTGCAATACGAGGACCGTATGGTCATGCTTTCCCCATTTCGCAGTCACGGATAAGCTCGGGTGATGAAAATCTGCCGCTTTGACGACAACCGCGTGGGCGTGGTGCGCGGCGACCAAGTGTACGACATCACTACCACCGCCGGCGACACGCTGGTCCCCGCCGTGCCGGCGGATCTTGAAGGCCATGCGAAGAAACCGGTCTCGGCGGTTCGACTGCTGTCCCCGGTGAGAAATCCCGGCAAGATCATCGCCGCGCCGGTGAACTACAAGGCGCACATCGAGGAGATGAAGAAGGCCAACATCTCGCCCGGCTTCAACATCTGGGACATCGATAAGGCCGGCCTGTTCCTCAAGGCGACCTCGTCGCTGGTCGGTCCGTCGCAGGGCATCGAGCAGCGCTTCCTCGACCGGCGCACCGACCACGAAGTCGAGCTGGTGTTCGTGATGGGCAAGACCGCGTCGAAGGTCCGCCGGGAGAAGGCGCTCTCCTACGTCGCGGGTTACTGCCTCGGCCTCGACGTCACCGTGCGCGGCAGCGAGGACCGCAGCTTCCGCAAATCGATGGACAGCTACACCGTGCTCGGCCCGTGGCTCACGACCGCGGACGAGATCCGCGACCCGCAGAACGTGCAGATCACGCTGCGCCAGAACGGCGAAGTGCGCCAGGACACCAGTACCTCCGACATGCTGTGGGACGTGGCCCGCCTGATCGAGTTCGCCACCACGTTCTACACCCTGCACCCGGGCGACGTGTTCTTCACCGGCACGCCTCAGGGCGTGAGTCCAATCCGTCCCGGAGATAGACTAGTCGCTTCGAGCCCCGAGCTAGGTTCAATGGAAGTTCTCGTGCGCGCACATGGCTAGGATCATCGGCGGGATCGGCACCTCGCACGTGCCGACCATCGGCATGGCGTTCGACAAGGGTAAGCACAACGACCCGGACTGGAAGCCGCTGTTCGAGGGCTACGCGCCGGTGGCGAAGTGGCTGGCGGAGAAGAAGCCCGACGTGCTTTTCTTCTGCTTCAACGACCACGCCACCACGTTCTTCTTCGACCAGTACCCCACGTTCGCGCTCGGGGTCAGCGACGAATACGCGATCGCCGATGAAGGCACCGGGGTGCGGAAGATCCCGCGGTTGAAAGGCCATGCCGCGCTCGCGCGGCACGTCGCGAGCTCGCTGGTCGACGATGAGTTCGACCTCACCATCTTCCAGGACCTGCCGATCGACCACGGGCTGCATTCGCCGCTCACCATGATGTGGCCGACCAGCCCGGACTGGCCGGGCAGGGTGATCCCGCTCTTCGTCAACGTGCTGCAGCACCCGCTGCCCAAGCCGAAGCGCTGCTACGCGCTGGGAAAGGCGATCCGCAAGGCGGTCGAGTCCTATCCCGAGGATCTGAAGGTGGCGATGGTCGGCACCGGAGGGCTATCGCACCAGATGATCGGCGAGCGCGCCGGCTTCAACGACGAGAAATGGGACCGCGAGTTCCTCGAGCTGATCGAAAAGGACCCGCAGCGCCTGGCCAGCATGACGGTCGCCGATTTCGCGCGCCTCGGCGGTAACGAGGGCGCCGAGGTGGTGATGTGGCTCATCATGCGCGGCGCGCTCGACGCGCGCGTGAAGAAGGTGCATTCGAACTACTACCTGCCCATGACCACGGCCATGGCGGTCGCATTGTTTGAGTAAGTACGTCTTCGACCTGGAGCGCAGCTCGCGGGGCCTGCGGCTCAACCGCTTCCTGCATTCGCTCATCGCGGCAGAAAAGCGCAAGCTGTTCCTCGACAAGCCCGAGCAGGCGATGCAGGGGCTGAGCGAACCGGAAAAAGAAATGGTGCGCCGCCTCGACTGGAAAGCGATGCAGGACTACGGCGCGAGCTTCTTCTGCCTCGAGAAGCTGGCGCGCACCAAGGGCGTGTCCAATCCGGAGATGGTGGCGCACTTCCGCGGCGAGTCGCTGGAGCAGTTCCTCAAGACGCGGCGCGTGCCGGGCGCGCGATGAAGCTGAAGACGCTGATCGGCGATTACCCGGTCACCAAGCAGTTCCGCACGCACACCGAGCGCCTCGAGCTCGCGCAGTACCAGGGCAGCGTCGCGAGCGCGTTCAAGCGCGTAGTGCGCAACCTCGAGTTCGACGTCGCCGAGATGGCGATCATGACCTTCCTGGTGGCGAAGGCGTTCAACAAGCCCTATCGCCTGCTTCCTTTCGTGGTCATGGCTCGCTACCAGCATCCTTACCTGGTGTTCAATTCTGAAAAATCTCCTGGATTGACCCCGCAGGGCCTTGCCGGGAAAAAAGTCGGAGTGCGCTCCTACTCGGTCACCACCGGCGCCTGGATCCGCGGCATCCTCGCCGAGGACTACGGCGTCGATCTCTCGCGCATCCAGTGGGTGACGTTCGAGGAGGCGCACGTCGCCGAGTTCAGGGATCCGCCCAACGTGCAGCGCGCTGCCGCCGGCAAGGACATCAACGCGATGCTGCTCGCGGGCGAGCTCGACGCCGCGATCCTCGGCGCGATTCCGGCCGATCCCCGGCTGCAGCCGGTGATCCGCGATCCGGAGGCGGCCGGCAAGAAGTGGGGCGAGAAGCACGGCGCGATCCAGCTCAACCACCTGGTCGGCGTGAAAAACACGGTGCCGAAAGCGACCGCGGACGAGGTCTACGGCCTGCTGCTCGAGAGCAAGAAGGCGGCCGGCAACCCGCCAATGCTGCCGCACGGCCTGGATGCGAACCGGCGCAACCTCGAGGTCGCCATCGAGTGCGCGTGGAAGCAGAATATGATCCCGAGGAAATACGAGGTGGAGGAGCTGTTCGAGTGAAAAAATTATTGATGGGCCTATTGCTGGCCCCGCTGCTCGCGTTTGCCCAGGCGTATCCGTCAAAACCCGTCCGCATCATCGTGCCGTTCGCCCCGGGCGGCGGCTCGGATCTCGCCGGGCGGCTGGTGGCGGCGAAGCTGAGCGAGCGCATGGGCGGGCAATTCATCGTCGACAACCGCCCCGGCGCCGGCAGCAACCTCGGCGCCGAAATCGCGGTGAAGTCGTCGGCGGACGGCTACACGCTGCTGCTCATTTCGGCGAGCTACACGGTCAACCCGAGCGTGTACAAGCTGACCTTCGACCCGATCAACGACATCACGCCGATTATTCAGATCTCCGGCGGGCCCTACGTGGTCGCGGTGCATCCGTCGGTGCCGGCGAACACGCTCGCGGAGTTCGTGGCGCTGGTGAAGAAGCAGCCCGACAAGTACGCCTACGGCTCATCGGGTAACGGAAGCATCATGCACGTGGCGAGCGAGTACTTCCTCGACGCGGCGAAGATCAAGGTATTGCACATTCCCTATAAAGGCACCGCACCGGCGGTGCAGGACACCATCGGCGGCCAGGTGCAGCTCGTGTTCGGCGCGGTGCCGGTCACCTTGCCGCACGTGAAGGCCGGACGGCTGCGCGCGCTCGCCGTGACGACCGACAAGCGCATCGCCGCGGCTCCCGACCTGCCGACCGTCGCCGAGTCCGGCTATCCCGGCTACGAGGTGACCAACTGGCACGGCCTGGTCGGGCCGAAGGGCCTGCCGCACGACATCGTCGCGCGCCTGAACAAGGAAATCGGCGAGGTGGTGAAGGGCGACGACATGAAGAAGAACCTGGCGGCCGATGGCCTCGAGCCGGCCGGGGGCTCGCCGGAGCGCTTCGGCCAGATCCTGAAGAACGAAATGGCGCGCTGGGCGAAGGTGGTCCAGCAGGCCGGAATCAAGGTGGATTGACCATGCTGAAGAAACTGCTCGTCCTCGCGTTGTGGCTGCCCCTATGCGCCGCCGCGCAAGGCTTTCCGACCAAGCCGGTGCGCATCGTGCTGCCGTTCGGCCCCGGCGGCGTGGCCGACATCACCACGCGCACCCTCGCGCCGAAGTTGAGCGAGGGCCTCGGCCAGCAGGTGG
>Ga0307497_10000198_pt1 | contig 13229 bp, 20 predicted proteins | sample 10_S_MG_FD_201366 | JGI IMG/M metagenome (GOLD analysis project Ga0307497, IMG submission 201366) | Soil microbial communities from Populus trichocarpa stands in riparian zone in the Pacific Northwest, United States - 10_S | ecosystem: Environmental > Terrestrial > Soil > Riparian zone > Trees...
ACCATTTCTCATTTCGTGGCGAGGAATGGGAGTGGGGCACGATGACCTTCCAGGAAGAGAGACTGTTCATCGCTAACCGTATCAGCTATGCAAGGAAGCTGGGAATCCTTGACCAGGACGGAGCCCCCCTATGCACCCGGGGGCCTGACCCAAATCTCCAGGTAGTCAGGCCCGCAACTCGATCCCCAGGCTCATCTGGCTGACATCCAAACGACCCCTCAGACGCGTGGCGACCGAGCGTCGCTGGGCGATACGGCAGGCCACCGTAACCCAAGAGGCTCCACAGAGAGTCAGACAGCCCTGGACATCCAGTGAAACTCTGGTCGTCTGCGAGCGCTTGGGTGTCAACCAGAGAAACCTGAGGACAGGCGAGAACTGAAGGAATATCCAGTGGAGCGCAAACTCGTATCAATCCAGAGCATCGACGCCCTCGAGCCCATTACCGGAGCGGACAACATCGAGAAGGCCCGCGTGATGGGCTGGAACGTCGTGGTCAAGAAGGGCGAATTCACAGTCGGAGATCCTTGTGTGTTCTTCGAGATCGACAGCGTGCTGCCCGACGGAGCTCCCTGGTCCGAATTCCTGCGCCCCCGGGGGTTTCGGATACGGACGCTGAAGCTGCGGGGGGTCCTGTCCCAGGGGCTGGCGCTCCCGCTGGAGGCCTTCCCGATCGAGAGCTCCTCTGCACACTGGGGGGATGATGATCTTCGCAATCGTCTCGGCGTCGTCAAGTACGAGCCCGAGCTGCCCGACACGCGAGAGATCTCTGGCCCGTTCCCGCCACGCGTGCCCAAGACCGATGAGATTCGCCTGCAGTCCGCGCTCGGCGTACTCGACGAGATCCGGGGACAACCGTTCTATGTATCAACCAAGTGCGATGGAACATCAGCGACCTTCGTTCGTACCAACGAGGGACTGACCGTCGCATCCAGGAACTGGTCACTTGCCCCGGGCCCAAATCATGCCTGGCGACTCGCAGAGAGCTACCAGCTCGCAGCCCAGATCCCAGTTGACTTCGCCATCCAGGGTGAGATCTGTGGTCCTGGTCTCCACAAAAATCGTCTCGGCCTCAGTGCCGTCGATCTGTTCGTGTTCAGCGTGTATGATCTGCGCGCAGCAACGTTTCTCTCCTTCGGCGAGTTCCAGGCGTTCTGTGCAGAACGGGGTCTGCGCACTGTTCCCATCGAGCGCCTCGTTCGGGGCGAGGAGGCAGCTGCCTTCAAGCACACTCTTGCCGGGTGGCTCGAGGCAGCCCGGGGATTCTACGCGGGAACCTCACAGCGCAAGGAGGGGATCGTGGTCCGTCCACTCGTCGAGCGACCTTCAGCAGTCCTCGGGGGGCGGCTATCATTCAAGGTGGTCAACAACGACTATCTACTCAAAGATGAGGACTGATGAGGGAGCTCGAGGCCATCGAGGTAACGACGAGTGCTCTTGAGCCAGGTTGTGAACAGACCCTCCTCATAGGCCAACCCCATCCTGAGCCCATCCTGCTGTCCCACTTCGAGGTAACAGCGCTGGTGCCCGCACCCAGTATCGCCGCGCTGACGGACCTTCGCATCGATCAGGTGTGTTACCTGATGACCCCCGTGTCACTGTCACTGATCCAACGGGAACAGCACCATGCAGAAAAACGGGCCAAGAGAGAGACTCATCAGCTGCTAACAGAGCTCATCGGATCCGTACCGTCTCCGCAGCTGCTCCGGCGGTTCAAGCCCAATCGCAGAGAGCTACGACAAGCCGTCCTCGACATCGGCTGGAAACCAGGTCAACAACTCGTCGTGACTTTCAAGAATTGCGGTCCGTCCGTCATTGGCAAGATCTCCATCGAGCTCGTGCTCTACGCACGCGACTTGTTCCTGCCAGCAGCCAACTGAACATGCTCAGGATCGCCGGATGAAAGAATATCCAAGCATCTCTCGGAGTGCCGGGAATGCATTTCGAGAACTGCCCGATGCCTACGTATTCGACAAGCTCGACGGCTCGAACCTACGCTTTGAGTGGAGTCGGAAACGGGGCTGGTACAAGTTTGGAACCCGCAACCGCCTATTCAACCAGGATGACTGGCAATTCGGGAGAGCAATCCCGATCTTCCAAGAAACACTAGGAGAGCCCCTGGCCAGGATCTTCACGACCCAGTACTGGGAGCAATGCGTCGTGTTCACTGAACACTGGGGTCCGAGCAGCTTCGCGGGTAACCACCACGAGCCAGGCACAAACAAGCCCCTAGATCCCGATGACAAGATGCGCATCGATCTGATCGACGTGGCACCCCACAGACAGGGTCTGCTCGGTCCAGCTGAGTTCGTGAGACTGTTCAGCCACCTGCCCTCAGCCAAGCTCCTGGGGCGCTATCACTGGACACGCGGTTTCGTCGAGCGCGTGTGGCGTGGTGAGATCGAGGGGATCACGCTCGAGGGCGTCGTCGGCAAGACTGGACACGGCAAGACCCATGACCTCGTGATGGCGAAGGCCAAGACACAGGCCTGGGTCGACAGGGTCATGGCCCGCTACACACCCGAGGAGGCCGATAGGATCGTCGGATCCTGAGTGTCTAGCCAATCGGAATTTCAGTCGCAAACTCGATCGAGAACACCGGCGTATCTTGACCAGGCACCGTGGCCAACACGACAAAATCGCCGGCCTGCACGATGCCGGACAACTCGAATTGCGTGACCGTGTTGATCACCTCACCTGCGGGCAACGTGTTGGGGATCGAGGTAAGGCTCCCACCACCTGATGCACGTACAGTCACGGGGGGGTTTGCAGCATCTGATCGCAGTTCGATCCGTCCAACCGCTCCTAGACCCACGCCACCTGTGAGTGTGGTAAGCACGCTCACCGAATACATCACGAAGGTCTGATTCGTGAGGCTCGGTTGAAACGGTGCATCGAGCGCACGAACTGGCGATGTGGGTGCCCCAAAAGTTGGCCCGGTTGCACCCGTTGCCCCGGTCGCACCAGTTGCCCCGGTCGCCCCAGCAACGCCGGTGGCTCCCGTGTTGCCCCCCGCGGGACCCGTGGCTCCTGTGTTGCCGGTCGCCCCAGTTGCCCCGGTCGCGCCAGCAACGCCGGTGGCTCCCGTGTTGCCCCCCGCGGGACCCGTGGCTCCTGTGTTGCCGGTCGCCCCGGTCGCCCCGGCAACGCCGGTGGCTCCCGTGTTGCCCCCCGCGGGACCCGTGGCTCCTGTATTGCCGGTCGCCCCAGTTGCCCCGTCACGGCCATCCCGACCATCCCGTCCATCATGCCCCCGGGGACCCCGGTGTCCGCGCTCGCCACGCTCCCCGCGCTCCCCGCGTTCCCCACGCTCGCCGTGCTTGCCCCGCTCACCCCGTTCCCCGCGCTCCCCCTCACCCCCCTCTCCACCAAACGGAAGGATCTGGATCTCTGCCATGGAAGCCACGCTAGGCTCGTGCGTCTCCTAGGGCAAGAAAACGACAGGTAACCCCCTCCCTTTCGACCCGGATGCACATCCCGGACCTGGCTTCAGTAGACCGACCCCCCACTATTCCGCGCCCCTCGACCCCCCAGCAGTTGCCGGATCTCGTCCCCGCGGGAGCCCCGCCGGTAGTAATTGATCCGCTCCTCCTCCGAGGCCACGGCAACCTCCAACGCCATCATCTGCGCGGGCAACAGGGGACGAAACACCGAGGCCAGCTGCACATTGCGCTCGAGCTGCGAGACATTTTCGATCCCGACGATCGCCAGATCAACGGGGAGCGACCACACATAACCAAGTGCTTGCTCCGCCGAGGTCAGGGCAGGAAATACCTCACCACGCGCAAAGACCTTCATCGCGACAACCCCCACCCCCGAGCGATCCGCGTAGGGCAAGAGGCGCTCCTGAAAAGACAGCCTGTGGACATCAGCCGGGTTCATGGCAAGAAGGATCGTGTCGAATCGATACTCTTGTAGGGCCTGCAGGAGCACCTCGGGATCAGAGTGTCCACTGATGCCGACAAACCGCACGAGCCCCTGTGCACGAGCCTCCTCCGCCATCGCTACAGCACCATCAGGGCGAAGTACCGCATCGACCTCTGCATGGTCATCAAGGTGATGGATCTGCAATAGATCCACGTACCCCGTGCGGAGACGCTGCAGGGAGTTCTCAAACTGCCGCCAGGCACCATCTCGATCGCGCGCCTCGATCTTGGTAGCCAAGAACATCCGGTCACGCGCGTACGGCGTCACTGCACCGTAGTTCAACTCGGAATCTTGATAGAGCGGTGCGGTGTCAAAATAGTTCACGCCGAGCTCCAGGGCGCGAACGATGATCCTCACCGCGACATCAGAGCGTTGGTAGAGCGCGGACTCGCCACCGAGACCCAGGATCGAGCACTGGACGCCAGTCGAGCCGAGGGTCCTGTACTGCATGATCCGAAGCATCGCATGGCCCCTAGGTAACTGGATACCCAGTATCCAGAAAACATCGACCGTATACCGCTGTGCACCGGATCTCCAGTTACACAGCAAGACTTCACAGGTACTTACGCTCATGCCCCCTCTGGCACGGCACGTGTACATCGAGGAGTTCCATGAGCCCGAACGGCATCACGGCGCAACTCTTGATCCTCCTTGAATCATCCATGGAGGACACACGGATCCCTGACGTGATCGCAGGGTACGCTGACAAGCGCGCCGGCAAGCCAGTCACCAAGACCGACGCCGTCCAACTCGAGGCACAGCTCGGTGTCCCGGTACGCATCCGCCGCCAGTACGGCATGACGCATGTCTCGTGGACCACGGGTGAAGGTTCCCCGCGTCACGAGCACTCAATCTTGCTCGCCCACTCCGAGAAGAATGTCAACTGGCCAAGTGCCCCCGAGCTCCGAGAGAAAGAGCCCGCCTACTTTGCTGCACAGGACACGCGGAATGAAGCGCGGCGCGCGCTGCTGGCTGAACACCATCAGGCAGACCGCATCCCTTACATCAACCCGTCGCGCGTCGAGCGCGCGGCAGCGGCCATCAGCAAGCTGCTCTCTGCCCAGGAGGAACTCGAGCAGCTCACGGACTATGGGCAGCCCATGAATGTCATCACCGGCGCCATCGGACAACTCACGGGAAAGAACTGAGGACACGCTGCCATGAACACCATCATCCCCGGGGCTTTGTCCATTTATTAGAGTTCTGCACAATAATCCTCACGCCTGCACATTTATCCGGAGTGCCTTACTGAATAAATGTGCGGCGTGAGAGCGCCCCGTTCTCCGTCGAAGACGAGCGGAGAACGACGCACTGATCCGATGTCACACGTGCGCTGTAGCGTCATCGAGTCGCCGAACCTGGCGACACCCTGACAGCCGCTCCTTCTGGAGCGGCACTACAGCGGCCCGCCGGTGTTAGCGCACCGACGAGCCAAGGAGTCACGATGAAGAGACATCGCAACCCCCGGGCCAGACTACCGAAGCGGCCCACCCCTGACAACCGCCGCACCGCGTTACCGCCACCGGCCTTCGACCTCGACGGCACGCTCGACGTGCTGCGCGACAATCTCGGGCGCGCCGACACCATGCTCGTCACCGCGGACGAGTTGATCGTGCAGCTGTGGAGTGGTGAGGACGGCAGCAGCGACGGCCTCACCCGCCGACGGAACCACGTCTCGTACCTCATGGAGGCGGCCCGGCTCGCGGTGCGGGCGGCGATGTATGCGGGCGACGAGATCGAGCTGCACCGGAAGGACGTGTGACCAAGGGTCGCCCCCCGACGGGGCCAGTTACGCGGACCGACGCCCCCGGGGCGCGCGTGGTCTTCGGTGCGCCGGGCGTCCAGGCCCCGCCGTCGATCGGGAGTGACCTGTCGGCCCGGCTCGACGCGCTGCGAGTCGCCATCGGTGAGGTCGACGTGCTCGCGAGCGTCACCACGCACGTCTACGACGGCGCGGACTGGAGCGGATCCGATCCGGAGGTGGTCGACCGCGTGGCGTGCCTGCTCGGATTGATCTCCCGGTCGGCCACGTCCGCCGTGACCGCGTTCCACCGGCTGCACACCGCCGTGGCCGACACGCAGCCCGCGCCCGCGGGTGAGCGCTGGGACGACGAGGGCGCGTCCACGCCCGGGTAGGGAGCGCTGACCGCGGCGCGGCGTCCTCGCCATTTTCTGGCCCACGCCGATCGATGCCCCGATGATCCCGCCCGCGTGGCCAGGGCCAAGGGATCGATCTCGCTGGCCGAGCGCGCCGCGCGTGCCGTCCGCGAGCGGTCGCGGGACGTCTGGCGCATGGTCAACTTCTACCGGCTGATCCGCGAGCGGCGGGGGATCCTGACCCTCGCGCAGATCCGGGCGATGCGCCGGCTGCTCGCCGACCACGCCGACGCGATCTACCGGCGCGCCGACCGCGCCGAGCGCGGCGAGGTGGTGCCCAGGCTGACGAGGGAGCACTCGCTCACCGCGCTCGCGACACGGGTCCGCCGCGTCGGGCAGGAGGACGATCCGATGACCCGGTCGACGTGCGCCCGCCTTGCCGAGCTTGGAGCCGCCAAGCCCCCGGCGACGGTGCGCGAGATCCGGGCGCTCGCGATCGAGTTGGTGAGGCTGTCGGAGGTCGTGGCGAGCGCGCGCCACCTGCCGTTCTGGAAACCGCCGTACCGCCCGCGCGGCGGCCGGCACCCCAACGTCGCGCTGGAGAGCTTGCTCCGCTGGGCGACGAAGCACGGGGTCGCCGACGCCGACCTCGCGCGTGAGCTGGATCGCCAGCGCGTGATCCCCGACGGTCCCGGCTCGAAGGTGCCGCGTGCCCGGCGCTGGATGGCGATCTTCAAGTCGGCGCGGGCTCGCCGCCGGAAGCGTCGGGGTGCCGCAAAATCGTCGCGCTAGCGGGACACGGCGGGGCAAGCACCCGGCGCAGCGCCCCGCCGAGACGTCCGCGCTGACGAAACCGTCGCGTGGTCGGGGTTTCGTCTCGCATGAGCGTGCATAAAGCACTGTAAGAAAACGGGAACCCTTCGCGAAAGTTCCCGTCATGCCACAGACACCTACAGCACGCCTTCCAGCCCTGCTCAAGCGCTACGAGGCGCTCACGATCGAGATCGCGCGGCTCGGGACAGAGCATGCCGCTGTCCACGCCCAGATCCTCGCCGCCGGACGTGGCGCGACGTCACGATCCGCGGGCAAGTCGCCAGGACCAGGGCGCCCGGCGCGAACGACCGCCCAGACCGTCGAGGTCGTGCGCGACACGGTGCGCGTGCTCCGCGAGGCCGGCACGCCGCTGCCCCGCCGCGAGGTCGCCGCCCGCCTTGGGATCCAGCCGTGGGCCGCGTCCTATCGGCTCGACAGGGCCGTCGAGCTGAAGTTCGTCGAGAAGATCGGCGGGCTCTACCGGGTCACCGACGTCGTGCCGGCGCTCTAGTCATGGCGGCTCTCCTGTTTCTCTTGACGGCTCTCCTGGCGCGCACACTTGAGCAGCCGCTCCGTCACCCAGGCGGACAGCGAGATCCCAGCCCTCGTCGCAGCGTCCAGGAACTCGGCCATGTGGGACTCGGCGACGCGCACGCGGAGGTGCGACTCCTTGCGCGCCGCGGCGGGCTTCCGGCGCTTGATGCGATCTGTCATGAGCGCCAACGTATTCCGTCTGCGCGCGGCGTGCAAGCACAGGGTCGTGCCGCGAATGTCGTACCGATGTATTACGGTAGAGCCCATGGAGACATCGACATCTTCGGACGTCCGCGAGGAGCGCGGGCGCCAGCTCGCCCGCATGGGCACGATCCGGAAGACCGGCCGGCGCTGGGTCGTGCCGTCGCAGACGCGCCCCGCGGAGCGCTACCTGGTCGACGTCGAGGACGCCGCCTGTACGTGTCCCGACTTCGAGCTGCGCCGGGGCACCTGCAAGCACCAGCACGCGGTCCTGTTCTGGATCGCCTGGGGGCGTGACGTGGACGCCGACGGCAACGTGACCGAGACGATCACGGTGAAGCGGAAGACGTACCGCCAGAAGGACTGGGGCGCCTACAACGCGAGCCAGCACCACGAGAAGGAGTACGTCGAGCGGCTGCTCCGCGCACTGTGCGCGGGTGTCGTGCAGCCGCCGCGCAGGCCCGGGGCGGGGCGCCCGCCGCGCCTGGTCAGCGATCTCGTGTTCTCGGCGGTCATGAAGGTCTACGTCATGCTCTCGGGCCGCCGCATGCGATCAGACCTGGAGGCGAGCGCGGCAAAAGGGCACCTCCAGCACGTCGGACACGAGAACTGCGTGTTCAACTTCCTCGCCGATCCGGCGACGACGGCGATCCTGACCGCGCTCGTCGAGCAGTCCGCGGCGCCGCTGCAGGTCATCGAGGCCGGGCAGTACGCGATCGACTCGACCGGGTTCTCGACGGCGGTCTACGACCGCTGGTTCTCGCAGAAGCACGGCAAGCTCTGCTCGCAGAACGCGTGGGTCAAGCTCCACGTCGCGTGCGGGACCGTCACCCACGCCGTGACGAGCGCGGTGGTGACGCCCCAGAGCGACGACTCGCAGCTCCCCGCGCTGCTCGCGCGGACTCGCGCGCACCACGACGTCCGCGAGCTGTCGGCCGACAAGGCGTACTCGACGCACGCCAACCACGACGTCCTGGAGACGTTCGGCGTCGCAACGTACATCCCGTTCAAGGACAACGCGGTCGTCAATCTGAAGTTCCCGGTCTGGTCGCGCCACCTCTGCGAGTTCTTGCTCCACCAGGAGCGATTCCTGCCGCACTACCACCAGCGGAGCAACGTCGAGACGGTGTTCGCGATGATCAAGGCCAAGTTCGGAGCCGCCGTGCGATCACGAGTGCCCGTCGCACAGGTCAACGAGGTACTCGCCAAGTGCGTCGCGCACAACCTGTGCTGCGTGGTCAAGGCGATCTTCACCGCCGGCCTCGTGCCGACGTTCTGGCCTGACGCGATCGTCGCGCCCGTCGAGGGGCCGTCGTGAACGACCTGACCGACAGGGAGCAGCGGGCCGTCCGGACCGCGCTGCGGTTCCTGCGGCTCCGGGTGGGAGCGTGGGGGCCGCTGGCGAAGGCCCTGCGGTACGAGTGGGACAGCATCCAGAAGGTGGCGACCGGCAAGCGCGCGGTGACGCCCGCCCTCGCGCTGCGGGTGGCGCGGTTCGTGGGGATCCCCATGGACGAGCTGCTCGCCGGGCAGTGGCTGTCGCCCAGGGTCTGCCCGCACTGCGGGCACCCGCCGGAGGACTTCGCCGACGAGGAGACCATGGTCGACGGGTAACGAAACGTCCAGATGTTCCGAGTTTCGTTTCGACAACCATGACGTGATAGGCTCGGGGACATGATGGAGGGAACACTCAAGAGCCGAGACGGCAAGCTCTACGTGCTCTACACGTCCGACGAGTACAGCGAGCCGTATCGGCAATACCTTTGGTGGCGTGTGCTTGAGATACGCGGTACTGGCTACGGTGAGCGTCCGGAGGCTGGAGACATCGCGACGTCGGAGGGTAGTGGCGGGTGGCGAACACGCAATCCGTCGACGCATCGGTCGACCGGATCGGTATCGACGGGGGCTGGATCGACCACGCCTGAGACGGTCGAACGCGTCAGCATTCACCCGCCGGCTGTTGGTGGAAAGGAACTGCGCTGGCGAGATGGGCGCTGGGAGAAACTCCTCGCGAAAGGTTGGGTCCCGGCGGGCGAAGGCAAGTCGAAGGAAGCGTCCCAGGATGTCGCGCCGCGCAAGACCAAACGCCAGCTTGATGCCGATATCGATGATGCACTGGCAGGATCCGGCAGTACCCCGCGCCTTTCCCGTAGGACGAAGTGGAATCTCTACGATAAGGCAGGCCGCCTCGTCGGCGATGTCTCTGCTTACAGCGCCGAAGAGGCCCTAAGATTGGCTGGTGGACCTGGCGTTGCGTCAGCACGCCTGCCAAGGCAAGGGGGTCGTTGACGTGGTTGACGTGGCGAGCACCTGTCCATAATCGGGCGTGGTTTTCGTCCGGGAAGACGCTGTTACGGCTCGAAGCCTCCGAAGCGCGGCTCAAGGATCGTGCCTCCATCGCGCTCCGCAGCACCCAAGAGCGCACCCGCGCTACGGAGGCGCTCCATGAAGGGCTCCCGGCCCGTGACGTACTCGGACCTGCGGTGGAGCTGGTACGCGTAGTCCTGGCAGACCTGCCGGACGCGGCCCGGGGAGAGCCCAGCCGCGCGGGCGATGGCCCCGTAGCTCGCCCCGGCCTCGTGCAGCATCCAGAACATCGCGGCCCGGCGCTCTAGGTCGGCCGCGCGCTCCTCCCTGGCCCTCTCCGCTCCTCTGACCTTCGCCCTCATGACGAGATCTCCGCAAGCGACGCGTCATGAATAAATGTGCGGCACCCTCGAAGCTGCACATTTATTCGTGAGCGCTGCACAAGAATGCCCGGCTCATCGCCATAAATGGACAAAGCCCATCCCCGGTGATGTCATCGAGCACACAAACTCCCACCGACGGGGGTGCGTTGTCGAAGTCGGCAGGACGCACCCCGACGGCACAACAGAGTACCACGTGCGACCTGCCCAGGATGACAGGTTCGACATCCAGCTGACCTGGTGGAACTCGGCGCACATCTGCCGCGTCATCCGCCGAGATCCATTCCGGAAGTACATGGTGCTGATCGCCATCGAGGACGATCTCGCGAGACAAGAGCGCCGACAGCACTCTCCGGATGCCGAGCGTCGTCATTGGGCACGCCGAGGTCGGACGTTCGGGCCGTGGTTACCCGACACGGTGTGGGAGAAACTGTACTGGCGCCTGTGCAACCAGCAGCGCCACGATCCGGGCGGCGCATACGTCCACTATGATCTGGGCCGTGGGGCATGGGAGAAGGCAGCCATCGAGTGCCTCGAGCGGCGCGATCGTGCTGCTCGTTGGTGGATGCAGCAGCAGCGAGCTTGATGCCAACGCGACCCGTATCCTGAAAACGTCACCCTGTGTACCAGCGGGCACCGGGTACCTGGATACCCGGGCAAATCAAACAAGATCTTGCGCTTGCGTTTTCCAGGCACGCCACGTGTACTAGGCAGGAGACCATGAAGCCGACCCGCGTCTTCCTCAGCGTCCAGCCCGTCCGTCCTTCACGTGCCACGGGGGCTCCCAGAGACGCGCGCTACAGGGCAAGCTGGTGGACACGGGGGACGTCCACGGAGCTGTACAGGTCGAAGATCGCCAGCTCACAGGAAGAAGCCGTGCAGCTCGCACGGAACTGGCTGACGCGGAGAAATCAGGAATCCCTGAACCTCCCACTGGACAAGCAGCTGATCGACACGACCGATCAACCCGAGCGCTTCGGTTACTCCCACGAGAAAAAGTCTGCAGCGCAGCTAGACGCCGAGATCGCCACCGTCCTTGCGAGAGTGCCGTGAGGGGCATCGCACGCCAGGGGCACCCCACGTGGGGCCACACCGCACGAATGCGGAGGCAGCCTGCGACCAGGGCCTCGCGACCGATTCGGGGTTTCGTGGACCCCAAAATAACAGGACCGTGGCATCTACGATGGACACGGCCTGATGGGAGCAGCTTCGCGGGAGGGAGGTATGACAGTCATGCGGAGGCAGCCTACTGGGCCTGCATCGCCGAGCAGGGAAACCTCGAGAGCTGTGTGGTGACTGTGGAGCCCATTCCGTAACCCAAGGAAGGCTCGAACCGTGACTCTCGACGAGACCATCTTGACCCTCCTGGAGCTGGGCTTTCTACCTGCAGGCGCGACAGCCGAACAAATAGTACGCATCCCCACAGTCCGCGCCCCCGTCTATGGTGGCCTCGGGGGCGAGCGCCGTACGCTCGGTGGACGCGCACGCTACACACTCCCAGGCACAGATCTGCGAGCTACCGTCGGTCCGCGAACGACCAACGTCTATTTCTCACGCGCGGGTAAAACCACGTTCGTCCTGAACACGCACACGCGGGATCTGACCCGTCCACAACTCCAGGACACCGTAACTGCAGCAACGGGACGCCTACCATGACCACTCCAACGAGACAACAACCGCGTCCCCTGACACGAGAGGAATTCAACACGCTACCACCTGACAGCCTCCTCGAGCTCCGGCACGGACAGGAGTGGAGAGCAGCCAAGGTCCTGGGACACAGCGCTACACGCATCCACGTGGGCCTCCTCATGGGAGACCACATCGTGGGCTACCTACTGTCCTGGATCGAGATCCAGGACAGCCTCCGACACCCGGCAGGCACCCAGGCGCCGTCACTGCAAGGAGTCAACACGGGCCTATCCGCCTGCTCGCATTGCGGCTCTCCCTCCCGACTGACCTGTCAGTTTCCCGTCGCCGACGACACCGATCAGTGCTGCGGGAAGCCACTGTGTCGGAAGTGCACGAGACGAGCTGTGACCGACCGAGACCTATGCCCGAAGCACTACACTCTGCTCACCCAACCTCCAGGCAGCCCTGACGAACCGTGATCACCATCGTGCACGGAGGACAGACCGGCGTGGACCGTGGAGCGCACGATGCCGCGCTCGACAATGCCTGGCGAGTCACAGGCTACATGCCGCGCGATGGACGGGACGAGCTCGGCCAGATTCCCCAGACCGTCGCATGCTTCCTCCTGCCGCATGACAAACCAGGGCTCGGAGCACGAACCGAGGCCAATGTGCGTATGGCAGCCGCGGCGCTGATCATCGTCCGGAAGGACGATGACCCCCGGGTGACCCCAGGTACCGCCCAGACCGTTGATCTCGTCACGCTCCGCCACCTGCCCCAGATGATCGTTGACCCCGCAACGAATCCAACAAAGATCGCACGCTGGATCTGGAGCTCGCTGCTCGCTCATCGCACGCTCATGCTCCCGTTCGGCACTCTCTCGCGCGAACCGCAACAGGAGCCGCCCAGACTCCTCGTCGCAGGTCCCCGCGAGAGCAAGTGGCCAGGAGCCCGAGCCGTGACTGCAACCCTGCTCCGTCACACCGCGCGCTCTCTCATTGACGTTCAGACCCAGCCCTGAAGAGGGCCCAAACAACAGGATCCATGACGATGTCAACCCCCCGATCCAAGATGGGCCGCCTGCTCCACACAGATGGCCGGGTCGATCCCGCGCGTTTCTACTATGGAGATCACGAGGAAGATCCGCCACAAGTGACAAAGCTGGATTCACAGTACACCACCTGGACCGAGGACGACGGTGCTATCGGGATCCGACGGGGCACCTCCATCTCGATTGGAGCTTCTGCCGCCTACTCAGCGAACTACGATGCCCTCGACTGGGGAAATTGACACCCTGCGCCCGCCCCCGCACCCAACGAGGTGTCCCGGGCAGGTCCGCTATCC
>Ga0307497_10000199_pt1 | contig 13191 bp, 9 predicted proteins | sample 10_S_MG_FD_201366 | JGI IMG/M metagenome (GOLD analysis project Ga0307497, IMG submission 201366) | Soil microbial communities from Populus trichocarpa stands in riparian zone in the Pacific Northwest, United States - 10_S | ecosystem: Environmental > Terrestrial > Soil > Riparian zone > Trees...
CGCGCTCGTGCCGAGCTCGAGGATCGGGAACAGGTCGGTGAGGTAGTCGCGCAGCACGTTGCCCGTGACCGAGATCGTGTCGGCGCCCTCGCGGACGCGCTTCAGCGTCGCGCGCATCGCCTCGACTGGCGACAGGATCCGGATGTCGAGGCCCTTCGTATCGTGATCCGCGAGGTACTGCTTCGTCTTCGCGATCAAGTTGCGGTCGTACGCGCGCTTGTCGTCGAGCCAGAAGATCGCCGCGGCGCCCGTCGCACGAGCCCGATCGACCGCGAGCCTCACCCAGTCGCGAATCGGCAGATCCTTCGTCTGGCACATCCGCCAGATGTCGCCCGGTTCGACCGCGTGCTCGGTCAGCGCCTTGCCGGCCGCGTCGACGACGCGCACGGTGCCCTTCGCGGCGATCTCGAACGTCTTGTCGTGCGAGCCGTATTCCTCGGCCTTTTGCGCCATGAGGCCGACGTTCGCGACGCTGCCCATCATCGGCACGTCGAACGCGCCGTTCTTCTTGCAGTCCTCGATGACCTCTTGGTAGATGCCCGCGTAGCAGCGGTCAGGGATCATCGCGGTGGTGTCGTGGAGCTTGCCGTCCGGGCCCCACATTTGCCCTGACGAGCGGATCGCGGCCGGCATCGACGCGTCGATGATCACGTCGCTCGGCACGTGCAGGTTCGTGATGCCCTTCGCCGAGTCGACCATCGCGAGCGGCGGGCGCACCTTGTACACCGCGTCGAGGTCCGCCTTGATTGCGGCCTGCTGGTCCGCCGGCAGCGACTGGATCTTCGTGTAGACGTCGCCGATGCCGTTGTTCGGCTCGACGCCGAGCTTCGTGAACGTCGCGCCGTCCTTCGCGAACGCGTCCGCGTAGTACTCGCCGACCGCGTGCCCGAACATGATCGGGTCGGACACCTTCATCATCGTCGCCTTCAGGTGCAGCGACAGCAGCACGCCGTTCTTCTGCGCGTCGACGATTCCGGCTCTGTAGAACTCGCGGAGCTCGCGTTTGCGCATCACGGACGACGCGATCAGCTCGGCGTCGTCGACCGCGACGGAGTCCTTGAGCACCGTCGTCTTGCCGGCCGAGTCCACGTGCTCGATCTTGAGCTTCGCGGCCTTCGCGACGCCGGACGAGAGCTCGTTCGCGTAGAAGTCGCCGCTGCTCATGTGCGCGACGTGCGTCTTCGAGTCCTTGCTCCACTTGCCCATCGAGTGCGGGTGCATCTTCGCGTAGCGCTTCACCGATGGCGCGACGCGGCGGTCGGAGTTGCCTTCGCGCAGCACCGGGTTCACCGCGCTGCCGAGCACCTTGCCGTAGCGCGCCTTGGTCTTCTTCTCGGTGTCGCTCTTCGGCTCCTCGGGATAGGCCGGAACCGCGTAGCCCTGCTGACCGAGCTCCGCGATCGTCGCCTGCAGCTGCGGCACCGACGCGCTGATGTTCGGCAGCTTGATGATGTTGGCTTCCGGCGTCTGCGCGAGCCCGCCGAGCTCCGCGAGGTCGTCCGCCTGGCGCTGCGCGGGCTGCAGGGAATCCGGGAACGTCGCGAGCAGGCGGCCCGCGAGCGAGATGTCGCGCGTCTCGACCGCGATCCCCGCGGCCTTCGTGAACGCGCGGACGATTGGCAGCAGCGAGTAGGTTGCGAGCGCCGGTGCTTCGTCGGTCTGGGTGTAGATGATCTTCGTCGTCAAGTGACCGAGGCCTGGTAAATACTCTCGATCGACTTGTCGAGCGCGTCGTTGAACTGCTTTTCGGATTGCTGGGCCGTGAGCCCTTCCGCGAGCGCGCGCGAGAAGCTCGCGCTCATGCCGTGGTTGCGCGCGAGCCGCTTGTTCGCCTCGTCGCGCGAGTAACCGCCGGATAGCGCCACGACGCGCAGCACGTTCTTGTTCTTCATCACGTCGGCGTAGAGATCGTCCTTGTCCGGTATCGTGAGCTTGAGCATGATCTTCTGGTCGGGCTTGAGCGCGCCGAGCTCCTTGACGATCGCGGCCTTGAGCAGATCCTCCGCGCCCGCCTTGTTCGGGGTCTTGATGTCGACCTCGGGCTCGATGATCGGCACGAGCCCCGCGGCGAGGATCTGCTTCGCGATATCGAACTGCTGCTTCACGACCGCGTCGATGCCGGCTTTGTTCGCTTGCTTGATGACGGAGCGCATCTTCGTGCCGAAGACGCCCTTCGACTTCGCGCGTTTCAGCAGCACCTCGAGCCCGCCGATCGGCTTCATGACCTGCACGCCGTCCTTCTCGTCGGCGAGCCCCTTGTCCACCTTCAGGAACGGCACGACGCCTTTCACCCCCCAGAGGTAGCCCGGCGTCGGCTTGCCGTCGATGTCGCGATCCATCGTGTTTTCGAACAGGATCGCCCCGATCAAGCGTTTGCCGCTGAACGCGGGGCTCATGATCATTCGCGTCCGCATCTTGTGTACGACGTCGAACATCTCCTGCTCGTTCTTGTACGCTTCCTCGCCGAGCCCGTAGAGCTTGAGCGCCTTCGGCGTGCTGCCGCCGCTCTGATCGAGCGCCGCGATGAAGCCCTTGTCGTTCTTGATCTTGGCCAACTGCTTGTCGAAGTCGCTCACGAGCGTGTCCCCTTTGGAATCCGGCGGCTATTCTAGCTCAGCCGCGTTCGGGCAGAATTCCGTCATGCGTGAAATTTGTTGGCTAATGCTCCTGGCGATACCCGCGCTCGCTCGCGCCGATTTGCCACCCGAGATCGAGCGCATGCTCGCGGCCCACAAGATTCCGCCAACCGACGTGAGCGTGCTCGTCGAGGAAGTCGACGCGCGCGAGCCCGCGCTGAGCCACCTCGCAGCCGAGCCGCGCAGCCCCGCGTCGGTCATGAAGACGATCACGACCTGGAGCGCGCTCGAGATCTTGGGGCCCGCCTACACGTGGCCGACCGAGGTCTACTTCCTCGGCGACTTCGACGGGCGCAAGCTCGACGGCAGCCTGCTGCTCAAGGGCTACGGTGACCCCTACCTCGTCGAGGAGGAGCTTTGGAAAATGCTTCGTGCGCTGCGCCGCTCGGGCCTCGAGGAGATCGGCGGGGACCTCGTGCTCGACGACAGCTTCTTCGACCCGAGCGATGAGCCCGAGCCCGGCGCGTTCGACGGCCAGCCGTACCGCACGTACAACGTCGTGCCGAGCGCGCTGATGATGAACTTCAAAGCCGTGACTTTTCAGTTCCTCGTCGATCCCGCGCGTCCACGGGTGCGCGTCGTCACGGACCCGGTGCTCGACAACCTCAAGATCCGCAACAGCCTCGAGCTCGTCGACGGCGCCTGCGGCGGCTACAACAACGGCGTCGAGTTCAGTCACGCGAACGCCGACACGCTCGCCGAGGTCGTGCTCGACGGCAAGTTCTCGCGTCGCTGCGCGGGCTACACGATGAACCGCACGGCGCTCCAGCACGACACTTACGACTTCGGCCTGTTTCGCGCGCTGTGGCGCGAGGTCGGCGGCAAGTTCGACGGCAAGCTCCGCAAGGGCACGGCGCCCGACGGCGAGCAGCCGGCGCTCGTCTGGCGCTCGCACCCGCTCGGCGAAGTGATCCGCAGCATCAACAAGAACAGCAACAACGTGATGACACGCGACCTCGTCTACACGCTTGGCGCGGAGCTCGGCGCCGCGCCGGGCACGCGCGAGAAGGGCCTCGCGGCGATCCGCCTGTTCTTGGCGCAGCGCGGCATCGACGTGAGCTCGCTCTCGATGCAGAACGGCGCGGGCCTGTCGCGCGACGAGCGCGCCTCGGCCCAGTTGCTCGTGGACGTGCTGCGCGCCGCGTACCGCAGCCCGTTCGCGCCGGAGTTCCTCGCGTCGTTGTCGCTCGGCGGCATCGACGGCACGACGCGCGGCCGCTTCCATCGCGACAACGAGGTCCTGATGCACGTGAAGACCGGGCGGCTCGATCACGTCTCGGCGCTCGCGGGCTACGTGCACGCCGACAGCGGCAAGACCTACGTGCTCGCGGTGATCATGAACTCGGAGGACGCGCATCGCGGCCCGGGGCAGGAGCTCGAGGAGGCGGTCGTGCGTTGGGTTCAGGCGCGGCCCTAGAGGAGCAGCGATGCAGGAACAGACGCCGCCGGCGCCCGAGCTCGACAGCACCGTCGTCGAGCGTCTCGCCGCCTTGGTGCACGACGCTTGGGTCAAGCACCGGCAGGACGCCGGCTGGCAGTACAGTGATCAGCGCGACGAGGCCGCGCGCCTCTCGCCGTTGCTCGTCCCCTACGAACGGCTACCCGACGAGGACCGCGAAGTCGACCGCGCGACGGTGCGCAGCACGCTCGCAGGCCTCAAGGAGCTCGGCTACCGGCTGCTGATCGACGACCTCGAGTCGATCCCGCCCGGTGCCCGCGGGCAGCTGCTCGCGCACGCGGACCAGTTGATCGCCGGCGGCCAGCCCCTGCCTGCCTACGACCTGACGAAGCGCTGGCTCACGCGGCACCCGGCGGATTACGAGTTCCAGCTCCGCAACGCGCGCGCGCTGCGCCGGTGCGGTGCGCTGCAGCGCGCGCTGCGCGTCCTGGAGGGTATGAGCGACGCGGCCGACCGCGACGGCGAACGGCGCGGCTTGGTCGCAGCCGTCCACAAGGAGTTGTTCGTGCGCGCGCGGCAACGAGCGGCGCCGGCCACGTTCGAGCATCTCGAGCGCGCGCAACGTCTCTATCAAGAGGTGTTCGACGAATCGAACGGCAGCCACCACTGGCACGGCATCAACGCGGCGACGCTCGCGGTGCTGCAAGGGAGAGACGAGCTCGCGCTCGCGCTCGCGGAGCGCGTCCGCACGGCGTGCGACGCGGCGGGTGACTCCACCGATCATTGGCTCGTCGCGACCCGCGCCGAGGCCGCGCTCGTGCTGCGCGATTTCGCGCGCGCGTCGGCGGACTACCGCGCTGCCGTTCAGCTTGCGGGCGAACGGATCGGAGACATCGCGTCGATGCGGCACAACGCGCTCCTGTTGCTCGATTCCGGCGTGGTCGACGGCGCGGACAGGCGCGCGGTCGAGGACGCGCTGCGTCCGCCGAGCGTCGTGATCTTCGCGGGCTGCGCGCTGGATTGGGCGACTCTACCGGCTGCCGTTGCCGCCGATCTCGAGCGCGACGTGCGCGCGGCGATCGAGGAGCGCATCGAATCGGTGAAGGCCGGCGTCGGCGTGAGCGGCGCCGCGCCGGGCGCGGAGCTCTTGTTCGTCGAAGCGATGCTCGGCCGCAAGCCGGGCGTCATGAACGTCGTTCTGCCGTGGCCGCGCGAGCAGTTCGCGGCGACGCACGTCCGGCCGGCCGGCGAGGCGTGGCAGCGCCGGTTCTCTGAGCTGCTCGGCGAGGGGACGGAAACGGGACGCGTCCAGCACGTCGTTCAGGCATCGCCGGGCCGCGGCGCAGACGAGCCGTCGTTCGAGGGCTTCGCGCAGCAGCTGTCGTTCGGCATCGCCAGGTTGCAGGCCCGGACGCTCGGCACGGATGCGGTCCCGCTCGTCGTCCGGCGCGGCGGCAAGAGCGCCCGCGGCGACGGGCTCGACGAGCTGCTCGATCACTGGCGCGGCGTGGGTGTGGTGGTCGGCGACGACAACCTGATCGACATCGAACCGCTGCTCGAGCGCCGGCGCGTGCGCGGTGGACCCGTGTCGGGGCGTCCGACGGCCTCCGATCCGGGCGCCGCCGGTCCCGAGTCCCGCGTCATGGCGATCCTGTTCGCGGACGTGGAGGACTACTCGCAGATCCCCGAATCGAGCCTGCCCGCGTTCATCGAGTACTTCGTCGGCGGAATCGGCAGCCGCATGAGCGTGAGACCGTACAAGCCGGACCACGTGCGCCGCGTCGGTGACGGTCTGTTGATGGTGTTCGGCACGGTGCGCGACGCGGCGGCCTGCGCGCTCGATCTCGTCGAATGGGCGAACTCGCACTCGCGTCCGCGCGCCGACGGCACGACCTTTTGGTCCCAGGTCGGACTACCGAGCGAGATACGAATCCGCGTCGCGCTCCACGCCGGACCGTTGTTCGAGTGCGTGGATCCGCTCACGCACGCGCCCGCGTTCGAAGGCTCGCACATCAACTACGCGGCGCGGATCGAGCCCGTGACGCCGGGCAATCAGGTTTACGCGAGCGAGGCGTTTGCCGCCCTGACCGCGGGCTGGCCCGCGTCGTCGGACGAGTTCGTTTGCGAGTACGTCGGCCGCACGACGCTTGCGAAAAAGGCGGGCGAGCATCCGCTGTACCACGTTCGCCGGCGCTAAGGACGTCGCGGTGTCGCGGTCGGCGTCGGCGCTACTGCGCGGTCATCCCGCCGTCGACCGCGAGCGTGTGGCCCGTGACGAATGACGCGTCGTTCGAGCAGAGCCAGAGCACCGCGTTTGCGACCTCGTCCGGGCGGCCGACGCGCCCGAGCGGATGCATCTTCCCGAAGTCATCCATCGTGATCTTGAGGTCGCCCGCGAACGCCGTCGCCATGTCCGTCTCGACGACGGCCGGCGCGACGACGTTCACGCGGATGCCGAGCTTCGCGTTCTCGAGCGCGGCCGCTTTCGTGAGACCGACGACTGCATGCTTCGACGCGACGTAGCTCCCCGCGCCGCTGCGCGAGCCGACGACGCCCGCGACCGAGGCGTTGTTGACGATCGCGCCGCGGCCCTGCTTCTGCATCTGCCGGAGCTCGTACTTCATCGCGAGCCACACGCCCTTCGCGTTCGTCGCCATCACGCGGTCGAACTCGGCCTCGCCCTCGTCCTGGATCATGCTCAAGTGCGCGAGGACGCCCGCGTTGTTGAACGCACAGTCGAGCGCGCCGTACTCGCGCACGGCGCGCGCGACGAGCGCCTCAACTTGCGCAGCCACGGCCACGTCCGTGCGCTGAAACAGCGCGGTGCCGCCGGTCTTCTCGATGAGCGCGACGGTTTCCTCACCGTTCTCGACGTTGCGGTTGCCGATCACGACCTTGGCACCCGCGCGTGCGAACGCGAGCGCGGTCGCGCGACCTATGCCCGCGCCACCGCCCGTGACCAGCGCGACCTTGCCCTTGAAGTCGTACATCCCTCGCTCCTTCACTCGATCCGGCGGCGTTTCGCGATCAGCCACTCGCCGTTGCGTTTGACGAGCTGGTCCTCGTAGCGGCCGACCGCCGACATGTGGATGTCGACGTTGGTCTTCATCACGACGAGCCAGGTCGAGATGTGCCGCGCCGTGTCCGGCCCCGTAATCTCGATGAGCTCGTCGCTGTTGCGGTTGTAGCGGCGCACGCTCGCGGGGCGAGCGCGACTAGCAGAAGGCCCGAGAACGAGAGCGGCGTGAGCGCGCGAGCGACCTGCGCAGCGGCGCTGCGCGGTCTGTTGCCCATCGACTGGAGTCCCCGATGCAAAGTGCGGTCATCATCCGTCCGCCAGCGCGCGGACTCAACCGAGGCGGGCTGCGCGAAGGTCCGCGCGGCGCGGCCGCCCGCGCCGCTAAGGCGCGAACGGCGCGGCCGAGTACACGACCTTGCCGCCGAGCAGCGTGAGCACCGACTCGATCCTGCCGATCTCCGCCGTCGGCACCGTGAGGTAATCCGCCGACAGCACCGCGAGGTCCGCGAGCTTGCCGACCTCGAGCGAGCCGCGCTTGTCCTCGTCGTGCGAGAACCAGGCGCTCCCAAGGGTGTAGAAGCGCAGCGCATCCTCACGGCTCGGCGTCTCCTCCGGCCCGCGGATCGCGACGCCGCCGACCGTCTTCCCGTCGACGAACCACTGCAGCGCGGTGAACGGGTTGTACGACGCGACACGGTGCGCGTCGGTGCCCGCGCCGATCGCGACCCCGAGCCGCTTGCCGGTCAGCACGGGCGGGATCCTCTTGCCCGCGTCGGGCCCTTGCGCGCGGACGAGCGCGTCGCCGCCGAAGTACATCGCGTCCTGCACGGTCCAACCGACGCCAAGCGCGCGCATGCGCGCGAGGCTCTGCTCGGACGCATCGTTCAGGTGCGCGATCGACCAGCGCAGCGGCGCTACGGCCACGTCGCGGTTCACGCGCTCGAAGACGTCGAGCAGATGGTGCACCGTCGAGTCCGGCCCCCAGTGCATCGTGAGCGCGAAGCCGCGCTCGGCGGCCCACTTCGCGATCTCGTAGTAGCGCTCCTTGTCCGCGTCGCTCGGCGCCGGGTTGTTGTTCATCGCGAGCGTGATCCGCTCGCCGAGCCCGTTGAACTTCAGCCGCTCGTCGCCGAAGCCCATCGGCAGCATCGCCGTGAGCTGCTCGAGCTCCTCCCTTTCGCGGCCGGCGGTCTGGCCGTTCAAGCTGTAAGCGACGCGTACGGTGAGCTCGCCACGCCGCCAGACGTCGAATAGCGCTTGGTAATCGGCCGGGAAGAGGTTGTTGCCGCCCGGATCGACGACGCCCGTGAGCGCGAGCCGGTTCAGCTCGCGGAAGAACGCCTTCGTGCCGTCGACCTGCTGCGCATACGTCGGCCGTGGCAAGCGATCGAACAGCGCGACGATCGCGTTGTTCCCGCCCGTGATCGCCCCGGTCGGCGCGCCGGAGCTGTCCCGCTCGAGCTTCCCCCCGGCCGGCAGGTCCGCGTCCGCGTTGATCCCGAGCTTCGCTAGCCCCAAGTGCGTCATCACGACCCAGCCGTAGCCGAGCTGCACATAGACGGGGTTCGCGGGCGCGACGGCCTCGAGCTCCGCCTGTGTCGGCCTGCGGCGTTCCGCGAATTGCAGCTCGTTCCAGCCGCCCGCGACGATGAGCCACGCGCCGGGCTCGCGAGCGCGCGCGGCCGCGCTGATCCGGCCGAGCGCTTCGGTGAGCGAGCGTGCGCCGATCCAGTTCACTTCGCTCGTGAAGGAGAGTGCCGCGCGAATCGCGTGCAGATGCGAGTCGATGAGCCCCGGAATCGCGGTGCGGCCGCCGAGGTCGATCACCCGGGTCGTCGAGCCCGCGAGCTTGCGGATCTGCGCGCTGCCGCCGAGTGCGGCGATCTTGCCGTCGCGAATCGCGAGGGCTTGTTGCACGCTCGAGCGACCGTCGACCGTCACGATCTTGCCGTTCACGAGCACGATGTCGGGCTGCGCCGCGGCGTCCGCCGCGATGCAGACAGCGAGCAGAAACGCCGCGAGCTCGATCCGCGCCATGACTCTCCACCCCGGCACTCGGCCGAGCGCGCCGGAGACACTAGCGCACGCGCGCGGCCGAGCATAGCCGCGCGCAGTTGGCGACGACGGCCGCGGCCAGGCAAAATCGCCGCATTCCAGTCCGAGACCATCGCTATGACCCTGCGAACAGTCGTGAACAATGCGCGCGCGCCGGTTCTCGCCGCGTTCTACTCGAGCGCCCTCGCGGCCGCGATTCTTTCGGCGTGGCCGGCCGGAGCGCAGCCGCCGCCCCCGCGCGCGCCGGCGCAAACGTCGGCGCCGCCGACCGCGGGCGGCGGAACCGCGCCGGCCCCGGCCGAGGTCTCTCGCCGGCCCGCGCTCGGCGGCTACCTCGGCGAGCAGCATCTGCCCGACCACCGCGTGTTTCTGCCGCCTCCGCCCGCCGCCGGCTCGCCGGTTGCGAACGCGGACGTCGGGATCTTCGAGCAGACGCGTAAGCTCGAGGGTGGCCCTCGCTGGCAGCTCGCGACGAGCGACGATCAAGTCACCCACAAGGCGCTGCTCGCCGACTTCGGCTGCGCGGTCGGCCTCGACCTCTCGGTCGTCAATGCCCCCGCGCTGTCGCGGGTGCTGATCCGGTCGACGGCCGACTTGTTCCCGCTCGTCGGCGCGGCGAAGGACGCTTACAAGCGCCCCCGGCCGTTCCTCGAGCACGAGGGCCCCATCTGCGTCGCGCCGACGGAGGAGCTCACCGCGAGCGGCTCGTATCCATCGGGCCACACCGCCGCCGGGTGGCTCTACGGGCTGCTGCTCGCCGAGATCGACACCGAGCACGCCGACGCCATCATTAGGCGCGGCCGTGCGTTCGGCGAGAGCCGCGTCGTCTGCGGCGTGCACTATCTCAGCGACATCGAGGGCGGGCGGCTCACGGCGAGCGCGTTGTTCGCCGAGCTGCACGGCGCGCCGCAGTTCGAGACCGATGTCGCGAGCGCGCGTGCCGAGCTGTTCTCGCTGCGCGGCAAAGCGCAGACGGCGGCTGCCGCGTGCGAGCGCGAGGACGCGATCCTAGCGACGCCTTGGTGAGCGCGGCCGCGAGCGCGCGCGTCGCGCCGCAGCGGCGGCTCGGCGTCTGGCACGCGGTGTCCGTCTGCGTCGGCATGGTCATCGGCGCGGGCATCTTCAAATCGACGCCGCTCGCGGCCGCGAACGTCCCGTCCGACGCGTGGCTGATCGCGGCGTGGGCGTTCGGTGGCGCGATGTCGCTCGCGGGCGCACTGTGCTTCGCCGAGCTCGCGGCCGCGTTCCCCGACGCGGGCGGCGACTACTTCTTCTTGCGCAAGGCGTACGGCGCCGAGGCCGGCTTCCTGTTCGCGTGGTCGCGCTTCGCGGTGATCCACACGGGCTCGATGGCGCTGCTCGCGTTCAGCTTCGGCGACTACCTCGCGGCGATCGTCGACGTGGGGCCGTACGGCGGCGCGGCGCTCGCGGCGCTCACGATCGTCGCGCTAGCGGCGTTGAATCTCGCAGGCCTTAGGTTCGGGATCGGCACGCAAGTCGCGCTGATGTTCGTGGTGATCGGCGGGATGCTCGCGCTCGGCGCGGCCGGCGTCTGGCTCGAGCTCGTGGGGCACGCGCCTGCCGCGGCGCGCGCCGCGCGGGATTCGCCGCCGCCGTTCGCGTTCGGCGCCGCGCTCGTCTACGTGTTCCTCGCGTACGGCGGCTGGAGCGATGCCGCGACGCTGTCCGCCGAGATGCGCGACCGCGAGCGCGGGATCAAGCGCGCTCTGCTCCTCGGCATGAGCGTCGTGACCGCGCTCTATCTGCTCGTGAACTGGGCCTTCTTGCGCGGCCTCGGGCTCGCGGGGCTCGCGGCGAGCGCCGCGCCCGGCGTCGACGTCATGCGCGTCGTGCTCGGCGCGCCGGGCGAAGTCCTGATCGTCGGGGTTGTCGCGGTGACGTCGATCACGTCGATGAACGCGATCTTCATCGCGGGCTCGCGCACGACGTACGCGGCCGCACGCGATACCGAGTCGCTGTTCCACCTGCGTCACTGGCACGCGGAGCGTGGCACGCCTTATCGCGCGATCGTGGCGATCAGCGTGCTCGCGCTTGCGCTCGTCGCGCTCGGCGCTTACACGCGCGGCGGCTTCGCGACGATGGTCGACTATCTATCGCCGGTCTATTGGCTGTTCTTGACGCTCAGCGGCGTCGCGCTGCTCGTGCTGCGCCGGCGCTATCCCGAAGTCGAGCGGCCATTCCGCGTGCCGCTGTATCCGTATGTCCCGCTCGTGTTCATCGCGAGCAGCGTCTACGTTTTCTGGTCGAGCGTCGCGTACGTGCGCACCGGTGCAGTGGTCGGAGTCGCCGTGCTCGCGGCCGGCGTCGTGCTGCTCGCCGTGCTGCGCGCGCTCGCGCGGCGTCGCCAGCCCATGGCTTCTGGTATCGTGCGCGGCGACTAGCGGCAGCCGGAGCAGCGATGGACGTTCTATTCTCACAGACCGAAGCGCGCGTGATCGGCTGTCTGATGGAGAAGTCGGTACTGACGCCCGATCAGTATCCGCTGTCGCTCAATGCGCTCACGACGGCGTGCAACCAGAAGTCGAGCCGTGATCCGGTGCTGAACCTCGACTCCGGCGCCGTGCAGCACACCGTCAACGACCTGGTCGCCGCGAAGCGCGTGATGGTGCAGAACTTCGGCTCGCGCGTCGACAAGTTTCAACAGCGCTTCTGCAACACGCAGTTCGCCGCGATCCAATTCACGCCGCCGGAGTTTGCGTTGATCTGCCTTCTCTTGCTGCGTGGCCCGCAGACCCCGGGCGAGCTTCGGTGGCACAGCGGGCGGCTGCACGAGTTCGCGGACAACGGGGAAGTCGATGCGGCGCTCGAGTCGCTGCGCGCGCGCAGCGACGGCCCGTTCGTCGCGCGCTTGCCGCGCGAGCCGCGCCGTAAGGATCACGCGTGGACGCACCTCTTCGGCGGGCCCATCGAGTCGGTGCCCCGGAGCTCGCCGGAGCTGGCGGAGCGCGAAGCGCCGCGCGCGCCGCGCGCGCCTCGCGACGACGCTCTGGCCGCGCTCGAGCGGCGCGTCGACGAGCTCGAGCGCGCGCTCGCCGCGATCAAGAGCTCGCTCGGGATCGACTGAACTACAAATCGAGCGGCTCCAACGTCTGGACGCTGCCGGCGCCGGCGAATGCTGCGCCGCGAAGATCGCCTACCTCGATCACGAGGCGAGCGCGGTCGGGCGGAAATTGTCGTCCGGCAGACATCGTCGAAGCGCAGATGCTCCTACAGTTGCCCTCACGAACTACGAGAACCTCGGACGGGGGGCCTATGCAAGCAGACGACCGCAGTCGGCAATTGAGCGCGCTGTCTCTGATCGACCTGCTCCGCGCGCGCGATCAATTCCACGTGCATCTGATGCACAAGAACAACGTCGTCGGCACGGCCGTGGGCCGTTATTTGGTACGAAACGAATCGACGACTCGCCCGAAGCCGCCGCGCACGCTCGGGAACTCATCCGTCCGGGACTACTCCTGGCCGTGCGTGCTCGTCTTCGTGTCGGAGTGGATCGACGAGTCGGACTTCGGGCCCGGCCGCAGCGCGCTGTACACGGATTTCGTTCCGAAGACGATCTACCTCGAGGATGGCCGCAGCGTCCCGATCTGCGTCGTGCACGCGCCGCTCGTCGAAAGCGACGCGACGCCGATCGATTTCGAGAAGCTCCCGTTCCCCGATTTTCAGATCTCGCCGGGCTACACGGCCGTCACCGACAAGATCCAAGGCACCGCGCACGTCGCCTCGATCGGCTGCTTGGTGAGCGACGGACATCGGCTGTACGCCCTGACGAGCCGGCACGTGGCCGGGCGCGCCGGCGAGGTCCTCTACACCTATCTCGGCAAGAAGAAGACGAAGCTCGGAACCGCGTGCGATCTCCAGCTTGGCCACCTGTCGTTTCAGAAGGCCTACGACAGCTGGCCCGGCCGTAACGTTCTCGTCAACGTCGACGTGGGTCTCGTCGAGATCGACGACGCTACGCGCTGGAGCCCGTCGGTCTATGGCATTGGGCGGCTCGGGCCGCTCGCCGACCTCAGCATCGTGAATCTGTCGTTGGGCTTGATCGATCGCAAGGTGCGCGCGAG
>Ga0307497_10000200_pt1 | contig 13184 bp, 8 predicted proteins | sample 10_S_MG_FD_201366 | JGI IMG/M metagenome (GOLD analysis project Ga0307497, IMG submission 201366) | Soil microbial communities from Populus trichocarpa stands in riparian zone in the Pacific Northwest, United States - 10_S | ecosystem: Environmental > Terrestrial > Soil > Riparian zone > Trees...
GGTCCTAATCCGCCCGCTGCCGTTCGCCGTGCGTGGCGCATTGATACGGATTCGTCAGCCCTCCGCCACGTCCCCCGACGCGCAGCTGTCGACGCCGGAGATCCGAGACTATCGCGGCCAGGTTCCGGAGCTCGCGTCCCTCGACGAATACCATTCGATGGCGTTCGAGTACTACGGTCGCGGCGATCCGCAGCGGGTCCAGACCGGAGTCGTCTCCGACGACTTCTTCGACAACATCGGCGTGCAGCCTTTGCTCGGACGAACGTTCCTGCCGGGCGAGGAGGCCGTGGGCGCTCCGCCCGTCGTCGTGCTGAGCTACAGGTACTGGGCGAACAGCCTCGGCGCGGATCCCTCCGTCGTCGGACAGACGTTCGTGATGAACGATCAAGTGCATACGATCGTCGGCGTGTTGCCGCCGCTCCCGGGCTATCCCGATGAGAACGACATCTGGATGCCGGCCGGCGCATGCCCGTTCCGCTCGGCACCTGCGATGTTGAGCAACCGGAGCGGACGGATGTTGAGCGCGTTCGCCGTGCTCAAGCCGGGGGTGGCGGTCGAGGCCGCGACGAAGAGCATCGAACTCGTAGCGGCGCGTCTGCACAGCGAGTACCCCGCGGACTATCCCGCCGCGCGCAAGCTGCGGATCGAAGTCACGACCGTGGGCGAAGAGACCACGGCCCAGTCTCGCCCGCTGCTGTTCACGCTGCTCGCGATGGCGGTGTTCGTGCTGTTCGTCGCGGCGGCGAACTTCGCGAATCTCGTCTTGCTGCGGCAGATGACGCGGGGGCGCGAGATGGCCCTGCGTACCGCGCTCGGCGCGAGCGGAGCGCGCCTCTTTCGCGCGATCGCCACCGAGAGCCTCTGCGTGACGGTGCTGGGAGGTGCCGCAGGCGTCGGCATCGCTTACGCGGCGCTCGGATTGCTGCGCTCGCTCGCACTGCGCGTGACGCCGCGTGGCGGAGAAATCACGATCGATCCGACGGTGCTCGGGTTCGCCGTGGCCGCGAGCGTCGTCGTCGGCCTTTTGGCCGCGCTCGTGCCGCTCGCGAAGCCGGCCCCGAGCATCAACGCGACGCTGCAACAGGGCGCGACCGCCACGACGCCGGGCAGAGGAGAGGGACGCGTCCGCGCGGCACTCGTTCTGCTCCAGGTCGCGGTCGCGTGTGTCGTGTTGATTGGCGCCGGACTCGTCACGCGAAGCCTGCTCAACCTCGAAGCGGTCGAAAGCGGGTTCGACGCGAGAAACGTGATGACGGCGCGCGTCGATTTGAATTGGACGACCTATCCGAACGGCCCGGACGCGCTCGCGTTCGCGGACCGTCTCCTCGAAAGACTTCGGGCGGCGCCCGGCATCCTCGCGGCTTCCGTGTCGAGCGACGTCCCCCTGCTGACCGGACCGAGGCGGACGCTCACGTTCATGGTTCGAGGCGAGGACGCCTCTCCGGAGCGGCTCGACGAGCAGCGGTCGAATGCGACCGCGGTGAGCTCGGGCTACTTCGAGGCCGCGGGGGTCCCGATTCTGCGCGGCCGCGGCTTCGAGAGCACGGATCGCGACAGGGCGAATCTCGTCGCGATCGTGAGCGCGCGCCTCGCGAGGACGTTCTTGCACGCGGATCCGATCGGGCAACAGATCTCGTGGAACAACGGGGCGAGCTGGGCCACTGTCGTTGGCGTCGCTGGCGACGTGCACATGAACGGCTTGTCCGGGGACATCGACGACGAAGTCTACGTGCCGTACCCGATGGTTCCGGCGGGCGACATCCGAGTGCTGGTCCGGGGGCGCGGCGATCCGTCGTTCGCGGGCCGGTTGATTCGCACCGCCGTCGGCGAGATCGACGACAAGCAGGCCGTGTCCTCGATCCAGACTCTCGACGATTTGCGCGACGGCCACCTGATTGCGCCGCGGGTGACGACCGTGCTGCTCGTCGCGTTCGGTCTGCTCGCGCTCGCGATCACCGCGGCCGGCCTAATCGGCGTGGTCGGTCAGTCGGTGAGCCAACGCATCGCCGAGATCGGTATCCGCGTCGCGCTCGGGGCGAGTCCGCGCCAGGTTCTCTGGTCGGTCATGCGTGGCGTGACGGTCGTAGTGGTTGCCGGTATCGGGCTCGGTCTCGTCGCCGCCGTGTTCGCGACGCGAGTCATCGGAGACTTGCTTTACGGAGTCGCGGCGGTCGATGGTCCCACGTACGGGTGCGTCGGCCTCCTGCTGCTCGGCCTCGCACTCCTCGCCTGTCTCGTGGCCGCGCGCAGAGCGCTCGCGATCCAGCCGATGGACGCGCTCCGGAACGGGTGAGCGCGAGGGTTATCTCTCGAACGCCTGGTCCACGGGCACGACCGTCACGCGCTCCGCCTCGATGCGCAGCGGGAACGCCGCGATCTCGCGGTCCTCGTCCGTGATCGCGGCCGGCTTCGGCGAGTCGTACGTGATCGGCGTCGGTGCGCCGCTCACGAGCGCGGCGCGCAAGCCGTCGGCGTCGCCGGTCACGACCGCGATCTTGAGATTCGCGTACTGAAGGTGGCGTTTGATCGCCGCGTTCACGTCGTCGAGCGTGAGCTCATCCAGCATCTTGCGGAAGCGCGCGAGGTGGCCGTCGCCCGTGAGGCCGTAGAAGCGGTCGTCGACCGCGTAGCCGAGCCGCGCGGACGCGGTTTCCGCGAAGTGCAGCGAGTATTTCTTCAGGAACCCGCGCGTGAGCTCGAACTGCTCGCTCGTGAGACCGCGATCGACGAGCGATGCGAGCTCGCGGAGCGCCGCGCGCAGCGCGAAGACGGCCTTGTCGTTCGGCAGCGTACGGATCCAGATCTGGAACAGCTGCTCGCGGCGTGGCACGTTCACGGGCGGCATGCTGCGGTGCCCGCCCTCGGGGAACGCCTCGATGTACGAGTAGTCGCCGTAGTTCAAGCCGCGCCGCTCGCGGATCACGTTGAACAGATGGCTCGATTGGTTGCGGTGCTCACCGAGCCACGAGTTCGCGATCCAGAGCGCGTAGAAGTCGCGCTCGCCGCGGTGCACGTCCACGGGGAAGCCGAAGCTGATCGACGAGTCCGCGCCGGGCTTCGCGATCAGGAGCGCGTCGCGGCCCGCTAGGGGCGCCGGCGCGATCGCCGGCGGCGCGCTTGCCGTGCCGCGCGGCAGCTCGCGGACCGCGGCACCGAGCCCCGCGACCGTCCGGTCGTCGTAGCCGCCGCCGACCGCGGGCAGCGCTGTCGCGGCCGTGAACCGGCTGCGGTAGAAGTCGCGCACGTCGTCGAGCGTGATCGCGCGCAAGCCCTGAACCGTGCCTTCACTCGGGTGCGCGTAGCGCGTGCCGCGGAACACGAAGTCCTCGAGAGCGGCTTTGCCGAGGTCCTCGTCGGAGGAGTAGCGCAGCGTTCTCTCGAGGTCGTTGATCGCGTCGCTCTTCACCCGCTCGAAATCCGCGGCCGTGAACGCGGGCCGCAGGAACGCGTCGCTGTAGAGCTCGAAGAACTTGGCCGTGTTGTCGCGATGCGTGCGTCCCGTGAGCGTCGTGCGCTCGCGATCGACGCGCACGTCGTATGCGGACGCGAGCGGGTAAAGCGCCTCGAGGATCTCGTCGAGCGAGCGCTTCTCGGTGGCCGCGTCGGCGAGCATTTGGCCCGTGAGGAACGCGAGGCCTTCCTTCCCGGGCGGGTCGTCCTGCGAGCCGACCGCGAACGAGACCGAGAACGAGACCGTCGGATCGGCCGCGACAGGCATCAAGACCACACTCGTATCCTCCGCTTGGCTCGGGGTTGCCGCGTGCTCGCCGCGGCCGCATGCGCCGAGCGCCGCCGCGATCGCCGCGACACACACCGCGCGCGCCGCGGCGTTCATTGTCGCGCTCGCAGCACGCCGATGGTGCGGCGCGCCGCGACGAGATAGCTCTGCGCGGCGTGCTGCACGTCCTCGGGCGAGAGCTGCGCGTACGTTGCGTACAGCGTCCGCACGCCCTCGAGGTCGCCGGAGAGCGCGATGAAGTGGGCGAGCCGCGAGGCGACGGCGTCGGGCGTCTGCAGTCCCATGACGAAGCCGTATTTGAGCCGTTGCTTGAGACCCGCGAGGCGCGCCGCGTCGGGCGGCGAATCGCGCGCGGCCGATATCGTCGCGTCGAGCACGCCGAGCACGTAGTCGATCTTCGCCGGGTCCTTTACGCGCGCCTCGATCTCGAACAGCTTCGGATCGCGGCTGTCGTCCGCACCGGCGTCGACGTATTCGACGACTTGCTCGTCGAGCACGAGCCGGCGGTAGATCTCGCTCGTCTCGCCGAACGCGAGCTCGGCGAGGAGCTCCGCCGCGACGCGCGTGCGGTCGCTCGGCGCGAACGCCGGCATTTTGTACGCGACCCAGATGATCGGGAGCGTCTGGCCGTCGTAGGCGACGTCGAGGCGCCGCTCGCCCTTCTGCTCGGGCTCCACCGGGATTTCCGGCGTCACGTAGCCGCGCTTCCAGCCGCCGTAGTAGCGCTCGAGGAGCGGGAGCACGCGCGCGGGGTCGACGTCGCCGACGACGAACAGCACGGTGTTCTCGGGGCGGTAGTAGCGCGCGAAGAAGCTCCGCGAGTAGGCGTACATCGTCGGCATGGCGGCGACGTCGCGCTCGAACCCCATCGTCGTGTGGCCGTAGGTGTGCTTCTCGAACGCCGTCGCCACCAGCGCTTCATCGAGCGCGAAGTGCGGATCCGTGCGCGACTTGCGGTATTCGCCGTAGACCGCGCCGGCTTCCGTCTGGAACCCGGACTCGGAGTACGAGAGGTTCTCGAAGCGGTCGCTCTCGAGCTCGATGACCTTCTCGAGATCCTCTTTCGCCATGGACACGTGATAGGCCGTGTGATCGTCGGTGGTGTACGCGTTCATGTTCGCACCGATGCCGACCATCGCCTCGAGGTAGCGCTCCGCCGGATAGCGCTCGGTGCCGCGGAACATCATGTGCTCGAAGAAATGCGCGAACCCGGACCGGCCCGGCTCGTACTCGTCGCGGGAGCCGGTGCGCACGATCGACCAGAACGTGACGAGCCCTTCGCTCGGCATCGGCATCACGATCACCTCGAGGCCGTTCGCGAGCGTGCGCGTCGTGGTCGGGAAAGGGATGATGCCGTTCACGTCATGGGCCTCTTGCGCGAGCGTTCGCGCGCTCGGCGTCGAAATCGCGCAGGCGAGCAGCAGCGTCCAAATTCGGCTGAGCGCGGTCGACGACGGTGTGTTCGTCATGGTTTGGGTCGAGTGCGGAGACGGCCTCTTTGTACAGCGCGCGCCGAACGACGGTCAACGCCCAAGTGCATTCGCGGGTGGCGCCGGATATGCTTCGCCGCGGCGCCCCGCCGGCGCCGGCCATTAGAGAAGAGAGACCTCCGTGCTCGGTCTGGACGCAACTGAGTTGGCGCGCATCCAGTTCGCGCTGAACATCAGCTTTCACATCCTCTTCCCGGCGGTCTCGATCGGCCTCGCCTGGCTCCTGCTGTTCTTCCGTCTGCGCTACACGGCCACGCGCGACGACGCGTGGGAGTACGCGTACTACTTCTGGGTCAAGGTGTTCGCGCTCACGTTCGCGATCGGCGTCGTATCCGGCGTGACGATGAGCTTCCAGTTCGGCACGAATTGGCCCGGATTCACGGCGCGCGCGGGCAACATCACGGGCCCCTTGCTCGGCTACGAGGTGCTCACAGCCTTCTTCATGGAGGCGACGTTCCTCGCGGTGATGCTGTTCGGCAAGGATCGCGTCTCGAATCGCATGCACCTCGTCTCGTCCGCGCTCGTCGCGATCGGCACGACGGCGTCCGCGTTCTGGATCGTCGCGTTGAACTCGTGGATGCAGACGCCGCAGGGGCACACCGTCGTCGACGGCAAGTTCTACGTCGACAGCTGGTTCGAGGTCATCTTCAATCCGTCGTTCCCGTATCGGCTCGCGCACATGGTGAACGCGTCCGTCATCACCGCGGCGTTCCTGACCGCGGGGACGAGCGCGTCGCGCATCCTGCGCAACCTGCACGGGCCCGCCACCGAGCGCGTGCTCCGGACCGGCGTGCTCGTCGCGGCGGTCGCGGCGCCGCTGCAGGTGTTCCTCGGCGACCAGCACGGCTTGAACACGTTCGAGCATCAGCCCGCGAAGATCGCGGCGCTGGAGGCCGTTTGGCATACGGAGCGAGGCGCGCCGTTCACGCTGATCGCGTTGCCGGACGCCGAGCAGCATCGCAATCGGTTCGCGCTCGAGATTCCGAAAGTCGGCAGCCTGCTCCTCACGCACAGCCTCGACGGCGAGATTCGCGGTCTCGACGAGTTCGAGGGCGCGCACCCGCCCGTTCTGCCGCTATTCCTCGCGTTCCGAGTCATGGTCGGCATCGGCTTCCTCATGGTCGGCGTCGCGTGGTGGGCCGCGTTCGCGGTGCTGCGCGCGCGGCCGCTGCCGCGCGTGCTGCAGCGGGCGCTCGCGTGGATGACGTTCTCGGGCTGGGTCGCCGTGCTCAGCGGTTGGTACGTGACCGAGATCGGCCGGCAACCGTGGATCGTGTATGGGCAGCTCGCAACGGCGGACGTCGCGGCCGACCATCCGGCCGGCACCGTGGCCGGCTCGCTGCTCGCGTACGCGCTCCTGTATGTGTTCCTGCTCGCGGCCTACGTCGCGACGCTGCGCCACATGTCGGCGAAGCCGGCGAAGTCGCAGCGTTTGTGGCTTTCCCGCGTGACCGCGCCGATCGCGGACGAGCGCTGAGCATGGAAGCCGCGCTGCCGTTGATCTTCATGGCGATCATGGGCGTCGCGCTCCTGCTGTACGTGCTCCTCGACGGCTACGACCTAGGCATCGGCATGCTGTTGCCGCTCGCGACGGGCGAGGAGAAGGAGACGATGATCGCCGCGATCGGTCCGTTCTGGGACGCGAACGAGACGTGGCTCGTGCTCGGCGTCGGTGTGCTGCTGATTGCGTTCCCGGCGGCGCACGGGCTCGTGCTGTCGTCGCTGTACGTGCCCGTCACGATCATGCTGATCGGCCTGATCCTGCGCGGCGCGTCGTTCGACTTTCGCGTCAAGGCGGACGCTCGCCAAAAACGAATGTGGAATCGCGCGTTCGCGGCGGGCTCGCTCGTCGCGTCGCTCGCGCAAGGCTGGATGCTCGGCAGCTACATCACGGGATTGAAGACCGGCGCGGCGAGCGTCGCGTTCTCCGCGCTGATCATGCTGACTCTGCCCGCGCTCTATCTCGTGCTCGGTGCCGGCTGGCTGCTGATCAAGACCGACGGTCCGTTGTTCGACAAGGCGCTGCGCTGGGGGCGCAACGCGATGCCCGCGATGGGCGTCGCGTTGCTCGCGGTGTCTATCTCGACGCCGATCGCGAGCCCCACGATCGCCGCACGCTGGTTCACGTTGCCGAACTTCATCGGTCTCTTGCCGATCCCGATCGCGACGATCGTCGCGTTCTTCGGCGTGTACTGGCTGCTGTCGCGGCCCGCCGTCGCGCGCGCCGGCTACGCGCGGCTCGTGCTCTTCGGCACGGTGCTGCTCTGCGTGATGGCGGCGCTCGGGCTCGCGTACAGCCTCTATCCGTACGTCGTTCTCGACACGCTCACGATCTACGAGGCGGCCGCCGCGCCGAAGTCGCTCATGTTCGTGTTCGTCGGCGTCGCGATCGTGTTGCCGTTCACGCTCGCGTATACGATCTATGTCTACCGCGTGTTTTGGGGCAAGGCGACGGATCTGAGCTACGGCGAGCGGTGACGAGTCGGCCGGTCGGGGCGCGGTTGGGCTAAACTCACGCGCATCGTCGATTTCGCGGAAGCCCCGAATGAGCGACCAAGTGCTCGTGATTCCAGCGACGTTCAAAGTCGGAGACGAATTTCCGGCGTACCTCCCGCTCCCCGCGGGCGAGGTCAAGCCTACGCCCGAGTGCTCGCAGAGCGAGGTCGCGGCCGCGATCGAGGAGCTCAAGGCGGTCGCGCGCATGAGTCGCGAGCGTCTGGAGCAGGCCTACGTGGAGCACGTTCGCGACGTCGAGATCCTCGCGCAGATCTCCGCCTACCTTGCGAGGTTCGAGCAGTGGGAGGCCGTGCGCACGGGTGGCACAGTTCGCGAAATCCTCTGGCACGTCGAGGACGGCGCGTACTGAGTGGTTAGTCACGTCCAGGCACCGAAGCGACGTTGGCTGGCGTACGTACGAGCCGGCGCCGTCTGGATCCTGGGCATCGTCGCGCTCGCGGCGCTGCTCGAGTTCCTGGCGCCGGATCTCTCGTACGCGCTCAAGGATCGCGCGCACGAATGGTTGACGTCGCGCGCGGGCAAACCGTTTCGGATTGCCGTCGGTGCGAAGACGGGCTCGGCCTATCGCGTCGCCGCGACGCTCAATCGCCATCTCGCGGCGCGGGCGGGCTACGAGCTCGAGCTCGTCGGGGACTCCGTGCCCGGTAGCGGCATCCAAAAGCTCTCGCGTGAAGACGAGCGCGCGGACCTCGCGATGGCGAGCAGCGCGGACGACGTCGGTGGCGGCAAGGCCGTCGTCGGCTTGGCCCGGCTCGACTCGCAGTTCTTCTTCGTGATTGTTCCGAGCGGCAGCGCCGTGCGGGAAATTCGCGACCTGGCCGGTCCGGTCAACCCGGGCACTCGCGACGGCGACGCACCGCCGACGCTCGGCGAGCGCGTGCTCGACTACTATGGGCTGATCGCGCCGCCGGCGGACGGCGGCGGCCGAGTGTCGATCGTTCGGCCCGAGAAGGGCAACGTGGCCGACTTCGAGAGCGGGCACAACGTCGCCGAGACGCGCACGCAGGCGCTGAGCTCCGAGTTGATCGGCAACATCCTGCGCACCGGCGCGTACCGGCTCGTGCCGATTCGCGACGGCGAGGCGCTCGCGAGATCGATTCCGGGCACGAGCGCCGGGCTCATACCGGCCGGTGTCTTCGGACCCGAGCGTCGCGCTCCGGCCGAGCCCGTGCCGACGCTCGTGACCTCGCAGTTGCTGCTGGCGAGGGCCGATCTGCCCGCGCGCGTGGTCCGCGACGTCCTCGAGATCGTCTACGACCCGAGCTTCCTGCGTGAAGTCGGCTACGACGTCAGCGAGGAATCAGGGCGCGAGCTCGCGGGCTGGCCACTGCATCCGGCCGCGGAGGCGTTCTATCACCGCAACGACCCCGTGACGGCCGATCGTCTCGGGCGGCTATCGTTCGTCGCGTCCGTCGTCGCGGCGCTGTTCGCGATTCCGCCGGTCGTGGCGCATTTCCGGCGCCACGAACGGATCCGAAGGCAGCGACGCAGGCTCGGCGAGGAGCTGTCCGCGCTGCAAACGATCCGCGCGCGAATCGAGGCGGCCGCTGACTTGTCGGTGGCTGAGAGTCTGATCCGCGAAGCGGACGATCTGCTGTCGCGCGCCGAGCTCGACGGGGCCGAGGAGCTGCTCGACGTCGAGGGGCTCGCGTCGCTGCGCTCCTTGCATCAGGTCTGCTGGCGCGCGCTCGAGCATCGGCGCGGAGCGCTCGGGCACGCCCTTCAGCCGCGTGCGGTTTAAGCCGCGCCCGCCGCGTGCGTAGTCTGATCGGCCCTCAACGGGCTCGCTTGACGATAATAATCGGCCCTGAGAATCGCTTCCGTGCCTTGGCCGCAGTCATGTGTGAGGAGGAAGCATGTTAGAGATCACCCTGAGCAGGCTGATTCGTCGGGCGGTTGTGGTCCTCGTATCCGGCCTCGCATGGCCTGCGCCGCCCGCGCTCGCGCAGCTGCTGCCGCCGTTGCCACCCATTCTCGGTGGCGACACGACGCCCCCGACCGTGAGCATCACATCGCCGCAGTCCGGCGACACGGTTGCGGGTACGATAACGGTGACGGCCACCGCCTCGGACAATAAAGGTGTCCAGGGCGTGCAGTTCTTCCTCGACGGCAACGTCGGTGCCGACGACACGAGCGCGCCGTATGCGGTGCCCTGGGATACCACGACGACGGCGAATGGCTCGCATACGCTCACCGCGGTCGCGCGCGATGCAGCCGGCAACCGGACGACCTCCAGTCCCGTCACCGTCACGGTGTCGAATGGCTCGACCCCGCCGCCGCCGGAATCGAGCGCGCGCCATGAGGAGACGGATCCCGCGGTGAGTTACAGCGCCGGCTGGACGCAGAGCAGTCCGTACGACTGGTTCGCGTGGAGCGGCGGGAGCGCGGTGAGGTCGTCGGTGCCCGGTGCGCGCGCCACGTTCCGCTTCAGCGGAGACTCCGTAACGTGGATCGGCTACCGCAGCCTCGAGAGCGGGATAGCAAACCTGTACCTCGACGGACAATTCCTCAGAGAGCTCGATCTGTTTGGACTGAGCGACGAGAGCGCCACGCGCGTCTACTCGGTCCGGGGTCTTGCGGTGGGCAGCCACACGTTAGCCATCGAGGTCACCGGCAGGCAGAACTCGGCTGCGGTCGGCAACACCGTCGTGGTCGATGCGTTCGACGTGCCCGCGCCGGTGATCTCGCACCTGCAGGACTCGGACTCGGACCTGGCCTACACCGGCACCTGGACGCACGAGGATGGCTGGACGGCGGACACCAGCAAACCGTGGAGCGGCCGCTCGGCGACGTATACGAACGCGGCCGGCGCCGGCGCGACCTTGCGGTTCCACGGCACGGCGATCCGCTGGGTGGGATACCGCGGACCCGACGGCGGAATCGCGCGCGTGTACGTGGACGGCGCCTTCGCGGGCGAGGTGGATACCTACCTCTATACGCCGAAAGTCCAGTCGACCCTGTTCACCAGAACCGGGCTGAGCGATGCCGACCACACGCTGCGGATCGAGGTGACCGGTAACCGCAATTCCGCCGCGAGCGACGCCCTGGTCCACCTCGATGCTTTCGACGTGACCACACCGGGCAGGCGCTTCGAGGAAGGAGATCCATCGATCGTCTACAGTGGCAGCTGGACTTACGGCAACCGCAATCGGCCTTGGAGCGAGGGCAGCAGCAACACGTCTTTCGATCCGGGCGCGCGGGCGACCTTCACGTTCACCGGCACGTCGGTCAGCTGGCTCGGTTGTGCCAAGGCGACGACGGGAATCGCGCGCGTGTACCTGGACGGCGTGTTCGTGCGCGAGGTCGATACGTACTTCCCGTGGCCGACCGAGGACTATCAGCATCTGCTGTTCAGCGCGAGCGGTCTCGCGCCGGGGACGCACACGCTGGCGATCGAGGCGACGGGACGGAAGAACCCGGCGGCGAGCAACGCGTACGTCGTGGTGGATGCGTTCGACGTACAGCCCTAGGCTGTCGTCAAACGCCGTCAGAGCTCGCGCAGCGCGCGCAGCAACGCCTCGATGTCGCCCTCGTCGTTGAAGATCTGCGCCGACGCGCGCAGCGTGCCGTCGAGATGCACACGGTCGTGCAGCACGTGCGCGCAGTGGTGGCCGCCCGAGACGAAGATGCCGTGCGCGTCGGCGAGGAGGCGCGCGACGTCCTGCTGGCGCATCGCGCGCAGCGGTAGCGACACGGTCGCGAGCGCGATCCGCTCGCGAGCCGAGCGACCGAGCACAGTCGCGCCTTCGATCTCGACGAGCCCGCGGAGCAGCTGCTCGCCGAGCGCGCGCGAGTGCGCCGCGATCGTGTCCATGCCGATGCCGCGCAGATAGTCGACCGCGGCGCCGAGGCCGATCACGCCCTCGATATTCGGTGTGCCGGCCTCGTAGCGAAACGGCGCCTCGCGCGGCTCGAAGTCGTGCTCGCCATGGCGCGCGACCATCCCGCCGCCGACGTTGCCGAGGCCGAGATCCGCGAACCGGTCGCGACGCACGTACAGCACGCCGACGCCGTTCGGGCCGAACATCTTGTGGCTCGAGAACGCCATGAAGTCGACGTCGAGCGCGCGCACGTCGATCTTCATGTGCGCGATCGACTGCGACGCGTCGATCATCACCGGCACGCCGGCCGCGTGCGCGGTCTCGATCCACTCCTCGACCGGCGCGACGATGCCCGTCACGTTCGAGGCGTGCGCTACGGTCACGAGCCGCGTGCGCGGGCCGAGGCGTGACGCGAGCTGCGCCCACCTCGGTACGGCTTCCGCGTCGATGTCGACGAGCACGGCTTTGGCCGCGGCGCGCCACGGCATGTAGTTCGAGTGATGCTCGGACGCCGGTAGCACGACCTCGTCGTCCGGCCCGAGCCCGAGCGCGCGCGCGACGAGGTTGAACGAGTCCGTCGCGTTGTGCGTGAACACGATCTCGGCGGGTTGCGCGCCGATCAGCGCCGCGACGCGGTGCCGCGCGCGCTCGAACTCCTCGGTCGTGGCCTCCGCGATCGGGTGCACGCCGCGATGGACGTTCGCTCCGAGTGTGGCGTAGTAGCGGTTGACCGCGGCGATGACGGACTGCGGCTTCGGCGTCGTCGACGCGCTGTCGAGGTAGATGAAGGGCGAGCCGTCGTAGCCGTTCTCGAGGAGCGGGAAGCCCTCGCTCCGCATCAGCGCTTCACCAGTCGGTACTTGCCGGACGCCTCGGGCGCGATCGCACTCACGTGCTCGCCGCGGATCGGCCGCGCGAGCAGCGTGCCGACCGCGAGCGCGGCCGTGGCGGCGCTGTCGCGCGACGCGGGATCGACGACGTGCAGCACGTCGCCTTGCAGCTGCCACTGCTCGAGCGTCGCACGCGGTCCGAGGGCCGCGTGGATCGCGTCGTCGAGCATCAGCGGCGTGATCGTCTCGCCGGCAACCCCGCTGCAGTCTGCGAGGCGGCCCTCGACCCGCTCGAGCAGCGGGCCGTCGCTCTTGAGTCCGCAGGCGCAGTCGCGCGACGCCGCGACGCGCACGACGTCGCCGATGTCGTAGCGCAAGAGCGGCATCCAGCGGCGGCCGAGCGTCGTGACGAGCACGCGCGCGAGCGGCGCCCGGCCCGGCATCGGCTCGAGATCGATGTGGCTATGGCGCTCGTTCGGATGTAGGCGGCCGTGCTCGCACTCCATGAACAGCACGCCGGCTTCGGTCGCGCCGTAGAGCTGATAGAGCGGTGCGTCGAGCGCGAGCCCGATGTCGCGCCGCATCGCGCGCGTCGTCGTCTCGTAAGTGAGCGTGACGAATTCGGGCGCGGCGAGCTTCTGCCCGCGCTTGAGTGCCGCGCGCGCGATCAGCGCGAGGTACGCGGGATCCGCCTCGACGCCGCGCGGCTCGAACTCCACCCATTCGCGCAGCATTCGGTCGTAGTCGGCGTCGGTCCAGTGCGTCGGATCGTCGCTCTCGTTGAAGA
>Ga0307497_10000201_pt1 | contig 13168 bp, 5 predicted proteins | sample 10_S_MG_FD_201366 | JGI IMG/M metagenome (GOLD analysis project Ga0307497, IMG submission 201366) | Soil microbial communities from Populus trichocarpa stands in riparian zone in the Pacific Northwest, United States - 10_S | ecosystem: Environmental > Terrestrial > Soil > Riparian zone > Trees...
TATCTCCCGGGGCCCGCTCGTGCGGGCCGCCGGCGGCGACCCGGAGCGCCTGCGCCAGCTCGTGCGGCGCGTCGTCCTCCACGAGCTCGCGCACCACTTCGGGATCAGCGACGAGCGGCTCGTCGAGCTCGATCGGTACTAGCCGCTCGTGCTCGTGCTCGTCGAAGGGGCGAGCGACGAGCGCGCGCTGCGCGTGCTCGCGGCGCGGCTCGGGCGGAGCCTCGACGGCGTCGAGATCGCACCGCTCGGCGGGGCCGGCAACGCGGTCGCGTTCCTCGAGCGGAACCGCGGCCGTCCCGTCGCGGGCCTCTACGACGCGGGCGAGGCGCGGCAGTTTCGGCGGGCGCTCGGCACCGAGGATCTCGAGGCGGCGGGGTTCTTCGCCTGCGACCCGGATCTCGAGCACGAGCTGATCCGGGCCCTGGGCCCGGCGAGCGTCGAAGAGGTGCTCGCCGAGCACGGCGACCTCCCGCGCTTCCGGAAGTTCCAGGGCCAGCCGGCCCAGCGCGCGGTGCCGATCGAGCGTCAGCTATGGCGCTTCATCGGGACGGCGTCAGGACGCAAGCTCGCGTACGCCGAGTACCTCGTCGAGGCACTCGACCTCGAGCGCGTGCCGCGCCCGCTCGAGCGGCTGCTCGCGCACGTCGCGGGTTAGCGAGGTGCCGGCAAGGCCGACAAGGCGACGGTCTCGCTACTGAGCCCTTCCCGGAGACGAACTCGTCGGGATCGTTTGACAGCGATCCGGCGATTTGCAATAGCTCAGCCTGTCGCTAGGACCCGGGGGGGGTTGTCGTGCTTCGACGTGGGGGGTCGGTTCCGTCGCCCGATGACGGTCGCGCGCCGCGCGACTGCGAGCCCGTGACCTAACGCGCGGGTCGACTTGGCAGATCCCGGCCGACAGCTCCTCGACGTCCTCCAGCGTGAGCTGATCGGGGGACTGCACGACGTGGTGTCGCAGCTCGCGGGCGAGCTGAGCGCGCTCACCGTCGATCCCGCCTTCGAGCGCACGCCGTTTGCCGGCAGGGTGCTCACGCCCCCGGCGGCCGGGAACCCCGTCGTCACGCTGCTCGGGCGCTTCGCGAGCGCCGACGGCGCCGGGACGAGCGCGCAGGTGCGCGGCTGGCGTGACGCGGTGGCCGACGACGCGCCGCGCGGGCTCGCCTACGTGGTGCGGTCGGACTCGGCGGTCGCGGCGTTCGCAATCGTCCCGGCCGCGGGTCCGCGGCTCGTCCTCCACGCCGCCGGCTTCGCGCCCGGGCAGAGCCTCGATGCGGCATTGGGAAACGGGTTCGCCCTCCAGGTCTCCGGCACGACGGCAGGGGGCGCGGTCGAGGTGGCCTTCCTGCCCGACGCGGCACCGCAGCTGCTCGCGCTCGCGGCCGGCGACCGCGTCGACGTCGACCTGACGCGCGGGCCGGCGGAAGGAGTCGTCGGCGTGCCGGGCGGCCCTTCGGTGAGCTTCGGCGCGATCGCCGCCGGCGGCTGGGTCGCGAGCAGCGAGTCGGCTCCGTTCGGGCGCGGCGGCCACCTGACGATCGCCGGCGGCGAGGTCGTTCTCGCCCCCGGCTTCCTCGAAGGCCTGCTGCCGGTCGACCTCACCTTCCCGGTCGACCTCGACCTGCACGCCTCGCCCGACCTCGGAGTAGTCCTCGCCGGCAGCCCTTCGCTCCGCACCCGTCTTGCAGGGGCGGCCGGCGAGAGGGCGCTCGACCTCGCCCTCGACGTCGTCGACGAGGGGGGTGCGCCCGCCCTCCGCGCCTCGTTCGTGACGGCGATCGGGGCGACGCTTCCCGGGGCGCCGGTCGAGCTCCACGTCGACGGGCTCGGGCTGAGCTTGCCGCTCTCGCTGCGGCTCGGCTCGCCGCTCCTCCCCGACCCGGCGGGCGTGCAGGGCGTCGACCCGCAGGGCGCCGGCGTGGCGCTCGACCTGCCGGTGCTGAGCGGCTCCGGCGCGTTCGCGAAGGTCGGCGAGGACCTCTCAGGAGCGATCGCCGTCTCGATCCCGCCGATGTCCGTGAGCGCGTACGGCGTGCTCTCGCCCGCGCGCGGCGACCAGCCGCTGTCGCTGCTCGTGATCATGGGCGCGACGTTCCCTCCGCCGGGCGTCCAGGTCGGCTTCGGGTTCGCGATCTCGGGCGTCGGCGGCGTCGTCGGGATCAACCGGCGCATCGACCACGACGCGCTGCTGCGGGCCGTCACCGACGGCAGCGCAGCGCAGATGCTGTTCCCGTCGGACCCGGTCGGGGCGGGGCAGGCGGCGATCCGCGCCCTCCCCTCGGTCTTCCCGGCGGCGCCCGGCTCCGTCGTCGCGGGACCGATGTTCCAGCTCAGCTGGGGTGGCCGGATCGTGACCCTGTCGGTCGCCGTGCTCGTCGAGTCGGCGACCCAGACGCGGCTCACGATCATGGGGAAGCTCGTCGTCGCGCTCCCGGACCCGGAGGCGCCGCTCGTCTTCCTGCAGGCCACCTTCGCCGGCACGATCGACCCGGGCGAGCCCAGCGTCCTCTTCGTCGCGAGCCTCGCGGGCTCGCACATCGTCGGAGCCTCCCTCTCCGGCGACCTGCTCCTCCTCAGCCGCGGCGGCGCCGAGCCGACCTTCGTCCTCAGCGCCGGCGGGTTCCACCCGGCGTTCCCCCTCCCGCGCGGCGTGCCCGCACTCCGGCGGATGTCCATGGACATGTGCCCCGCGCCATGGATCGACATGCGTTGCGAGAGCTACTTCGCCGTGACGTCGAACACGCTGCAGCTCGGCGCGCGCCTCGAGCTCGTAGCGGAGGTCGCCGACTGCGGCCTGCGCGGGTGGCTCGGCTTCGACGCACTCGTCCAGTACGAGCCGTTCAGGTTCGTCGCCGACGTCTCCGCCGGCATCGCTCTCGAGGTGCTCGGCGAGTCGCTCGTCGGCATCGCGCTCGCGCTGCACCTCGAGGGGCCATCGCCGTATCTGGCGCGAGGCCGCGGCTCGATCGACCTCTTCCTGTTCGAGGTCTCCTTCGACTTCGACGTCAGCTGGGGGGAGCCGGCGGGGGTGCTGCACGGCGCCAACGTCGAGGCGGCGCTGCGCGACGAGCTCGCGAAGCCGCAGTCGTGGCGGCTGCGCGGAAGCGCGCCGCGCGGCCTCGCCCTCACCGGGGCGGCGCTGAAGGCGCTCGCGGACGCGGCCCTCGTCGATCCCTACGGTGCCATCTCCGTGCGACAACAGCGCGTGCCGCTCGGCATCGAGCTGCAGCGCTTCGACAGCATCCCGATCGACCCGCAGCGCTGGGACGTCGTGGGAGGCGTCTTCGGCGACCAGCATCCGGCGGCGACGCAGAACGAGTTGCGCGCCCAGTTCGCGCCGGGACAGTTCCTCGCGGCCGGGAGCGACGACGACGCTCTGACGGCACCAGCGTTCCTCCAGCTCAAGGCGGGCCTCGAGCTGCTGCCGGCGCCGGCCGCGGGCGCTGACCAGCGCGTTGCCGGGATCGAGTGGGAGGAGCGGCTGATCGCGCTCGACATCGAGGTACCGCAGCCCGTCCACAGCGGGCTCCTCTTCGACATCGGGATCCTCGAGACGATGATCACGGCGCTCTCCCCGGTGGAGCGCGGCTGGTGGCCACGACCCGCGGAGGTCGTGACGGTGGAGCCCGTCGCCCCCGTCGCTAGCGCGTTCACCTGGTCGATGTCGCCGGCTCCGACCGCCTTCGCCGCGAACGGGCTCGAGCTCGCAGGCGCCATCGCCGGCGCCGGCGACCTGATGACGGTCGAGGCCTGGGAGGTAGCGAGCTGATGGCGGATCTCCTCTTCTCATCGTTCCTCCAGGGCCCGCTCGGAGAGGCGATCGAAGCCGTCGACACGATGGACGCATTGCCGCCGCCGGCCTTCGAGCCGGCCGTGGCGATTACGGACGGCGGGGAGCCGAAGCCGCCGGTGAAGGGCCCGGCGATGCGCCTGCTCGGGCCGGGCGACGTCGCCGGGCTTCCCGATGGAACCGTCGTACGCACGGAGCCGTCGCCCGGCGCCGTAGACCTCGAGCCGAACTACATGGCCGTCGTCGAGGTCCTGCCGCCGGAGCTCCCGTGGCTCCTCACACCGGCGCGGGCGACGCCGGGCGGACGGCTTCGCCCCTGGCTCGTGCTCGTCGTCGTCGAGGACGCGGGCACGCCGCTCCAGCCGGGGGCACCGCTCCCGACGATCGACGCCGCCGTCGCCGAGCTTCCCGACCTCCGCGACTCGTGGGCCTGGGCGCATGTGCAGCGCACAACCGGGTCGGGGACGCTGCCGGGCGGCGGCGAGGCGTCCGCGGCCGCGGTCGGCCGCCTCGTCTGCCCGCGGCGCCTCTCTCCCGGCGTCACCTACCGGGCGTGCCTCGTCCCCGCCTTCGCCTCCGGGGTGGCCGCCGCACGGGGCGACATCCACGCCGGCGAGACGCACCACGAGCTCGCCTGGAGGGTCGAGGCGGGCGGCCGGGTGACCCTGCCGGTCTACCACAACTGGACGTTCACGACCGGCTCGGGGGGCGACTTCGAGGCGCTCGCGACCCGCCTCGGCCCGGCCGATCCCGACGCGCTGCGGGTCTCGTCCGTACGGCTCGTCGACGTGCGAGCCCCCTGGGCCGAGGACAAGCCGCTCTCCCGTGACGCGCAGCTCGTCGGCGTGCGCGGCGCGCTCGTCCCGTTCGCAGACCCCGACCCGCCGGAGCACGCCGCGGCCGCAGAGGCGCTCCAGAAGCTCGACGAGCGGATCCGCGCAGAGCTCGACGCGCCCGCCAACCGTGTCAGCGCCGAGCACAACGGTGACAAGCTGGGAGCTCTGTCGCCGCCGCTCTACGGCGGCAAGCACGTCTGCCAGCCGCTCGTCGAGGGCGATCCGGCCTGGCTCGCGCAGCTCAACACGGCTGTCGCAAACCGGATCGCCGCCGGGCTCGGCGCCGAGTACGTGCGCGCGAACCAGGAGGACCTGATGGCGAAGGCGTGGGAGCAGGTCGGCGCAATCCGCGAGGCGAACCGGCGCCGCGCCGTCGTCGAGCTCACGACCGAGGTCGCGCTGAAGGTGCACGATCGGCACGTCACCGCCCTCGAGACGGGCGAGGCGGTCGTCTTCGCCGCTGCCGCGAGCGCGCGGACGAGGACGGCGCCGGAGACGACGCTTGCGCTCGAGACGCGCATGAGCCGGATGGTGGACGGCGCCGGCTCAGCGGCGTTCGCGCGCCTCGTGCGCCCGGCGGGGAAGCTCGCGCGGCGCACCGAGGTCTCCGTGCGGTCGCTCATCCCGAGGGCGCTCGCAGGCCAGGCGACGGTGCCGGCCGGAGCGCCCGTGATCCCCGAGACGCCGACCGTCGTTGCAGGCGCGACGGCGGAGGTCGCTGCCGAGGCGGCGGCGACGCAGCTCGTCACGATGACGGCGCTCGCCCGGGTCGCGGCGCTGAACGACGCAGCCCCAGGGGCGGACGCGCTCACGCAGCGCATCGACCGAATCGGCCTCGACGCCGGCATCGCGCAGGCGGTCGCCTTCGGTGGCGTCGGCGAGGTCGCGGCGGCGCTCGGCGACAACCTCGTCGCCGTCACCCAGGTCACCCAGCAGGTGCTGAGCGACATGATCTCGCCCGCGGGCGAGTTCGGCGCCGTCTCGACGCTCGGCGTCCCGGTCGCGCATGACGCGCTCGCCGGCCGGGTGACCGACGCGCTCCACCCCGGCGAGAGCCATGCCGCGCGCCTCTCGTCGCAGGTCGGCCTGCCGCAGAGCGTCAGCGCGCCAGGCGCGTTCGACCCCGTGATGGCGGCGCCGGAGTTCCCGCTTCCGACGGCGCTCGCCCTCCTCGCCTCCGACCCGGAATGGTTCATGCCGGGCCTCGGCGCCCTGCCGTCGAACAAGGTGGCGCTCCTCCGCCAGAACGGCGCCTTCGTCGAGTCGTACCTCGTCGGCCTCAACCACGAGATGGGCCGCGAGCTCCTCTGGCGCGAGTACCCGACCGACCAGCGCGGCACGCCGTTCCGCCGCTTCTGGCCGCGGGTCGACGGCACGCCCGACATCGCCCCGATCAGCGCCTGGATGGACGGCGCAGCGCTCGGCACACGCCTCGTGGAGGCCGACGAGCTCTCGGTGCTGCTCGTCCGCGGCGACGTCCTGCGGCGTTACCCGGACATGGTCGTCACCGCGGTCCGCTCGACGCACCCGGACGCCGACGGCCACCACCGGCCCGACCCCGGGCAGACACCGGTTGCGCCGATGTTCGTCATCAAGGTCGACGCGGCGACGAACGCGTACGCGTTCAAGATCCCGAACGCGGAGCTCCTGACGCCCGCGAGCGCCGACAACCCGGGCTGGTTCTTCGTCCTCGCAGAGCACGGCTTCCGCATCCGCTTCGGCTTCGACGAGCCGCCCGAGCCGGGGATCGCGTTCTCCTTCGACGGCTGGCAGAGCGCGACGTGGCCGAGCTCCGACCCGGCGAACGATCCGGCGCGCGCCGCCTTCGTCCCCGTCCGCAACGGGCACGCCTTCGGAGGCGACGCGTTCGGGCCGCCGGGCGGGCTCGGCGCCGACGCGCCGAGCTGGAACCGGGACGCGGCGGACGTCGCCCGGATCGCGCTCCAGCGTCCGTTCCGGGTCGCGATCCAGGCAGACGTCCTTCTCCAGCACAGGGACGGGCAGCCATGAGCGACCTCGCCGCCGAGCGCCTCGCCGTCACAGCCGCACGCCTCGCCCTGGAGGCGGCGCTGCGCACGCTGCGCACGGCCGAGGCGCACGCCGACTTCCACCGTGACGCCGAAGGCGCGTTCCCCGAGGTCTCCGAGGCATCCGACCCGGAGCTCTTCGCCGAGATCGCGATGCTGCAGCCCGACCTCGAGGCCGGCACCGCGGGCGTGAACGAGGCGCAGGCCGCGCTCGACCGCGCCCTCGACGCGTACCGTCGAGCCGCGCAGCAGGCCCCGCTCTTCGCGGCGGAGAACGCCGACCCGCTGCTCCTCCTCCCCGTGCGGGTCGAGGCGATCTACTTCGACGACGAAGGGACACCGGAGCTCCGGATCCGGGTCTACCCCGACGACGTGCACGTCGACAGCCACGAGACCGCGCTCACCGAGACGGAGCGGTTGGCGAGCACCGTCTACTGGCGTGCGGATCGGGCGGCCGGCAACGACTCGGGGCAGCGGCAGGCGGCCTGGCAGGCCCTCGTCGGCGCGGTCGGCGGCGCCCGCGCGGCCTGGGTACGTGAGGCGTTGACGCCGCTCGACGACGGGGCTGGCGAGCCGCGCTTCCCGGACGTCGAGCTCCGGCCGCAGGCGTGGACGCGCGCCGCGCACACGCAGCTCCTCCCGGACCGCTTCGCCTTCTCCGCCTACCGGAAGGGCAAGCTCGTGTGGCGGCACGAGGGCGCGCCGATTCCGGACACGCTGCCGATCGGGATCGCGCCGCAGGCGGGCAAGGACGAGGCCGAGGGCGACGTGCCGGCCTACGACGCGGCCAGCCAGTGGCTTGCGGACTTCAAGCTCGCGAAGGACAACGGGATGGCCCTTGCGGTGAAGCTCGACAGCGCGGGCGAGCGCTTCGATCTGATCACGGTCGTCGGCGTCGGCGGCCAGGACGCGGCGACCGGGGCGGCGCGAGTCGACGCTATGCTCACGGCGCACGCCTACTCGGGCGGACTGACACCGCTCCCGGTGGGGACGCCGACGAACAACACCCCCGACACCCGTAGCGGCTGGCGCTCGCGAGAGGCGCCGCCGAACCCGGAGGTCGTCGCGCGCCGCCGCGCCGCCTACAAGCCCGAGAGCGATCAGGAGGCGGCGCGTCTCGCCCGGGCGCTCGGCGTCGACGGGTCGGGCGTGCTGGCCGCCGTCTGCGACCCCGGCGGTGGTGCCGAGTCGCTGCTCCGCCGGTTGCACAAGGTGCAGGCGGCCGAGTACGCCAACTCGCCCGGGTTCCGCCCCGCCGAACGCAACCCCGACCTCTCCACCCCGGTCGACGCGCCCTGGTACGCAGCCGTCGCGGACCACTACACCCGCTTCGTTCGCGCGCGCGGGCCGCTGCCCCCGCTCCGCATCGGGCGGCAGCCCTACGGCGTGCTTCCGGTCAGCGCGCTCGACCTCTGGCGGGGAGACGACGTCGACGAGCGCATCAGCCGGTTCACCGCGTCGTTCCTGGCGTCCTTCGTCGAGCAGGTGGCGCGCGCGCCGCAGATCGGCGAAGGCCCGGATCAGGACGCCCTCCTCCTCGACCTGCTGAGCCGCGAGGCGAGCCCAGGCGCGCTTGTATCCCGGTCGGACTTCACGGTCGACGTGATGGAGGAGAGGCCGCCGCCTGCGGCAGTCGGCGCGCTCCCTGCCAGCGCCGCGCTCGCCTGGCTCCACCCGCCCGTCCCGCCCGCAGAAGGTGAGAGCGACGGCCTGGCCTCGCGGATCGAGCCGTTCCCCGAAACCGTGCCCGAGAGCGTCCAGCAGATCGCGATCGACCACCCGCTCGCGGAGATGCTCGTCCTCTTCGACGAGAGCCTGAAGACGATGCGTGAGCGCCACACGGCGCCAGACCCGGCCGGTTTCGCGGCCAAGTACGCGCCGCTCCGGGAGCGGCTCGACCAGCTCGCCGCGGCGCCGACCGTCAGCCTCTTCTACGCCCAGGCGAGCGGGTGGCACAACGCGCTCGGTCAGATCCTGGCCTCCGGGCCGGTCGTTCCGGACGCGGTCGCGAAGGCCGCGGCGGAGGGGATGCTAGCCCGGAACCACTTCGCGCTGTACGTCCCGTTCGAGGACGATGCGAGCGCGGACCTGTCGCGTTTCGAGCGGCTCTTCCGCGAGACGATCGAGCCGCTCTCGCACCGGATCGACGCCTGGGTGACCTCGCTCGCGACAGCGCGCCTGGCGGCGCTGCGCAAGGAGCGCCCGGCCGGCACCCACACGGGCGCCTACGGCTGGCTGACAGACGTCGAGCCGACCGATCCGAACCCGAGCCGCGAGGGCTTCGTCGTCACGCCCTCGATCCAGCACGCGACCACCGCGGCGGTGCTCCGCTCCGGCTGGCAGGCTCACTCGGACAAGAAGGCGTTCGCGGTCGACATCCAGTCGGCGCGCGTGCGCCGTGCGCAGGCGATGGTCGAAGGCGTCCGTGCGGGACAGTCCGTCGGCGCGCTCCTCGGCTACCAGTTCGAGCGCGCGCTCCACGACGCGAAGCTCGACCGGTTCGTGGCCGGCTTCCGGAACGCGTACCCGCTCGCGCCGCTCGTCGACCCGGCCGCGCCCGACACCGAGCAGGCGCAGGTCTCGATCGGCGCGCGCAACGTCGTCGACGGGCAGGCGCTCCGCCGCGACCGCTCGAAGCTCGACGACGGCGATGCGCTCGCGGCCGCCGCCGGTGCGGCGCTTGGCGACGACGCCCCCGCGCTGCGGCGCATGCTCGCGGAGCTGGACGAGACCTTCGACGCCGTCGGCGACCTCCTGCTCGCGGAGAGCGTCCACCACCTCGTGGGTGGGAACCCGTTGCGCGCCGGGCTCGCGGCGGACGCCGTCGGGCGCGGGCAGGACCTGCCCCTCGACTTCGACGTGTTGCGGACGCCGCGGGGCGGCATCGGCGTGACCCACCACGTGGGGATCCTCCTACCTGACACGCCGCCGCGCGGGTGGCCCGACCACCGGCCGCTCGTCGAGCTCGAGCCGCGCCTCGAGGCATGGGCGCGTCACCGCCTCGGGCCCGCGTCGGCGTGGCGGCTCGGCGACCTCGATTGGTGCGCGCTCGAGGTCGTCGTCGCGCCGCCGGCGGTGCTGCGAGCGGCCACCACGGACATGCTCGACGACGACCACCTCGCGGTGCTCGCGCGCGTCTGCGAGCGGCTTCGCGGCGCGCTCGCCGTGGCGACGCCGCTGACGCCGGCGCACCTCGACCCCGCGGATCCCGCACCGATCACCGGCTCCGACCTCCCTGAGCTGCGCGGCCGGGTCGCACCGTGGCTGAAGGCGGTCGCCGACGCCGCAAGCGACGTCGCGAAGGCGAAGACCGCGGAGGCGGCGCAGCCGGTCCTCCAGCGGCTCGGCGCTCTCGGCATCCCGGTCGGCCTCGCGGGGGCAGGCGACCTCGAGCGGGTGCGCGCGCTTCTCGGGGACGCGGACCTCGGCCCGCTCCCCGCGCCGCCGGACGCGGCCAAGCACCCCGCGGATGCGGCCGACTGGCTCGCAGCCGTCCTCGCGACGACAGGGCGACTCCTCCATCCGGCGGTGAAGATCGTCCCGAAGCTGACGCTCACGCTTCCGCCCGCTCCGGAGCCTGCGCCCGCCGACGACGAGGTCGAAGCCTGGCTGCGCGACATGACGCTCGTCCGCGCGAACGTGGATGCCCTCGACGGCGCCGGCGTCGCGAGCCAGGTGCTCGCCGGCACCGAGCCGGCCGCGACCGCCGTGCTGCAGTCGCTCGTCGGCGGCGAGCAGGCACGGCCGTGGGTCGCGACCGCTCCTCCGGTCGAGGGGCCGCGGCCGGCCCTCTCGCTCGTCCTCCAGCGGGACGCGAAGAGCGACGGCCCTTGCGGGCTCGTCGTCGACTCGTGGACGGAGGTCGTGCCGCGGCCACCAGGGAAGAACGGCCCGGAGGAGGTCGTCGGCGTCGCGTTCGACTTCGACCGCCCCGGTGCGCGCGCTCCACAGGTGCTCCTCCTCGCCGTCCCACCCGACCCCGAGCGCGGCTGGTGCGCCGAGGACGTCCACGCCTGCGTCGAGGAGGCGCTCCTCCTCGCGCGCGTGCGCACCCTCGACCTCGACGACCTCCCCGAGCTGCGCAGCGTGCTCCCGATCCCGACCCCCGGCTGATGGAGCGGCGCGAGACACCTTCCCGCGGCCGCGGGATCGGCGAGGGCCTCGCCGCGAGGCTCGCGGATCCGCTCTGGCTCCTTGCCCGCCAGTGGCAGTTCGGCGAGTTCCGCCACGAGAACGCCGCGTCGCCCGCCTGGATCGAGGTCGAAACCGAGATCCACGTGCTCGACGAGTGGCGCCCCGCGGAAGGGAGCGAATGGCAGCGCTTCGACGCTGCTGCTGCGCCGCTCGAGCGCCTCGTGGAGGAGCACGGCGGCGGCCCGAACCCGCGCCTCCGCCTCGAGGGCGGGCTGCGGCTCAAGCGCCTGCTCGCTGCAGCCGGCGCGCCGGACGACGTCGCGGCGTTCGCCGCGCGCTGCCCGTTCACCGAGGAGCAGCTGCACGACGGCGGCGACGTGCTGATCCGTCGCCGGATCCCCGACGGCGCCGCCCTCGTCCGCACGCTCGAGCGCCTCGCGAAGGCGGACGCGCGCGCCGCGGAGATCGACGCGCTGAAGCAGCACGGCGAGCTCGCTGCGAGCGCAGCCGAGCTCGGGCGCGTCGCGGACGAATGGCTCGCGTGGTGGAAGGCCCAGGTGCCGCGCACGATCCCCGAGGACGAAGACTGCTGGGATGAGCATCGCCTCGAGCACGCCTTCGCGCTCCGCGCCCGCGGCCTGCCCGAGCTCGAGCTCCGCGCGACGGAGTACGCCGGCGGCCAGCTCGACTGGTCCGCCGTGGACGCGTTCGCCGCAAACGGCCGCAACGCGGCCGGCAAGGCGCTCAAGGTCGTCCAGCGCGGTGTCCCGGCGCCCGCCCGCTTCGGCGGGATGCCGGCAGCACGCCTCTGGGAGATGGAGGACGCCCGCTTCGACCCCGGATCGGTCGACGCCGCGCCGATCGACCTCGGCCGCCTCATGCTCGTCGGATTCGCCACCGTGTATGGCAACGACTGGTTCGTCGTCCCCGTGCGCATGCCGATCGCGAGCCTAGCCCGTGTCACCCGCTTCGACGTCCGCGACGTCTTCGGCCGGGCGGCGTCGCTTACCCCGGTCGCCGCTGACGAGGACGGGTGGAACGTCTTCGGCCTGACCGCCGCCGACGAGCCGCTCGAGCCCGACCAGGAGCGGCCGACAAGCCCGTGGTTCCTCCTCGCCCCCGCGCTCCCCGCCTCGCTCGAGAGCGCGCCTACCGATGCGGTCCTGCTCCTCCGCGACGAGATGGCGAACGTCGCCTGGGCCGTCGAGGCCCTCGTGCGCGACGACGCGGGTCGCGCGCGCGACCGCTTCGCCGAGTGGGCGGCACGCGAGCCGCCGCCACCCGTGACAAGCGACTTCCCGCTCTACCGCGTGGCCACCGAGGTCCCGCAGCACTGGTTCCCGCTCATCCCGGAGCAGCTCGACGACCACGAGTCGGTACGCCTGCGCCTCGTCCCGCTGACCCGGCTCGAGGACGGCCGCCCTGTGAAGCTGGAGCCCGCCGGAACGCTGCTGCCCGCCAAGGACGCATGGCTCTACGAGGAGGAGGTCCCACGCACCGGGGTCCAGGTCACGCGCACGTGGCAGCACGCGCGCTGGCACGACGGATCCCGGCACCTGTGGCAGGCACGACGCAAGCAGACGGGCCGCGGCGAGGGCTCGAGCGGTCTCCGCTACGACCACGTGGAAGGAACGTGATGGACGCACAGCTCGCCTGGCGCACCTGCCGCCGCTGCTCCACTCTCGTGAACGTCAACATGGGCCAGGGCTCGTGCATCGAGGGACAGATGCACGACTTCATGTTCAGCGCCGACTACCGGGCGCTCTGGGGCGCGTCTTCCGAGAACGTGCAGAGCGGCTGGGGAATGTGCAACCGCTGCTCGTGCCTCGTCTGCCGACTCGTCGCGCCCGGCGTCTGCTTCGACGGTGCGGCTCACGCGTTCGACGAGCCGCCGGTGACCTACGGCGTCCAGTTCGGGCAGCCGGGAGAGGACGCGCAAGCCGGCTGGCGGTGGTGCAACCGCTGCCAGTGCCTCTGGAACACCGGCAGCCCGACGACCCAGTGCTTCGCCGGCGGAAGCCACGACTTCGCGGGGAGCCTCGAGTACGTCGCCTCGATCGTCCCCACCGGCCTCCAGGGGACATGGGTGTGGTGCGACCGCTGCCAGAGCCTCGTGCGCGGCTCGAACCGGGGCCTCTGCCAGGACGGCCAGCCGCACGGTGACACGGGCACGTTCGGCTATACGCTCCCCTTCGGCGTCGTCCCTGCCGGCACCCAGGGCGGGTGGCGCGCATGCGTCAACTGCAACGTCCTCGCCTTCGGCGATGCCCCGGGAGCCTGCTGGGCGGGCGGCGCGCACGAATACTCGACGGCGCTCTCCTACAGCATCTTCATCGACACGACACCACAGGGGTCGCAGCCCGGGTGGAGGTGGTGCGGCAAGT
>Ga0307497_10000202_pt1 | contig 13163 bp, 31 predicted proteins | sample 10_S_MG_FD_201366 | JGI IMG/M metagenome (GOLD analysis project Ga0307497, IMG submission 201366) | Soil microbial communities from Populus trichocarpa stands in riparian zone in the Pacific Northwest, United States - 10_S | ecosystem: Environmental > Terrestrial > Soil > Riparian zone > Trees...
TGGCCGCGATGCCGTGCGCTGTGGCGGGCGCTTAGCAAATCCCGCTGATTGGATCTTCGGGCCTCGCCGCAACTCAACTCCGTTGTGCTTGGCGCGAACGCGGTAGTCCTTGGACTTCTGCGCTACGTCGGTCTTTGTCTTTTGCGAGTGACAAGGCGAAGTGCAGAGAGGCCAAAGATTGGCCTCGCGATGCTCCCCTCCGTTAATAAGAGCCTTGATGTGGTCCATCTGCCATTTCCCGGGCTCCATCTTTCGGGTGCATTTCGGGCACGTGGCCTTGAAGCGTTCGAAGATGCGAACCCGAACGGCCCGCGGGATAGCCTGGTCGTCGTGCTTACCAATCCACTCGGGAAGGGCGCGGCTCATGCGTCCTCCAAATCATGCTGATCGTGGAACTTGATCCCGTTCTCGGCGCCCCATGCCGATATGTATTCCATGACCTCAGACATCTCCCCAACTGACAGATCCGACGAGGATCGGCCGCAAGGAACCATTCCGTGACGATGGATCGCGGGTAGGTACTGCATCTCGATCCCCTTCTCATCCGCGTAGGCATGCAGGAACAGCAGCTTCCACTGTTCAGTGTTGTAGCGGCGGCCTTCGATACGGCCCTGCACAGCCACGTCAGTAAGCATCGCCCAGAAGCGAGAGTTCTGATCTAGTGAACGGGCAGGCCCCTTGAACTCGACCCTTGAGCCGGTCTTGGCCTTATTGATCCAGTCGATCGCCTGCTCGCGACGGGCGGTGCTGTCGAGTGTGAGAATTGCGCGGCTCATGCGGCCTCCTTCTGCCCATATCGGCGGATGTAATCGACGGTCTGCTGCAGTTCGACGTTGAACCGATCAACCTCGCTGGCGATCTTCTTGATGTATTCCTCGTCGCGGTAGACGCGGACCTGCAGCAGCGGAAGCTTCGGGCAGTAGCTGCAGAAATCCCACCATTCGCGCTCGCAAACCAAAAGGTTGCCCTGCACCTGGGCCCTGTGTTCGGACGGCAAGCCCCCGTCCAACAGCCGAGAGACCTGGATGTGGGCGGCGGCTGACTTTATTTCCAAGCCCCCCTTGTCGCCGATCAGGCTGTCCGGACTGGCGCCTTTCTCGCCGTTGCGGACAAACCCGACGCGCTGGGGATCAACGCCGTTCTGGAATGCGTAGAGATCGCGAGCCTCATCCTCCATCATGGAGCCGCGCTCCATGGCTGGGCTGACAAAGTTCTCCATGGGATCTCCAGTCAGAACTTCGCCGGCCAACTTGTTCAAGTAGGCAACGCGGGTAAGGCTTTTGCCGCCGTTCTTACCCACAGCCATGACCGTGTGAAACTCACTCGCGGTCGGGATGCCGGCACGAGCTGCCAGCCATTCCGCCGTCCCCTGCTCGCATTCGATGATCTGCATCATTTGGACACCGGTGCCTTGATCGCATTTACGCAGGACTCGTAACGATCAGCGCGGAGATCCTCAACGCGCTCGATCTTCGCCCACTGCAGGAACTTGTCCCGGCTCTTGCCGGTAGATTCCAACAGTTCACGGATGGTGTCCGCTTGCTCTTGGGTGACTAGCTTTACGTCTCCCCCGGCCGCGTTGCCGTCGTCATCCCCGCCGGTCGCAATGTTGAAAACCATCTTCAGCAGGTAGCGCTGGCCGTAGGTAAAGGCGGAGCCGGCGGCGTGCGTCTTGGTCATCACGTCGCCGCCCTTGGCGCCCTTTCCGTCAGCGGGCATATCGATCTTGTATTTGCGGGTGAACGATCCGCGCGTGACGTAGCAGACGACGCGGATATGCTCCACCTTAGGGCTGTCTTCCGTGTCGAATGACAGGGCTAAACCTTCTGCCGAGTAGATCGGACGAATTGCCCGGTCCAATGCGAAGTAGGACGCGTACTTGCTGCGGGTCTGCGGGTTGTTGGCATCGTTCGCCACAGCACGCATCTTGGCCTGCACAGTCGCCATGGCCTCATTGAACTCGCGCTCAGCTTCCTCGGCGCGGATATCCTTGCGCATTTCCATGAAGGCCCGGACGCGGTCCAGATCGACTGATGGATCGCGGGCCATGCGCTCAATCATGTGAATGACGGCAGCCGTTTCTGACTGAATGGGCAGGATGGAAGCCGGCGCCTCGATCTTCTGAACGGTGTTCATGACTTGCGCTCCTCAATACTCGATTGAAATGTGTGGGACTTCGCCGCGGGCGATGGCGGCAATCACGGCCTTCCCAAGATCCGCTTCGATACCAAGCGCGGTAAGGGCTGCTAAGGCCTCGTTATTCAGCTTTGCGCGGTGCGCCTTATCCTTCTCGCGCCGGGCCTTGTCAGCGGCTTCTTTGGCGGCAGCATCGGCAACGCGCTTGCGCTCAGCCTCGACCGCGGCAAGTCGATCACGCTCAGCCTTTTCCGCGGCGGCCTTCTTCTCTGCCTCGGCCCTCTCAGCGCGGGCCACTGCCTCGGCTCTTTCTCGTTCAACACGCGCCTGTTCGGCTGCCGCCCTGGAGGCAACCTGCTCAGCTTCGCGCTTTGCCGCGGCCTCAGCGTCAGCTTTGGCCCGCTCCGCGGCTTCTGCCGCAATGCGAGCCTCGCGCTCGGCCTGCTCGCGGGCAACTTGCTCCGCACGAAGGCGAGCCAGCTCGGCCGCCTCTTGCTCGCGCTTCGTCATATCGGCGAGCGTCTGGTTCAGCCGGTTGCGCACCTCGTCAGCGGTTGCGGTCGCGCGGGTAGAGAACTCCTGCCAATCGCGCTGGGCGATCCGTGAAAGTTCGTCGAGATAACGGCTAACGTCGTCAGAGCCGACGGCGGGAGTGTGTAGCAGCTGCGTCATGGCTGCAATTGCAGCTTCGTGTGCTTCTACTCGGCTCTTCTCGGCCTGCTCAAAGTCGTCAAGCGGCTTACGAACTTCATCGCGCAATGCATCAAGACGGTCACGAATGACCCGGCGCTCAGCATCGATCTTGCCGGTCTGGGCCTTGAGATCGGCAACCAACTGCTTGCCCATGTCGTCAAGAGCGGTCTTTGACCGGGCGACCTTATAGGCGAGAGAGGCAACTGCCTTACGGCCAGCTTCCGTCGATATATCGGTGCCAACCGCGCGGACATCGGCTTCGAGCTTTGATATGATCGCATCAACGCCACCGGGCGCAAACACAACGGCGGGCGTCAGCGTCTCTATCGTTACAAGGGCGTTCATGACAACTCCATCTCGTGTGCGACAGCGCGAAGCTGTTCCTCGAATTCGTAATCTTGTCGGATCTGATCAATCCGCTCGATCCGCTCTGCCGGCGGAAGGGGCCAAAGCAATTGCCATTGTGCGAGCAGTATGTCGGCGAGCTGCTGGCTGCTCATCACGCGGCCTCCGAGATCTGATCGTCATCCAGATCCGGGCGAAGCTGCTCGGTCTCTGCGCCGTCCAGCCAAAGCACGCGATAGGTGCGAAAGTTGATGCTGGTGATGTACCCGGCCTTGAAGCCCCAGGTGACGCGACCGCAGAGGGTCAAACCTTCATCGAACTGGATCATGGCAGCACCGGAAACGACGAGGGCCACACCAAGAAGCTGAAGAACGCGACGGCCGGGCTCGCCAGCAGGGCGAACAGCGTCGTGAGGATGAGGGTTTTGATGTCGGTCATGTGCGTTGCCCTTGGAGGGTGAGGGGGTCAGTCCCGGTCGTCGTATTCGTATTCGGGGTAATGCCCGTGATCCTGTCCGCAGATTTCCTGATAGACGTCATCGTCCTCACTCAGGATCGTGTAGAGCCAGTCAGGAGCGGCGAAGTAGTTCTCGGACTTCGCTGTCTTGGCGTCCTTATCGGTCGTGTTGATCTCGACCTTTACGAACTCGATCTCGGCAGGCTCGGCGGGGTGACCCTCATAACTCAGCGAGCCCATGTGGGCGGGGCTACCAGCGCTGAACGTGTACTCGGCGAAAACCAGAACAATCTTGCTGCCGATCTGAAAATCGGTTTCGTAGAAATGTGTTGCGGGCATTACGCATCCCTCCCATCGCAATAGCCCTCGACATATTCTCGGGCGGCCATCATCTTTGTTCGGCGCTCGTCCTCGCTGGCGTAAGACCAGCCGCGCAGCTCTTTGCCGTCCAGCGTCACGCTGATCTCGCCTGCGTCGTCATCGGTCACACGGGGATTGCTCATCGCGATCACCACGCCGCGGCTTCTTGAAGAGTGGCGCAGCGGGTCAGGCCGTTGTGCGGGACGAAGCGATAAATGCGGCGGGTTGAAGCCTGCACGAGGACATAGAGGTCCGGCATGTAGTCGCCGGGGGTGGCAACCTTGCCGATCACTTCAAGGCCGGAAACGAAACCCACCTTGACGATCTGTCCGACTTCCCACTTTTGCTTGCTGGCCATCTGATTTGCTCCCGATCTGATGGAAGCACTCAAGCACGGCTTTACTCGATAGTCAAGCGTTGCTTTACCGAATAGGCAAAGAAAATTGCAACCGGCCGATTATGGGGTTTTAAGCGACGTTATCGCGGGATTTGCGGAGAGCCTGGATCGTGGCGTTCACCACGGCGCGCTCTGAGGGCTTCAAGTCCTCAATCACGACTTCGAGAGCATCGGGGGCAGGTGGTGGCCCAACACCATCCAGCAGCCATTGGCAAGGCACCTGAAGCCTTCTGGCGAGCTTTGCGATCTTGTCCAGCTCGGGAACCGTCTCGTCGCGCTCCCATGCTGAGACAGCCTTGTCGGAGATTTTGAACAGATTGCCGATATCCGTCTGCGTTGGCTTTGGCTGCAGACGTTCCCTGGCGGCTTTGATGCGCTTTCCTAGTGTCATTTCAACAGTATAAAGCAGGGCTTGAGCCGGGCAACCAAGCAACGCTTGACTTTGAGGTAAAGCCATGCTTGAGTTTGTCCCCATGAGTGACAAATCAGAAGCTTTGGAACGCGCGGTGAAGAATGCTGGCGGGCAGGCCGAGTTCGCGCGCCAGATCGGAATCACTGCGCAGGCCGTCTCGCAGTGGGAAGAGGTGCCTCCGCTTCGTGTGTTGAAGGTGGAGCTTATTTCTGGCGTCTCGCGCCACGAACTCCGCCCCGATCTATATCCGGTGGAAGAAAGCGTCCGCGCATGAAACCGCGAAGGCCAAATTACGCTGCCCATCGGGTAACCCCCCGGCGATTAACAAGTGTGCAATTGAGCACAATTGTGACAGCGGCGCGACAGGAAACTGAATTGCAACCTCCAGAATCTTTCGTCGCATGCCGGGGAATATTCTTGGACGTTGCATCCGAACATCAAACGACAACGGTGCTGACATGACGTTCCACGTTGGGCAGAAGGTTGTGCGCATTTCAGGCGCAGATCCTGGGTACATAAAAAAAGTCATGCAGATGTGGAGGGAAAGGTATGGTTCTTACTCCTACCCGGAAATCGACGATGTAGTGACAATTCGAAGCATCAACAGTTGGCCACACGCTACCCTTTTGACTTTCTTTGAGCATGACAATTCTAGTTTGAAGAAGAAGGTCGGCTCGAAGTACGAGCCCGGATTTGATGCTGCGTACTTTCGCCCGCTCGTCGAACGCAAAACCGACATCTCCTTTGCTCACGAGATCCTCCGCAAAACATCGCAGGGAGTCGAGGTATGCTGATGGCCTTCATCTATTGGGCGCTGTTTTTCCTTTTGCTGAATTTCTTTGCCGCAATTTTCGTCGGCAAGTTCATCAGGCGTGGTTCGAGATAGCTTCGCAAAATACATCGCGATGGTGGACGCGCTTGTCGAGAACGACGAACCACCATTGTTCCTGCAGAAAACCGCATGAGACCAACCAGAGGAAAGAAAATGGGAAGGCCGCCTATCAAAACGGATTGCGATGGTCTTGAGCGATTCATTCGAAAGCAGAACAAGGCAAGCTCCCGCAGGCTGCTGGAGGTGCTGGTTGCAAACCATGGCGACCCCATCGACCTACCGCCCCTGGATGACGACGACGACGAAGAGCCCGCCGAAACTCCAAGAAATATCGAGCCGGATTGGTGGCCCTGTATGTGGTTTGGGGATCTCGTGAGTGCTACTGCGCCACGCCCGGAAGGCCCTCCGAGGATAGCGTTCATTCAAGCCATCGTCGCCAAGTCATACGGCATGACGACGCTGGACATGGTTTCGCAGTGCCGCACGCGCGATGTCGTGCTGCCTCGCCAGATCGCGATGTACCTCGCAAAGAACATGACCCCGCGCGCGTATCCGGAAATCGGCCGGCGCTTTGGAGGTCGGGATCATACCACAGTGATCCACGCTATTCGCAAGATTGGTGCCCGTTGCGTGTCAGACCCTGAGTTTGCTGGGAGGATTAACGCGCTCAAAGCGGAGATCAGCGCATGAACCTGCATGAAATCATCATCGATCGATCGCCAGCGCAGAAGAAGCTCCGCGTCGCCGCCCTGAGGGATGAACTCAAGACCCTCGGATATTCCGTCGTCGCCACGCCCTACCTTGCCGGCCTGATCGTCCAGGCGAAGCGCCGACCAGAATTGGAGCAGGCATGAAACCAGCCCCGCTGCATCGCGTCCTAGCCCGCCTGAATGGCAGAACGCTTGAGGACCAGATCGACCGTCTCGTTGTGATGATAGCGCAGGAGAAGCCGTTCAGCATGCGCCGCGGTGATCTGGAGAGCTTGTTGGAGAAGAAAAGGCGCAAGCAGCTTCGGATAGAGAACAGGAGTGCAGCATGAAGCGGTTTTCTGTGATGGTTCAAGAGTACGGCTCTGATCATGAGGTTGAGCTTTGTCAGCTTGACGGAGATCCAAATCAGACAGTTGAGGGATTGAAAGCGAAAACCCTGATGGTTCACGCGAGCGGTGGCAATGGCCGGCGCAGAACTCGAACTCCGAAATATATGAATATTCGGGTTGTAGATAACTTGGCGACAGCATGATTGCCAAGCTCGCCTATCTCACCACTCCAGACCCAGGCCGCTACATGCTGAACTTCCAGCCCTTCGGTTCGGATGAATTGATCAGCATCGAAGTCGGACCGGACCAGATGCGCAATATCCTCACTTCGGGTGTTAGCATCATGTTGAACAACAGTCTCCACCGCGTACCCGTCAAACAAATGGAGGGCGCGCAATGAGCGAGCCTGAAGCAGGTCATAACGGACAACTGAAAGCTTTGGTTGAGAGGATCAACCGGGAGGAGGACGCGAGAAAGGAAATCGCCGACGGGATCAAGGATATTTACGCGGAAGCCAAATCAAACGGCTTCGACGTAAAGCAACTGCGGAGGGCCGTGTCTATCAGCCGGCAGGATCAGCAGAAGCGAGAGCAGGCCGATACGATCCTGGCTATGTATCTCAATGAGCTGGGCATCGCTGCTTGAACACTCCTATCGCCAATATGATTAGGGACATGCATTCCGCCGGAATTCCGGTGGAAACTATTATCCGTTCGGTTGCAACTCTCGAAGAGGCGATGGCGGCGAGGGCCGTTTCCACCGGAATTCCGGCGGACACTTCGATGATGGAAAAGCGCCGGGCATGGGACCGAGAACGCAAGAGAAAACAAGCTGCGGCCAGAAATTCCACCGGAATTCCACCCGACCATTCCACCGGAAGTCCACCGGAAACTCCCTGTATTATAAGGGAAAAGAAAGAAGAGGCTATCCAAGTAGAAGTTAAGGAAAAGAAAGAAAGTAAGAGGATTGCGCGCGGGACAAGAGTTCCACCGGATTTCTCAATTGACGATGATGATCGCGCGTTTGCAGCGTCCATCGGAATTCCACCGGAAACCGTAGAGGCCGAGACGCCTCAATTCATCGATTACTGGTCGAGCGTTGCTGGTTCCAAGGGCGTGAAGCTCGATTGGAAAGCGACGTGGCGCAATCGCATGCGCGATATCAAGAAATATCAACCCACAGTGAGGAACCATGGAACACATAAAGCCCACTCTGGTGGGAGCCTCATCGCAGCCATCGACCGTAAGCTCGCTGCCCTCCAGGAAGAGGATCGAATTAATCCTGAAGTGTCAGAAAGCCCTGTTCTCTGCATATCGGGCGGATCAATACGCTGATGCTGAGGGGTTTATGATTTCGCTTGGGACCGTTCTGGAGCAATTCACGGACGATGTTATTTCCTACGTTTGTATGCCTGACACTGGCATCCAGCGCCGGCTGAAATGGCCCCCGGCTATTAGTGAGGTGGTTGACGCTTGCGAGAACCATCGGGAGTTTCTCGCGAAGCAGCGGGCTGCTCGGCCAGCATTTCAGGAGCGCAAGCCAGAGCCGCTGTTGCGTGATCGACCGCAAGGATACCTCGCGACTATCTTTGTCCCGGAAGGCCATCACCGATACGAAAAGCTTCAGGAATGGACCAAGGAAGCCAAACCCATGTGGTGGAAGTACGGGAAGGCATCGGACGGCCGTAATGGTTTGTGGGTGTCGCGCTTCGCCTGGGAAGGAACACGGGAAATCACATTTGGGGAAACTTCATGAGCTGGTACATCGCGATCACTAATCCGAATTGCCATCGCAGGGCAGAAGCTGGTCTGGCTGCGATTGGCTATCGGGCCTTCTGGCCCAAGCTGCGCAAATGGGTTTCTCATGCCCGAACCAAGCAGGCCAAGGAATATCCCATCCTGGGGCGGTATGTGTTCGTCGAAATCCCCGACCGTGAGTTCTACGCGGTTCGCAACGTCAACGGCATTGAGGGCCTTCTGACGGGTGAAGGCGGGGCGCCGGCAAAGATACCTGCCGAGATCGTATGGCGCTTCCACGACCGTTATGCTGCTGGGGAGTGGGATTTCGTGAGCAGTGAGGCAAATGGGATATGGGATAAGGATCCAGAGACCGGCAATCTTGTGAAGCGCAACAACCGTATCCCTGTTGGAGCCGTCGTCCGGATCATGGAAGGCGAATTCGCAGACATGATGACCGTCGTCCGCGGCCGCAAGAACGGGAAGCTGGAGTTCCTGCCGCCCGGCAAGCAACAGTTTTTCTACACTCGCGAAGCCAATGTGAGAGCAGCATGACGTTACTCGACCACGCGCCGGAAGCGGTATCATTCACCACCATCACAAAGCTGGAGCGCGAGGATATCGAGCGTAGGACGCTGGAGAAGGCAGCGAAGATTGTCGAGGGCCTCGGAGGTAACCCAACTTATTCACAAGCTTGGCGGTTGGCTGCACGCGCCATACGTAAAGCAAAGCCGGATTAACGGGTTATGAATAGACAGCCGTGCTCAAATCAGTTCCATATGCCGCAGTCATCGTGCCGGACGCGCAATTCATGGCGCACCTGCATGGACGTTTATGCCCGCCGGCTTTGATTAGCTCGGCGGGTTTTTCATGGGGTCAGCATGGGCGGCATCCTAATCGGCTTCCTCTACGCGCTGCTCTACTGCGCAATCGTCATCCTGATAGCCTTCGCTCTCGTTTGGGCATTCCGCTGGGTGTTCAACAAGGACATTGACCCGGAGGTTTACAGATGGGGCAAGGTCGTGATCGGATTACTCTGCGTAATTATCCTGCTCACATGGCTTCTGACCGCACTCGGCATGTTGGGAGGCGGCCCGTACTTCGGGCCACGGTTTCTCCGGTAGTCTCGACCAACCAATTCCAGACCCGGGCAGATCGCCGTCAATCTGTCGGGGTTGCTGATGACGGAACTGAAAAACCCGACTTACGTTCTGGTTTCAACTCCAAACAAAGGATTGCACCAATGGCTGACCTTTCGAGAGTGAATGAAAAGATCTCCACCCTTGCTCAGAAGGTGGATGAACTGCTTGCCCGCGCCAATTCGAACCCGGGCGATGGTGGCGACGCACAGGCTGCGGTCGACTCGATCGAATCCCGCATTGACGAACTCCTTGCGAGGCTTCCCTAAACGCCTCCCTAACCCATTTCTCCAATCATTTGAGGAGCCGTCATGGCCGAAGAACTCAACCAAGACGCCCAGCGCCGAGCAGATGCTCAGGCTAAGGCGGATGCTGCAAGTGCCCGGGTAGCTGCCAGCCGGCAGGCTCAGACAGACGCTCAAGCCAAACCCGAGCCGTCAAAATCGACCCAGTCGGCCAACAAGCCACTTTCGGTCAAGGACAGCCGCGAAGCCCGCGCCAAGGTCTACGCGACCAACCGCTGGGCCACGATCCAGCATATCGAAGAGGCCAACGATCCGAGCAACGTCCGCGACGAAGTGATCAACATCTCGATCATGGAAGCCGGCCCGCCGGAGATCGCGGAAGCCCTGACCGAGGAAGACAACGAGGTAGCCGAGAACTACACCTATCAGCAGGTCGGCCCTGGCGTCACGATCGGCATGCGCCGCGGCGGCGAGTTCGGCTCCGTCGATGGCTTCGGCTGGAAGGACAAGGAAGAGATGGCTGCTCATTCCAGCCCGGTTGATGTCAAGCCGCGGGTGAGCTGAGCCGTGCCAATCCTCGATAATCCCCGTCATGAGAAATTTGCTCAAGGACTTGCGGCGGGGAAGTCGGCTACTGAGGCGATGGAAGAAGCGGGGTATTCTGATCCTCGGAACTCCACTCGGCTGACGAAAAATGACGAAATCCGTGCTCGCGTTGACGAATTGATGACGAGAGCTGCGGTAAACGTACAGGTTTCCCGTGAATGGGTACTGGAAAGGCTCATGACGGTAGCCGAGCGGACAATGCAGGCCAAGCCTGTGCTGGATAAGCAAGGCAAGCCGGTAATGGTTGAAACACCTTCTGGTGAACGAGCGCCAGCATTCGTTTTTGATAGTTCTGGAGCCAATCGCGCCCTGGAGCTGGTCGGTAAGGAACTCGGCATGTTCGTCGAGCGCAAGGAAGTCGGCAAGCCCGGCGAGTTTGAAGGGCTGACGGTCGAGCAAAAGCGGGAACGGGTCGTTGGCATTGCAAAGCAATTGGGAGTCGATCGTATCGGAACTCCCGCCGGATCAGCTTGATCAGCTTCTGGCTGAGCTGGAAGACCTGCAATACAGCCGGCTTGCGCTTTACCAGCCATATGACAAGCAGCGCACGTTCCATGATGCCGGCGCGAAGTACCGCGAACGGCTACTGAGAGCAGGCAACCAGAACGGCAAGACGTTCTGCGGGGGTTGTGAAGGCGCATATCATCTGACCGGGCAGTACCCTTCATGGTGGAGGGGACGTCGGTTTGATACGCCGATCATGATGTGGGCCGCGGGTGTGACCGGCGAGACGACGCGAGATAACGTCCAGAGGGTTCTAATTGGCCCGCTGGGTGAGCCTGGGACAGGAACGATACCGCGGGACTGCATTGTAGACAGCGCACCAGCGCGTGGCATAGCGGACCTGCTGGACTATGTGAAGATCAAGCATGTGTCGGGAGGTCTCTCGACGCTGCGGTTCAAATATTACGAGCAGGGCCGGCAGAAGTGGCAAGGCCCGCCGGTTCATGTGCTTTGGCTGGATGAGGAATCACCGGCTGATATCTATGACGAGGGCCTGGCGCGCACGATCGCGACGGGGGGTCTGGTCTACCTGACGTTCACGCCATTGCTCGGCATGTCGGAAGTTGTGAGGCGGTTCTTGGTGAACAACTCGGGCGACCGCCACGATACCAATATGACAATTGATGACGCGCTGCACATTCCAGTTGAGGAGCGTGCTCGCATCATTGCAAGCTTCCCGGCTCATGAGCGTGAGGCTCGGGCCAAGGGCACACCGGTTCTGGGCTCTGGTCGCATCTTCCCGATCTCGGAAGAGGAAATATCGGTCGCGCCGTTCCAGATGCCGGTATATTGGCCGCGGCTAGGCGCCATGGACTTCGGCTGGGACCATCCGTTCGGGGCTGTTGAACTGGTATTCGACCCTGAGAGTGATGTGATTTACGTGACTAAGGCCTACCGTGCGCGCCAGGAGACGCCAATTCTGCACGCTGCTGCGCTCAAGGCCTGGAGCACATGGATGCCGTGGGCGTGGCCGCATGACGGTCTGCAGCACGATAAGGGCTCTGGCGAGCAGTTGGCCAAGCAATACGAGACACACGGGCTCAACATGATGCAGAACCGCGCCACGTTCACGGATGGAACGAATGGAGTCGAGGCTGGCGTGATGGAAATGCTGGACCGGATGCAGACCAAGCGGCTCAAGATCTTCTCTAACCTGTCTGAATGGTTTGAGGAGTTCCGGCTCTATCATCGCAAGGAAGGCAAGATCGTCAAGGAAGCCGACGACCTGATGTCTGCTACCCGCTACGGTGTCATGATGATCCGCCACGCGCTGCTACCGCCCGCGCTTCGCTCCGAGAACCGCAAGAAGGCGATGGCTGCGAATGCGATGGGCGGCGATCCATTGGCGAATTTCTAATGCCAGCCGTCATCCGCTGCATCCTCTGCGGCAAGGACAATACCTACGCCAGGTATGCTGAGGGTGGCCGCTGTGAGGAATGCGAGCGACCGCTGAAGCCTGACAATGTGCGTGTGATCATTACGCGGGATGTTGCGACGCCGGCAGATCCGCTGGATGGCATGTGAGGTCAAGCCCGCCAATCTTCGAGACCTTAGCTATGTTGCTGCGCACATGCGTGCATCAGATCGTGCCGAGGTTGAAGCTCAAATAGACGAGTGGAACGCAGTCCATGTCGCTGCAATGTCATTACGAGATTTCGCCTATATCGTGGAACTCAATGGCAATCCTGAGGCCGCGTTCGGTTGTGGTCAGGTTCGCAAGGGATATTGGATTGCCTGGAGCTGGATGTCGCCAAGGGGAATTCGTTGCGTGCCTGCGATGGTTGAATTCATTACCGAACAGCTACAGCCGGCCGTATACGCTGCCGGCGCGCTGCGGGTTGAGGCCCGAGCACTGGCGACGCATAGGATGGCTCGAAGATTCCTCGAACGGATAGGCGGAGAGTTCTGCTGCGAGCTGCCAGCCTATGGCAAGAACGGCGAAGACTTCGTTTTATATCAATGGACACGAGATTCTTATCAACGAGGAAAGGTTGATCATGAGCGACGCACCAGGAGCGGAAATGCCACGATACAAGAGCCACAAGACTGTGTGGGCGCTTGAGATCGCGACGATAAACCGGACGGTGCCTGGCAAGGTGACATTGTCCTTTGTAGACAAGGGGTATGCTCCGATCACTTTTGATGAAAATGATCCGATGCTAGTTCGGTACAGCCCTATCCAACGCGACTTCTATGTCGTGTACAATGATGGCTATCAGTCGCTTTCGCCGCGCAAGGCCTTCATTGAGGGCTACACCAAGGA
>Ga0307497_10000203_pt1 | contig 13141 bp, 13 predicted proteins | sample 10_S_MG_FD_201366 | JGI IMG/M metagenome (GOLD analysis project Ga0307497, IMG submission 201366) | Soil microbial communities from Populus trichocarpa stands in riparian zone in the Pacific Northwest, United States - 10_S | ecosystem: Environmental > Terrestrial > Soil > Riparian zone > Trees...
CGAGGACGTGTCGTTCCACGTCGAGCCCGGCGACATCGTCGGCGTGCTCGGCAAGAACGGCGCAGGCAAGACCACGCTGCTCGAGCTCATGCTCGGCTTCACGCCGCCGAGCGCGGGCGGCGTCGAGCTGTTCGGGCACGCGAGCTATCGCCTGCCCGGCGCCGCGAAGGCGCGGCTCGGCTTCGTGCCGCAGCAGGACGAGCTCGTGAACCAGCTGACCGCCGCGGATCAGATCGGCGTCATCGCGTCGTTCTATCCACGCTGGGATGACGAGCTCGTCACGCGCCTCGCGCGAGCGTGGGAGGTGGATCTCGGCGAGCGCATAAAAGGCATGTCCGTGGGCCAACGGCAAAAGCTGTCGATCCTGCTCGCGCTCGGCCATCGTCCCGATCTCCTGATCCTCGACGAGCCCGTCGCAAGCCTCGATCCCGTTGCGCGCCGGCAGTTCCTCGAACAGATCATCGACGTCGCGGCGGACGGCGCGCGCTCCGTGGTGTTCTCGTCGCACATCGTCTCCGACGTCGAGCGGCTCGCCAACAAGATCTGGATCGTCAAGGATCACCGCCTCTACTGGCAGGGCGACTTCGACACACTCAAGGACTCGATCGTGCGGCTGCACATCCGCGCCGCGCGCGGGCTGCCCGACGCGCTCGCGATCCCGAACGCGCTCTCGGTCCAGCGCAACGGCAACGCCGCCACCGCAGTGGTTCGCGACTGGAGCGCCGACTTGCACGCCGACGTGGCCGCGAGCCTCGGAGTCGACGTCGAGATCCAGCAGCTCACGCTCGAGGACATCTTCCTGGAGCTGCACCGGTGAAGGCCGTGCTGCGCCTCGTGGTCATCTATTTCACCGGCACGCCGCTGCTGCGAGGCATCACGTGGCTCGGCGTGATCGGCGTGGTCGGCGGCTGCGCGGCCTTGCTATATCTGCCGCCGTTGCTCGGCAGCCAGGGCGGGCCGTCGCGCTTCGCCCTGTGGCAGGAAACCCTGCTCACGCTGCTGCCGGTCGCGGGTTTGCTGTGCGTCGTGTTCGGGGCGTCGTTGCTGCCGGCGTTGTTCGCGCGGCTCGCGTCGAGCCACTACGTGTACGTTCTGCCGTACGGCCGCGTGAAGCTGCTCGTGAGCGCGTTCGCCACGCTTGCGCTCGTCGCGCTCGTCGCGGCGCTCACGATCACCGTCTACTACTACCGATCGCCGCTGTCGCTCGAGCCGGTGTTCGAGCGCGCGTTCGTGGTTTCGCTGCTGACCGCGAGTCTGCTCTACGTCGTGCTCTGGGTCACAGGCAGGAGCAACTCGGCCATGGGGCTCCTCGTCGGCTCGCTCGCCGCGATCGCGACTTTGGTGTTGCCGATCCGCTTCATCGCGTGGCCGTCGAGGCCGCTCGCCATGTACTGGGTTGCGTACGCGCTGCTTTGGAGTGTGTTCGCAGCCGGCTTCCTGCTCGCACCGCGGTACAAACGCGCGCTTGGCGGGCTCAAGCGAACGTTGCTCAGTCGGTCCGCGGGCGCCACGTACGACGGCGGCGGCGAGATCGACTTCTTGATCGGCACGACGCGGCCGTGGGCGCTCGCGCTCGGCCAAGTCATTCCGGTTCTGATCGCGACGTATTTCCTCAACGGGTTCCGGCGCGAGATGGCACCGTCCGCGCCGAGCCCGTGGCTGTTCTTCCTCACGATCTTGAGCATCTTGTCGGGCGCGGTCGCGAGCCTCGCGGCCACGCGCAGCCGCGGCTTGTGGTTGCGCGCACATTGGACGCGCGCGGAGCTCTTCCGACGGGTGGAGGACGCGTTCTGGCGGCACAACAGCTACGCGCTCGGCGTGCTGCTCGTGATGCTCGTCGTGGTCGGCACGTATTTCTCTCTGCCAACCGGCATGCTCGCGTTCGGCATGGGCCTGCTGATGCTCGGCACCGCGCTCAGCACTTATCTCGGCCTCATGATCACGACGCGGATCGGCTGGATCGACGCGGCGCTGGCCGTCGCGACGATGCTCGCGTTGATGCTCATCGCGGTGTACGTGTCGGCGCCGAGCACTCCGGTCGCGGAGATCGTCGCGGCCGAGGCGCTGCTCACCGCAGCCGCGCTGATCTTCCGCCACGTCGCGCGACGCCGTTGGGCGAGTCTCGATTGGATGCTCTGCCGCGCCGACTCCAGCGTGCGCGCCTCGACCTGAGTGAAGATCGAATGAGACTCGCGATACACCCGTCTGTATTTCTCGGCGGAGCCATCGTGCTCTGCGCGCTGTGGCTCTGGCTGCGGCCCGCACTGCCGCCCGACGCAACGGTACCCACCGCAGGCCGCACCCCGCGGCCGGTCCGCGTCGAACGCCCGTCGATCACCCTCGACGCGGCCACGCTCGAGCGCTACGTCGGGAAGTACGAAGGCCGTGCGAACCTCACGGTCGAAATCACCGCGAAGGACGGCCACCTGTTCGCGCGGAGTCCTGGGGTCATGGTGCCGTTCGAGATGCTCGCGACGTCGGAGACGGAGTTCTTCCTCAAGGGAGCCGACATCGACGTCAAGTTTCGCGTCGAAGACGGCGTCGTCAAAGGGTTTGCCGCGAACACCGAGTACGGCGTCGTGGTGGTCGATCGGGTCCGCGACGTCAGGCCCCGATGAGTCCGGGCAGCCGGCCGATGATCTCGGCTTCGGCCGCGAGGCCTCGGCCGGTGACGGGCGCGGTGTGCACGGCCAGAACCTTCTTGAACGCCGCGCCGCCCGCGGACTCCGCGTACAGACGCGCGAGAGTCGGGAACTGGTCGAGGCCCGCGTGCTTGCCGAACACGTGCCGAGCGACGTCGAGCTCTTCCCAAAGCAGACAATCCGCGAGCATCACGGGGCGCCCGCGCGCGGACGCGGCCCAGCCCCACTCGGTGAGCGTCGTCTCGAGACGGCCGAGGTGGCCGCGGATCCGCGCGAGCGATCCGCGCACGAAGCCGCCGTAGTCGAGGCCCGGGTACAGCGCCTCGGCCCACAGCAGCATCGCGATCGGCGTCACGACGTCGCCGTAGAGGCTCGAGACCAGCATCGCGTGGCGCAAGTTGTCGTCGTCCGAGAGCAGCGCCTGGTCGCCCAGCACGCGGTGCAGAAACGCGCCGATCACGAGCGTCTCGGCGAGCTTACGATCGCCGTACTCGAGTACCGGCAGCTTGTGGAACGGCCCGACGCGCGAGCGGTCCTCCTTCATCGCGGGCCAAACGGCGCCGCCGCCGAGCGACAGTGGCACGAGATCCTCGTTGTAGCCGATCCCGCGCGCGGCGAACAGGTAGCGAAACGGCTGCGCGCGGCCGCGCGCGTCGAAATAGCGGAGCGTGATCGGCGGACGTTGTGCCATGGATTTCTCGCTGAGGTATGCGGGGACGGCCGGCAGTCTACACGCGCCGGCGCTATTCGGGCACGGGCGCGGAAGACTCGCCGGCCGGTGCGACTAGCCGGCAACGAACGAGCGTCGCCGGAATCTGCTCGGTCACTTCCCTAGGCAGATCGGTCGTGCAGTCCGGCACGACTTTCAAATACTCGGGCTTGATCGCGGCGAACAGATCCGAGCGGCCGCCCTCCGCGGCGCACGCGTTGAACAACGCGAACCCCTGGAACGCGACGCTGAAGCCGCCGGTCAATGCGTGGCAGATCTCGGCGAGCTTGCGCCCGAAGCGCGTGCGCTGTTGACCGGGCGAGAACAGCGACGGCCGCTGCGTATTCGGCGAGAAGATCTCCCCGCTCGGCGCGGGATCCGTGGGCGGCGCGGGCGGCGCGACGAAGTCGTCGGCCGAGAACGTCGAGTAGCGGCCCGACGGCTCTCCCCGCAGCTGATCCAGCACGGCGCGCCTTGCCCGCTCCCAGTCGATCGCCGGCCGCGGCTGCGCGCTCGCGGGCACATCGGGCTCGGCTTGGTCGGAAGTTGCCGCCGGCGACGGGTTCCGCGACGCCGAGCTCGGCTCGGGCTCGGATCGCGGTACCTCGTGCGCCGGTCGCGGCGCTGGCTCGACGACGACGTCCGGTTCCGGCGGGCGCACTTCGATCGACGGCGACGTCAACCAGAGGACAGCGCTCGGCGTGGCGAACGTCGGTGGCGTGTCGAAGTTTGGCGGCACGCCGAGCCGCGCCGTGAGCACCACGGCGGCGAGCCCGCCGTGCACGAGTAGCGCGAGCGGCAGGTCACGGGCGACGTTGCGACGCGGACTGTCGGGGGGAGCCACGCTGTACGGGCGCCTTGTCCGAGCGACGATGCCACGTTAGACGCCACGGGCGTGGCTGGGTTTCAGAAATCCTGGTGAAGGCGCAGCTTGATGATGCCCGTCCAAAGCGCGTAGCCCTCCGCCGACGGGTGCATCCCGTCGAACTTGAAGAGGCTCCGTGCCGGCGGCCGGCCGGACGCAAGCATCGGTGTGGCCACGTCGAGATAGGCGAGCCGCGGGTCGCGCGCGCAAATCGCCGCGATCTGCGCGTTGGCCCGCTCGTACTTCGGCCAATTCCTCCACAGCTGTCGCGAGGGCTTCATCGACACGTAGTAGATGCGCGCGTCGGGCAAAGCGGTCTGCACACGCGACACGAAGACCCCGAAGTCGCGCGCGACGTCCTCCGGAGACCTGCCAGCGTCGATGTCGTTGTCGCCGGCATAGAGCACCACAGCACGCGGCCGATATTGGATGACGACCCGATCCGCGAAGTAGACGACGCTCGCCAACTGCGCGCCGCCGAAGCCGCGATTGAGCGCGGCTAGCGGCGCCATGTCTTGCTCGAGCGTGTCCCACAGACGAATCGAAGAGCTGCCCACGAAAACGACCGGGCGCTCGGGAGGCGGGTGCTCGCGATCGATCGTCGCGAACTTCGCAATGTCGGCCGCGAAGAACTCCGGATCCGAGCTCGCCCGCCAGTACCAGCGCTGGATCAGGAGCCCGCTGCTGCCGACCAACCCGACGCACACCACCGTCACGGCAACGATGATCCAGAACCGCGCTCGTCGTTTCACTCGGATTTCCGGGGGGATCGGATGCTACCGGACGGTAGCAGATGCTGTTCTGGTGCCGGCGGAGGGACTTGAACCCCCGACCCCCCGCTTACGAAGCGGATGCTCTACCAACTGAGCTACGCCGGCGGCCTCGGTCAAGGCCGCGTATTGTGCCTGAGCGGAAGGCCCGTCGCGAGTAGCGCGCCGCTCAGCGGCCGCGCACGCGAATCACGACGTCGACGCCCGCGTGCTCGGTCCCGGGCGGCAGCGCCGCGTCGACATTGAGCGAGATCGCGTCGAGCGGGATGTCGGTGATCTCGCCCGTGTCCATGTTGTAGAAATGGTGGTGGGCGTCGATCGTCGAATCGTAGTACTGCCGTGTCGGGTCGACCTCGACGGTGCGTAGCAGCCCGCGATCGCGAAAAAGGTTCAGCGTGTTGTAGACCGTCGCCTTCGAAACGCGCGAGCCGAGCGCGCGGATCGCCGCGATGATCTGGTCGGCGGACAGGTGTTGCGGCTTCGACAGGATCACGAGCCCGACGTCGATTCGTTGCGCCGTCGGGAGCACTCCTTGCGCGACGAGCCGACGCGAAATCTCTTCTCTATCCACCATCGAGCCATCCCTGTAATCGCAAAGTGGCGAAGTATAGGCACGGGCAGGACCAAAACCCAAGACTGAGTCCAGAGACCGGGCGTTCCTCCTTCTTCTATACGCGCTTCGCGCAGGCCCCCGAATCCCGCGCGTTCGCCTGGTTTCGAGTCTCGTTTCGTGCGGCGCGACGCACCTAGAGTGTCCGCCGCCGTAGACATAAGGAGGCGCGGTGCGACACACGGCGGGCTTCACGCTCTGGGAGCTGCTCTGCACGTTGTCGATCGCGAGCATCCTCGTCGGTCTCGCCGTGCCGGGCTTTCGCACGGTCGTGCTCGACTCGCGCCGCACGGCCGACGTGAACGAGTTCGTGCTCGCGGTGCAGATGGCGCGGATGGAAGCGATCAAGCGCGGCGAAACCGTCGTGCTCTGCCAGACCTTCGACGGGCTCCGCTGCGGCAACGACGAGCTCGGCTACGGCTCGGGCTGGTTCGTGTTCGTCGATCGCGAGAAGATGCGGCCGCCGAGGCGGTCCGACGACGAGCCTCTGATCTACACGTACAAGCCCGCGCTGATCGGGACGATCGTCGCGAACCGCGAGTACTGGGAGTTCCGGCCGATCCAGAAGCGCAGTACGAACGGCACGGTCGTGTTCTGCGACGAGCGCGGCGCGGCGGCCGCGCGGGCCGTCATCGTGAGCCCGACGGGCCGGCCGCGCGCCGACACCGTGGACCCCACCGGCCACGCGCTCGTCTGCGCGAATTCGCCATAATGCGGCGGCCGAAAACGCCGCTCATCCGGCGGCCTCGGCCGGTCGTCGGACGATCCGGGGGTCCCAGCCCGCGCGCACGTACAGTGCCGCGCCATGGATACGAGACACCAATCCGGCTTCACGCTCTGGGAGCTGCTCATCACGCTGCTGGTCGCCGGCATCTTGGTCGGCATCGGCGTGCCGAACGTCCGCGACGCGCAGCGTAACTCCGCCATGAGCTCTGCCACGAACGATTTGATTACGGCGTTGCTCGCGGCTAAGGCCGAGGCCGTCAAGCGCCGTGTCCCGGTCACGCTCTGCGCGAGCCCGGATCCGACGGCCGCGAATCCCGTCTGCTCGCAGACGGGCGCGGGCGCGAATGGCGGCTTCATCGTCTGGGTCGACGAGAACGGTAACCTAGACCCGAACAAAACGCCCATTCTCACGGACGCGACCGACGGCAACGCCGTCGTCGATCCGAACGAGCCGATTCTGATGCGGAGCGCCGCGCAGCCCAGCATGGCACCGGCCGGGACGCTGCGTATCTTCGCGAACTCGGGGTACATCGTCTTCGGTGGGAACGGCTGGCCGCTGCCGACGATCCCTGGGCCACCGTACCTGACCTGGATCCTGTACTGCGACGACCGCGGCAACGGGCACGGCTCGGGCGGCCCGACCTTCTCGACGGCACGAGCGATCCGAGTCGATACGACAGGGCGCGGAAGCGTCCAGACGGAGCAAGCCGACATCACCAACGCGCTCGCGCAGATCGGCGGCGGCGCGTCCTGCCCATGAGCACGTCGAGAGAAAACCCGATGCGGCAACCCACGAACAAGGCAGCCGGCTTCAGTTTGATCGAAGCGCTCGTTTCGCTGGTCGTGATCTCGGTCGGCATGATCGGCATCGCGTCGCTTTACGGCCAAGGCCTGACCGCGGGACGCGTCGCGCTCTCGCGAACGCTCGCCGTGAACCTAGCGTCCGCGATGGCCGAGAACATCCGCGCGAATCCGCTGGCCAAGGGCGCGTACGCCGCCGCCGCCGGAGACAACGGCTGCGACCCGACGACCGGCGCGGCAATTTGCCCGCCGGATCAAATGGCGGCGCACGACCTGCTCCTCTGGACCCGGGACATCCAGGCGCAGCTGCCGAATGGTGTGGGCCAGATCGTGTTCGCTGACGGCGCACCTCCGACCTATACGATCAACGTGACGTGGAAAGAAGTCGGCATCGGCGACGTCACGGAGCAGCTCGTCGTCCGGACGCCGGACGAGTAACCGGACGGATTCACACTCATGCGCACACTACTCTCGACGACTCGCACGCTCCGCCGGCATGCACGCGGCGTCACGCTGATCGAGCTCATGGTCGCGGTTGCGATCGGAGCTTTCCTGATGATCGGCGCAATGAACGTGTTCATGCAGAGCCGCACCACGTTCCGCATCAACCAATCCGTCGCGCGTCTCCAAGAGAACGCGCGCTTCGTGCTTGCGACTATCGAGCCCGACATCCGGATGGCCAGCTACTACGGGCTCACGAACAACAGCGTCCAGATCACTGGCCGCGCGAAGACGACCGTTCCGAATGGAATCGGACCCAGCTCGTGCGGCGCCAATTGGACGATCGATCTCGACACTCCCGTCACCGGATCGAACAACGCGTATCCGTGGCCCGCCCTGACGTGCGGCGCGACCGGCGGCTATCAGGCCGGCACGGACACGATCACGATTCGACGCGTCGTCGACAACGCAACGCTGCCGGGTCTCCTCGGGGTGAATACTCTGTACGTGTATAGCCAACGCGCTACGACGGGCCAGATCTTCATCCCGCCGGTTCCGGCCGGCGTGCTGCCCGGAGGGCAATCGTTCCAGCTGATCGCAAGCGGCTACTACATCTCGCGCCAATCGGCGAGCCTCGGCGCGAAGGGCGCGACGATCCCGTCGTTGCACCACAAGTGGCTCAGGGGTAACCCGCCGACTATCCAAGACGACGAGATTCTCCCTGGCGTCGAGGACTTGCAGGTCGAGTTCGGCATCGATACGGACGCCCCGGGCGCGGCGGGCCGCGGCGCGATCGATCGCTATGTGAATCCGGGCGACCCGCTCCTTGCCGGCGCAAACACCGTCGTTCTCGCCGTGCGAATCTGGCTGCGGCTGCGCGCGGAAGACATCGAGAACGGCTTCACCGACACGACGACCTACGCTTACGCCAACGTGAACTACACGCCTCCCGTCGCGGCCCAGCCGTTCCGGCGGCTATTGATCTCGAAGACGATCTACCTGCGCAACGCGCGGCCGATGACCTAAGCCTCGAGGAGAAGAACACATGAACATCGAGATAAATCTCAGGGCCCGACAAACCGGCGCGACGTTGATCGTCGGCTTGGTCTTGCTGCTCGTGCTCACGGTCGTCGGTGTCTCGGGTATGAATACGTCGACGCTCCAAGTCGCGATGTCCGGCAGCGCGGTCTACCAGCAGGACGCGTTCCAGATGGCAGAGGACGGCATCGACATCGCAATCGGGTCGCGCGGCTTCTCGACCGGCCAACCGCTCCTCATCAATTGGACCGGCAACCCGGACTACGACCGGAGATCGATCACAACTTTCAAAGTAGCGACCGGGATCCCCGGGAACTCCGCGTTCAGTCAAGGCCAAGGGACCAATGTTCCGCAGGCGTATCACTACGACATCATTTCCGTGGGCAAGGGCGCGCGCAACTCGACTACGACCCACACTCAAAGCTTCTTCATGCCAGGCGCCGGCGGCAGCTAGACCGCCGCCGCGCGATAGGGAGATCACCATGCTTCGCAACGCAATCGTCTTGTTGGTCGCGCTGGGCTCGTTCCAGGCCGCGTGGGCGCTTCGGGTACTCGAAGTCGTCGAATCGTCGTTCGAGATCCCGCTCTCGCTCGCGAGTCTGCCGTCCGGGGGCGTCGGCGACGTCTCGTTCAAAACCTGCGACAAGTGCAACGTTCAAAGCCGGCTGTTTACGCCGAGCACGCGCTTCTTCTTGAGCGGGCGTGAGGTCACCGCGATGGCCTTCCTCGAAGCCGCGGCCGACGCGCGCAAGCAAGAGAGCGCGAACCCGCGCTCTCTGCTCATGATCTACGTCGACAAGAAGACACAGAACGTCAATCGCGCCGCGCTCATGCGGCCGACGCGCTAATAGTTTCGTCTCGAAGCCATGGAATGGCGAGTCTGGATTCTTGAGGGAAACATCATGAAGCTCATTACCAAACGGGCGGCTTGGGTCGGTATCGGGGCGCTCTTGGCCCTCGCAACCATGTTGCCCGCCGCGGCCGACGACACGGAGCTGTTCCTTGGCGTGCCGAACGCCGTGAACAGCGCGCAGCCGAACATCCTGTTCATCATCGACGACTCGGGCAGCATGGGCGACCTCGTCAGGACCCAGCCGAACTACGACCCGTCGCAGACCTACGCGGGCAGCTGCAGCGCGAACCAGATCTACTGGCGCACTGGCACCGGTACCGAACCCGCGTGCTCGACGGCGCGGTGGTTCAACAAGAGCGCGTTCATGTGCCGGGCCGGCTTGAACTCTTTGGCCACGACCGGCTTCTACATCGCCGATGCCGCGGTCCAATACAACGACGCGAACAATACCAAGGCCTGGGGCACGATCTCGTCGACCCAGAAGACCCGGCTCGTCGAGTGCCACGCCGACGACGGCGTGGACGGCGACGGCAATCCCGCGACCGACGTCTATCCGCGCAACAACGTGCTGCCCGCAACGGCAGCCTGGGCGTCGACTGCGAACCAGGGCGGCTTCAAGTGGTTCCAAACCGGCACGAACCAGGCGTACACGTTCTATGACGGCAACTATCTGAACTGGCTCACGGGTCCGACCGCGTTGTCGCCGAAGATCCAGATCGTGCAGAGCGTTGCGACCAACCTTCTCCAGTCGATCACCGGCGTGAACGTGGGCCTCATGACGTTCAACGTCACTCCGTTCAACGACTCCGGTGGCTTCGTGGTGTCTCCGATGGAGGATATCGCGACCGCGCGTACGAACATCATCTCGGCGGTCAACTCGCTCCAAGCGCTGACTTTCACGCCGCTGTCGGAGACGTTGTACGAGGCGGCCCAGTACTACATGGGCGGCGCCGTGGACTTCGGCAATCCGAACAGCGTCGCGGGCTCGCGCGTCGGGGGCAATTCGAACACCTACAAATCGCCGCTTCAGGCGAGCTGCCAAAAGAACTTCATCGTCTACCTCACGGACGGCGAGCCCACGCGCGACACCGAGGCCGACGCGAAGATCAAGGCGATGATCGACGCGAAGGGCCAGAGTTTCGCGACGCTGACCGGCAACGCGAGCTGCCCGGCCTATACGTATCCGGCGGGCTTCAACCCGTCGGGCGGCGACTGCCTCGGGCCCCTCGCCCAGTTCCTCTACAAGGGCGACATATCGTCGCTGCAAGACCAGCAGAACGTGATCACGTACACGATCGGGTTCACGGTCGACCTGCCGATTCTCGCCGACACGGCCGCACGCGGCGGCGGCGCGTATTACACGGCCGATGACACCGCCTCGCTCACGAGCGCGTTGACGAACATCGTGAGCTCGATCCTCAGCACGCAGACGACGTTCGTTTCGCCGACGGTGTCGGTGAACAGCTTCAACCGCTCGCAGAACTTGAACGACCTGTTCATCAGCGTGTTCCAGGCGTCGGGCACGGTGCATTGGCCCGGCAACCTGAAGAAGTATGCCCTGCACGCGACCGACTCGTCGATCGTCGACGCGAACGGCAACCCGGCCGTCGATCCGGCCACGGGCTTCTTCAAAGACACGGCGCAGAGCTTCTGGTCGCCGACGGTCGACGGCGCGACGGTCACGCTCGGCGGCGCCGCGAATCAGATTCCTTTGCCCGGCGCGCGCAGAGTCTACACGTACTTTGGCAATGCAAATCTGACGGACGCCACCAACACGATCGCCAAGTCGAACACGCTGATCACGGACGCGGTACTGAACACGGGCCTGCCCGGCGATCCGACGCGCGATGAGGTCATCGACTTCATCAACAACATGGACGTCGGCGACGTGAATCAGAACAACATCACCAACGAAGGGCGCGATCAGATGGGCGACCCGCTGCACTCGCAGCCGACGACAGTGATCTACGGGCCAACGGTCCAGGACGCGACGGTGTACTTCGCGACCAACGACGGCTTCTTGCACGCGATCGACGCCAAGACCGGCGTCGAGAAATGGGCATTCATCCCGCCCGAGTTTCTCGATAACCAGATCCAGCTGTTGATCGACCCGTCCACGACGAACAAGAACTACGGTATCGACGGCAGCCTGCGGGTCCAGATGGACGTCAACAACGACGGCGTGATCCAGGCCGGCGAGCACGTGTACTTGTTCTACGGGTTGCGCCGCGGCGGTAACGCGTACTACGCGCTCGACGTGACGAACCCGAACGCCCCGCAGCTCATGTGGCGCAAGGACAATACGTCCCTGCCCGGCGTGGGCCAGACCTGGTCGACGCCGGTGCCGACCAAGGTCCAAATCAGCGGCGCCACGCAGAACGCGAAACAGTTCGCGCTCATCTTCGGCGGCGGCTACGAGCCGGACCAAGACAACACGACCACGAGCATCGATACGACCGGCAACTCGATCTACATCGTCGACTCGGTCAGCGGCGCACTGCTCTGGCAGGGCACGAAGAGCGGCGGCAACCATTCGTTCAACGTCGCGGGTAAGTCGATGGACTACTCGTTCCCGAGTGACATCAAAGTGCTCGACTTCGACGGCGACGGCTACGCCGATCGCATGTACGCGGCCGACATGGGCGGCCAGGTCTGGCGGTTCGACATCATCAACGGTGCGACAGCCGCCAACCTGGTCACGGGTGGTGTGTTCGCGCAGCTCGGCGCCGCGAGCCTCACGCCGCCTGCGCCGATCAGCCAGACGCGCCGGTTCTACTACTCGCCCGACATCGCGGTCGTGACCAATAAGATATACGACTTCATCCACGTCGGGATCGGCTCGGGCCATCGCGCCCACCCGTTGTCGCTCGTGAACCAGGACCGCTTCTATGCGCTGCGCGACTACGGCGGGCAGGGCAAGCAGAGCCAGGCGACGTACGATGCGTTCACGCCGATCAAGGACAGCGATCTGACCGACATCACGGACAACGTGAACGCCGTGGTCGCTCAAGGCCAGAAGGGCTGGCAATTCCAGCTCCGCGACGGCGGCTGGATCGGCGAGAAGGTGCTTGCGGAAGCCCGCACGTTCAACAACGAGGTCTTCTTCACGACGTTCCGTCCGGCGAGCGGGGCCTCGACCTGCGAGCCGCAGCTCGGCGTGAACCGGCTCTATCGAATGAGCCTGTTCAACGGCGCGCCGGTGACGAACCTCGACGGCTCGTCGGACGGCAGCCCGCTTGGGACTACCGACCGCTGGACGGACTTCCAGGGCTCGATCTCGAGCGAAGTGGTGTTCATCTTCCCGAGCCCCGACAACGCGGCTAGCTGCGTCGGCGATGAATGCACGCCGAAGCCCGTCGCGTGCGTGGACCTGTTCTGCTTCCCGCCGGGGTTCGCCAACAACCCGGTCCGGACCTTCTGGTCCGAGCAGAACTCGGACTGAGTCGCGTGACGTGACCTGCTCCCTCGCCAGGCGGGGGGGCAGGTCGCATGATGCAGCCGGAGGAACGAGTCATGCACAACCCTGAACCCAACCGCGCGCGCCGTTCGTCGCGCCCCCGGCTCCGCCGGCAGGCCGGCGTGACGCTGCTCGAGCTCATGGCCGTCGTGCTGGTGATCGGCGTTCTCGGCGTGATCGCGATCCCGAGCTATCGCCAGTACTCGATGCGGGCGCATCGGACCGAGGC
>Ga0307497_10000204_pt1 | contig 13081 bp, 31 predicted proteins | sample 10_S_MG_FD_201366 | JGI IMG/M metagenome (GOLD analysis project Ga0307497, IMG submission 201366) | Soil microbial communities from Populus trichocarpa stands in riparian zone in the Pacific Northwest, United States - 10_S | ecosystem: Environmental > Terrestrial > Soil > Riparian zone > Trees...
ACCGGCGGGTGCTCGCCTTCCTGGAGGGAGGGGAGCATGCCGGACGACACTGACTGGCACCTCAGGGAGGTTATCCACGAGATGGCCGCCGCGTTGGCCGAGACGGACAACGCGCTGGCCAACTTCACCTGCTCCGAGGTTGACACCATCGTGCGGGTGGTCGCGCTGGCCGATCTGGTCGACGCGGCGGCGGAGCTGGTGGTCTGCCACGCCCGGGGGGAGACCTCGGACGGGGGCGACCAGGACGGCGACAGCCACGAGCACATCACCGTGGCGTACTGGGACTACCCGTGGCGAGAGGTCCCGAGCCAGGGCGAGCTGACCACCGAAGGGGCCGAGCAGTACGTGTACGCGGTCTTCGTGCAGCAGGAGCTGCAGGTTCGGGCCGAGCGGGCCGCCCTGGAGCTGGCCCGGCAGTACGTGCGGGGGCTGCTGGGATGAAGTGGTTTGACGACATCGACCGGTGGCTGGCCGAGGACTTCGCGGAGGCGACTCGCCTGGCTGAGCTCGCCGCCGAGGAGGAGACCAGCTACGCGGCCTACGACTCGCAGCGGTTCGACTCCTGGCAGGTCGGCTACGACCACCTGGGCGCGGTGCTGCCTGCGGCTCGGCGGCTGGCCGCGTTCGTCCACGACATCGCGCGCCTGGACGACGAGCTGGGCAGCCGGGCGCGCGAGCTGCTGTTCGAGCTGGAAGGAAAGGAAGCCCACGACAAGGTTGAAGGAAGGGAAGGTGAGGCGAAGTGAACTACAACAAGGTGCCGGTGAACCTGCGCGAGGCGATCGAGCGGTACGACCGGGGCACGGCGGCGGCCCGCGCGGCGGCGGACGGCGACTCGAACGACGCCGAGATCGAGGCCCTGCAGGAGGTGATGGCCGCCGCCGATGAGGCCTTGGCCCTCGCGGTGCGGGTGCTGTGTGAGGTGCTGCCGTGATGCAGCTGGATTTCGATGGGCGCCTGACCGTGCAGATCACCCGTGAGCAGCTGGAGTGCTGGGCGGGCCGGTCGCTCACCGATGAGCAGGTGGTACGGCTGGACGCGGTGATCCCCGACTCGACCATCCCCGAGGCGATCGGCGCGATGGTCGCGGCGATAGTCGCCGAGGAGGACACGACATGATCACCCGAGACGTCATGCTCCGCATCCTCCGGAATGCGCTTGACCACTACGACCCTCAGGACGAGGGCCTGTGGTTCGTCTCTACCGATGACCCGGAAGACATCGGCTTCCGGGTCATCGCCTCTACCCCCGGGCAGGTCAAGGTGTTCCGGGTAGAGGTCACCGGGGAGGGGTGATGAGACCCGTCAGCCGCACCATCGGCGGGGTCCGGTTCGTCTCGGACGGCGGCCGGTGGTGGCACACCGCCGACAGCCGGTACCTGGTCGCGTACCGGGAGGCAGGGCTGTCCGAGTGCCAGAGCCCGCACCCGATGCGGGCCGGCTTCTACTGCGAGGGCGGCGCACCGCATCCGTTCTACGCCTGGATGGTGTGGGACAGGACGACCCGCGACTACGCCTTCGATATCCGTGACGCGCGCACGTTCCGGGTGGCCGCCGAAGATCTGGCCTCCCGGCTGGAGCCCGACAGTGTGCGGTCGGCGCCTCGGGGCGCTGGCATGATGAGGGTCCGCGTTGGTGTATCGGGAGGAATCACCGTGGAACCTGAATCTGTGCCGGACAGCGCCCCGCGTGAGGGCGACATCTGGGCGGACCCGAACCGGCTGCTGTACACCGAGGAGGTGTGCGCGCTGCTCAATCCGCCGATGACGCCGGACACCTGGCGTTCGGTGGTGCGCCGGGGCTCCGCGCCGAAGCCGGACGACCCGGACCTGGGGACGCCGGTGAACCGCCGGCGACCGCGGTGGAAGCTGTCGACGGTGGTGAGGTACCAGCACGAGCGCAAGCCGCGCCGCCGAAAGCGGAGAGAGGAGGAGTGATGATGTTCGCCCACCCGACGGACATGGAGCCGGACATGTGGTTCCGCTCGGTCGCGTCGGATCCGCCGCTGTTGTGGGGCGGGGTGGAGCCGGTGGTGTCGCGGTTCGGCAAGCACCGGGTCCGGGTGCTGGTGCTCCAGGGCGGCCGGTCGTTTATCTGCGACCCGGCGGTCAAGTTCCAGATCGTCGAGTTCGGCGGGGGGCGGTGATGTTCGACAACCTGACCACCCCGCAGCTGGTCGCCAAGATGCGCCGGTACGACCGGGACGCGGCGATCGGCTTGGGGGTGCACGCCCGGGAGCGGGACCTGCGCTGGTTGTGGCACGAGCTGGACCGCCGGCTGTCGGCGGATCCGGCGCAGGCCGCCCTGGTCTGGTTCAGCAACGCACGGAAGGAGGGCTGATTTGGATTTCATCCGCTTCATCACCGGCACGGACGCCGAGTCGATGGCGCAGATCGGCTGGGGGTACCGGGTTGGCGGGGCGATTCTGTTCGTGCTGATCTTCGGCTACGCCTGGTTCGGCCCGAAGCGCCGCCGCTAGAGGCAGACCGGACGACCCGACATCGCCCGGTCTGCCGCAGCAAAGCTAACCGGTGTCCCCGCGCCCGCCGGTAGAGAAGCCAGGCGGACGCGGGGCACATTCTTGTCAGCGCTTCACGACCACCTTGATCTTGCCGACTTTCTGCGGCACCGGGAGGTCGATCTCGTCGCCGTGCTGGGCGGTGTAGACCGCGATGAAGAACTGGATCGCCGAGTTCACCGCCCGGTAGAACGGCATCTTGCCGTGCATGTGCGTGTAGAACGCCCGCACCGACGCCGGTTCCAGCAGGATCGTTTCCTTGGTCATGTGCGCGCGCTCTTCGTAGCTGTAGCCCTCGCTCGTCATGCCCGGCTCAACGATTAACCGTTCTCCATCGTTGCTCCCTTATCGCGCATTCCAGCCGCCGGGCTCGCGCCGGCCGGTCTCCCTCGAGTGGCAGCTGTGGCACAGCGAGCGCAGGTGGTGGTCGGCGTGCGGTTGCAGGTTGCCCTGTTTGCGCAGCAGCCGGATCCCGCGCGGGTGGTGGTCGGCGACGCTGGCCAGCCGACCGCACAGCACGCAGGCCGGATGCCGGGCCAGGTACTCCAGGCGCACCCGGGGCCATTCCGGGCCGTACAGGCTGGTCCAGCGGTCGCGCTGGGCCCCGGCGAGCCGGGCATGCTGGCTACACCGGCCCCGGGCCACCCGTTGCGGGCAGCCCGGGGCGGTGCAGGGCCGCAGCGGGGCGCTGGTCATGAGCCTGGCACCCCCCGCCCGGCATGGCAGGGCGCTGCGCTGCGGCCGCCTTTTTAGTGGTGGTCCGGCCCGCTCTTGCCGTCCCGGATGGCGGCGGCGATCTCCGCGAGCCCGTTGCGGACGGTGTCGATCAGCAGCCGCGAGTAGTACGCGGACCCGGCCGCCGGGCCGTTGCCGTGCTGCCCGGTGGCCGTCAGGAACCTGTCGATGATCTCGTCGGCTTCCGGCGAGTCGTCGGGCAGCAGCGCGGCGACCAGCGCCTTGAGCGTCGGCAGGCGGGGCAGGCTGGTGCCGGCCAGGGTGGCGTGAACCGTCGGGTAGCTGATCCCGGACCGCTCGGACAGCCGGGTGATCGGCATGGCCAGGTTGGCTCGGGCGTCGCGCAGCGGGGTGAGCCAGTCGACCTGCTCGTCAGTCACGGCGCACCGGCCGATAGCGGGGCTGGTTGCGGCGCTTGTGCTGCTGGTCCTTCTCGTCCGGGGCTTCGTCGTTCAGCCAGTCGGTGAACGACTCGAACACCGGGTGGAACCGGTCGGCAGGCCAGGCCTGCTGCCGCGCAGTGTTGTCTACCTTGTCCTTCATGGAGATGCACTGCTCTTCTCGTCGGCCATGTTATCTGTCGTTTCGCTCTTTCCCCCGTTGCGCCCGCGCATTTCACTCTGGAGCTTGTAGAGGTCGGCGACTTTGAACTCGAAGTGCGGGTTCTGGCTGCGCACGTAGACGCCGCGGATCCGGCCGCGTCGGCGCATGGTCAGCAGGGTGGCGGCCTGCACGGACAAAAGCTGCGCGGCCTCCTCGGCGCCCAGCATCTCGTCCGGGTCGTAGCTGGTGCGCCGCAGCGGGGTGTGCCACTTCTCGCCCCACTTGAGGAACCGCTCGTCCATCTCGTGCACGACGTCGGCGGGTTTCTCTTTGATCAGCTCGGTGATCTGCTTGGCCAGGTCCGGGTCGATGGCGCGCAGCGAGCGCAGCTTGGCGGCTGTGAGCACCGCACGCATCCGGTTCGCCCGCGCCATCTGCTCGGCCGCCGCCTGCCGGTAGGCCAGCGCGATCTTGCGGGCCCGGACCACCGAGGAGTCGCCGGGGAATGGCCAGCCGGCGGTCACGCCTCGTCGTCCCCGGGGACCTCGCCGTAGAACACGCGCGGGACCACCGACGCGTTGGGCCCCTGGTGCAGGCAGACCACCACCCGGGGGATCGGGCTCTCCTCGGTAAACCGCATCGGGAAGGTCCGGGAGTGGTTGCCGGTGACGCAGTTGTTCCAGCTCAGAATGATCATGGCCATGGCGTCGATGCCGACGATCCGCCGGGCCCGGCGCTTGGTCTTGACATCCAGCATGAACTCCCGGAACACCGCACGCGGGTCGTCGTCGTCCAGCGCCTGCCGGGTGCCGGCCTTGCGCCCGGTGATCAGCCCCTCGAAGAACGCGGTGACGAACGGGTTCTCGGCCCCGAGGTTGGCGCGCCGGATCACGTACCGGGCGGCGGCAATCGCCCCGGCCTGCGCGTTGACCTTGCGATAGGCGGCCTGCCCGACGTTCGCGCAGTCGCGGAACTCCTCCGGATTTTCCTCGAAGGTGTCGATGATGACCTGGTTGGGGACCTTCAGGCGGATCTGCCGGCGCGGGTTGCCGTCCTTGTAGGCGTTCACCAGCCGGATCGCGTTGGCCAGCGTCGAGCCGTTCTTCTCGTGGCTCTTGCCGAACAGGTGCGCGGCGGTGCGCAGCAGGCCTTCGTCGATGGCCTTGAAGTTCTCCTGGGGCATCCCGACGAACACCGCGAACGGCACCAGCAGCTCTTCGGTCTCCTCGGCCGCCTCGACCACCGCCCGCAGCCGGTGCTGGCCGTCCTGCACCATGCCCCGGGTGTCGATGGCCAGGCCCTGGTGGGTGAGGTGCCACTGCCCCGGCGCGAGCCAGGGCGGCCGGGCGTAGCCCTCCGGCACCGGGCTCATGATGATGCGCCGGTAGTGCTCCACCTGCCGTTCGTTCAGCGGCCGGTTGTCGGCGTTGAACTCGTCCAGCAGGGTCTGCGCGGTCTCCCCGTCGAGGTACATCCACTTCATCCAGGGCAGCGGATGCGGGGTGGTCAGCCAGCCCAGGTCGCACGGTTCCGGATCGGTCAGGTACGGCCCGGCGGCTTTGGTCAGCCGGGCGCCGTTGGCCAGCCGTTTGGCCTCCTCCTCGGCCTTCTCCCGGGCGATCTGCAGTTTGCTGCGGGTCTCGGTGACCCGGGTGTTCGCCATCTTCTGCTCCGCTTCAATCAGGCCGCCGCGCTCCAGGTCGGCAACGAGGTTCTTCAGGCTCCATCGACCGTCGCTGTAGGTGTTGTGCACGACGTGCTTGCGCCCGGCGGCGTCCCACACGTAGTGCTGCCCGTCGCCGTTCGGCTCGACCCGCCAGCCCGCCTTCTTGGCGCGGCGGACGACGGCGAGGGAGTCGGCCATGCGTGACCCCATGTCTCATCTCTCCTTTCGTGCGGGGGGTAGGTCGGTGTCGACCAGGGCCTGGTCGGCGATCTGGTAGTCCGCGCAGGGCCACACGTAGCCGCAGTGCCGGCAGCGGGTCTCCGCGCCGTTGTTCCACGGGAAGTGCGCGGCGTGGATCTGCTTCAGCGCGTCGGTGAGCACCCGCACCTTCCACTCCGGATCGGTGAACGGGGCGTAGACGTCGCTGCTCATCGGCGCACCGGCGGGCAGGCGTGCACCCGCAGCAGCGCGCCGGTGTCGGCGGTCAGGTGCTGCGGGGCCAGTACTTTCTGCAACTTGCGGCCGACTTCGAAACGGCCGATCCGCCAGCCGGTCGGATCGTGGCCCACAACCGGTTTCGCGTCGAACGCCACCCGGCATCCCAGGTAGGTAGGCAGCCACACGATCACCGTGCGGCAGCCGGCGCAACGTCGGGCGACGGCAGCGAGATCAAAGGGTCGGCCTTTCTCGATAGCGCTACGTGTCGATGTGGTCACTATGGTGGCCTTCCATGCGCGATTGGGCAAGTGTTGTCGTTCGATTGGGCTAACGTTGCGGCTTCGCTTCGGTTACGGGTGCGATCAGCCGCACATGCTGCAAGTACTCCGCACCGGTGAGGGTGACTCGGCAGTGCACGCACCAGATCCGGCCCGGATCGTCCGGGCTGCGCCGCAGGCTCGACGCCGCGCACTTCGGACAGTCGCCGGGTAGCGAGATCTGCTGGGTGTCCAGCCCGCAGGCCTTGCGGGCACTGCGGTGCAGCAACCCGACCAGCCGCAGCACCGCCGCCCCGTCCAGCACCACGGACTGCTCGCCGGCCAGATCCCAGAACGCCTCGGTGCCCGGCAGGGCGGCCAGCTCATCCACCCTCGGCTGCAGGTAGCGCACCGCCGTGTCCAGCGCGAACCCCTCCCGCACCGGCAGCTCGTTGCGGCCCGGCCGGTCGCCCCGGTGCGCCCGCAGCGCCTGCTCGGCGAGCAGCACCACCCAGGCGATCCGGCCGCGCAGGGTAAACACCCCCAGGTTCAGCGGCGGCCGGCTCGACGGCTTCGGCCGGGCGATGCGCACCTCGCTGTGCCGCTGCGCGGCCGGCACCAGCTGGGACAGATCCACGTAGTCGTAGCGCAGCAGATTCAACTCCGACTCGGCGCGGGCGCGGCACCCCTCACACAACCGGGCGGCATAACTGAGCCCCGGCAATAGCTGGGTCGGGTCGAATACGCTGCAATGCTCGGCGAGGATACAGAACGTCATTCCGCATCGCCGGCCGCCGGCAATTGCTTTTCCCGGGAGATTCCCATTTGCTCGAGTGCCGCCATGATGTCGGCGAGCACCGGCCGGTCATCCGGCTCCGCATTCTCCGGCGTTTTCCGCTGCGGGATATTCTCCGGGTCGTACGAATTCAGCGTCCGCGGGTATTTCCACATGGTCGTCGGTTTCCCTTTGGATCCCGACCCGGAATATCCCTGCGCAAGCGCTTTCTGAATTCGCTCCCGGTTCTGCGCCGACGGGCCCGCCGCCGACACATCGGGCTCGACCCTATCAGGCTCGTCCGGCGGATCCCAGGGCGCGCGGATGTCCATCAGTTGCGCGTGCCGCGTGGCGGCCCCGCCGGCAAGCGGCGCGGCACGCGCAGATTCCGTCCGTTCCGTTCCGGAGGAACGGACGGAATCTTCTTTCTCTCTCTCTTTCTCTCTTTCCCGTGCGGGCGGGCGCTCGCGCGGGCGCGCGCGGGAGGCAGCGTCCTGACCTGCGGAGATAGACGGGTCTCGTGTCGCCGTCAGGTCCGGCGGTGTCGCCGCCATGTCGCCGCCATACCATTTCGTGTAGCCGTCAATGCGCCATGACGCTGCCGTCGTGTCGCCGTCATGCTCCCGTCGTGCTCCCGTCGTGTCGCCGCCGTGCAATTTCGTGTCGCCGTCATGTTCCGGTCGTGCCGCGCCCAGGAGCCCCACGCGCACCAGCTCGTCGACGTACGCCCGCACGTTGCGAATCTTGTGGGAGATCAACACCAGCTGCGATTCGTGGATCAGGCCGCCGCTCGCGGTGTGCTTCGCGAGCGCCAGCATCCGGGTGAACAGCGTTTCCGCGGGCAGCGAAATACGCATCATCTTGGGGTCCTGGTAATACGACGTGGACAGCTTCATCCAGGACTGGGAGTAGTCACTCCGTCCGGCCATAGCGACCCAGGCCCTCCTCCAATTGGATCGGCTTGGCGTTGTCAAGCCATTGCCTGACCTCGATCAGCTTCTCGTAGTAGGCCTCCGGCTTGATGACCCGGGCCCGGTACGTGTTCATCAGGTCGGCGCGCATCTTCCAGGGCACCCGCTCAAAGCAGATCGCACACATCGCGCGGTACGGCGGAATGGGCACGCACTTGCACAGCGGGCAATACCTGATCCTTGGGAATGGCATGTCAGCGCCCGTTTCGGTTGAAGAAGTCCGGCGGCGGGGTGGCGGGGGTCTTCGGCTGCAGCACCTGCGTGGCGCCCAGCGACAGGTCCCGGCCGGGCCGGTACAGCACCCGGATCAGGTCGGTGATGTCGTCCAGGGCGATCGCGGCGAGGTTGAGCCGGACCTCGATCTTCTCCACCACGTCGTCGTAGCTGGCGGTGATGGTGACCAGATCTTGCGCGTACTCAGTCACGAGTCCTCCACGTGCAGGTCGCAGAGATAGGCGATGGTGGTGCCGGTGGACACCCGCCACTTCGCGGCGCGGGGGAACGGGGCCAGCTCCACACCGAGGGCGTGGATCAGCGCGCAGCAGTCGCCGCACAGGGTCCGGTTCTTGCTGCGGAACCGGGCGACCCGGCGGGCTGGCCGGGCCTTCGGGGTGACCGGCGCGGCCGGTTCGGGCATGCCGGGCAGTGGCGGCTCAACCCTGGGCATCCATCTGCCTCGCAATCGCGATGATCGCCACCGCCAGCGCCGAGCTCAGCGCCTCCACCGGGGCGTCCTCGCACAACGCCTGGGACAGGCTGACGATGGACATGCACTCCGGGTAGCCGTTGCGCTCGTCGGCGGCGCGGGCGATGCGGTAGGTGGCCACCAGGTGGCTGAGGAACTGTTCGCTCTCGGCGAACGCCTGGTCGAACTCCGCCACCATCGCCGCGTCGATCTCCTCAGTCGCCATCGGGGACCACCACCGCCTTGAAGCGGTCCGGGCAGTCCGCGCTGTGCACGCTGACCCGGTGGCTGACCTTCCAGTGGGGCCGCACGGTGTAGCTCCAGCCCGCCGGCAACGGCACCCGGTACGGGGCCCGGCAGGTCGGGCAGGGCGCGTAGATCCCGCTGACCACCTTCACGACGGCGGGCCCCCATCCCCGTAGCCCAGCGCCTGCAGCACCCGCAGCCACTGATCGCCGCGCATGGTCACGAACCAGTGCGCCGGCGAGCCCCGGCCGCGCCGCTTGTGCCAGCACACCCCGTAGCGGGCGCGGGCGTTGATCCGTTCCGCCTCGGTCTCGTCCAGCCAGCCGGGCAGCCCGTCACGGCTGCAGTCCTTGACCTCGATCACGTTGTCGAGCACCCCCGCCACGTCGCCCTTGTCGTGGCTGCCGGACAGCGCCCGCCGCTCGGCGAACCGGAACCCGTTGGCCCGCAGGTAGTTGACGACCGCCGTCTCCGCCGCCGTGCCCCTGTCCTTGCTGCGCATCAGGCCGGGTCCCCGTCGGTCCAGGAGGCGCCGGCCTGCATCACGGTCAGCACCTTGCGGCCCTCGTCCTCGGTAAGCATGTTGACGCTGTAGATGTCGCGCCCGACGATTTCGGTGACCTTCGCCAGCCGGTCGTTGCGGCTGCGGATGTTGGCGTCGTTGAAGGTGGCCATCAGCGCGGTCCGGGTCCGCAGGGTGATCCCGTTCTCCCGCACCACCACCTCACCGACGGGCCGCTGCGGCACGTCGGCCTTGTCGTAGCCGATCTCGTCGGTGCTGTTCTCCGGCAGGTCGTCGAGCACCGTGCGCACCGTCTCCGGCGGGCTCATGTCGCGCACCGGGGCGCGCTTGACCGGCCGGGTCGCCGCCTCCTTCACCGGCGGGGCGACGTTCACCGCCGTCGACTCCAGCCCGTCGGCCAGCTCCTCGGCGGAGTACGGCAGGCCGATCAGCACGTTCGCGGCGACCAGCCGGCACAGCTCGCTGGTGGCGCGGGCCAGCAGCATCGCCTGGGGCATCTTCTGCCAGTTGGTCTTGGTGGCCAGGTTCATCTTCTTGGCCCGGTCCATCGTCCAGGTGACGGTGGTCCAGCCCGGGTCGCCGGGCGCCATCGCGGACATCACCACCCGGGTGTCGTTGGCCTCGTCCAGGCGGAACTTCACCCCGGCGGCCTGCGCCAGCCCGCGCATCGCGTTGGCGCTCAGCGTCGGCCGGCGTTCGATGACGTGGATGGTCTGCAGGCTGGTCATCGGGTCCAGGCCCAGCTCCCGGCCGAACAGGATGGCCGCGGTGATCTCGTCCGGCCGGCCCTGCATGGCGGTCGGCACAAAGTTGGTGTTGGCGATACCTTGGGCGATCTTGTGGACGCCGGACGCGTCGAGCACGAACCGCTCGATGTCCACGGCGTGCAGGACCGGTGGGTTGGGTAGTGGTGGTGCCTCGACGAGGCGCAGGTCGGTCACTGGATGAACCCCTCAAGAACCGGGCGCTCGGCTTCGCCCTTCCACGCGTCCACGTCCTTGCGGGCGCGGGCGACGGCGAGCACGTGCAGGAAGGTTTGGAACACCCGGCTGTCGGTGCACAGCGGGATGACGTCGTAGCCGTCGGCGCGCACCCAGACGGCTTTCGCCTCGGTGAGGCCGACCTCGTGCATGGGGATCTCCACGCCCTCGCTGCCCACATACGCGTCGGCGTGGGCGTAGGCGGCCAGCTGCAGGGCGTGATCCGGCCAGATCCCCGAGTCGCCGGTCTTGTAGTCGAACAGCACCCGGCGCCCGTCGGGCAGCGCGCCGATCAGGTCGAACGTGCCGGCGTAGCCGAACCGGTAGGAGCCGATCACCTTCTCCACCAGCAGCGGGCGGACCCGCCACTCGTCGAGGAACCGGGCCACCTGCTCGACGTGCGGCACCAGCGCCAATGGCACCTCGACGGCCTCGCCGCTGATCACCTGCTCGGCGAACTTGTGGATCCGGGTGCCCCGCACGGCGGCGTTGTCGCGCTTCTGGGTCGGGGCGCTGCGCAGCGCGCCGACCATCGCGCCCCGGCCCATCGAGCGCAGCACGCCCAGCTCGTCCGGGCTCATGTCGGCCACCTGCTCGGCGACGCACCGGGCGGCCCAACTGATCAGCTGCGGCTTGGGCCAGCCGTCACCGATGGCGGTGGTCACCCCGTACGCCTTGGTCCCGTTGATCGTGTAGCTGTGGTTGCGGCCCCGCTGGATCCGCCGAATGCCGCCGGGCCGTTGCCATCCGGTCGCCGTCGTGCTAACTATCGGCTCGGCCGTATCCTGCACGACGTCTGTCTCGTTTACGTCGGACATTTCTCCCCCTCGAGAAATGGGCGCAATGGAACCGCTCCCCGGTGGAATAGGGAGCCGGCGATTAATGCGAACAGCGGTGCTTACCTGATGAGCGAGAGAATGTGCTCACGGTCGATTCGGTAGTGCGAACGCTTCCCGTCGACCCGGTGCCGCAGGTCGCCGGCCTGGCACATCCGGCGGATCTCCGCCTGACTGATCCCGGTCATCCGTGCCGCCTCCCCCGTGGACACCCATAGCGGGTTCTCCCTCGGTGGGGTCAGCCCGCCACCTGCGGCGATGTACTGGTCCAGGTCTTCCTCGCGGATCCGATACTGCGGTGGGCGCAGCATCATCCGCTGGGCCGGCAGATCCCCTCGCGTGATCCGCCGATACACCCGTTGCGCGGTGAGGCCGAGCCGTATGGCGGCCTCGGAAACCGTCAGCAACCGTGTGTCATTCATTGCAGAGATGTCCCCCCAAGCTCGCGGTGAGAGCGCTTGCTGATCGCGCTGCTCTCGTGCTGGACCAAACAAAATCACAGGGCTGCGACATTGCCAACCAGCGGTTTTGCGGGCGAACAGAGAGGACACCTCGCTTTTGTAGATGCGTAGTTGATTCGCGCCCCTAAGTCGCGGGAACGTGCGCTAACGCGAGGGCGGCCTCGCATTTCTTCACCCGTTCGAGTGATGGAATTCGGCTGACGCGGAATGACCCGAAAGGGGGCACACTCGGTGAGTGTCCGATCCCTGCGGTGGCGCGTTGTCTCGAGCACACGCACACCACGCCCAGGAGACCCGATGACCCTGTACCGCACCTCCGCGCCCACCCACCGGCGCCGGCCCGGGGCGCACCGCGCGCCCAAGCCGCCCACCTTCTGGGACCAGTTCGTTGCCTGGTTTCTCCGGCACGCGGGCACAGAGGCATGAGCGACAGCGGCTTCGGCCGGGCACCCCGGACCGTCTGCAAGATCTGCGGCTGCTCGATCTTCGAAGCCGACAAGACACTGTGGACCAGGCAGGGCACGACCCCCGGCCTCGCCCACGCGTTCTGCGTCGTGCTGAACATCGAGCCCGCCGGACCCGAAGCGCCTACCGACAAGGAGGAGACCGGTTGATGCGTTGGCTGGCCGTCCCGACCGCCATCGTCAACACCGCGTGCATGGTGCTCGCCGGCATCGCCCGCGACTATCCGACGTTCCTCTACGGCTGGGCGGGCGCCGTCTTCGCCATCTGGGGCGGCATCTACATGAAGGAGGAGGCGCGCGCGATGGGACAGACCCCGATGGGTTACCGCAGCTTGGCGATGCGGCTGCGCTACGAGATCCAGGAGGAACACCTGGCGCCGGGCACCCGGCTGCCGACCACCGCCCAGTACGCCCGCCGGTTCGCCACCACCCGCACGACGGTGGCGCGGGCGCTGCGGATCCTCGCCGAGGAAGGCATCGTCGAGGTGGTGCGCGGCCGGGGGATCTACGTCACCGGCCCGCGCACCGACCGGCCGAGGGACCGCATCGAGCAGATCCTGCTGGACATCATCGCCACCCACCCGGCCGGCACCCCGCTGCCGGAGACGTACTGGGTGGCGCTGAACGTGCAGGCCTCGGAGATGACCGTGCGCCGGGTGGAGCAGCGCCTCGCCGACCGGGGCCTGATCCGGCGGACCCGCACCGGGCGGTACGAGACGCTGTGATTGCTGCGGGGCCGTCGCCTGGCGGTCCCGCAGCGCTCACCAATAGCGGTCAAGGTTGTCCGCTAACGCCCCGTTAACGGCCACGAAGCGCTACGATGTCCCGTTACAGTCCCAGGCCCCGGAACAGTGCCCCCCACGAAGTGGCGCGGCGCGGTGATCGCATCCCGGCGCCGCCGGGCCCGCTGCGCGCGGCGGACCGTCGCCACCACCTGCCGATGCCCGTGCAGCGCCGCCGCCTGGGTCGCATACCGCCACTGGT
>Ga0307497_10000205_pt1 | contig 13050 bp, 12 predicted proteins | sample 10_S_MG_FD_201366 | JGI IMG/M metagenome (GOLD analysis project Ga0307497, IMG submission 201366) | Soil microbial communities from Populus trichocarpa stands in riparian zone in the Pacific Northwest, United States - 10_S | ecosystem: Environmental > Terrestrial > Soil > Riparian zone > Trees...
CATCGAGCGGCTCGAGGACGAGCAGCAGGTCGCGTACGCGCGCCAGAAACTGTGCGTGAGCGCGCGCGCCGCGCACGTGCTCGCGCTCGACACGCCGTACTTCAAGCTCCGCGATCCCGACGGCTTACGCGCGAACGCGCTCGCGGCGAAGAACATCGGCTTCAAGGGCAAGTTCGCGATCCATCCGGATCAGATCGCGGCGCTGAACGAGTGCTTCTCGCCCTCGGCGCAGGAGATCGCGCACGCCGAGCGCGTCGTCGCCGCTTTCGAGGAGGCCGAGGTGCGCGGCCGCGGCTCGACGTCGCTCGACGGCTGGGTCATCGACGTGCCCGTGGTGAAGCGCGCGCGAGCGCTGCTCGAGCTCGCGCGCCGCGCGCGCGACGAGGCGTAGGAGTCGGCGCGATGGAAACCATCGATCAGCGCCGAGCCGAGCGATGAGCACTCCCCGCGCTCACGGGCGCGAGCAATGAGCGCCTCCGAGACGCGCCGGATCTACGAGTTCGGCGAATTCCGCCTCGACGCACGACGCCGCTCCCTCTCGAGCACCTCCGGTAAGCGCGTCGCGCTGACCGGCAAGGTGCTCGACGCGCTGATCTACCTCGTCGAGCACGCCGGCACTCTTGTATCGCGCACAGAGCTCATGCAGGAGCTCTGGCCGACGACGGTCGTCGAGGACAATAGCCTCACGCAGGCAATCTCGGCGCTGCGCCGCGCGCTCGGCGATCAGGACGGTCAACGCTTCATCGTCACGGTGTCGGGGCGCGGCTACCAGTTCGTCGGCGACGTGCGCACGCCGCCAGGCGACGACGCGACCGCGAGCTCCGTCGAGGACGCTCCGCAAGCGGCCGAGGGCCGCGTCGCCGAGCACGGCGGCGCGACGCCGACGGGGCCCGAAGCAGCGGCGCGCGTGACGCCTACTGGCGGCCACCGCCTGAGCATGCTCGCCGCGATCGTCGCCTCGATCGGCGCAGTAGTCGTCGCCCTCTACGTCGTCAGCGGCTCGCGCGAGCCGGCCGGCGGAGCGAAGCCGAGCACGGGGTCAGCCTCTGCGCGCGTACTGCCGAATTCCGTCGCCGTGCTGCCGTTCCGCAATCTGAGCCCGAACCCTGACGACGCGTACTTCGCCGCGGGGCTGCACGAACAGGTGCTCGACAAGCTCGCGAAGGTCCGTGCGCTCACAGTAATCGCGCGAACGTCGGTCATGGGTTACGCGGCCGCAGCGCGGCCGCTCTCGGAGATCGCGGCAGAGCTGCACGTCGGCACCGTGCTCGAGGGCAGCGCGAGCCGCGCGGGAGAGCGCGTCCGCGTCAGCGTACAGCTCGTCGACGCAGCGACCAATGCGGTACTCTGGAGCGAAGTCTACGACGGCAGCTTGCGCGACGTGTTCGCGATCCAAACCGACATCGCAACGCGGATCGCGGCGGCGCTCGAATCGGAGCTCTCGCCCGCCGAGCGCAAAGACATCGAGCGAGCGCCGACGGAGTCCCTCGAAGCCTACGCACTTTACCTGCGCGCGCTCGCGCTGTTCCGCGAAGGCGGCGCAATCGGGCCCGGAATGCCCGATACCACGCGCGGCGCGCTCCAGTCGTATCTCGATCAGGCGATCGCGCTCGATCCCGACTTCGCGTCCGCATACGCGTGGAAGGCGTACGTCTACGTCGACTCGCTGTTTGCCGACCCCGTGCCGGAGAGCGACTGGGCGAGCCGCCGGGACGAGTGGATGAGGCTCGTTGCGGCGAACCTCGAGCGTGCACTCGCGCACGATCCGGCGCCCGCGATGGCCTACGTCGCGCGCGCGCGGCTCGGCTTCTACACATGGCGTCTCACCGACAGCGGCGCGGACCTCGAGCGTGCGCGACGCCTGAGCCCCAACGACTCGCAAGCGTTGCAGCAAATGGCGCTGTACGCCTGCTTGCGTGGGGAATTCGCGCGCGGCATCGAGCTCGCGCGCCGCGCGCTCGAAATCGATCCGAAGAACCCCGGAAGCTACGCGCCGCTCGAGGTCGCGCTGCAGGCGATGGGCGAGAACGACGCCGCCGCTGCGACGGCCGAGGCGATGATCGCGGCGGCACCCCGCGCCGTGGTCGGATACCTGCTGCTCGCGCGGGCAGCGACAGCACGCGGCGACAAGGCGAAGGCCCTCGACGCGCTCAAGCTCACGGAGGAGCTTGCGCAAGACAACTTGAGTGCGGCGGCCGACATCGCGGTGAGCTATCGAAGCGTCGGCGCGGTCGCGGACGCGCAGCGGATGCTCGACGTCTATCAGCGCACGAGCGAGGGCCTCCACGTGAGCCCGGCAGTGCGTGCCGCCGCGCTCCTTGCGGGCGGCGACAATGAGGGCGCGTTCGAGCAGGCGCGCGCAGCGCTCGACGCACGGCCGCTCGGCATGGACCCGTTCAGGACGATGCTGATCGCGCGCAACCTCTGGTCGCTGCCGGCGCTCGAGCGGCCCGAGTGGACCGAGTTGCGCAAACGGCTCGCGACGGTCGACTAGGACCCTCACGCACTCGTGCGATCTGTCAGAGCGCGAGAGCGAGCAGCAGGCCCGACAGCGAGCGGCCGAGCGCCGTCTGCGCGAGCGGTATTCGCAGGACTTGCACCGCGAGCACGCACGCACCGCCGATCACGTACAAACGATGGGGCCGGCCTCGCGACCGCCAGTCATACGCCATAGCCACGACGATCAATAGGTCGACGACGAGTGCACCGCCGACGCCCGCGACGAGCACTTGCCCGGCGTTGGCGCGCAGTCGGAAATCGGCGATCGACATCCCTGCTGTCATGGCCTCGAGCGCCAAGACGAGGCGACCCGCGGCCGCGTTCATCAGGTTGACTGTCGCAAGCATCATCGCGCGCTTGTGGATCTCGGGGCGACGCAGGTTCGCGATCGCGACCGCGAAGAACGCGGCGAACATCGAGATCTGAGTCATTGCGACGATCGCGCCCGCGCGCGCGGAGGCAGCTTGCCCCGCTGCGGTCAGCTCGCTCAGGTGATGCACGACCAACGTGACGCCGGTGAACACCATGGCCGTCGCGAGAGAGATTCCGCCGAGGCCGAGCGCGCGATGGAGGTCGGTTCGGCCGCGACCGACGAGGCGCGTCTGGAGCACGAGCAGTAGGGTCCAGGCGAAGAACAGCATCCCGTGGATGTGGACCAGCGCGGGCGCCTCGAACCGATTCGCCGCCAACGGAACGAGATACGTCGGCGCGAATCCGGTGAACGCGATCGCAGCGAAGATCAAGGCCATCGAAAAGTAGAAAGTGCTCGATCGCTGCGCCGTGCTCTCGACGCCGTCGAGTGCCGTGGAAATCGCGGCTTCGTTGGTGGTCATGTCTCGATTCCTCCCTTGCTGCGTGCGGATGACTGGTAGCCGCCTCGGAAGCTAGGGAGCCCGGCGTGAAGAATCCGCGCCGCGGCGTGAAAAGATGTGAATCGAGCTCTAGGCCGCGCGGGCCGTCGGCGGAGCGCGTCGTCGCAGCGTTCGCGGAGGCCGAGGCGCGCGACGAGTCGTGAGTCGAGAACCCGCGGCTACTGTGCGGGCCGTGCCGCCGGTCGAAACTCCGGCGTGAGCTCGCTGCACGGGTGCGGCTCGTAGGGCACGTCGGCGACGAGCACCGTGTCCGAGCCCACGTACTTGTCCGTGAAGTAAACCGGATCCTCGGCGACGTAGTCGCGCGTGAGCGTCCAGGCCTTCGGGTCGAGCTTGAAGCGCTCGACGACGTGCAGCTCACCGCTGTTCTTGATGGGCGCCGCGATCACGCCGGGCTCGAAGCCGATCGTGTCGACGACGAGCACGTCCCCGTCCCAACGTCCGATCGAATGGCCCGAGTAGCTCGGGGCGATCTTCGCCGGGTGCGCGGCCACGTCCATGTGGATCACGCGCTGGAAGCTGAAGAGCCCGTAGTCGATCACGATCCGGCCCTTCTCCTGCGTGATCCGGTTGACGGGCCCGTCGAAGATCCAGTCGAGGATGATGCTCGTGGGCCGGCAGCGCAGGCGCGGATTGTCCTCGGGCGACCACATACGGAACGCGTCGGCTTCCGCCTTTCCTCGTGCAGTGAGCGTGACGGGGCGCGGTCCCCAGCCCGACGGCGGGATGTCCTTCACAGCGACCTTGCCGGACTCGACGTCCGCGACGAGGTGCTTCGGCACGAGCCCGCCGGCGCCCCGCGCGATGACCCACTGCTCCTGCGCCCAGTCGCCCGAGATGTTGGGCTCGCCGGACGGCAGACGCACGGGTCGGCTCGAGACGTCCGTCTTCGACGTGACCTCGAATTGTTCGTTGCGGTTCATGCGCGGCGCGTCGCCGATCTTGATGTCCTCGAGATAGCACGCGGTCGGATCGTCGCGATGCGCGAAACCGTAGACGGTGACCGGCGCGCCGACGACGAACATCTCCGGCGTCCAGCCCGAGCGGCGCAGCAGCGTCGCCGCGCGCGTCTCGCAGCGCATCGCGATGACCTTGCCGTCCGTGCCGGTCACGTCGAAGCGCAGGTACGAGTGCGGGTTCACGAAGTCGATGCCGCGGATGACGCCGTGCAGCTCGACGGGCTTCGATCGGTCGTACAGGCCCATGCCGTGATGCGCGAGCGCCGCGGAGGAGATCAGCAGCGCCGTGGCGATCGCCGTCAATCGTTTCAGCTGTTTCATCTGCGCTTCCCGCCGCCGCTCAGCGCTTCTTGTTCGCTTCCTTCGCGCGCAGCTTGCGGTTCTGCTTCGCCATGTCCTGGATGGCATTGCCGACCGCTTTCTCCGTCTTCGCCTGATCCTCCGAGATCAAGATGCCGGACGACGTGCCGCGCCAGACGAGCTGCTTCTCCTTCGCGTCGACGATGTCGACGACGAGCGTGCCCTTCTTGGTTTGGACTTCGCGTGTCGTCGTGTGGGTGTTGCCCAACGAATAGCCCGACATGCCCCAGCCGCCCATACCGTAGCTGCCGACGCCGTAGCCGAACGACGTCGAGCGGAGCTGGACCTCGGTGTCGACCGAGCCGTGGTACGTAACGAAGACGTCGGGATCGTCGGTCGTCTCCGTGAACCCGACGTTCTGCAGCTCCTTCTCGATCGCCGACTCGATGAACTTGTGCATGATCGGGTCGGACTCGGCGAGCGACGGCGAGGACGGCGGTTGCCATTTGAACGTCTTCACCTTCGAGAAGTCGTATTCCTTGTCCCACTGAATCTGCGGCTTCTGCGCGTAGACCGGCGCCGCTAATAGCGCTCCGAGCGCCAACACTACTACCAGCCTGATCATCATCCCTCCCCGCTTCGATAGAGCCATTGCCGCGAGTTTAGCCTCACGCGCCGCGGCGAGCGACAGTCGAAAGATCCGGTTCGGACGCGCGGCTATAATCGTCCCGCTGCTGGCGTATGGCACCGAGGGTATTCCATGCGTAGAGCGCTCTTAGTCGTTTCGTTGTTTTGCGCGGCCGCCGTTTCCGCGGCAGCGGAACCTCCAGGCACGAACGCGCCCACCAATAGCGCTCCGCTGCGGCAGAACGCGCGCGCGCCTACGGCACCCGACGCGGCCGCCGCAACTGCGCCGACGCCTACGCCCGCGGCGACGACATCGGACACCGCGACGGCGCCCGCGGAAGCACGGGATGCGAAGCCCGACGCGACGACGAAGCCCGCGCCGCACACGGCCGCCGCTGCGGAAGTGGCGCAAGTCGAGCTGAGGAAGCCCACGGACGACACCGTCTGCCACAAGGTCCGGCCGACGGGCTCGCTGATCTCGGTTCAGCGCTGCTACTCCCGCAGCGCCGTGGTACAGAGCAGAGACGCCGAGCTGCTGCGCAGCGACCTCGAGCACATACGGGACCAAGAGAACATTCGGCAAGCGCAGGACGCGGCGACCTCGATGGCGGGCCGCCGCATCGCACCTTGAGCTCGCCTCCCGCTCGCGCCTAGCGCCGCCCGACGATCAGCAAATGCGGCGTCGAGTAGCCGCGTGCGAGCGGCACCGTCTCCTCGATCGCGAAGCCCGCGTCGCGGATCGCCGCCTCGAGCAGCGCGCGCGGCGCGAATCCGACGGCGCCGCTCGAGTGTGTGCGGCGTAGTAGCCGCACCATCAGCTGCTCCTGGAGCAGCGCCTTCCTCACTCGCCACGAGCCGTCGTCCTCGGCCTCCTTCAGCACGAGGCGGCCGCCCGGGCGAAGCAGGTTGTGCGCGGCGCGCAGGAACGGCTGCCAGGCGTCCGCTGCGAGCAGATAGAGCACGTCCGCGACGAGGACCGTATCGAACTCGCCGGGCTGCTCGGCCGCGAGCGTCTCGATCGTGCATCCGCGCAGCTCGACGTTCGGCAGCCGGCCGACGGAGGCGCGCGCCCACGCGATCTTGCGCTCGTCGGGGTCGATGCCGACGACGCGGCGGCCTGGCGAGCCGGCCGCGAGCAGCGCCACGAGCACGCCGTGGCCGCAGCCGACGTCGAGCAGCCGCGCGCCCTCCGCGCGCGCCGCGAGGGCCTCTAACGGCGCGGACGCGAGCCGCCCTCGGACGAATAGACGCTCCTTCAGCGGCAGTTCAGCGAAGATGGTGAGACTTGGGTGCGGCAAAGCGGCCGTTCTCTTAACTATAATGGCCGCCGGGGTGCGATCCGGTGCGGCGGCTGGCCAGCCGCGCGGCGGCCGCGAACGCGCCCCACGAGTCGTGGTCAAAACGAGTCGGTTTCGTAGGGGCGCGAGTCATGATCTCGATCGTCGTACCAGCGTACAACGAAGAACGCAATCTCGATGTTCTCTACGCGCGCCTGCGCGAGCAGCTCGAGTCGCTGCGCATTCACTGGGAGCTGATCGTCGTCGACGACGGCAGCGCGGACGGAACCTGGAACGCGATCACTCGGCTCAGCGAGGGCGACCCGCGCGTGCGCGGCGTGCGCCTGTCGCGCAACTTCGGCCACCAGAGCGCGTTGCTCGCGGGGCTCGCAGCCGCGCGCGGCAAGGCCGTGGTCACGATGGACGCGGACATGCAGCACCCGCCGGAGATAGTGCCGCAGCTCGTCCGCCGTTGGCAGGACGGCTACCAGATCGTGCACGCGCTGCGCCGCGATCCGCCGAGCATCCCGTACTTCAAGCGCCTGACCTCGAAGCTCTACTACAGGCTGTTCTCGTATCTGAGCGGCGTCGAGATCCAACCCGGCGCGGCCGACTTCCGTCTCATCGATCGGCAAGTGCTCGATGAGATCCTGAAGTTCAAGGAAGAAGGCATGTTCCTGCGCGGCATCGTGCACTGGGTCGGCTACGCGACCGCGAGCGTCACGTTCGACTGCTCGCAACGCCACGCCGGCAAGAGCAGCTACAACCTGCGCAAGATGTTGAACCTCGCGTGGCACGGCGTGAGCTCGTTCTCGCTCGTGCCGTTGCGTATCGCGATGGGAATCGGCCTCTTGTCCTCGATGGTCGCGTTCTTCGGCGTCTGCTACGCGATCCTCGGCAAGTGGCTCGACAAGGAAGCGATCCCCGGCTGGGCATCCACGGTCGCGATCGTGTCGTTCCTGTTCGGCGTGCTGTTCGTGTTCCTCGCCGTGCTCGCGGAGTACGTCGGCCGGATCGTCGTCGAAGTGCGCGGCCGCCCGCGCTTCCTGGTCCGCGAGACGACGCGCGCCGTGCGTGCCGCGGCCGAGCCGCGCCGCGCGAGCTCGGACGCACTCGACGCCTGAGAGCCCCCCCATGGTCCGCCCGGCTCCCGAGGACTCGGTCGCTCGTTTCGCCCTCGTCGGCTGCACGAACTTCGTCGTGAGCTTCACGGCGTTCTATTTGTCGTTCAACTACCTGCCGGTCGGCGCCGTCGCGGCGCTCGCGAGCCTCGTCGGCGCGGGCGGCGTACCGGCGCACCCGCCGCAGGCCGCGGTCGCGAACGTGATCGCGTATCTTGCGGGCATGGTCAACAGCTTCCTGCTCAATCGAAACTGGACGTTCCGCGCGTCGGGCCATCCGCTGCGGCAGGCCCTGCGCTTCACGGCCGTGAGCCTGTTCAGCCTCACGATGAGCACGCTCGTGACGTTCGCGCTCGTCGACGTGCTCGGCCTGCCGTCGCTCGCAGTTTGGCTGCCGCTCACGGCAGTCGTCGTCGTCGTGAACTACCTCGGCTGCAAGCACTGGGCGTTCGCGCCGACCGCCATCGGCACCGGGGCGCGATGACCCAGGCGGCCGGCGGCGCCCGGCTCATCGTGCACGCGGACGACTTCGGCCTTTCCGAGGCCGTGAACGACGCCGTGCTCGCGGCGCACGAGCACGGCATCGTGACTTCGACCTCGATCATGGCCGGCGGCGACGCGTTCAAGCACGCGGCCGCGCTCGCGAAGAGTCACCGATCGCTCGACGTAGGAGTGCACCTCACTTTGACCGAGCAGCGCCCGGTCGCGGACTCTGTTCCGAGCCTCGTCTACGCGGACGGCCGTTTCGCGCCGCACGCGACGCGCTTCGCGATGCGCTACCTGAGCGGCGAGATCGCGCTCGCGGACGTGCGTGCGGAGCTCGCCGCGCAGATCCGCCGCGTGCGCGAGCACGGCATCACGCCGACTCACCTCGACGGCCACCAGCACGTGCACGTGCTGCCCGGCATCGCACGCGTCGTCGCGGAGCTCGCGCGCGAGAACGGCATCGGCGCGGTGCGCGTGCCCACCGAGCGGCTGCGCGGCTACATGCTCGCGGATCTCTCCCGCCTCAAGCGCGTCGCCGAGCAGCTCGCGATCGGCGCGCTCGGCGCGCTGTCGCCGCTCGCGCACTTGCGCCGCGTCGATCGCTTCGTCGGCTTCTACTTCGGCGGCCGCTTGAACGAGCAAAACCTGCGCACGGTGCTCACGACTCTGCCGACGCGCGGAACCGTCGAGCTCATGTGCCATCCCGGGCTCGACGACCCGTCGAGCGCTTACGGCCACTGGGGCTACTCGTGGGCGGCCGAGACCGCGGCTCTGTCGAGCCCGGCCATCCGCGGGCTGCTCGCCGAGCGCGGCGTGCGGCTGATCGGCTATCGTGACGTCTGACGGAGAGTGGGATGGACGAAGCCGAATTCGACAAGTTCGCGACCGAGTACCGAGCGCTGCACGCCGCGAACATCAAGGGCTCCGGCGAGGATCCCGAGTACTTCGCCGAGTACAAGGTCATCGACCTCGCGCGCGACGGCGCGCAGCTCGGCGCGCTCGGCTCAGCGCCGCGCGTGCTCGACTTCGGCGCGGGCGTCGGTTACTCCGTGCCATTCTTCGCGCGCCACTTGCCAGCCGCACGCGTGACCTGCCTCGACGTCTCGCAGAAGAGCCTCGACGTCGGCGCTGCTCAGCACGCCGGCCGCGCCGAGTTCACGCACTTCGATGGCGCGAGGATCCCCTATGCCGACGCGACGTTCGATGCCGCGCTCGCGTCGTGCGTGTTCCACCACATCCCCGCGGGCGAGCACGTCGCGCTGCTCGGCGAGATTCGCCGCGTGCTGAAGCCGCGCGGTGTCCTGTTCGTGTTCGAGCACAATCCGCTGAATCCGCTCACGCGCCGCGCGGTCGACACGTGCCCGTTCGACGAGAACGCGGTGTTGATCCGCGCGCCGACGATGCGCCGCCGCGCGCTCCACGCGGGCTTCGCGGACGTACGGATCAACTACCGGATCTTCTTCCCGCACGCACTGCGCGGGCTGCGGCCGCTCGAGCCGCGGCTCACGTGGCTGCCGCTCGGCGCGCAGTACTACGTGCGGGCGCGGAAGTGATCTAGAGCGAGCCCGACTCGTCGCCCGTGAGCGTGATCGGGACGTCGCGCTTGTCCTGGCCGTGGCGCACGCTGAGCGTGATCATGTCGCCGAACTCGTGCTCGTCGAGCGCCGAAAGCAGCTCGCCGAAGTTCTTGATCGGCCTGCCGTCGATCGCGACGATCACGTCGCCGATCGTGACGCGCCGGCCGCCGTTCGACTGCGCGGCGCGGAGTCCCGCGCGCGCGGCCGCCGAGCCCGCCACGACCTGGAGCACGACGACGCCGGTGGTGTCCGCGCCCAGCAGCCGCCTGCTGACGTCGTCGTTCGCGCTGATCCCGATCTTCGGCCGCACGTACCTGCCGTACGCAACGAGCTTCGGCACGACGCGGTTGACGATGTCGACGGGCACCGCGAAGCCGACGCCCGCGTACGCACCCGAAGGGCTGTAGATCATCGCGTTGATGCCGATCAGGCGCCCCGCGCTGTCGATCAGCGGCCCGCCGGAGTTGCCGGGGTTGATCGCCGCGTCGGTCTGGATCAGGTTCTCGATCGTGCCGCCGTTGTCGTCGTCGATCGAGCGATTGAGAGCGGAGATCACGCCGGTTGTGAGCGTGTGATCGAGGCCGAACGGATTACCGATCGCGTACACGTTCTGGCCGACGATGAGATCCGAGCTCGTGCCGATCGGGAGCGGCCGCGGCCCGTCCGCCGGCATGTCGATGTGCAGCACCGCGAGGTCGTGGTCGGGGCTCGCGCCCACGAGCGTTGCCGGGAAACTGCGCTGGTCCGCGAGCGTCACGACGGCCTCCTGCGCGCCCTGGATCACGTGGAAGTTCGTCACGATGCGGCCCTGCTCGTCCCACACGAAGCCCGAGCCCGTGCCCTGCGGTACGCGCAGCACGTTGCGGCTGAAGGGTTCGCGCACGCGCTGCAGCGTCGTGATGTAAACGACCGACGGGCTCGCGCGCTGGAAGATCCCGATCGTGTTCTGCTCGTCGACCGCGAGCGGGCCGCGCGGCGCGATCGGCCTCGGCTCGACGACCTCCGAGTGGACCGGCTTCGGGCGCGGCTGCGCGTGTGCGGCGCCGGCGAGCGCGACGAGCGCGAGCGCCAGGAGCGGCAGCGTCGGGCGAGCGAGCATCGGGTTCGTCGGCTAGCCGCCGCGCGGCCCGGCGCCCGCGCGCGGCATCACGAGCACGGGCTGCAGCCGGTAGATCTCGGGAAAGAGTTGCGAGAGGTTGCGCACCTTCGGGATGTCGTTGATCACGATGTACGGGTAGTCCGGGTTGCGGACGAGAAAGTCCTGGTGATACGCCTCCGCCGGATAGAACGCCTTGCCGTCCTCGAGCGTCGTGACGATCTTCGCGCGGAACACGTGCGCCGCCTCGAGCTGCGCGATGTATTTCTCCGCGATCTCGCGCTGCTTCGCATCCGCGGGGAAGATCGTCGAGCGATATTGCGTGCCGTGGTCGGGGCCCTGCCGGTTCAGCTGCGTCGGGTCGTGCGCGACCGAGAAGTAGATCTGCAGCAGCTTGCCGTAGGTGATCTTCGACGGGTCGTAGGTGATCTGCACGGTCTCGGCGTGCCCGGTCACGCCGCTGCCGACCATCTCGTACTGCGCGGTCTCCTGCTTGCCGCCCGCGTAACCGGACACGGCCTTGAGCACGCCCTGCACGCGCTGGTACACGCCCTGCACGCCCCAGAAGCAGCCGCCCGCGAACGTGGCCGTCGCAGTGGCCGCGCCCGAGGGCGTCTCGTCGAACGCGGGCGGCGGGATCACGACCGCCTTCTCTTCCGCCTGCGCGCAACCGAGCAGCGCGGTGAGCAGAACTCCGACGAACGCGGCTGTCGACGTCGAGACACGGATGGTCATGGTGCTGGCGCTCCTCTCTGCCCCGGCGGGGCTCAACCGAAGGTGAAAGCGTAACCGACGACGCCGGGATCGAGGAACTCGATCTCGAACGTCCTGTCGCGGACCTCGCCGGACTGGCGGATCAATTGGTAAAGCCGTTCCTCGGTTACGGCGCCGTCGCCGTTGGCGTCGGCGTCCGTGCCGTGGTCGGCGCCAGGCGCCGCGCCATCGAGGCGCACGCGGAAGCGCACGGGCTTGCCGGCCGCGCCGGGGCCGAGCACGAGGTGCAGGTCGCGCGCCTGGAAGCGGAACACGATGCGGCTCGGCGCGGCGTTCGCGGCTGCGCTCTCCTCGCCGACCGTCCAGTTGCCGTCGAGCGCCCAGTCGTTCAGCGACAGCTTCGCGGGCGCCGAATAAACGTGCGCAACCCCGGGAACCTGGCCGCCCGGCGACGCGAAGTTGTCCGCGCGCGCGTGGCCGATGTACGTCTCGGGGCTCAGCACGTGGACTTCGTCGGACGCGAGCGCGGCGCCCTCGCCCGCCGCGGCCACGACGCCCGTCGGCATGCTTGCGGCGCCGGCTTCCGCTAGCAGCTGCTGGATCACCCGCTCGGACGCGTCGTACTCACCTTCGCCGAAATGCGTGTAGCGAATGTCACCCTTCGAGTCGACGAAATAGTGCGCGGGCCAATACTGGTTGCCGAACGCGCGCCAGAGCGCGTAGTCGTTGTCGACGGCGACCGGATACTTGACGCCGAGCTCCTGCACCTCGCGCCGCACGTTGCGCAAATCCTTCTCGAATGCGAACTCGGGTGCGTGAATGCCGAGCACGACGAGCCCTTGGTCGCGATACTTGTCGTACCACGCCTTCACGTACGGCAGCGCGCGCAGGCAGTTGATGCACGAGTACGTCCAGAAGTCGATCACGACGACGTGGCCCCGCAAGCCGTCGGCCGTGAGCGGCGCGGTGTTCAGCCACTCCGTCGCGCCGTCGAGCGGCGGCAACTTGCCGACGACGGGCAGACTCGCGGCCGCGCCGCGCGCCGACATCATCGCGCCGCCGCCCTTCATCGCGCCGCTCATCGCCGCGTTGCCGGACATCGCTCCGCCGCCGGCCATCGCGGGCCCCGGCAGCAGCACGTCGTCGTCGGACGCGGGCGGCTTGCGATCGGGCATCAGCTGGCCGAACAGCGCCTGCTCGAGCACGGTCGTGGTCGGCGTCGAGACGCGCGACAGGAAACCCGTGTCGAGCCCGAACGCGATCGCGAGCGCGCCGATGACGACCGCGGCGCCGAGCGCGCGCCGGATCCATTCCTCCGCGCCGAGCGAGCGCTTGAGCGCCGCGAACACGCGGCCGCCGAGCAGGAGCGCCGCCGCGAGCGACACGGCGCTACCGGCCGCGTACGCGAGCAGCAGCAGCGACGTTTCGACGTTCGCGCCGCGCAGCGCAGCGCCCGTGAGGATCAGCCCCAAGATCGGCCCGGCGCACGGCGCCCAGAGAAGCCCCGTCGCAACGCCGAGCA
>Ga0307497_10000206_pt1 | contig 12985 bp, 26 predicted proteins | sample 10_S_MG_FD_201366 | JGI IMG/M metagenome (GOLD analysis project Ga0307497, IMG submission 201366) | Soil microbial communities from Populus trichocarpa stands in riparian zone in the Pacific Northwest, United States - 10_S | ecosystem: Environmental > Terrestrial > Soil > Riparian zone > Trees...
AACGTTGCATCGAGGGGCTGCCCGCCGATTTGCCCAAGCAGGACCGAACCAGAGATTCCCTGAATTGAGAATGGCGTAACCCATTGTGCAAAGGTATTGGTAAGGGGCGTACCAACACTACTAACGTTCCCACCACCCGCAGCGGCAGTTGCTTTTATCTGACCCGGCGTCGAACGATCCCAAACGATTGATGCGGTATCTGTCAGAACACGCTCAGCGCTCAAACCAGTGTGACTCACACTGACAATGTACTCAGCGTCAACGACACCTCCAGCGCCAGCAGCCAAATCTAATGTGTCACCCGTAAACGACATACTCGGACCCATAACAACAGGCGTCCAAGTGCTAAGGCCCGATCTGTAATAGATCGTATGAACCCCGGTCAGATTCTCGAGCGCATCCAAATCATCAGACAAAACAAGGTTAGGCCCAATCTTCTTGAGCCCTGCCGCTGGCATATCAATGCCTTGGATCAGCGTCCCATCAGGAGGATCAGCAAACCCTGCTAACTGATTGAATGTCGTTGGCGGAGCAGTGTGAACATACTTCTCCCGCTTAATAAACTCGGTCGTAGCAACCCGCGTGCTGTTGTCAGCCGCTGGCTGTGTTGTGGCAGTTGGATTGCCAGTCATCGCCAGACTGTCTATCTCAACACGACCACCACCACCCGCAATAATCTGAGGATTGTTCGCACCCGACGCACCAGTAATTTGAATATAGCGCGTCGAGACATCGGGGCCGGTCGCAACCATCTGCAACCCGCCACCCTTATAAAGCAATATCCCGCTATTCGAACGGATCACAACATTGACCGCAGCATCAGCACTCGCAGGGTCAACTCCGTAAATAACTGACTGACCCCCCGCAGGAGTGCCTTCAATTAACGCATAGTTCCCACCAGCGACCCCAACCTGAAGAGTCCCACGAATCGACGTACCGTCCTTACCAACGTTAAATCGTGTCGTGCCGCCAAGAAGCAAATCAATCAACTTCGAATCAGGCGCACTGCCTGCATCGTTCACAGTCATCTTAACGGCGTTGAACGTGGTTCCGCCACTGTTCCACGTATCGCTCATATCAAAGATGTTAGTGGTCATTTGTATGACTCACACAAGATGTGAAAGTTAAAGGTGCAGGGCGGCTAGAATGTGAAACACCCTGCACCCCCTAGTGACAGTCGGGGGACTAAATGTCACTAAGCCTTTTGATACTCCTCGCCTTTAGCTTCGGCTTTATTCTTCGCATCCTGCTCGTCTCGAGCTTTCTGCTCGTCCTCGAGTCGCTGCTTCTGCGCCTCTACACCTTCCTCATGTTTCGACTGGATGGCTTCGTCATCCATCGGCTCAACACCTTCAATCGGAGCACCAAGCTCCGTCAGCGTCGAACACTCTTCTTCGGTCAGGTGAACCTCGTCGCCCGCCTTATAGTCCTGACCTTTGATATTGACCGCGCCTGTTACCTTGACAGGTTTAGTTTCGGCTTCGTCCATGTCTGCCTCCTTCGGTGAGGGGTTTTTAGACGCTCCTTGCCGAGCAGCTGCCCGCTGAGCCTTAAGAATTGCCGAAACGATTTCATCTTTGAGCCAACTATGCTGCACCTCAGCATCCACGCTGTCAGCGTAGTTAATCAGCTCGTCTTTAGTCATCGACTCAAGTTCGTGTTTGTCTTTCGCCACTTCGGCCTCCCGTTGTATGACTCATACACCTTCGATTCGAACGTCCTGGTCTTTGCCGATGATTACGATACGAAGATCGTTCTTAGCCGAAGCCCCAGGCATATTCGTCTTGTCGCCATACCCTCCCGCATTCATCAGGTACATGCTGCCCCGCAGCTTATTCCGTTCCTCCTTTCCATTGAGTGCAATACTCGCGATCTGCGTCAGGGCATCGTGGCTGTATGCCGCGATCCTCGCATTGATCATATCCGAATTGATGTTGATGAACTCTGAGGTGACCGCCTCGAAGCATTCAGCGTATGCTGGATGAGCGCGTAGCTCTTTCAACTGCTTCACTGTAATCTTCAAGGTGTCAGCAATCTCGCGATCACCCAAGCCCAAGGTCGTGTACATAAAAACGCAAGCAACGCCGTTAAGCGTTGGTACAGGAGCAGGCAGATCCTTCAACGTCCGCTTTTTGTGAGGCTTAAACTCTTCAGCCTTCGGCTTCGGTATCGACATATCAACACCGCCATGAATACGATCTGGCGGAACAACAGTCCCGTCAGGATTCACAAACGGATCCCCCGCCTTCGCGAGAGGCTTCGCCAGAAGTCTCGGCATCAGAACCTCTTCTTTAATGTGAGCCCGCCAGAGTAACCACCAAACCCACTCGGCTGATACGGATCACGCTGCATCCCTCCCCTGATCTCAGCTTCCACATCTGGCTGGATCGGAATAGTGAAACGACCTTGGATGTCAGCGTATTGAGGCTGCCCTTGAACATCAAGGCTCAGCCCCTCACCTGTCAACAACCGCTTGATAAAATCTTGCGGGTCCATCTGTTTGACTCAAACAACTACCGAGTCCCAAGCGGATTGCGATCGCCATTAACCGGCGGGAACGCACCGAACGTGGTTCGATTCGTCATCGTCCAAAGGTCATCATCAATTTCCTGCACGTCTGCCGCAGTCGTTACACGGTTGATTACCGGGAGCAATACGATAGGCCGCAGCCCACCAAGCTCTGGACTTGCAGAAACAACACCGAGAGCCTTGAATGCTACTCCACCAGGAACAGCACCCGTAAGAGTCTCACCCAGTTCACGAAACGCAGCGAGACCACTTCCACCGAAGCTCTGCGCTGTCCTGCGTCTGCCGTAACTCCTCGCTCCTGGGATGGGTGTCAGGTTTCCGACGCCATTGGTTTCCCAGAAACCGCCCTTCACAACTGCCGAATAGAATTTAGTCGTCGCCATGACGCTGATCCTTCCAGGAGGTTGTATGAGTCACACAGCTCGAAGCTGCGGTTCAACGGAGGGCGACCGAGGAGGAAGCTGCCACACTGAACTCCCCGGTCGCTTTAGTCTGGGTGCCATGGAGCAAGTACAAATCACCCACGATTCGTAGTATAGCATGTCTCGCGCATGATGTCAAGCGGTGATTTAGGTGTTATCATTATGTTATAAGCTCCTGATTTTGTATGACTCACACAACTTCCGGCCTTAAAATAGTGCTTGACACGATGGTTTTTTCATGCTATAATTAGTGGTCTTAACGGGGAAGGGGCGTGCGTGAGTGGATGTGGGTGTGCGCAGCACACACAGAGACACGAACAACATCTTATCCCAGGGAATACCCACACATCCGACGGAGTCGGTATCGTGCGCGACCCAAAAAGTTGTTTGACTCACACAAAAAATAGCCCTTGACTCAATCCCCCAACCATGCTATAATACTTATGCTGAGAGGATCCAATAACGGCACCTCTGGTTTGGGTCTTCTCTGCTTAACGCCTGCGACTTGGATGGGGTCGGACCCCGATGTTCCACCCCATCCCTTTCAGGCAAGCGCTCCGACCGCCCGTTGGAGACCCGCCCCCGGTGTACTAGGCCTCCCCTAGTCCCGGGGGGATTCTTTTGTACCACCCACTGCTAGAACCTCCCTCTCCGTCCGGGGCAGCTGACGCCAATCTCCGCGCGCCGCAGGCACGGATCTTGTCGTCAGATTTTCGCATTCACGACCATGATGTTTGAATCATACAACTTCCTCAATTTCAACAGCAACAATCCAGACACGGACCATCTCGGGCAAGCCCTCGCCCCCCGCCATGTCAACCCTACTATAGTACCCTTTTGGATGAGGGGGGGAGTAGGACCATAGTCCTAGGGGGAGGGGAGTCATGCACCAGACGCATAGCTACAAGACGTAGGCACCACACGTAGTCATGCGCGCGCGCCAAGGGGGCGGGTCAATGTCATTGTTTGGCATTGGAATTATCACAATGATATCAAAGGGATATGCCGCTTGGTTTTTTGATTCATGTTTGAGTCATACATCTTTTGCGCGCATTTTGAGGTCATGTAATCCGTGCCGCGGCGCGATTTCATGAGCGATTCCAAGAGGTTAGGAGGCTCGATCACGAAAGCGTGAAGATAGCAAAAAGATATGGTATCCCGGCCGGCTTCCTTTATTGTGGTGATTGCGGTGATTGACCGCGATGGAGACCCCGGACCACCCCGCGCCCGCCAGAGGCTCGCATGACCCAAGTCGACGCGTGAAGACACGTTCCCGCGCGGAGCGCCGATCGAGAAGGCGTAGGGATATCGAGGTCCAACTGACCGATCGAGACTGTTCTGAGAGATAGGCGCGCGCTTTTCCGGGTGATGCCGTGAAGCGAGACCGCGACCGAAGGGTAGGAGTGGCGGTGTCAGTGACTTGGGGGAGGCCTCTGAAAGGCCTGGCATTTTCCCCGTGAAATACCAAAAGTTCACAGCCATCTTTTTCGCACCGCACAATGGTTTTTGTGCGGTGCGGTTTGTCCATTTGGACTATCGCGAAATGGTTCGCGGTATGCGAAAAGAGGCTAAAATGCGCAACGTTCTCGCAATTGCTTTCGTTCTCGCGTCGGTCCTTTCGGTTCGCGCGGAAACGGCCCCCGTCACGTATACCGATGTCATTCGGACATGCGGTGCGGAGTGGAAGGAAAGCGACACTCGCAAGAACACTCCGAAGGGCGAAGGCTCGGCCGCGTGGAATGCTTTCCGCGTGGAATGCGTTGCCCGGAAGGGATATGTCACGAAGTCGGCCGCCAAGGCGAATTTTCAGCGGGTGCCCGACAAGGCAAGCGACAAGGCGAATTGAACTCCAATCTTTGGCCGCGCAAATGCGGCCATTTGTTCCTTTTCAAATCGGCTGTGATTTACCGACATTCCGGTACTAGCTTACAGATTACCTTTTCCCTTCCTGAATGCCTCGCAAATGCTAGCAACGCAGGACTACGGAAACGAGTATCTAGCTAGGCTCGCCCACGCCGCTCGTTTGCGGCCGCAACGTTCGCGGCAAGCGATCGACTGGAATGTTCGTAAATCACAGTTGAAAAACAGAGCTTGACATAGGTTCTGCAATGTGCCTATGATTAAGTGTTGCAGAAATGCAACATCACCGTGTGAGTTGTTTAACTCATACAACTTTGGAGCAAGAAAGATGGCTAAGAAAGCAGTAGCGAAAACGACACCGAAGGCTGCCCCCAAGGCGAAAGCTGAAGAGGGCGGCGAGGAGTTGGGAACTGCGCTGGTCGCAATGCCCAAGTCTACGGCGCTGTCGACCGAAGTCGGGATGATTGCTCTTAATCACCTGACTGCGCTGGCGACAGACGAGCAAATGATTGACGAGTTGCGTTCTGGCAAAGAGAGCCATCGCGGAAAGGCTCAAGTCCTTCTCGCGATCGCGGCTTACAAGGCCGGTTCTGCGGATCGTTCAATCAACCTGGCTCATGCTGTTACCGGCAACAAGTCGCAGAAGGGCATTTTGGGCAAGCAAATGCGCTTGGCCATCGGCCTGATGGTTTCCGACGGACAAAAGACCGACTGGACGCCAGAGGCTCGTGCTGCAATCATGGCAATGCCTGGCGACGATCATCGCACGCTCAAGAGAAAGAAGAGCATCCGCACCAACTTCTCGACAATGATGACGAAGTCTATGCGGGTTGCGCTTCACGCAATCGAGCGGAACCTGATCGTGAAGGAAGAGAATGGCGTGCTGCGTCTGACTGAAACCAAAAAGTCTGACGGTGCACTGACGAAGCATTTCGGTGCGGCGTCTGTCCTGCTGAATGAGGACCAGAACGCTCCGGTGCTCGACAAGAAGGGCAAGGCCACGGGGCTCGTGAAGCCTCTCAAGGTTCTGCCGTCCTTCACTGAGGTTGTGCGTGCTGTTGGCAAGGCGCATGGCGTCGAGATCGTGCCACGGGTTGACAGTCGCGTGAAGGCTGTTGACGCCGCAACGCATCTCGTCGGTGTCGCTGAAGACATCACGAAGGCGATCAATGGCTTTACGGGCGAGATGCCTGAAGCTGTGGTCAAGGCTCTGACCGCGTTGCGTAACGCGATTGACAAGGCGATCGACTGATTACAGTCGATCGGGCTGTGAATGAGGCGGGGCATTCGTGCCCCGCCTTTTTTGTTTGTCCCTTTGGGACTGTGAACTAGGAGGCTGCTATGCACCTATCTGAAACTGGAATTGTCCAGGACTTCGATCAAGACGGGAAAGCGGATGTCTTCCGCTGTGCCCTGATGATCTGGCTGGCCGATGCAAGTAGCACAGAGCTTGACGTTCTCTGTGCCGAGTTGCTCGATGGTTTCGACGGCTCGAAGGACTGAAGTTGTGTGACTCAAACAAAAGAGGCTGCCAATGTTTAAGGTCTACATCAAGACCGTGGAAGGCTGGAATGTGCAAGGCTATTCCACGTTGGCCATCGCGCGGTTTGCTGCGCGGTTGGCTTGGCGCAACGAGTGGTTCGCTGTGATCGTGCTGCCGTGACGGGCAGGGCTTCGGCCCTGCTCCCGGGCGGCTGCGCTGGCACGTCGCCGGGAGCTTCTGGTCACAGGCAGCTTCTGGCCACCGTCGAAAGTTGTTTGAGTCATACAACCCGGTAGGGGCAAAAATAGTGCTTGACAACGTGCTATAAGTATGCTATCATTGTGGTATTGTCGTGTTTTGAGTGAAGGCCAGACGAAAGTTGTATGAGTCACACAACCAGAGGAGAAGCTGCCATGAGTACGAGTACAAGTAGAACACCAAAGAGTAATCCCGTCGAGTTGTTTGTGGTGCATGTGTTACCGTCACGTACAAGGATCACGTTCCATACGTTCAAGCCTGCGTACAAGGAGTTCGTGAAGAGGATGAAGGCCAACGAGCGGGCAGCGTTGTATGCTCAACGGACCAGTGGTTGGCAGAAGTTGTACATGAGTGAGACGTATCCACCGGCTCTGTCTGAGCCTTACATCAACGCAGATGTATGAGTCACACAACATGGCCAAGTATTGGACAGGCGACATCGGCCCCGGCGATGACTTCGGAATGCCGATCCACGACGAGTTCATTGATGCGCCCACGGTAAGTGGACCGTGGGCTATCATGAACCCACAGAGTTGGAAGCAGAATAGAATGTATCACAAACTAGGCACAGGCTATGGCCAGCGATACAAGAAGCAGGCCGATGGCAAGTGGCTCAAGGTGGAGGGTTAGGTTATGGCTAGAGCAACGCAGTACACGCTCGATGTGAGTGTGAACAACAGCGATCAGATGGACACGCAGGTGTTCGATCACCCGAGGATGGACTTCGAGGAATTGATGACCATGCTCGATGGCTACGTGATAGGTGAGGGCAGTGAGACTTCGTGGGTGTTCACTGTGGTGAAGCACGAGCCGAAGGACTGGGTTGTCATCGGCGATCCTGATCACGAGGCTGAGGTCTTCGGCCCGTTCCCTGACAGGAATGCGGCGATAGCGTGGGCCAAGTTAGAGTTCCCTTCCGACACAGACTGGGTTGCTCGTGCGATTGACAAGGCTATCGTCGATAAGCCGCGGCCTGATGATCGTGGTCCGTCGTTCCAGAAGATTGTGGACATGCACAAGTGAGTGCACCAGCGTGGGTGGCAGCTGTGCTAGTGGCTGCCATCCTCATTTCCACACTAGCAATGTGTCAAGTACCACTTAGATAGGAGCAAGTCATGGCTGCGAATGGAATGTTGAGTGCAAAGGTGAGTGAGAAGGGTGCGATCTCGCTCTATATGGGTGGACGTTTCCCCACCACCTTGTACAAGGAACAACTGGAGAACATACTCGATCACGAGAAGGAGCTTCGTGCCTTCATCAAGAAGCATGTGAAGGAGTTGAAGCTCAAGCCCACAGCGAGCCGCGGTCCTGAGGGCGCAGAGGCGTTGTAGTGCGTGGTCCTGAGCATGACCGTAAAAGGCTCCAACTTGTATGAGTCAAACATGTTTGGGATAGAGCTGATGCGGATACTATCATGGAGGCCACAGGTGGAACTCGAAACATACAAGATGCGGAACAAGAACACGCTTGTGCTTGTTCACATACAGGCGCAGGATCGGTACGAAGTCACGATCTATCTGCCAAGTGACATTGAGGATCGCAGTTGGATATTCTTTCTGCGAGAGGATGCGAAGAAGAAGTTCGATGAGATTAAGAAGGAAGACCAGTCCCCTCTAACTGAGACGGGAGCGAAGCGATGACAGACTATTACATCGAGATACAGAAGCCGTTCACGGGGGCGATCGAGTACTTCCCTGTGACTGCGCATAGGTTGGAGACAGCGCAGAGACTAGCAGCACAGGCAGCCCAACGTGTAGCTGGTATCGTGCTTGACATGCGTGTGTTTAAGGAGCATGTTGCAGCTCCGATCTTCAACTCTGCGCTCAACAAGAGCCAAGCTGGTATCAAGCCCCAGTATGGATAGGAGTGTGTCGTGAGAGACAACAACAAACGCAGGCGTGAATATGCTCGGAGGCAGCAGTTGTTTGAACAGCTGCGCCTCCAAGCTGAGATCTTGTGTGACTCAAACAAGGAGAGCAAGCAAACGGTTGTGCTGAACCGTATGATGCTAATCATCCTCGACATCACAGGCCAGAGGGGATTGAACAGTGCAAAGCGGCAAGCGTTGGCGGATCATTTCACAGACTGTGCCTTGTCACAGGAGGGGAGTACTATTGAGTTGGGTGGGGGCGAAGACCGGAACGTTATATCTATTAGTGGGAACTACGACATCGCCGACCTCGCGAAGAGGATCGCGTGGAGCCAAGAAAGGACAGGCCAAACACTCGAAAATAGTGCTTGACATAGTGTTATAAATCTGCTATAATTAAGGTCTTGGTCGGGGGAGATCCCCCTCGGCCAAGTTGTTTGAGTCATACAACAAAGGAGGCTGCCGTGAATGAACCAATGACTAGCGTGCAAGGATTGTCCCAACTGCTACGGGCTGTGGCCGGTCGCATGGAGGGGAGCGTCGATGGGTTGAACAAGGAACTGCTTCTCCAGTCAGCGGAGCAGTTGGATAAGTTGGAGACGGTTGCCGATCATGCTGAGATGATCATCGATCGTATTCCGCATGGGAAGGCGGGGCGCATCAGGACGGCGGCGAAGGTTGAGATCGCTGTGTTGATGGAGCTGGCTGCGGCGCTCGATGCTTCTGGTCGTCGTGTTCGTCGTGGTAATGTTTGAGTCATACAACAACGGAGCAAGCTGATGTACGGCACATACAGGTTCAAGGACAAAGACCCAGTGATCGACACCGTGCGAACGTGTGTCGATATCTATGCAGCGTTGCGTGGTATGACGTTCGGGCAAGCTGTCAAGTCGATCAGCAAGTCCAGTGGTGTGAGTGCTGACTGCATGTATCGGTGGTTCCGTGGCAACACGAGGCGGCCGCAGTTCTGCACCATCAAGGCTGTGGTCCACGCTACTGGTCGCGAGCTGTCCATTGACACGACGAAGCCGCGGTTCAAGTCCATCAAGGGCGGGAGAGCGGCATGACAGAGAGAGCAGACGTGTTTCGTGTCCAGAACGACGCGATGCTGAACGAGTACCATCACCTGATCCGCGCACAGATCAGGCGTATTGACGAGGCGATGTCTGTTCTGGACGTGGAGAAGGGACACCTCATGGCTGAGCGTGATCATCTCGCCAAGCACCTGCCCACGCCTGAGCCGCAGCAGGCGACTAAGCAAGAAACGTTGCGACAGATACGCGAGCAGAATTTGCCACATGAAGTACCGAAGTTCATTCAGAAAGGACCAGCAACGTGACGTTCGCCCCGTTGAAGGATCTCATCGGGATGGAGTTAACTCTAAGGAGAAGTAAGATGACACAGGTTTGGGTAGTACGGTACGACGAAGGGTTGTATCTGTTCAGCAATCTTGATGCCGTTGAGTGGAGTGTCAAGATGATGTATGAGAGCAGCACCATTGAGAAGCAGATGTTGTCAGATCAACACTGTAGGTTCACGGTGCTGAACGGTGACAGGCCGCAGGATACGATCCAAGCGACTCTCTTCGATGTACATGAGCAAGCGACTGTAATCCATCGGCATGTCAGTGAGATCGATGACTACGATCGTCCACCGAAGAGGCCAAGGCCGCAGGAGTTCTGAGTTGTTTGACTCATACAACGGAGGCTGCCATGGGATACGAGACAGACATCATCAAGACGCTTGCCAAGTTGGGCAAGGCTAACGGCACAATCAATCCAGATAGTAAGAGCAACACAGGTGCGCTTCTCGGTGAGGCGTTCATGTGGGATCGTGTTGAGGCGTACGCTCGCAACAGGAGTGAGGCTGCGTGGGCTGCGCTGGCAAAGGAAGGACTGATCCCTGATAAGAAGACGCTGGACCCCGGTGATCATCAGTTGGCACAGAGCCCGAACTTCGCTGTGTTCGCGAGGGTGACGCAGCCTGTCAAGCGGTTCAGTGGTGACGAGTTGGCGAACCTGCTGGCGAAGAGTAAGTATAAGGTGCCGATCAGTACCACGAAGGAGATGATCGATCAGGCTAAGGTTCCGACCAGCTCGATGGTATCACTCAAGGTAGTGGAGCGCGGCTGATGGCACTCGTCTTGCAACGGACTCTTGCTGACTACTCGACGAAGGAACTCGAACAGCACATCGAGGCTGTTCGAGCTAGGCGGATTGTTGCCGTTATGGAGTATGTTGCAGGGCAAACGTTGAAGCTGGAGGCTGAGCAGGATAAGATACATCGTAAGCTGAAGGCTCATTACGAGATGCTCGGAAAGGAACTCGAACGCTGCGACCGTGTGATCTATGCGTTGGATCAGCGTGTCGCAGCAATCGAGATGCTGCGTCAAGAGGCAGGATTAATGGAGACGTACAAATGATGTATGACTCATACAGGTGGAGGCCAACATGCAGTTCAATGAGTTTCAGCGACGACTCGCAAAGTGTGAGTTCAACATCGAAGCGCAGTTTCTTCTATCGCATATGTTCGAGGTTCAGGTGGAGTTCAGCAGAGCCATCGACCAGATAACCCTGTTGATGGAACAGCTAGTGAATAGGATGCAAGAAGTCATGACCATTAATAATGAAACGATGCGTCAGTTGGCGGAGTTGAAACGGCGCGGCATGATGGATGGTGTCGATGTGCACAGCGTTGTGCCTGATCCCGAGGATGACAGATGAAGATGGCACAAGGCTATGTGACCGAAGACGGTACGTTCTTCGAGAGCAAGTTCGAGGCTGAACTGCATGAGGCAGAGTTCAGGCTAAGGGCACAGATGGCTGTAGAGTACCCGCAGATTGGTATCGAGGGGTTCATCGAGATCGTGCAGAACCTCATGTCTACGTTGAAAGGATACATAGATGCCTACAATACCGCGAATACCGCTATCATCAATCAACAGGCCGAAGTCAAGGACCGAACTGAGGCTCAGGTCAGTGGAGCGACCAAGGCTGATGGAGGTATTGGCCACGTCTCCAGCACAGAAAAAGATCTTGAAGCCCTTCTCAAACTCCCGGCTAGAGGACATAGCCATGTGCCCGACGTGGGGAGTAGTCCACGCCCAAAGGAGATACAAAAGCGACGCACGAAGCATGGCGTTGGAGGCGGGCAGCCTGATGCATGAAGTGTTTGCTGCTGTTAGGATATGGCAACTGGAGAAGGTGCAGAACCTCCCGCTACATGCACAGGTCACAGGCAGGCGCATCTTCAAGTCAGCTAGGTGGAATGTGGTCTGGAATAGATGTATGAGTCAAACAGACGAGCGGGATCAGCTGCTCGAACTGTGCTTCGGTGTGCTCCAGACTGCTGGTTGGAAGGACGACGATAGGGACAGCACGCGCACTCTCACCAATATGGAACTGGCGAGTATATGCTATGCAGACGAATCTCTCCCCAAGATGGACAACTGGCCAATCTATGTCGAAGATCCCACCAATCCTCAGTCTATGGTGGGCATTGAGCAAGTGTTTGATGTGGTCCTTACTTATGAGGATGGCAAAGAGATTCGGTATGTCGGAACGATGGACGGCTTGGTGTGTAAAGCGTCTACTGGTCAGTTTTATATCGATGAAAATAAGACAGCTGCGCGTCTTGGAGATGCTTGGCGAGACGCCTTCGACATGAGGCATCAGGTCACCGGTTACTGTGCTGCGAGTACAAGCGTGTTCGGGTTCGAGGTACTGCGGAGTAGGGTGACAGGGCTTAGGATTAAGCCAACTAACAAAGGTGAGGACGTGTATCCGTTCGAGCCAATCATGAGGAGATGGGAAGATGTTCAGCACTGGGCTACGTGGGTTCGTGAAAATGCTGAGGTTTATGAGACCTACGAAACCGATTTTGAACATGCGACTCGGCGTACGCACGCTTGCAATCGTTTCTTTCGGCCGTGTTCGTTACTTAGTTTTTGTTGTGACCCAGATGGGGCCGCCGGGCGCAGGCTCGCGTTTGACGAACTCATGGTCCCAGCCGAACCTTCGCCCAGCGAACGAGCGGTGATCGACGCATGAACAACAGTGGCCCATTCGAAATAACGACAGACGATACAACATCACGTCGTATGACGATCCTACTATGGGGACCAGCCGGTGATGGCAAGACGACATGGGCATCGACTGCTCCAGGCGGAAAGCTCTGGTTATCGTTCGGAGACAATGAGCACCAGACTGTGTTGGATCGCAAAGACGTTAAGGTCATGCATCTGTACAAGCATGGCTTTGAGGAGGTACTGAAGCATGGTAGATCAGACAATCCGTTCGGGTTAGATCAGATACTACACAAGGACACGTCGATTGAAACTGTTGTGCTCGACTCGGTCACAGCACTCACTGACATGGCGTTGCGGCAAGCGGTGAGCGATCAGATCGGCGCAGGCAAAGGCTTCAGTCCGACGATGGAGCATCCCGGTATGTCCGCGTATGGTGGACGCAATGCGATCACGCTCGACGTGCTGACGAAGATACTGAGGATCACGGCGAAGCATGATGTGCATCTGATCATCACGGCGCATGAGGCTGATCCTGA
>Ga0307497_10000207_pt1 | contig 12982 bp, 15 predicted proteins | sample 10_S_MG_FD_201366 | JGI IMG/M metagenome (GOLD analysis project Ga0307497, IMG submission 201366) | Soil microbial communities from Populus trichocarpa stands in riparian zone in the Pacific Northwest, United States - 10_S | ecosystem: Environmental > Terrestrial > Soil > Riparian zone > Trees...
CTCCACCACGGCACGGCCGATGTCGAGCAGCCGCCCGTACTGCACGCCCGATGGGCATGTGGTCTCGCACGCGCGGCAGGTCAGGCAGCGGTCGAGATGCACGCGCGTCTTTTCCGTCACCGGCGCGCCCTCCAGCGCGCGCTTCATCAGGTAGATGCGGCCGCGCGGGCTGTCCAGGTCGTCGCCCAGCACCTGATAGGTCGGGCAGGTGGCCGTGCAAAATCCACAGTGCACGCACTTTCGCAGGATGGCCTCCGCCTCCCGGCCCTCGGGCGTATCGCGGATGAAGTCGGCCAGGCGGGTCTGCATTTATACTTTTCCCATGAAGCAGACGTACGCGTTCCTGGTGCTTGCCGCCGCCGGGGGGATCGCCTGGTGGCTGTGGGTCGCATATCGGCGCTTCGTGGAGCGCTCGCGCCTCGCCGAGGAACGCATGGCCAGTGCCATCACGCAGGCCACGCTGTCGACCAAGCCGAAGGCGGCGGAGCCGGCCGTGACGGCGCCGATTGTGACGGCGCCAAAGCTGGTGGAGGGGCTCGCTGCGGTGGCGCAGCAGAAGCTGTTGTACGAAGCCGCCACCAAGGCCGGCGAAGCGGGCGAGGCCGTGATTTCCATCCAGCTGTATGCGCGCCTGCTCGCGCGGTACCCGGACAGCGCGCTCGGTGCGCAAGCACGCAGCGCGGTCGAGGCGCAGAAGAAGAAGCTGGTCGTCAAGTCCTAGCGCTCCGCGTGCAAGCGGCCCGGGTTGAAGATACCGGCCGGGTCGAACGCGCTTTTCAACTGCCGTTGCAGGCGCTCGAGCACCGGCCCCGGCGGCGCGAAGCAGCCGGCGGACTTGTCCGCGGCGCGAAACAAGGTGGCATGTCCTTTCGCGCGGTGGAGCGTCTCGCGCACCGCGCTCGCCGGCATCTTGGACTTCAGCCAGCGCAAGCCGCCGTTCCATTCGATCAGCTGGCGCCCTTCGAGTGCGAGCGGCGGCGAGGTTGAGGGTAGCGAAAGCCGCCACAACGGCTCATCGCCCGCGAAAAATCCGTCGGAATGCTCACGCACGCCGTTCCAGAACGCGTTATCGATGGTCTCGCCGCCGATCGCAGCCGCCGCCGCGCGCACCGCGGGCTCCGCGCCCGACAGGCGCACCGTGAGGTCGTCGCCGTGCCACGCGGTCGCGCTGACCGGCAGCGGCTGGCCGGCCCAGCGATTCATCAGCTCGAGCGCGCGCGCCTGCGGCGCCTCGAGCTGGAGGGTGATTTCCTCCGGCGGCGTCGGCGCGAGCTTGAGCGAGACCTCGGCGATCAGGCCGAGGGTGCCGAGCGAGCCTGCGATCAGCCGCGACACGTCATAGCCGGCGACGTTCTTCATCACCTGGCCGCCGAAGCGCAGCGCTTCGCCGCGCCCGTCGATCAGCTTTACGCCCAGCACGAAATCGCGCAGCGCGCCGGCACTCGCGCGCCTCGGGCCGGAGAGACCGGCGGCGATGCAGCCGCCGAGCGTCGCGCTCGCGGCGAAATGCGGCGGCTCGAACGGCAGGCACTGCCGGTTCTGCTCGAGAAGACTCTCCAATTCTGAAAGCGAGGTACCGCACCGCGCCGTCACCACCAGCTCGGTCGGCTCGTAGTCGACGATGCCGGCATGGCCGCGCGTGTCGAGGACCTCGCCGCGCAACGCGTTGCCGTAGAAGTCCTTGCTGCCGCCGCCGCGCAGCCGCAGCGCGGTACCGCGGGACGCGGCATCCCGGATTCTCTCTTGCAGAGACTCGATCAAAAGCGCGGCAGCTCGGCGTGCGGCAGCTTGCCGCCGTGGACACGCATGCCGCCGTACTCGGAGCAGCGCGCGAGCGTGGGGACCGCTTTCCCCGGATTGAGCAGGCCATGCGGGTCGAACGCGCCCTTCACCGCGCGGAACAGCGCCAGCTCGCGCGCGCCGAACTGCACGCACATCTGGTTGATCTTCTCGACGCCGACGCCGTGCTCGCCGGTAATGGTGCCGCCCACTTCGACGCACTTCTCCAGCACTTCGGCGGCGAACTGCTCGGTACGGTGCAGCTGGTCGGGATCGTTGGCGTCGAACAGGATCAGCGGATGCAGGTTGCCGTCCCCGGCGTGGAACACGTTCGGGCAGCGCAGCCTGTATTTCTGCTCCATGGCGGCGATGAAGGTCAGCACTTCGCCCAGGCGCTTGCGCGGAATGGTGCCGTCCATGCAGTAGTAGTCGGGCGAGATGCGGCCGACCGCGGGAAACGCCGCCTTGCGTCCCGACCAGAAGCGCAGCCGCTCGGCCTCGTCGCGCGACACCGTCATGCGCGTGGCACCGGCGCGCTCGAGCACCGCCTTCATGCGCGCGATCTCGTCGTCGACTTCCTCGGTCGTACCGTCGGACTCGCACAACAGAATGGCCGCGGCTTGAAGGTCGTAGCCGGCGTGCACGAACTGCTCGACCGCATGCGTCGCCGGACGGTCCATCATCTCGAGGCCGGCGGGAACGATGCCGGCGGCGATCACGTCCGCGACCGCAGCGCCGGCCTTCTCCACGTCGTCGAACGAGGCCATGATCACCCGCGCGCACTGCGGCTTGGGCAGCAGCTTGAGCGTCACCTCGGTCACCACCATCAGCATGCCTTCGGAGCCGATGGTGAGCGCGAGCAGGTCGTAGCCAGGCGCGTCCGGCGCCTCGCCGCCGAGCTCGATCGGCTCGCCGTCGATGGTGAAACCGCGCACGCCCAGCACGTTGTGCAGCGTGAGGCCGTATTTCAGGCAATGCACGCCGCCGGAGTTCTCCGACACGTTGCCGCCGATGGTGCAGGCGATCTGGCTCGACGGATCGGGCGCGTAGTACAGCCCGTAGGGTGCGGCGACCTCGGAGACCACCGCGTTGCGTACGCCGGGCTGCACCACCGCGACCCGCGCGAGCGGATCGATGCGCAGCACGCGCATGAATTTCGCCATGGAGAGCAGCACGCCGTCACCGGGCGGCAGCGCGCCGCCCGAAAGGCCCGTGCCAGCGCCACGCGGCACCACCGGAATCTTGAGGGCAGCGCAGGTCTTGAGGATGCGCTGCACCTGCTCTTCGGTCTCGGGTAGCGCAACCACCATCGGCAGCTGGCGGTAGGCGGTGAGGCCGTCGCATTCGTACGGCCGGGTGTCTTCCTCTTCGTGCAGGATCGCGCGTTCCGGCAGGAACTCCCGCAAGGCGGTTACGACAGGTAGCGCCGAGCCCACTTCAGTCCTTCGCGCGTGTCACCGAGAGGATTGTATTCGCAACCAATCCAGCCGGCGTAGCCGAGGCGGTCGATGTGCGCGAACAGGAACTCGAAGTTGATTTCGCCGGTGCCGGGCTCGTTGCGCCCCGGCACGTCGGCGATCTGCAGGTGCCCGATGCGCGGCAGCAGCCGCTCGATGGTGAGCGCCAGGTTGCCTTCCATCAGCTGCATGTGGAAGAGGTCGTACTGCAGCAGCACGTTGGGCGCGGCCACCTCGTCCAGTACCCGCGCTGCCTGTGCGCTCGAGCGCAGGAAGCAGTTCGCGACGGTGCGCTCGCTCAGGGGCTCGATCAGCGCGCGCATGCCCTCGCGCGCGAGGCGCTGCCCGGCGTGCTTCAGGTTCGATACGTAGGTTGCATGCAATGCGGCGCCCTCCGCGCCCGCCGGCACCACGCCGGCCATCAGGTGCAGATTGGGGCAGCGCACCGTGCGCGCGTAGTCGATGGCGAGCTCGAGGTCGTCGCGAAAGCGCTGCTCGCGCCCGGTCAGGCAGGCGGTGCCGCGCTCACCGCGCGCGGAATCGCCCTGCGGCATGTTGTGCAGCAGCACATCGACGCGCGCCTCGCGCGCCGCCGCGGCAATGTCGGCCGGCTTCCATTCGTACGGATACTGGTACTCCACCCCGCGAAAGCCTGCGCGCGCCGCGGCGCCGAAGCGCTCGAGGAAATCCACCTCGACAAACAGCATCGAAAGGTTTGCGGCGAGCTTCGGCATAATGCGAGCATAGCTGAATGGATCCCGCTACCGCGCCCTGGTGGATCTGGCCGCTCGCGCTGTTCGCGCTGACCTACGTGCTCGGCATCGTCGCGGTGGTCGCCGGCATCGGCGGCGGCGTGCTGTTCGTGCCGCTGGTCGGCAGCTTCTTTCCGTTCCACCTCGACTTCGTGCGCGGCGCCGGCCTGCTGCTCGCGCTCGCCGGCACGCTCGCCGCCGCGCCGCTCCTGCTGCGCGCGCGACTTGCCAACCTGCGTCTGGTGCTGCCGCTCGCGCTGGCCGGGTCGATCGCCTCGCTGTTCGGCGCGGTGGTGGGGCTCGCGCTGCCTACCGACGTGATCCAGATCGCGCTCGGCGCCACCGTGATGGCGGTCGCCTTCCTGCTGTGGCGTACCGATCCCGCGGGCCAGCTCGCCACCGAGTCGGACGCGCTGGGCGAGATCCTGCGGCTGAAGGGCGAATACCACGATCCCGCGGTGCAGATGAACATCGACTGGCGCACGCACCGCACCATTGCCGGCCTCGCCGCCTTCGCCGGCATCGGTTTCTTTGGCGGGGTCTTCGGCCTCGGCGCAGGCTTCGCCAACGTTCCCGCGCTCAACGTGCTGATGGGCGCGCCGCTCAAGGTCGCGGTGGGCTCGAGCGGCCTGGTGATCTCGATCATCAACAGCCCGGCCGCATGGGTGTACCTCAACCGCGGCGCCGTGCTGCCGCTGATCGCGGTGCCGTCGATCCTCGGCATCATGCTCGGCGCGCGTGTAGGCGCGCGCCTGCTGCGCACCATGCCGGCGAGCGTGGTGCGCCCCGTGGTGATCGTCGCGATGCTGATCGCGGGCTTGCGCGCCCTGCTGCGAGGCCTCGGCATATGGATCTAGATCACGATACCTACGCGCGCTGGCTCGACCGCATGGTGCGGGTCGCGTTCGTGCTCACCGCCGCGGTGTTCGCGCTTTACGTCTTGCGCGTGCTGCCGGCGTACGTACCGCTCGATACCCTGCCCTCGCTGTGGCGACTGCCGCTGGCCCAGTACCTCGAGCGCACCGGCGCGCCGGTCGGCTGGGCCTGGCTGCCGCTGGTGGGGCGCGCCGACTACCTGAACCTCGCCGCCGTGGCCCTGTTCGCGTTGATGACCCTGGTCTGCTATCTGCGCGTCATTCCGTTGCTGCCGCGCCTGCAGGCCGCATTCGCGCTCGCGCAGGTGCTGGTTCTGCTTGCCGCGATCAGTGGGCTGGTCTAGACTTTTTTCGCCGCAAACCCATCACATTAAAAGGGAGAAAAGCATGGGTGCCATCTTCTCGTCGCTCGGCCGCACCATCACAGCTGGCGTCGTCCTTCTCATCATCTTCATCGTCATCGCGGGGCTCGGCACCGGATCGTTCGTGCCGGTGAACGACCACGCGTGGTGGGCCTTCTTCTTCCGCTGGCTGCACGTGCTCTCCGGCGTGATGTGGATCGGACTGCTCTGGTACTTCAACTTCGTGCAGACGCCGTCGATGCCGAAGATCCCCGACGAGCACAAGCCCGCGATCAGCAAGGTGATCGCGCCGACCGCGCTGTTCTGGTTCCGCTGGGGCGCGATGTCCACCATCGTCACCGGCTTGATCCTCGCGCTGATGAACGGCTACCTGGTGCAGGCGCTGTCGCTGCAGAAAGGCCACCACGCCATCGGCCTCGGCATGTGGCTTGGCGCCATCATGTGGTTCAACGTCTGGTTCATCATCTGGCCGAACCAGAAGAAGGTGCTCGGCTTCGTCACGGTGAGCCCCGAAGAGAAAGCCAAGGCGGCGAAGATGGCCGGCATGGCCTCGCGCTTCAACACCATGCTGTCGATCCCGATGCTCTACTGCATGGTCGCGCAGCAGAACGGCGGCCTGTAGCCGCTGCCTCCGCTTAAGGTGGAAAATCGGGGCCCGCGGGCCCCGATTTTCTTTTGCGACCCTGCTTTTGCGACCGACTACGAAGCTTTGGCAAGCCTGGTGGCTGGGCGGCGCAATGCTCGCCGTGCCGACGATCCTGCTCGTGTGGGCCACCGACCGCGCATACGGTGCAGATCATCTCGTGCTCGGCGCCCTCGCCGCCGTAGCGAGGATCCTGCTATACCTCGCCTGGTTCAACGCGGTCTGGCGCTGCTCGCGCAACGTGAAGCGGCCGCTGTGGACCTATGTAGCCCGCAGCCTGTTGATCGCCGGCCTGCTGGCCTCGGCGATGCTGTATTAGCGGCGCGCCGGCTGCAGGCCGCCGAGCTTCACGCCGGGCTTGATGCCGCGCTCGGCAAACCAGCCGCGCGTCATCTCCAGCGCATACAGCGCCGGCCGCGCGCTGCAGTGCGTCTGCTCGCTGTGCGGCTCCATGTCGGCGATGTTGATGATCGTGCCCTCGGCATCGATGAACGCCACGGACAGCGGGATGTAGGTGTTCTTCATCCACATGCAGTGCTCGGAGGGCGCGTCGAATACGAACAGCATGCCGGTATTCGGCGCGAGTCCCTTGCGCTGCATGAGTCCGCGGCCGCGAGTCGAGTAGTCCGCCGCTACCTCGGCGTGGATCAGGTGCATGCCGGCGCGCAGCTCGGTCACCGGCAGCGGCTGGGCAAGCGCCGCCACGGCGGGCAGCGCGAGAACAAGAGTCAGGATCGGGCGCATGAATGAAAAAGGCAGGGGTTCGCCCTGCCTTTTTGTCGTTCTAGAAGCGGGTTGCTTACTTCTTCATTTCGTCTTTTTTGGCGTCTTTCTTCGGAGCGGCTTTCTTGTCGCTCTTCTTCATTTCGCCGCTCTTCGAGGCGTCTTTCTTCGGTGCGGCCTTCTTGTCGCTCTTGGCTTTCTTCTCGGTCTTCTTCTCGTCCTTCATCTGCGCGCCGGCGTGCGACGCCGCGAAGGCGGAAGCGCTAACCGCCGCAAACATCGCGGCAACGATCACGGACAGCAGCTTGTTCATTTCCTTCTCCTTTAGTGTTCTGAACGCGGGTATACGCGATAGACCGCCATACCCGGAACGGAATAACGCGCTACGGGTCGGGGAGGTTGACCGCGCCTACCGAAACCTCCCTGTGGTCTCCCACGGCGCGCATTCTAGTCAAAACCATGTAAAGTTCGCCCTCGGCATGGTAACCTGTTGTTTATAATAATGAAACAATTATCGACGGCCCTGTTCCTGGCGGGACTCTGGGTAGTGGGCGCCCCCGCTGCGCCCTATACGCCCAAGGACGATAACGCAGTCCTCGAGCGCCTCCCCATGCGCCGCAGCGACCCGGTTGCGGCTGAACTACGGCAGTTGCGAGGCGCGGCCCTTGCCCGGCGCTATTTCGAGCTGGCCATGGCACAAGGCGACCCGCGCTATGTGGGCTACGCCGAGGCTGCGCTGCGCAACGCCGAGCGCGACCCAGCCGCCGAGGTGCTGTTCGTGCGCGGCCTGCTCAAGCAATACCGGCACGACTTCAACGGCGCGCTGGCGGACCTCGCCGGCGCATTGAAGGACGCCCCCGAACACATCGGCGCGCGCGCCTGGCGCGCGGCCATCTTCATGGTGCGCGCCGAATACGCCGCGGCGCGCGAAGAATGCCGCGCGCTCGAGCCGCTCGCCAGCGATCTGCTCGCGACCGGTTGCCGCGCCGCTGTCGACGGCGCGACTGGCAAGGCACGCGCTGCCTATGACGGGCTGAAGGCCGAGCTGGACGCGCGGCCCGATGCGGCCCCCGAGATCCGCCTGTGGACGCTGACCCGGCTGGCGGAGTTCGCGGGGCGGCTCGGCGAGCCAGAGCTCGCCGAGCGGCATTACCGGGAGGCGCTGGCGCTCGGGATACGCGACGACTTCCTGCTCGCGGCCTACGCCGATTTCCTGCTCGAGCAAGCACGCCCGAAGGAAGTCGGCACGCTGCTCACCAAATGGGGGCAATCCGACAACCTGCTGCTGCGCGTGGCGCTGGCGGCGAAAGCCCAGAACCTGCCGGAGGCACAAAAGCACGCGCAGGCGCTGGGCGAGCGCTTCGCCGCCGCCGGGCTGCGCGGCGAGCGGCTGCATCTCGCCGAAGAAGCGCGCTATTGGCTCGACCTGAGGGGTGACCCGAAGGCGGCGCTTGCGGCGGCGAGCGAGAACTGGAAGTCGCAGCGCGAGCCGCGCGACGCGGTGGTGCTGCTCGAGGCGGCTCTGGCGGCTCGCGAGCGCACGGCCGCGGCCCCGGCGCTGCGCTGGCTCGAAGAAAGCGGATTCGAAGACGCGCGGCTGCGACGACTTGCGGCGCAATTGAAATGAAGCACTTCCTTCTCGCGCTGCTGCTGCTGTCCGGGACGGCGCACGCGCACAAGCCGAGCGACAGCTATCTCGCGCTCGCCGCGGAAGGCAAGGAACTGCACGGGCAGTGGGATATCGCATTGCGCGACCTCGAGTACGCGCTCGGTCTCGACGCGGACGGCGATGGCGCCATCACCTGGGGCGAGCTGCGCAAGAAGCAGTCCGAGATCGAGGCCTACGCCTTCGCGCGCTTCACCGTGCGCGATTGCAGGATCAAGCCTGGACCGCTGCTCGTGGACGAGCACACCGACGGCGCCTACGCCGTACTCCGGTTCACGGCCGACTGCGGCGAAGCGCTGCCCGAGCGCCTCGAGCTCGAGTATTCGCTGTTCGCGGACCTCGACCCGACGCATCGCGGCCTGCTGCGCGCGCAGTTCGGTGCCCAGACCGTCACCGGCGTGCTCGGCCCGGATCAGCCGCGATTGAGTCTCGACCCCGCGGGTCGCACGCGCGTGGCGCAGTTCTTCGACTACGCGCGCGAAGGCGTCTGGCACATCTGGCTCGGCTTCGACCACGTGCTGTTCCTGCTGTCGCTGCTGCTGCCGGCGGTGCTGCCGGCACCGCGCTTCGCGCCGGCGTTCTGGGAAGTATTCCGGGTCGTCACCGCCTTCACCGTGGCGCACTCGATCACGCTGGCGCTGGCGTCGTTCTCGGTGGTTTCGCTTCCCTCGCGCCTGGTCGAATCCGCGATTGCGGCGTCGGTGGCGCTGGCCGCGCTCAACAACCTGTTCCCGGTGGTTCAGCGCGGGCGCTGGCTGGTGGCGTTCACCTTCGGCCTGATCCACGGCTTCGGCTTCGCCAGCGTGCTCACCGGGCTCGGGCTGCCGAAGGAGAGCCTGCTGCTCGCGCTGGTGAGCTTCAACCTCGGCGTCGAAGCCGGCCAGCTCTGCATCGTTGGCGCGTTCCTGCCCCTCGGCTACGCGCTGCGTCACACCTGGGCTTACCGGCGCCTGGTGGTCGTCGGCGGCTCGGCGCTGATCTTGCTGATCGCGGGGCTGTGGATGGTGGAAAGGATGTTCAACCTGCAGCTCGGCCTGCTGTAGTCCTTATATAATTCCGCCCCCTATGGCCTACCAACACATCAAGATTCCCTCCGGCGGCGAGAAGATCAAGGTCAACAAGGACTTTTCGCTTTCCGTCCCGAACAACCCGATCATTCCGTACATCGAAGGCGACGGCACCGGGGTCGATATCACGCCGGTGATGCTCAAGGTGGTGGACGCCGCGGTGAAGAAGGCCTACGGCGGCAAGCGCAGGATCGTCTGGATGGAGATGTTCGCCGGGGAGAAGTCCTGCAAGATCTACGGCGAGAACGTGTGGCTGCCCGAAGAGACGCTCGCGGCGGCGAAGGAATACGTGGTGTCCATCAAGGGCCCGCTCACCACGCCCGTGGGCGGCGGCATCCGCTCGATCAACGTCGCGCTGCGCCAGGAGCTCGACCTCTATGTCTGCCTGCGCCCGGTGCGCTGGTTCAAGGGCGTGCCCTCGCCGCTGAAGAAGCCCGAAGACGTCGACATGGTGATCTTCCGCGAGAACTCGGAGGACATCTACGCCGGCATCGAGTGGCCCGCCAATTCGCCCGAAGCAAAGAAGGTGATCGACTTCCTGATCAAGGAAATGAAGGTCAAGAAGATCCGCTTCCCGAACACCTCGGCGATCGGCATCAAGCCGATCTCGATCGAGGGCTCGGAGCGCCTGATCCGCAAGGCGTACCAGTACGCTATCGACAATAAGCGCCGTAACGTGACGCTGGTGCACAAAGGCAACATCCAGAAGTTCACCGAGGGCGGCTTCCGCGACTGGGGCTACCAGCTCGCGGTGAAGGAGTTCGGCGCCAAGCCGGTCGACGGCGGCCCGTGGCACAGCTTCAAGAACCCGAAGGGCGGTCCGGACATCGTGATCAAGGACGTGATCACCGACGCGATGCTGCAGCAGGTCCTGCTGCGCCCGGCGGAGTACGACGTGCTCGCCACCACTAACCTGAACGGCGACTACATCTCCGACGGCCTGGCCGCGGAAGTCGGCGGCATCGGCATCGCGCCCGGCGCCAACATGAGCGACACGGTGGCGATGTTCGAGGCGACCCACGGCACCGCGCCGAAGTACGCAGGCAAGGACTACGTGAACCCGGGCTCCGAGATCCTTTCGGCGGAGATGATGCTGCGCCACATGGGCTGGGTCGAGGCCGCCGACGCGATTCTCAAGGCGATGGAGAAGGCGATCAGCGACAAGATCGTCACCTACGACTTCGCGCGCCAGATGAAGGACGCGAAGCAGGTGTCGTGCTCTGGCTTCGGCCAGGCCATGATCGAAAGGATGTAGGAGAAAGCCTCACACGAAGAAACCGCCGCACCAATAAAAAAGCCGCCCTCCGGGCGGCTTTCTAATCGGGGGTCTTTTAGACCTTCTGGATATTCGAGGCTTGCTTCCCCTTCGGGCCCTGCACCACGTCGAAGCTGACTTTCTGGCCCTCTTTCAGGGTCTTGAAGCCCGACATGTTGATCGCCGAAAAATGCGCGAACAGGTCTTCGCTGCCGTCGTCCGGCGTGATGAACCCGTAGCCCTTAGCGTCGTTGAACCACTTCACGGTGCCTGTTGCCATACCCTCTCCCTGATTTGTTGATTTAGAGCTTCCGGGCGTCTTGGTACCCGAGCCATGCCTGAATCACGCCCCGCCGCCCCCTTTAGTGGCAAACAGACAGCCTGTATCCAAACACAGGCGCCCTTATAAGCGCCCTTCGGGGGGTCGTCAAGGCCCGTGCCGGCGCGTGCAAGGCCGTGAAAAAACGCGTAATTCGCCCGGCACGGGGCCCTTCGTCGCATTGCACCGCCCCCCCACAACGATTAGGATAGATTCACGCAGTCACTGGAGGCAAACACGGGGCGCTTAGCAAGGCGGCATGGCGCAGCACAAGGACGACACCCTACTCGAGGCGCAGCGGGCCAAGCTGAAGCCTCCGCCGATGTTCAAGGTCATGCTGCTCAACGATGACTACACCCCGATGGAATTCGTCGTCGTCGTGCTGCAGAAGTTCTTCGCCATGACCCGGGAACGGGCGACCCAGGTCATGCTCAAGGTGCACCGGGAAGGCATCGGCGTCTGTGGGGTCTATCCGCGCGACGTCGCCACCACCAAAGTCCAGCAAGTCGCGGCATACTCCCGAAAGCACCAACATCCTTTGCAGTGTGTAATGGAAGAAACGTAACGGCGGGATCAGAGTCTGATACAAGGGATACAAGGAACGGCAAGGAAATGATCGCCCAGGAACTCGAAGTCAGTCTTCACATGGCGTTTGTCGAGGCCCGCCAGAAACGCCACGAGTTCATTACCGTCGAGCACCTGCTGCTCGCGCTGCTCGACAACCCGACCGCGGCCGAGGTGCTGCGCGCCTGCGGCGCCAACATGGACGAGCTGCGCAAGAACCTGACGCAGCACATCGCCGAGCAGACGCCGCGCATCGCCGCCGACCGCGAAGTCGACACCCAGCCGACCCTTGGTTTCCAGCGCGTGATCCAGCGCGCCATCCTGCACGTGCAGTCCTCCGGCAAGAAGGAAGTGACCGGCGCCAACGTGCTGGTGGCGATCTTCGGCGAGAAGGATTCGCACGCGGTCTACTTCCTGCAGCAGCAGGGCATCGCGCGGCTCGACGTGGTGAACTACATATCGCACGGCATTACCAAGACGCCGCAGGCCCACCAGGGCAAGAACGCGGACCAGGACGCCGAGCAGGAAACCCCGGCCGAGACCTCGAACAGCCCGCTCGACAACTACACCCAGAACCTGAACGCGCTCGCGCTCGCCGGCAAGGTCGATCCGCTGATCGGCCGCGAAAAGGAGCTCGAGCGCGTGGTGCAGACCCTGTGCCGCCGGCGCAAGAACAATCCGCTGCTGGTGGGCGAGGCCGGCGTGGGCAAGACTGCGATCGCCGAGGGCCTTGCGCGGCGCATCGTCGAAGGCAACGTCCCCGACCTGCTGACCAAGTCCACGGTGTATGCGCTCGACATGGGCGCGCTGCTCGCCGGCACCAAGTACCGCGGCGACTTCGAGCAGCGCCTGAAGGCGGTGCTGAAGCAGCTGGTCGACAATCCGAACGCGATCCTGTTCATCGACGAGATCCACACGGTGATCGGCGCGGGCGCCGCCTCGGGCGGTACGCTCGACGCCTCCAACCTGCTGAAGCCGGTGCTGTCCACCGGCCAGCTGAAGTGCATCGGCGCCACCACCTACAACGAGTACCGCGGCGTGTTCGAGAAGGACCACGCGCTGTCGCGGCGCTTCCAGAAGATCGACGTGATCGAGCCGTCGATCGACGAGACGGTCGAGATCCTGAAGGGGCTGAAGAGCCGCTTCGAGGCGCACCACAGCGTGAAGTACACCGCCAACGCGCTCACCACCGCGGTCGAGCTCTCGGCGCGTTATATCAACGACCGCCACCTGCCGGACAAGGCGATCGATGTGATCGACGAGGCCGGCGCGGCGCAGCGTATCGCGCCCAAGGCCAAGCAGAAGAAGGTGATCGGCAAGACCGAGATCGAGGAGATCATCTCCAAGATCGCCCGCATCCCGCCGCGCAGCGTGTCGAGCGATGATCGCAGCGCGCTGGCCAATCTCGACCGCGACCTGAAAGCGGTGGTGTTCGGCCAGGACGCGGCGATCGACGCCCTCGCCTCCGCCATCAAGATGGCGCGCTCGGGCCTGGGCAACCCGCAGAAGCCGATCGGCAA
>Ga0307497_10000208_pt1 | contig 12980 bp, 8 predicted proteins | sample 10_S_MG_FD_201366 | JGI IMG/M metagenome (GOLD analysis project Ga0307497, IMG submission 201366) | Soil microbial communities from Populus trichocarpa stands in riparian zone in the Pacific Northwest, United States - 10_S | ecosystem: Environmental > Terrestrial > Soil > Riparian zone > Trees...
CTACGCTCAAGGAAGCGGGCTTCAACGTCACGCCGGTGCCGCAAGTGCGCGGCGTGGTCGCGCCGCCGGGAATTCCGCGCGAGAACGTGGCGTACTGGGAAGGCGTGTTCCGCAAGCTGACGCAGACCGAGTCGTGGAAGAAGTTTCTGGCCGACAACCAGTTCGAGGACGGCTACCAGAACGCCGCCGAGCTGACCAAGTTCTACGAGGAATTCTCCAGCCAGATGCGCGGCATCCTGCAGGAGGCGGGCGTCAAGACCGTCCGATGACTTGAGTGCATCCCGGCAGCGAGTGCGCCGGGATGCGCATCGTCATCTAAAGTGCTGTGGCGGCAGGGAATTCCTGTTGCAGAAGGCATTTCCAAGTCAATCCGCGGCGCACCAACGGCGCCGCGCATGGCCGCATGTCTAACGGCACTGCGGCCGATCCGCTTTGAAAAAACTTCCCTGTTTTTCGCCCGGACCGTGCCGGAGCAAACTGTGCTGCAGTGCAAAAAGGAATAAATGTATGTCAGGAGTTGGCACTGGACTGCGAGCAATGGTTTAGACTGCGGGCAATGTATTATTTCACGCGAATAAGGTTAGCTAAGAGCTAGAGTAGAAACGTTTTATCGCAGGCGGGTGAGCGCCGAGGCGGGTTGTGTGACCCGCGACAAGAACAGAAACGGCGTCTCCTTACCGGGCACCCACAAGGTGCAGAACTGAAGTTCATATTAAGGGGGAGTTCCCCGCGTGACGGTCGCGGCAACAAGTTCTATCAAGGTGCTCGTCATCGACGACAGCAACACCATTCGTCGAAGCGCCGAGCTGTTCCTCCGCCAGGCAGGCTACGACGTGATCCTCGCCGAGGATGGCTTCGACGCGCTTGCGAAGATCAGCGACCACCAGCCGCAGGTGATCTTCGTCGACATCATGATGCCGAGGCTCGACGGCTACCAGACCTGCGCGCTCATCAAGCAGCATCCGCTCCTCAAGACCACGCCGGTGATCATGCTGTCCAGCAAGGACGGGGTGTTCGACCGTGCGCGCGGCCGGCTCGCCGGCTCCGATCGCTATCTCACCAAGCCGTTCACCAAGGAAGGCCTGGTCGAGGCAGTCGTACAGCATCTGAAACCAACAAGCGTCTCTCCATAGAAAGGCAAGCAATGCCCATCAAGAACATCCTGATCGTCGACGACTCTCCAACCGACCGCCAGTTCCTGAGCGACCTGCTATCGAAGAACGGTTTCAAAGTCTCGACCGCGGAGAACGCCGACGACGCGCTGGCCAAGGCGAAGCAGCTCAAGCCCGACCTCGTCCTGATGGACGTGGTGATGCCGGGCCAGAGCGGCTTCCAGGCCACCCGCGCGCTGAGCAAGGACGAAGCCACCAAGGCGATCCCGGTGATCATCTGTACCAGCAAGTCGCAGGAGACCGACAAGCAGTGGGGCATGAAGCAGGGCGCGCGCGACTACGTGGTCAAGCCCGTGAAAGGCCCAGAGCTGCTCGCCAAGATCGCGGCGCTCGGATAACAGAACAATGGAAAACACCCCCGACCGTACGTCGACGCCTGTGCGCCTCTCGCTACGCGACTACCAGCGCGAGCTGGCCGAGCGCCTGCGTCAGGCCGACAGCACGCGCTCGGCGTCGAAGCTCGGGGTGCAGGTTGGCCGGGAAACCTGGCTGGTCGATCTGATCGAGGCAGGCGAGGTCATTCCGGTGCCGCCGATTACCGCCGTGCCGCTCACGCGCTCCTGGTTCCGGGGCGTGGCGAACGTGCGCGGCAATCTGTACAGCGTCGTCGACTTCGCCGCCTTCGTCGGCGTGGGCAGTGTGGAGACGACCGAGCGGGCGCGCCTGGTGCTGCTGGGCGAGCGGCTGCGCAGCGCTGCGGCGCTGCTGGTCGATCGTTCGCTCGGCCTGCGCAATCCGGCGCAGTTGCGCTTGAGGCCGCCGGCGGGGGAGCAACCGGGTTGGGTACGTGCCGAATATGACGATGAAGCCGGCGGGCGCTGGCGTGAACTGGACGTGCGGCAGCTCGTCCAGCACGAGCAGTTTCTGAACCCCGGCCAATGACCAAGGGAGGACACAAAATGCTGGCTATTTCTCGCAAGGTTGTCTGGATCGCCGCGCTCGGCGCACTGTTGCCAACGCTTGCGTGCGCGCAGAGCGTCCCTGGCGTCTATCCCGACAAGATCCTGATCGGGCAGGCGGCGGTGTTTTCCGGCCCGGCCGCGCAGCTCGGCATCCAGGTGCGCAACGGCGTCAAGGCCTACTTCGACGCCGTGAACGAAAAAGGCGGCGTGTACGGCCGCAAGCTCGAGCTGGTCACGGAAGACGACCGTTACGATCCCACCGTGGCGCCGCAGGCGAGCAAGAAGCTGATCGAAGAGCACAAAGTATTCGCGCTGGTCGGCTACGTCGGCACACCGACCGGCGCGCAGCACCTTCCGGTCGTCACTCAGGCGAAGGTGCCGCTGGTGGGCATGTTCACCGGCGCCGAGGCACTGCGCGTACCGATGAACCGCTATGTATTCCACGTGCGTGCGAGCTACTACGACGAGACCGAGAAGATCGTCGAGCAGGTCGTGTCGACCGGCGGCAAGAAGATCGCGGTGTTCTACCAGAACGACGGGTACGGTGAAGCCGGGCGCAAGGGCACCGAGATCGCGCTCGAGAAGCGCAAGATGAAGATCCACTCGCAGGGCACGGTCGAGCGCAATACCGTGGCGGTGGAGGCAGCGGCGAAAGCGATCAACGCCTCGCAGCCGGATGCCGTGGTGATGATCAGCGCCTATACCTCGATCACCGCGTTCGTGCGCGAGATGCAGAAGCTCGGCAGCGGCGCCACCTTCTACAACGTATCCTTCGTCGGCAGCAAGGCGCTGGCCGACGCACTCGGCAAGGACGGCGTGGGCGTGGCCATTTCCCAGGTGGTGCCTTTCCCGTGGGGCACCGCGGTGCCGGTGGTCAGGGAGTACCAGGCGGCGGCGAAGAAGGCCGGCCTGAAGGAGGTCGATTTCGGCGCGCTGGAAGGCTTCCTCAGCGCGAAGGTGCTGGTCGAGGGTCTCAAGCGCACCGGCAAGGACCTCAACCGAGAGAAGTTCGTCGACACCATGGAAAAGATGGACGTCGACCTGGGCGGCTTCCACGTCGCCTATTCGCCCAAGAATCACGCGGGCTCGAAGTTCGTCGACCTGACGATCATCGCGCGCGACGGCAAGTTCCTGCGTTAACTGCAATCATTCAGCGAGACTCATCATGGCAACCAAACTCGAATCCAAACTGCTCTCCGGCCGGCTGCCGCTTCTCGGCAAACTGTCGAGCGGGCGCCAGCTCCAGATCCTCACCGGTGCGCTGGTGTTCTTCCTCCTGGTCGACGCCGCGGTCGTATGGTTCGACGCGCGGCAGAGCACGTTCGGCACCATTTACATCGCCACCGTCGGCAAGGTCCGCATGCTGTCGCAGCGGTTGGCCAAGGCGGCGCAACAGGCCTCGCAGGGTAACCTCGAGGCCTTCAAGCAGCTGCGCGAGAGCCGGGACGAGTTTGCCGCGCAGATGAAGCTGCTGCTCTCCGGCGGCGAGGCCGGCGGCGTGTCGCTGCCTGCGACCTCGGGCGATGCGCGCCCGGTGCTCGAAAAGCTCGATGCCGAGTGGCAGAAGAACGAGAAGGCCGCGTCGCTGGTGATCGGCGAGGAAAAGAACCTGATCGGCCTGGGCAGCGCGGTGCGCCTGATGAACGAGCGCAACCCCGCGCTGCAGGAACTGGCCGACGAGGTGGCGGCGCTCAGCGTGCAAAGCGGCGGCAATACCCGCCAGAACGCGATCGCCTCGCAGCTCATGATGCTGGTCCAGCGCATGGCGAAGAACGCCAACACCATGCTGGCGGAAGCGCAGGTCGACCCCGAGGTCTCGTTCCTGCTCGGCAAGGACACCAACACTTTCCGGGACACGATGCAGGGCCTGCTCTCCGGCAGCGAGGCGCTGCGCATCCAGCGCGTAAGCGACGCGGAGCTGCGCGGCAAGCTCGGTGAAATGGAGGGCGCGTTCAAGGAGTACCAGAAGGCGGTGGGCGACATCCTCGGCAGCCAGCAGCGCCTGATCGCTGCCAAGCGCGCGACCTTCGACCTGTTCCGCGACAGCGAATCCCTGCTGCGCGCCGCCGAGCAGTTGAACACGACATACGAGCGCCAGCTCGAGGCACGGCGTCTGAACGCGGTGATCCTGGCGGGTGTGTCGCTGCTCGCGCTCGCGTGCTTGCTGCTCATCGGCAAGGTGTACCTCGATGACAGCCGCCGCCGTGCGGAGGACAGCGAACTGGTGAACAAGGGCAACCAGGAGGCGATTCAGCGCCTGCTGGACGAGATCACCAACCTGGCGAACGGCGACCTGACGGTGCGCGCGCAGGTGACGGAGCACATGACGGGCGCCATCGCCGACTCGATCAACTACACGATCGACGAGCTGCGACGCCTGGTGGCGGGCATCACCGACGCCTCGCAGCAGGTGACCGCGGCCACGGAGCAGGCGCAGAGCGTCTCGGGCAAGCTGCTCGACGCCGCGCAGAAACAGTCGACCGAGATCCAGGGCGCGGGTCAGGCGGTGACGCAGATGGCGGCGTCGATGATCGAGGTGTCGAAGAAGGCGGGCGACTCGTCCAAGGTGGCGGAAAGTTCGCTGCACGCCGCACAGAAGGGCGCGACGGCGGTGCAGAACGCGATCCGCGGCATGAACGACATCCGCAACCAGATCCAGGAAACCTCGAAGCGGATCAAGCGGCTGGGCGAGAGCTCGCAGGAGATCGGCGAGATCGTGCAGCTGATCTCCGACATTACCGAGCAGACCAACGTACTCGCGTTGAACGCCGCGATCCAGGCGGCTTCGGCGGGCGAAGCGGGTCGCGGTTTCACGGTGGTCGCGGAGGAAGTGCAGCGACTGGCCGAGCGCTCCGGCGAGGCGACCAAGCACATCAGCGCGATCGTCAAGTCGATTCAGCGCGACACACAGGACGCGGTGGAGGCCATGGAGCGCAGCACGCAGAACGTGGTGCAGGGAACCAAGACCGCGGACGAGGCCGACCAGGCGTTGCGCGAGATCGGCGCAGTGTCGACCCAGCTCGCCGAGCTGATCGACTCGATCACGCAATCGACCCAGCAGCAGGCGGCGAGCGCCACGCGCGTGGCGGCGAACATGAAGGTGATTCTGGGCATTACCCAGCTCACCACCGACGGCACCAAGCAGACCGCCAGCTCGGCGGCGCGCCTGACGCAGCTCGCCGACGGACTCAAGAGCTCGGTCGCCGGCTTCAAGCTGGCTGCTTAAGGGAAACGAGACAGGCACAGAGAACAGACGCATGGCCGACCAGACCCTCCTTTCCTGGATCAACGCCGAAGTCGAGCGTGCACTGACGCTCGTCCAGGATTCGATCGCCAAGTTCTCGGCAGCGCCGGAGAACGACGCGGTGCTGCAGCCTTGCCCCGAGCACCTGCACCAGGTGAGCGGGGCGCTGCGCATGGTCGGCCTGAACGGCGCGACGCTGGTGTGCGAGGCAATCGAAGGCAGCTTCGCCGGCATCAACGGCCAGCGCCCGTCGGCGCAAACCATGGGCGTGATCGACCGCGCGGTGGTGGCGCTGAAGAATTTCGTCGGCGAGCTGGCGCGTGGCCAGGCAGACGTTCCGCTGCGGCTGTACCCGGTTTATCGAGACCTGTCAGGGCTGCTCGGCCGCAAGACGATTTCCGAGAAGGACCTGTTCTTCCCTGACGTGGCGGTCGCCGCGCCGGTGCATCCGGACGGCAAAGCGGTGCCGGAGGAAGAGCTGCCGGCCTACGTGCAGGCGCAACGCACACGCTTCCAGCGCGGGCTGCTCGCCTGGCTGCGCGGCACGCCGAACGGCCTGGCAGAGATGCGCCAGACCGTGGATGCCATGCACCAGGTCGCGACCCAGCTTCCCGAGCCGCGCGCCCTGTGGTGGGCGGCCGGCGGGCTGATCGACGCCCTCGCCAACGGCGCGGATGCCGAGTGGCTAGGGGCGGCCAAAGTGGTGTGCAACCGCATCGACTTTCAGATTCGCGACCTCGCGGCGGGCGGGGCCAAGAACGGCGACGTGCTTTTGCGCGAGATCCTGTACATGGTCGCACGGCGCGATTCACTGACGCCGCGCATCAAGGAAGTGAAGCAGCTCTACCAGCTCGACAGCCTGTTCCCGCGCCCGGAGCAGCTGCCGGACGTCACCATCGAGCTCGAGGCCGAGCGCCTGGAGGCGTCGCTGTTCGACATGCACTCGCGCCTCGACGCGCTCAAGCACGCGTGGGAGCAGTACGTGGCCGGCGAGGCGGACAAGGCGCGAGTGTTCCGCGAGCGCGTCGCCGATTTCAAGATCAAGAGCAAGAGCCTCGGCAACCAGCACCTGATCAAGCTGATCGACGCCATTTCGCTCGTGGCCGGCAAGCTGCCCGATCCGTATCCCCGCCAGGGTCAGATTCTGGTAATCGAGATGGCCTCGGCCTTCCTGCTGGTCGAGAACATCATCGACCATTTCAGCAGCCCGGCTGGCGACATGGACGCGCAGATCGTCATCATGGGCGGCTGGCTGCTCGACGCGGCGAAAGGCAAGTCGAACGGCGAGCCGCCTGCCGGCTTGCGTCCCGACCTGACCGAGCGCATCGGTGCGCTGCAGGTTCGTGCGCAGGTGGCGCGCGAGGTGCTCGCCAACCTCCAGCACGTCGAGCAGGTGTTCGACGCGTTTACGCGGGATGCGAGCAAACGCGCCACGCTTGCCGAGCTGCAGCCCTACTTGCGCCAGGCGCATGGCGCGCTCTCCGTGCTCGGCTTCCCCGGGGCGGCGCAGGCGATCTCGATCTGCGAGACCCTGGTGCTTGCCCAGTCGCGCGGCGAGCAAATCGCCGGCGACGACGTGGACTGGATCGCCGAGGGCCTCTCCAGTGTGGCCTTCTTCCTCGAGCCCTGCCGCCACGGCCGCGAGCCGTCGGAGGAGGCGATCGCGCTCTTCTTCCGCCGCTACGAGAAGCGGGCCGCGTCCGCCCCGAAGCCGGCGGCCGCTTCGGAAATCGACATCACTTTTGCCGACGCGGCGCCGCTCGCAGCCGCTGGCCATGCCGCCGCGCCCCCGGGCGTGGACCCGGAGCTTCTCGAAGTGTTCCTCGAAGAAGCGGTCGAGGTACTGCAGACCATCGAGAACACGCTTCCCGAGTGCAAGCAGAAACCGGAAGACCGCGAGTCGCTCACGACCGTGCGCCGCGCCTTCCACACCTTGAAGGGCAGCGGGCGCATGGTCGGCCTCACCGACATCGGCGAGGCGGCCTGGGAAGTCGAGCAGGTGATGAATCTCTGGCTGGAGCAGAAGCGCACGGCCAGCCCAGTGCTGTTCGAGCTGCTCTCGACCGCCACCGCCTCGTTCAGCCAGTGGATCGCCGCGTTGCGCGGACCGGGCCTGAAGGGTGTGGACGCGAGCAAGATCGTCGCGCTCGCCAAGCGCGCGAAGGAAGGCGGTGAGCCCGACGCGGTGACCGTCGGCACGGTGACCGTGTCCCGCGGGCTGTACGAGATCTACACCAAGGAAGCCGCGGAGCATATCGCGGTGCTGGAAGAGCAGTGCAAGGCGTGGCGTGCGGCAATGCCGCCCACCGACGCTTCACAGGATTTCATGCGCGCTGCGCATACGCTCGGCAGCACGTCGCGCACCGCAGGCTTTGCTCCGCTCGCCGACCTGGCGAGCGCGCTCGAGCAGTGGACCGGCTTCGCGGGCGAGACCAGCGATCCCAAGGACGGCGAAGTCGTGCAGGCGGCGGTCACCAGCCTGCACGGCATGGTCGAATCGATCCGCAAAGGCGAGGCGCCGGCCTCGCCGCAGCCCGCGCACACTGCGTTGCGCGCGCTGATCGGACGTCTGGAAGTCGCGCGCCGCGCGGCGGTCAAGCCGCCCACGCCGCAGGCGCCCGACGGGCGCGAGAAGCGCGTGATGCGCGACGACATCGATCCGCAGCTGATGCCGATCTTCGTCGAGGAAGCGGAGCAGATCGTGCCCCAGATCGGCGGCGACCTGCGCGAGTGGAAGGCCAATCCGAGCGACGAAAAAATCCACCAATCGCTGCGCCGGCTGCTGCATACCCTGAAGGGCAGCGCGCGCATGGCGGGCGCGATCCGGCTGGGCGAGCTCTGCCACCTGATGGAGGGCCGCATCGAGGCGGCGCTCGAGTCCGGCGAATACCCCGAAGACCTGTTCAACTGGCTCGAAGAGCGCATGGACCGCCTCAGCTCCGACGTGGAGCGCCTGCGGTCCAACGAAGCCCTGAGCGTCACGGCTCCGCTGGCCGCTCCGGCGGCACCTGCACCCGCCGCGCCGGCGGCGCAGCCGGCAGTCGCGGCCGCACTCGCCGCCGCGGCGCCTGCAGTGGCGCCGGCGCCGCGCGCCGAGCCACCGCTTCCCAGCCCGGCCGCCACGCTGCGCGTCAATGCCGACACGCTCGACGATCTGATCAACGAGGCCGGCGAGGTCGCGATCGCGCGTTCGCGTGTGGAAGCCGAGCTGCGCGTCATCAAGCAGGCGCTGGCCGATCTTACGGACAGCGTGACGCGCCTGCGCGGCCAGCTGCGCGAGATCGAGGTGCAGGCCGACAGCCAGATGCAGTCGCGCCTGTCGGTGATGGACGAGAAGAAGGGCGATTTCGACCCTCTGGAGTTCGACCGCTACACGCGCCTGCAGGAGCTCACCCGCCTGATGGCCGAAAGCTTGAGCGACGTCGTGGCGATCCAGCAGGGCCTGCAGAAGAACCTGGGCGACACCGACGCCGCCCTGCAGCACCAGGCGCGCATCAGCCGCGACGTGCAGCAGGAGCTGATGCGGGTGCGCGCGGTGCCGTTCGCCAACGTGAACGAGCGCCTGTACCGCATCACGCGCCAGACCGCGCGCGAGCTGGGCAAAAAGGCGGATCTGGAGATCAGCGGGTCGGAGGTCGAGCTTGACCGCAGCGTGCTCGACCGCATCGGCGCTCCGCTCGAGCACATGCTGCGCAACGCGCTCGTGCACGGGATCGAAGATCCCGCGGCGCGCGTGGCGGCGGGCAAGGCCGAGACCGGCCGCATCTCGATCACGCTGCGCCAGGAAAGCAACGAGATCGCGCTGGTGTTCGCAGACGACGGCGCCGGCCTGAACCTCGAGGCGCTGCGCAAGAAGGGCGCCCAGATGGGGCTGTTGCCCGTCGACCGCGAGCCGGCCGAGGGCGAAATCGCCAACCTGATCTTTGCTTCCGGCTTGTCCACGGCGGAAAAGCTGAGCGAGCTTGCCGGCCGCGGCGTCGGCATGGACGTGGTGAAGAATGACATCACGGCGATCGGCGGCCGCGTCGACATCGCCACCACTCGGGGTGGCGGCACCACCTTCACCGTCTACCTGCCGCTGACTCTGGCGGTGACGCAGGCCGTCTTGGTGAAAAGCGGCGAGAGCACCATTGCCCTCTCAGCGGCGATGGTCGAGCAGGTCATGCGCATGAAAGGCGAAGTCCTGGCGGGTCACTTCGAGAGCCGCAAGGTCGAGTTCCAGGATCGTACTTATCCGCTGCAGTCGATGCATTCGCTGCTCGGCATGCCAGGCAGTCCGAAGCTGCAGCCCTACAACTCGGTGCTGCTGCTGCGCAGCGGTGTCCAGCGCGTCGCGGTGCATGTCGACGAGCTGCTCGGCAACCATGAAATCGTGGTCAAGAGCATCGGACAGCAGCTCACGCGCGTGCCCGGCGTCTCGGGCGCAACTGTGCTGGCTGACGGTACCGTGGCACTGATCATGAACCCGGTGTACCTCGCGCACCGCACGCTGAGCGGGCTTGCCACCACCGGTCTGGCGCAAATCACCCAGCCTGCGGCGGCCAAGGCTGCGCCGCCCATCGTCATGGTGGTCGACGACTCGCTCACGGTGCGCAAGATCACCGGCCGCCTGCTCGAGCGCGAGGGTTACACCGTGGTCACCGCCAAGGACGGCGTTGACGCCCTCGAGCAGATGGCGCACGGCCTGCCGAAAGTCATGCTGGTCGACATCGAGATGCCGCGCATGGACGGCTTCGACCTTGCGAAGAACGTGCGCGGCGACGCCCGCCTGCAGGGCATCCCGATCATCATCATCTCGTCGCGGACGGCCGAGAAGCACCGTAACCAGGCCACGCAGCTCGGCGTGAACCACTTCCTCGGCAAGCCCTACGCCGAGGCGGAGCTGCTACAGCTCGTCGCGCAGTACGCGAGATGAAAATCGAGAAGCCGCAGCCCCAGGAGACCGTCGGAAAGTACCCGCTGATCCGCGAGATCGGCAGCGGCGCCACCAGCAAGGTCTACCTGGCGCGGGACGCGTTCGCGGACCGCGACGTGGCGATCAAGGTGCTGGAGTTCGTGCGCGGCGCGGATACCGAGCTCGAGCGGGTACAGCACAAGGCATTCCTCGCCGAGGCCTCGCTTGCCGGCAAGCTCAACCATCCGCACATCGTCGACATCTACGACGCGGTGGTCGAGCCGAACCGCAGCTACCTGGTGATGGAGTACGTCGCCGGCAGCACGCTCGAGACGCACGCGACGCGCGAGCGGCTGCTGCCGATCGGCAAGGTGGTGGAAATCATCTTCAAGTGCATCCGCGCGCTCGAATACGCGCACCAGCACGGCATCATCCACCGCGACATCAAGCCCGGAAACATCCTGCTGTCGGCCGACGGCGAGACCAAGCTCTCCGACTTCGGCGCCTCGTTCCAGCAGCGCCTCGAAGAGCACACCACGCAGATCAAGGGCATCGGCTCGCCAGCGTACATGTCGCCCGAGCAGCTGCGCCTGGAACCCCTCAACCAGCAGACCGACATCTATTCGCTTGGCGTGACCATGTTCCGCCTGCTGACCGGGCGCCTGCCTTATGAGGCCGGCAGCCATGTCGCCCTGACTTACGCCATCCTCAATACGCCACCGCCCAAGCCCTCCAGCCTGCGGCCCGAACTGGCGCCACTGCTCGATGAGATCGTGATGAAGGCGATCGAAAAGAGCCCCTCGCAGCGCTACCGCAGCTGGCTCGAGTTCGGCAAGGACATCACGCGCGCCTTCATCAGCCTGCGTCCCGGGCCCGAGGTCACGACCTCCGATTCGGAGAAATTCGGCAAGCTGCGCGACATGGCGTTCTTCAAGGATTTCGGCGAAGTCGAGCTGTGGGAAGTGGTGCGCGTAGGCAACTGGCAGACCATCGAACCGGGCACGGTGCTGATGCGCGAGGGCGAGGCCGGCGACAGCTTCTATATCCTGGTCGAAGGCGAGGTCGAGGTCACGCTTCTGACCAAGCCGCTCGCGGTGCTCGCACCGGGCGCATCGTTCGGCGAGATGCTCTATTTCGCCGACAGCGTCGAGCGGCGCACCACCACGATCACGGCGCGCGGCAAGGTCATCGCCATGCAGATCAAGTTCGCCGCCGTGCGCATGGCCAGCGATGCCTGCCAGAACGGCTTTCACAAGGCCTTTATGCGCACACTGGTCGAGCGTCTCGCCAAGGCCAATCGTCTCCTCGCCCACGCAGCTGCCTAGAATTTCACGGTTGGAATAAAATCGGCTTATTCCCGGAGTCCGATTGTTTGAAAGCGTGAATTTCCCCGCCGCACTTTTCTGATTCCACCCGCATGCTCGTTTTCCCAGGGAGGGAAACGAACATGAGGTCAGTAATAACGAAGAAACAGGCTGTTATAAGCGCGGCGCTGTGTCTGCTGGTCTCGATTCAGGCGTCGGCCAAGGAAATTCTGGTGGCGCAGGTGGCGGCATTTACCGGCGCCCAGGCGAGCAGCGGCAAGGCGATCCGCGCCGGCATCAACCTCTATCTGAACCACGTCAACAGCAACGGCGGCATCGCGGGCGATCGGGTCCGGCTGGTGACCTACGACGACGGCTACAAGGCCGAGGAGACCGTCCGCCTGGTGAAGGAGGTCCTGGTCAAGGAGGCACCGCTCGCCTTCGTCGGCGTGCTGGGCACCGCGAACAACGAGGCCATCATCAAGGACGGAATCCTGGCGCGCGCCAACGTGCCGCTGGTCGGTGCCATCTCGGGGGCGAGCACCATGCTGGGCGCGCCCAACATCTACGTCACCAAGGCGAGCTATGCAGACGAAGTGCGCAGGCTGTTCGAGATCCTGTCGCTCATCGGTATCAACCGCGTCGCCGTGGTCTACCAGGACGACGGCTTCGGCAAGGACATCGTCATCGGCGCGGAGCGCGCCGCCCCGGCCACGCGCGTGAACCTGGTAGTGAAGGCGCCCTACGAGCGCAACACGACGAACGTGCAGCCTGCGGTGCAGGCAGTGCTCAAGTCGGACGCGCAGGTGATCTATCTCGGCGCCGTGACCTCGGCGGCGGTGGAGTTCATCAAGCAATATCGCAAGGCCGGCGGCACGGCGCAGGTCTACGGCGTCTCGGTGATCGACATCAACGGCATGAAGAAGGGCCTCACCACGGAAGAACTCTCCGGCTACGCCTTCGGTGTTCTGTGGCCGCTCACCACGACGAGAACGATCCAGATGACGCGCGAGTATCAGCAACTCGCCAAAGAGGCCAAGGACCCTGACCTGGCCGAACGCTCGATGGAGGGCTACATCGCCGCCAAGGTGCTGGTGCACGGGCTGCGCCAGGCGCGCTCGAGCCCGGCGGCACTCTCGAAGGCGGTGGGCAGCATGAAGTCGGTCGACCTCGGCGGCTACATGGTCGATTTCACGCGTCCCAAGCAGACCGGGTCGCAGTACGTCGACTTCGCCATCGTCAACAAGGGCGGCTCGATCCTCCAGTAGAGCGCCGACGGCTGGCGATGATCAGCCCCAGGCCCGAACCGGCGATCAGGGCGATGCCGGCGAGAGCGGGGCCATCGGGAATCTCGCCGAAGACCACGAAGCCGAGAATCAGGATGACGAGGAGCTGCGTGTAGCCGAAGGGGGCGAGCAGCGTTGCGGGCGCATGGGCATGAGCGCGGATGAGGAGGAAATGCCC
>Ga0307497_10000209_pt1 | contig 12969 bp, 12 predicted proteins | sample 10_S_MG_FD_201366 | JGI IMG/M metagenome (GOLD analysis project Ga0307497, IMG submission 201366) | Soil microbial communities from Populus trichocarpa stands in riparian zone in the Pacific Northwest, United States - 10_S | ecosystem: Environmental > Terrestrial > Soil > Riparian zone > Trees...
GGTGCGCCTGCTGCAGGTCGCGCAGTTGCAGGAGCGCTACTTCACCGAGCAGAACAGCTACACGACCAACATCGCCGGCCTGCTTGGCGTTACCGGCACCGTCTACTCGAGCAGTACCAACGATGCGGGCAGCAAGTACCAGATCACCGTGGCGGCGGGCTCCACGGGCGTCATCGCCACGTCGTACACGCTCTCGGCGGTGCCCCAGGGCGGCCAGGTAGGCGACACGGATTGCGGAACGTTGCTGCTGCAGCACACCGGAAAGAAGGAAATCTACATGGGCTCCAGCACCGCCACCAAGTGCTGGAACTGACGTGCGGCTCGCCCCAGCGCTGCTCTTCGCCTGGTGCGCCCTGACGTGGGCCCAGCAGTATCGCTGGGTCGACGAGCGCGGCCGCGTGCAGTACAGCGATGTCCCGCCGCCGGCCTCGGCCCGGAACGTGCAGCGGAAAAACCTGGGCGGCGGCGCCCGGCAGCAGGCTTCGCAGGCGCCTGCCGTCACGCTCTATACCGCGCCGAACTGCGAGCTGCCGTGTCGCGATGCGCGCCGCGTGCTCGAGGACCGCGGCATTCCCTTTACCGAAATCTCGGTGCCCGACGAAGTCCCGCTCGCCGAGTTGAAACGCGCGACCGGCGCCGAGCGCATCCCCGCCCTCCTGGTGGGATCGGAGGCGTTGGTGGGGCTTAGCCCCAAGGCGTGGAACGCGGCGCTCGACAGCGCGGGCTATGGGACCGCGGGCGCCGCTGCCAGGCCGAAAGCCTTGCCGCCGGTGAGCCTCTACACCAATTCAGAGTGCGGCGCGCCATGCGCCGAGGCGCGCAGCTATCTGCAGGCGCTGCGCGTCCCTTTCACGGAAGTCTCCGTGGATGAACCGGCGGCGGTCGCCAAGCTGCAAGACCTCACCGGCCAGCAGAAGGTGCCGGTCCTGACCGTTGGCAAGGTGGTGCAGCGCGGCTATGACACGGCTTTGTACGCCCGCTTGCTGGGGGATGCAGGCTATCCCGTGGCGTCGAAATAGAAAGCTTGTGAAACGCCTCGCGCTCGGCCTCGTCCTGCTTACCGCGATGACAGCCCACGCGCAGAAGGTCTATCGCTGCGTCGACTCGCGCGGGGCCACCTACTACACCGAGAAACCGGGCCCCGGTTGCAAGCCCACGTCGATCGATTCGAAGCCGGAAGGGGCGCCGGCAGCGAAGGGCAGCGCGCCGGCAGCGAAGCCGGAACCGCTGCCCAACCAGGCCCGCGTGAGACAAAGCGGCCCCATGCCGTTGACCCCCAGGGCGCATTGCGATGGACTGTCGAACGAGGTCGCGCGCCTGAAGTCGGGCAAGAGCGGCCTGCCCGGGCCGGCGGCAGACCGTCGCCTCGCCGGCATCGAGAAAGAGCTGGCCAAGAGCTGCCGCTAGGCGGGCAGCGTCACCCTTGCCGCGCGAGCTCGCGCGGCAGCGAGAACACGACGCGCTCGGTAATACCGGGCAACGTTTGCACGTTCTGCGCGCCGAGCGCTTTCAGCCGTGCGATCAGCTCATCTACCAGCACCTGCGGTGCCGACGCACCGGCGGTCACGCCAATGCGGCGCTTGCCGGCGATCCATTCCGGCTTGAGGTCGGCAGCGCGGTCCACCATGTAGGCCTGCGCGCCCATGTGCTGCGCCACCTCGCGCAGCCGGTTGGAGTTGGAGCTGTTGGGCGAGCCCACCACGATCACCACGTCGCACTGCGGCGCCATGAACTTCACCGCGTCCTGGCGGTTCTGCGTGGCGTAGCAGATGTCGTCCTTCTTGGGACCGTGGATCGAGGGAAAGCGCACCTTGAGGGCGGCGACGATCGCGCGCGCGTCGTCGACCGACAGCGTGGTCTGCGTGACGTACGCGACGCGCTCGGGCGAGGCGAGGCGCAATTCCGCGACGTCCTCGACCGTCTCGACCAGGTGCATGCGGCCGATCGCCTGGCCCATGGTGCCCTCGGCCTCCGGGTGACCGCGGTGGCCGATCATCACGATCTCGAAGCCGGCGCGCAGCATCTTGCTCACCTCGACGTGCACCTTGGTGACCAGCGGGCAGGTGGCGTCGAACACCTTGAGGCCGCGGTGCTCGGCGTCGGCGCGCACCTGCTGCGATACGCCGTGCGCGCTGAAGATCACGGTGCCGCCGGCCGGCACTTCGTCCAGCTCCTCGACGAAGACCGCGCCCTTGGCGCGCAGGTCGTCGACCACGTACTTGTTGTGCACGATCTCGTGGCGCACGTAGATTGGCGCGCCGTGCAGCTCGAGCGCGCGCTCGACGATCTCGATCGCACGCTCGACGCCGGCACAGAAACCGCGGGGGCTCGCCAGAAGCACGTCCATCGCGCCTATTTTCTCATGCCGTAGGCGGCATCGAACGCGGCCTCCAGGCGCCGCAGTTCCTCGCCCGGGGCGCCGCGCAGCCCGTCGACCACGCGCTTCGCCCAGTCGAAGTACTCGCGCCGGCGCGCGAGGTCCCAGCTCGCCGGCGGCCGCTCCGCGACGTCGCGCAGGTTGCATATCTTGTCCGCCAGCTTGACCAGCCTGGCCTGCGGCGAGAGGGCGCGCGCGTGCTCGATCTGCAGGCGCTTGCGCTCCGCTTTCGGAAGCCGCGTGTCGTCGGTCACTTCGGCGACGATGCCGGCGATGCGCGTGCCGAACGCCTCGGCCAGCTCCTCGGAGGTGGTGGCGGTGTCCTCGACCGTGTCGTGCAGCAGCGCGGCGCACAGCACCTCGAAGTCGCTCACCCCACCCTCGTTCACCAGCACGTCGGCGAGCGCGATCGGGTGGTTGATGTAGGGCGAGGCTTCCGGATCCTTGCGCCGCTGGTCGCGGTGCTTGTGCGCAGCGAAGGCGAGCGCCTTAAGAAGCAGCGCCAACTCGCTTTTCATGATGGACGAACCCTTCCAGGATGAGCAGCACCGCGCCGACGCTGATTCCGGAGTCGGCGACGTTGAACGCGGGCCAGTGCCAGCCGAGGGCATGGAAGTCGAGGAAGTCGACCACCGAGCCGAAGCGCAGGCGGTCGATCAGGTTGCCGAGCGCCCCGCCGAGGATCAGCGCGAGGCCGACGCACATCAGCCGCCGCTCCGCATTGCGCACGATCAGCACGCTGACGATGGCTGCCGCGACCAGCGCGAACGTCACCAGCAGCGGCGTCTGCCAGCCCGGCGCGCTGGCGAACAGGCTGAACGCCGCGCCCTTGTTGAACACCAGCACCAGGTTGAGGAAGCCGGTGAGCTCCTGGTGCGGTGTGCGGTTGGCGAAATACCCCAGGATCAGCCACTTGGTGAGCTGGTCGGCGGCGATCACCGCCGCCGCGAGCCCGAACCAGCGCGCCCGGCTAGACATGCACGCGCTTCTCGCCCGCGCCGCGCAGATTGGACTCGCAGCGCCCGCACAGCGCCTCGTCGTTGACGTCGGCGCGGTAATGCCAGCAGCGCTCGCACTTGGGGAAGGCGCTCGCCTTGACGCTGATTTTCGCTTGCGGCGACTTCTGCACCCGGGCGGCGGACGTCAGCATCAGGAACTTGAGATCGTCGCCCAGGCTCGCGAGCAGGTCGTAGTCCGCGCCGTCGGCCTGGAAATCCACCTCGGCCTGGAGCGACGAGCCGACGGTGCCAGCGGCGCGCAGCTCCTCGATCTGCTTGCGCACCGGCGTGCGCAGCTCGCGCAGCCGGCTCCAGCGCGCGAGCAGCGCGTCCCCGTCCGCAGGCCGCGGCAGCTCGTGCCAGGTGGTGAAGAACACGCTCTCCTCCTTCGTCAGCACCTGCCAGAGCTCCTCGGCGGTGAACGACAGGACCGGCGCGATCAGGCGCACCAGGCTGTGGCTGATGTGCCAGAGCGCGGTCTGCGCCGAGCGCCGCGCGCTGGAGTCCGCGCCGCAGGTGTAGAGGCGGTCCTTGAGAACGTCGAGATAGAACGCGCCGAGATCCTCCGAGCAGAACGCCTGCAGCTTCTGCGCCACCAGATGGAACTGATAGCGCGCGTAGTCCGCCGTCACCTGCTCCTGCATCTGCGCCGCCATCGCGAGCGCGTAGCGGTCGATCTCGACCATCTGGGCGAGCGGCAGCGCGTGCTTCTTCGGGTCGAAATCCGAGGTGTTGGCGAGCAGGAAGCGCAGCGTATTGCGCAGGCGCCGGTAGCTCTCCACCACGCGCTTCAGGATTTCGCTGGAGATGAAGAGCTCGCCGGAGTAGTCGGTGCTCGCCACCCACAGGCGCAGAATTTCGGCGCCGAGCGTGTTCGACACCTGCTGTGGCGCCACCACGTTGCCTTTCGATTTGGACATCTTGCGGCCTTCGCCGTCGACGACGAAGCCGTGCGTGAGCAGTCCCTTGTAAGGCGGGATGCCGTCGACCATGCATGAGACCAGCAGCGACGAGTGGAACCAGCCGCGGTGCTGGTCCGAGCCTTCGAGGTAGAGATCGGCCGGGAAGCGGGTGTCGTCGCGGTGCGAGCCGCGCATCACGGTGAAGTGGGTCGAGCCCGAATCGAACCAGACATCCAGCGTGTCGCGGCTCTTCTCATAGCTCTTGCTGTCGGACCCCAATACGTCTTCGGCAGTCACGCTTTGCCACGCTTCGATGCCGCCCTTCTCCACCCGCTGCGCCACCTTCTCCAGCACTTCCTGGGTGCGCGGATGCAGCGCGCCGGTCTCGCGGTGCAGGAAGAACGGCATTGGCACGCCCCACTGCCGCTGGCGCGACAGCGTCCAGTCCGGCCGGTTGGCGATCATGCCGTGCAGCCGCGCCTGGCCCCAGTCGGGGAAGAACTTCGTGTTCTCGATGCCGCGCAGCGCGGTTTCCCGTAGTGATTCTTCCCCCACCTTCTTGTCCATCGAAGCAAACCACTGCACCGTCGCGCGCAAGATGACCGGCGTCTTGTGCCGCCAGCAATGCATGTAGCTGTGCTGGTGGATCTCGTGATGCAGCAGCGCACCGCGCGCCTCGAGCTCCTTGATGATGCGCGCGTTGGCTTCCCAGATCGGCAGGCCGCCGAACAGCGGCAGCGACGGCGCGAAGCGTCCGTCGCCCATCACCGGCGTAAGGATGTCTTCGTCCTTCATGCCGTAGCGGCGGCAGGATTCGAAGTCCTCCACGCCGTAAGCCGGCGCCGAATGCACGATGCCGGTGCCGGCGTCGAGCGTCACGTACTCGCCGAGGTACATCGGCGCCTCGCGCTCGTAGAACGGGTGGCGGAAGCGGATGTGCTCGAGCGCCTGGCCCTTGCAGCTGCCCAGCGTCTTGCCGGCGAGGCCATAGCGCTTGAGGCACGCCTCCTGGAGCTCGGCGGCGAGGATCAGCAGGCCCTTCTCCGTGTCGACCAGGTTGTAGGTCAGATCCGGATGGGCGTTCAGCGCCTGGTTCGCAGGCAGCGTCCAGGGCGTGGTGGTCCAGATCACGGCGCAGCCGGGTTTGTCGACCTTCGCGTTAAACGCCTTGGCAATCTTCTCGGGTTCGGCAAAAGCGAAGCCCACGTCGATCGCCGGATCCTTACGATCCTCGTACTCGACCTCGGCCTCCGCCAACGCCGAGCCGCAGTCGAAGCACCAGTTCACAGGCTTGAGCCCGCGGTAGACGAATCCGCTCTGCAGCAGCTTGCCGAGCACCCGGATCTCGTCGGCCTCGTTGCCCGGCGCCATGGTGAGATACGGATGGTCCCAGTCGCCGAGCACGCCGAGGCGCTGGAAGTCCTTCTTCTGGCGCTCGATCTGCTCGGTGGCGAACGCGCGGCACAGGCGCTGCGTTTCCTCGGCGGGCAGATTCTTGCCGTACTTCTTCTCGATCTGCACTTCGATCGGCATGCCGTGGCAGTCCCAGCCGGGCACGTAGGGCGCGTCGAAGCCGGCGAGCGTCTTCGACTTGACGATCACGTCTTTCAGGATCTTGTTGACCGCGGTGCCGATGTGGATGTCGCCGTTGGCGTACGGCGGCCCGTCGTGCAGCACGAAGCGCGGGCGGCCCTTGGCGACCGCGCGCAGGCGCTGGTAGACGCCCTTGTCGTGCCATTCCTTCACCCACTGCGGCTCGCGCTTGGCGAGATCGCCGCGCATGGGGAACGGTGTCTCCGGAAGATTCAGCGTGTCTTTGTAATCAGCCATGTTTCAGAAAGAACTCCCTCGCCTGCCGCGCGTCGCGCGCGATTGCGGCCTGCAACGCCGGCAGGCCGTCGTACTTTTCCTCGTCGCGCAGCTTCTTCAGGAAGCGCACGCGCAGATGCTCGCCATAGAGATCCTCGTCGCGATCGAACAGATGCACTTCGAGCAGCGGGATCGGCACCGGGTTGATGGTCGGGCGCCGGCCGACGCTGGCGACGCCGTGGCCGTAACCGTCCACTTCGACCACGAAGATACCGGCGATCGGCGGCGGCCGCCGCAGCACGATGTTCGCGGTCGGAAAACCGAGGCCACGGCCGAGCTTCGCGCCGTGCGCGACACGGCCGCTGATGGTGTAGGGGTGGCCAAGCAGGCGCTCGGCACCGCGCAGATCCCCCGCCTTGAGCGCGGCGCGCACCGCGGAGCTGGACACGCGCCTGCCGTCGAACTCGACGTCGGGCATGGCTTCGACGGTGAAGCCGTGACCCTGCAACGTCGCAAAGTCGCCCGTGCGGCGGACACCGAAGCGGAAGTCCTGGCCCACCAGCAGCCAGCGGGTGCCGAGCCCGCGCACCAGCACGTCCTCGATGAAGCGTTCGGCCGGAAGCGCGGCAAAGCGCGCGTCGAAGCGCGCGACGTGCACGCGCTCGATGCCGGCCTGGCCGAGCAGGTCGAGCTTGTCACGCAGCCTCGTGATGCGCGCGGGCGCGGCTTCGCCGGCAAAGAATTCGCGGGGGTGCGGCTCGAAGGTGAGGACACAGGAGGTGAGCTTCGCTTCTCGCGCCCGCGCGATCACGCGATCGACGAGCGCGCGGTGGCCGCGGTGAACGCCGTCGAAGTTGCCGATCGTCAGCGCACACCGGCCCCGGGCGCGCTGCAAAGAGCCGTGCGTAACGACCATGGACGCGGTTAAAACACTGAATTATAGTAGGTTTATGCGCACCATCGAAGAGCAGATGAGCTTTTACGCGGCCTACCATCAGGATGGCCGCAACAAGGCGACGCATTTCATCGGTGTGCCGGCGATCATGCTCTCGCTCTTCATCCCGCTCTCGTGGATCCGTTTCGAGATCGGCCTGGGCATCACCATCACGGCGGCGATGCTGTTCGCCGCCGTCGTGCTCGCTTACTACTTCATGCTCGACATACCGCTCGCGCTCGCCATGTTCGTGGTGACCTGCGCCCTGGTCTGGGGAGGCCAGCAGATCGCCGATCTCGGCGCGGTCCAGGGCTGGATCTGGTTCGCGATCCTGTTCGTCGGCGGCTGGGTCCTGCAGCTCGTCGGCCACGTGTTCGAGGGCCGCAAGCCCGCCCTCGCCGACAACCTGTTCCAGATCTTCGTCGCGCCGATCTTCCTGGCCGCGGAAGTCTTCTTCGCGCTCGGCTACAAGCCGCGGCTGCACGCCGCGATGCGCGAGCGCGCGCTGCGCCTGCGCGCCGGCGCCTGACGCCAAGCTTGCAACCGCAAAATCTGATCTGATCCGCGGCTGATGAACCTTCTGCTGCGCCTTTCGCGCGCCATCGACTGGCTCAACGAGCACGTAGGACGCGCGGTGTACTGGCTGGTGCTCGTCATGGTGCTGATCAGCGCGGGTAACGCAACCACGCGCTATGCCCTCAACATCGCGTCGAACGCCTGGCTCGAGCTGCAGTGGTACCTGTTCGCCGGGGTGTTCCTGCTCTGCGCGGGCTACACCCTGCTTCACAACGAGCATATCCGCATCGACGTGGTATCGGCCAATCTTTCGCGACGCACGCAAATCTGGATCGACATCTTCGGCACTGTTTTCTTCCTGCTGCCGATCTCGGTCTACATCATGTGGGCGTCGTGGCCGGTCTTCATGAATGCCTGGAACAGCGGCGAGGTCTCGGGCAGCGCGGGCGGCCTTATCCGGTGGCCGGCGCGCCTGCTGGTGCCTGCGGGCTTCTTCCTGCTGTCGATGCAAGGCGTGTCCGAGCTGATCAAGCGCTTCGCCTACCTGAAAGGCCTGATACCTGATCCGGTCGAGCACCACGAAGACCCGGCGCTCGAGCAGCTGCGCGTGGAGGACGGCCCGAAATGACCGCCTTCCTCATCGCCTACATGGCGCCGCTCATGTTCTGCACGCTGGTGGTGTTCCTGCTGCTCGGCTACCCGGTGGCGTTCTCGCTCGCGGCGCTCGGCCTGTCGTTCGCGTTCATCGGTATCGAGCTCGGCCTTCTCACGCCTGCGCTTTACGGGGCGCTGCCCGAGCGGATTTTCGGCATCATGTCCAACGACACCCTGCTCGCGGTGCCGTTCTTCACCTTCATGGGGCTGATCCTCGAGCGCAGCGGCATGGCGGAGGATCTGCTCGACACCATCGGCCAGCTGTTCGGACCGGTGCGCGGCGGTCTCGCCTACGCCGTGATCTTCGTCGGCGCCCTGCTCGCCGCCACCACCGGCGTGGTCGCGGCCTCAGTGATCTCGATGGGCCTGATCTCGCTGCCGATCATGCTGCGCTACAACTACGACCGGCGCCTGGCGAGCGGGGTCATTGCCGCGTCCGGCACGCTGGCGCAGATCATTCCGCCTTCGCTGGTACTGATCGTTCTGGCTGACCAGCTCGGGCGCTCGGTGGGCGACATGTACGCCGGCGCCATCATCCCCGGCCTGGTGCTGACCGGTTTGTACGCCTCGTACGTGCTGGGTGTCGCCATCTTCTACCCCAAAGCGGTACCCGCCCTGCCGCCGGAAGCGCGCCTGCTGCGCGGCTGGAAGCTGATGGGCCGCGTGGTCTTCGTCCTGATCCCGCCGCTCGCGCTCATCTTCCTCGTGCTCGGCACCATCTTCCTCGGCTGGGCAACGCCGACCGAGGGCGGCGCCATGGGCGCCACCGGCGCGCTGATCCTCGCGCTGATCAACCGGCGCCTGAGCTGGCCGCTGATGCGCCAGGCGATGAACTCGACGGCCAAGCTGACCTCGTTCGTGGTCTTCATCCTGGTGGGCGCGACGGTGTTCAGCCTCACCTTCCGCGGCGTGAACGGCGACCTGTGGGTCGAGCACCTCCTCACCGGGCTGCCGGGAGGCGCGATCGGCTTCCTCATCGTGGTGAACATCCTGGTGTTCCTGCTCGCGTTCTTCCTCGACTTCTTCGAGCTGGCGTTCATCATCGTGCCGCTGCTCGCGCCGGTCGCCGAGAAGCTCGGTATCGATCTGATCTGGTTCGGGGTGCTGCTCGGCGTCAACATGCAGACCTCGTTCATGCATCCGCCGTTCGGCTTCGCCCTGTTCTATCTGCGCAGCGTCGCGCCGGCGAGAGAATTCGTCGACAAGTTGACGGGCCGGCGGACCGCGCCGGTCACCACCGGACAGATCTACTGGGGCGCGGTTCCGTTCGTCATCATCCAGGTGATCATGGTCGGCATCGTGATTGCCTTCCCCGGCCTGGTCACCGGTAGCCTGGAGAAGAGCACGGTCGACCCCTCCAAGGTGAAGATCGAGCTCCAGCAGGAAGAGCAGCAGCCCGAACAGGCGCCGCCCGACTTCAGCACGCCGCAGAAATAAAAAACCCCGCCGCAGCGGGGTTTCGAGAGGCCCTGCGCCTCAGCCCTTCTTGCCCTTCTCCGGCGAGGCCTGACCGATCTTCGAGTTGAAGCTGTAGTTGTCGTAGCTCTGCTCGGCGACGCGGAACCAGAGGAACTGCTCGTCGCGGAACTTCTTCCACTCCGGATAGATGCGCTTGAAGTGCGCGCTCTTGGCGCTCATCTCGTCGTACACCTCGTAGGCCGCCTTCTCCGCCGCCTCGAGCACCGAGCGCGGGAACGGGCGCAGCTGGGTGCCGCTCGCCACCAGGCGGCGCAGCGCCGGCGGGTTCTGCGCGTCGTACTTGGCCTGCATCCACTGGTTGGCTTCGCCGCACGCGGTCTCGAGCGCGGCCAGATAGGGCTTGGGCAGCTCGGCGAGTTTCTTCTCGTTCACCAGCACGTGCAGCATCGGGCCGCCTTCCCAGAACCCCGGGTAGTAATAGAACTTGGCGACCTTGTTGAAGCCGAGCTTCTCATCGTCGTAGGGACCGACCCATTCCGCGGCGTCGATGGTGCCCTTCTCCAGCGCCGGATAGATGTCGGGCGCGCCGAGCTGCTGCGGCACCACGCCGAGCTTGGCCATGATCAGGCCGGCCATGCCGCCGATGCGCATCTTCGCGCCCTTCATGTCGGCCACCGACTTGATTTCCTTCCGCCACCAGCCGCCCATCTGGCAATTGGTATTGCCGGCGAGCAGCGAGACGATGCCGTAGTCCTTCCACAGCGGCGCCATGGCTTCCTTGCCGCCGCCGAAATGCCACCAGGCCTGCTGCTGGCGCGTGTTGCCGCCAAAGCAGAGCGAGGTGCCGAAGGCGAACGCCGGGTCCTTGCCGAAGTAGTAGTACGGCGCGGTATGGCCGCACTCGACGGTGCCGGCCTGCACGGCGTCGAGCACCTGCAGCGCCGGGACGATCTCGCCCGCGGCGAAGGCGCGGATCTGGAACTTGTTGTCGGTGATCTCGGCCACGCGCTTGCTGACCAGCTCGGCGCCCCCGTACAACGTGTCCAGGCTCTTCGGCCAGCTGGTGGCCATGCGCCACTGGATCGTCGGCTGCGATTGCGCGATCGCCGGCGCGGCGACCGCACCGACGGCCACCCCGGCGGCGGCCTTCTTCAGAAATGACCTGCGTTTCATGCGACCCCCTCGTGATCTGGAAGCGCGATTCTAGTCCTAGTTCAGGCGGGCGCAGAGTGCCGACAGCTCGAACAGCTTGCCGCGCACCTCGTCCAGGTCGGGCGCATCGGGCTCGCGCTCGGCGTAGGCCGACAGGTCCTGCAGCGCCGCGCGATAGCACTCCAGCCGGTGGTAGATCAGGCCGCGCTCGCGCAGCTCGGCGCTCGCGTCGGGCGTGACCAGCAGCATGCGGTTCAGCACGTCGAGCATGCGCTCGGGCTTGTCGATCTCGCGGTAGATCCCTTTGAGGTTGCGCAACACGCGCGACAGGATCTGGCGGTTGGTCGCCGGCTCGAGGAACTGGTCGAGCGGCAGCTCGGCGGCCGGCAGGTCGTCGGCCACCCCGTCGGGGATGACGCGCTTCACGCGCTTGCGTAGATCGTCCTCCGACTGCGGCGCGCCGCCGGAGAACGGGTCGAGCACCAGCACGCCGCCGCGAAGCTTGAGGCGCACCAGGAAGTGACCCGGGAACGACACCCCCTCGAGCGGCAGGCCGATGCGCCGGCCGAGCTCCATGTAGAGAATCGACAGGGAGATCGGAATGCCGGTCTTGCGGTCGATCACCTCGTTGAGGTAACTGTTGCGCGGATCGTAATAGTCGTCGGTGTTGCCCCAGAACCCTTCGTCCTCGTAAAGGAACTTGTTCAGTGCCACCACGCGCTCTTCCGCGCTCACGTTCCGCGGCATGGCGGCGCGCAGGCGGATGGCCATGCGCTCGATGGCGCCGAGATAGCGTTCGACGTCGAGCCCCGGATAGGCGTCCTGCGCGATCATCAGGCAGGCGCGCGCCAGATCGATGCGCGCGTCGTCGCGGGCGATGAGCTGGCCGAAGGCCTCGAGCGCGACGCCCATTACTCGGCCGCGCGGCGCGAGAAGTCGCGCAGGCGGAAGCCGAAGGCGAACAGGCACGCGCCATAGGCCGCCGCGCCGAGCGCGACCAGTCCCAGCACCGCCGGCACTTTCTGAGGTCCGGATGCCTGCAGCCACCACGCCGGCTCGCCCATGGTGGTGAAAAGCACGATCGCCATGAATGCCACGGACGCGAGCACCTTCAGGATGAAAACCGGCCACCCCGGCTGCGGAAGGTAGATCTTCTGTTTCCGCAGCAGGATGTAGAGCAGGAGTGCGTTCAGGCAGGCACCGAGGCCGATCGCCAGCGCGAGTCCGGCGTGCTTCAGCGGCCCGACGAAAACAAGGTTCATCAGCTGGGTGGCGAGAAGCGTAACGATGCCTATCTTTACCGGAGTCGCGATGTTCTGTCTTGCATAGAAGCCCGGAGCGAGTATTTTTACCAGGATCATTCCCACCAGGCCGAGGCTGTAAGCCGCAAGCGCATTACGGGTCATCCACGCGTCGTTGCTGTTGAAGGCGCCGTACTTGAACAGCATCGCAACGAACGGCAGCGCGAGCACTGCCAAGGCTGCGGCCGCCGGCACGGCAAGCAGGATCGTGAGGCGCAGGCCCCAGTCCAGCAGCCGGCTGTATTCCGCGTGGTTGGCGGACGCGTGGTACTTCGACAGGCTGGGCAGCAGGATGGTGCCAAGCGCCACGCCCAGCACCCCCGCGGGCAGCTCCATCAGGCGATCCGCGTAGTACAGCCAGGAGACGCTGCCGGAGATCAGGAACGACGCGAAGATGGTGTTGATCAGGAGCGAAATCTGACTGACCGAGACGCCAAAGAGCGCGGGCAGCATCAACTTCAGCACGCGTTGCACCCCCGGGTGACGCCAGTCCAGCCGCCATCGCGGCATGACGCCCAGCCTGACCAGGAACGGCACCTGGAACGCAAGCTGCAAGATCCCGCCGACGAACACCGACCACGCCAGGACCAGCACCGGGGGATCGAAGGAGTCGGCAAAGAATGCGGCCCCGACGATAAACGCGACGTTGAGCAGCGCCGGGGTGATCGCGGGAACGGCGAAGCGGTTCCAGGTGTTGAGAATCCCGGCAGATAGCGCAACCAGCGAAATAAAGGCGATGTACGGGAAGGTGATGCGCAACATCGTGACCGCGAGGTCGAACTTGCCGGGTTCGGAATGGAACCAGCCGGGTGCAAACAGATAGCCGACGAGCGGAGCGGCAACGATGCCGAGCGCCGCGGTGATCACCAGCACGGCGAACAGCACCGTGCTGATCGCATCGATCAGG
>Ga0307497_10000210_pt1 | contig 12949 bp, 14 predicted proteins | sample 10_S_MG_FD_201366 | JGI IMG/M metagenome (GOLD analysis project Ga0307497, IMG submission 201366) | Soil microbial communities from Populus trichocarpa stands in riparian zone in the Pacific Northwest, United States - 10_S | ecosystem: Environmental > Terrestrial > Soil > Riparian zone > Trees...
GTAGTGCTTGAATCGCGCCATCGCATCCTCGCTCAGCGGTCATCACCGCTTCTCGATGCGATCAAACCTCACAACCACAAGCACTTCAAGAGTTTTTATACAGGCTCAACGCCGCAGTTCAGCGGCGGCACTATGTAGCCGGTGCCTTGGCACTTTATGCCTGACCGTCCGCTGCAACTGCTTGTTAGCCGACATGCTTACGCGTCTTGGGCGTCGTCTTCCTCAGTACATCGGCCATACGGGTTTGCCACCCCGGCCCTGTCGCCTTCCAGCCCGCGATGACCTCTGGCGGAAGGCGGAGCGAGAGTAGTTGCTTAGGATTCTCCATGCGAGGTCGTCCACGTCGAACGAGTTTCGTCCCGTGGCGCAAATCCGCGCCGACAACCCACTCTTTCGTAATCTCCGGCGCCTCATCCCTCGGGGAGGAATTGACGGAGCGTTTTCGCTTCCCGCTCATGGCAGTGCCTCATGCTAACGATTCGCCTGGCACTGCCACGTGGCGTCCAAACGAATACGACCAGTCGTGAATCGAGCCAGCCGACAGTAACGAATCGGGGCTCGCCGTAATCAAAGCGATCATCGGCCCGGGTGAAGTGATAACCGGCGAAGATCTCTTTGGCCCTGCGCATATCGAGCCCTCGCTCCTGCAGCGTGCACTGACGCTTCGCGGGGTCGCAGGTGATGCGCATACATTACTGTAGCTACGTTAATTAGACAGGTCAATCGGTCAATGCTAGCCACCGCCCGTCGGCGCATGTCGGCTAACGCCGCAGTTCAGCGGCGGCGCGCTGACCTATGCTGCGCGCCGCGAGCGCACAATGAAATGACGCGCTTGCGGCGCGCCCGTGACGCCGCGTCACCGTCCGCTGCAACTGCTTGTTATGCGGCATGTGCGATGAGCCAACGAACGCCGAGATAAAGCAGGTACACCGTAGCAACACCGCCGACATAGACCAGCGCCTGCAGGATGCTGAGGAACCACCGGGGGTACTGCGCCTGCGGGAGAACCGTGATTACTTTGACAGGGCCAGCATCGCTCTCCACGTGTGTATTGATCTTGTCCCATGTCAGCGGCGGGAAATAGAGGTAAGAGATTGTGATCTGTTTTTGCGGCACGACGAGAGGAAAGTGGATCTCGCGGCCACCGTTTGGAAGATCGATCACGTTGTACGCGATATCCGGGAAAACCTGGAAATCTGGAAGGCTGTTGTGCCCGAATCTGACGTTCGTTGCGGCGCGTTTGCCCGAATTACGCAGAACGACTGAGTGTGTGTACACATGTAGTACGGTTCCGTCGGGCCGCGTTGATCGAAACGCCGAAGCGTGCGCGAGATACGAGATGAGCCGCGGGCGAGCTTCGAGCGCATGGTTTAGCGCAGCACCAACGAGCAGCGCCAAGAGCGGCGCCGCTATCGTGGCTATGGCGACCCAGTCAACGTTCATGACGCATAACGCCGCAAATCAGCGACGCGCTGATGCGCGTAACCCAGAACACATTTATGGTTGGTGCGCGCTCGCTGCATTTGCTTGTTAGGCGCTTGGCACTCCACTAACTAGTGCGCTCGTTTTCGATGCCCAAGAACCGTCTACACTCCTCGGTTGCGGACTCCAGCTCACGCAGTAGCTGGGCGGCGCGCAGGCGGAGTGGCTGCCAAAATGGATGGCTCATTACTTCGAGATTCCGAACGCGCCCCTCGCCGACGAATAGCTCGGGCGGCACACTGTTGAGGTGGGCAAGAAGCGCTTCGGTAGCCTGACGTTGGGCGTGAGACAACCGACTGCTGCTTGGAGACCGAAGGAGATAGTCTCCCGCCCGTAAGTCGTGCATCAAATCCCATGCGACGTTGTAGGGGCAGCCGGCCATTCGTTCGCACTGCGCATCGGCAGATAGCGAGAGAGTGTCGACGGCTTGGACGAAGTAGTAGTACCCGTTCTCGAACGACTCGCGTTCCGAGATCGCCGGCGAATCGTGCGTTTCGCTCACGAGCAGCGCCTAACGCCGCAGTTCAGCGGCCGCGCGACGCCGTATGTGCCTTGGCACTTTATCCCTCACGGTCCGCTGCAACTGCTTGTTAGGCCCCATCGCTTCAACCGAGGAGTAGCTCCCAAAAGAACGCATCCATGCCAGGGTTGGCCCGAGCGATTCTCGCTAAGGCAGCCACGCGCTCTTCGTCTGACAAAGGATGCGCCTCCAATTGGACCGGACTCCCCCGACCGGCCGCAACATCTCGAAATATCTGCAGCGCTGCGCCGAAGCCTTCAAGCGAGGTCGCGATAGGTTGAGGATCCCACGTTCCTTCGCCATGCGGTGCCGTCATTACACGCATTGTTGCGACATCGAGGATAACCGGATCTCCCATCGCGGTTTCGTGACCAATGGCGATCCATTCCTTCTGCCACCCTCCGTCGCCACCGCGCAATGAACGACCACTGGGAAGCCGCGAGTATCCGAGTTGGAATTCGTTCAACTCCGCGAGTGGCACAAGCCGAATTCCGCCGATCCCGTAGGACACTTCGTCGTAACTCAGAGCAGAGCGCCATCGCGCGTATTCGGGTGGGCTTGTCATGGGGCCTAACAATAATTAGACGGCGTTGCGCCGCAAAAGAAATGCGGCGAATTGCCGTATAAAGTGAATTGGTCGCGCATAGGTGATTGTTTCCAATAGAGCACGGGAGGAGTTAGCCGTCAATTGGCGCGTTGGAATTTTGCCGCATGGATGCTGCGCCCAAGTTGCTCGACCGAGTGCGCGAACGGATTCGCGCAAAGCACTACAGCTTCCGTACCGAACGCGCGTATCTCGACTGGATACGGCGCTTCATTCTGTTCAACGACAAGAAGCACCCGAACGAAATGTCGGCGCCCGAAGTCGAACGCTTCCTAACGTACTTGGCAGTCGAGGCCCGCGTTGCGGCACCTACGCAGAACCAGGCGCTCGCTGCGATTCTATTCCTCTACCGTGACGTCCTCGAAATCGAGCTTCCGTGGATCGAAAACGTCGTCCGCGCCCGGATGCCCGTTCGCGTGCCCGTCGTGCTCCCGCGCACGGACGTCCAGCGGCTCATCGATCACCTCGAGGGAGACTTCCATCTGATCGCACAACTCCTGTACGGAAGCGGCCTGCGCCTCATGGAAGCGCTGCGGCTTCGGGTGAAGGATGTCGACTTCGACTACTCGCAGATCCTCGTACGCGACGGCAAGGGCCGCAAGGATCGCGTGACGATACTGCCCGAGTCAGTGGTGCCCGCGCTGCAACGCCAACTGCGCGCCATTGGCGAGTCGCATCAGCGCGCGATCAAGTTGGGATTCGGAGGCGTTGAGCTCCCGGACGCACTCGAGCGAAAGTACGCGAATGCCCACACGGACCTGGGCTGGCAGTACGTCTTCCCCGCCGCTCGGCCGAGCCGCGACCCTCGCTCCGGCGCCGTGCGCCGCCACCACGTACACGAGACGTCGGTGCAGCGCGCCGTGCGCCAAGCCGCCCGCCGCGCCGGCATTAACAAGCCCGTTGGTCCGCACACGCTACGCCACTGCTTCGCGACGCACTTGCTTGAGCGCGGGTACGACATCCGCACGGTGCAGGAGCTCATGGGCCACGCGGACGTACGCACCACGCAGATTTACACGCACGTGATGAAGAAAGGCGCGGCCGCGGTCAAGAGCCCGCTAGATTGATCGGTCGACCAGATGCTCAAGCTGCGCGCCGCTCCGCCTTCCTCCGCTCCCCGTGCAGCAGCGTCACTAGCTTCGCCTCGCCTTCGGTCAAGCCGAAGCACGAGATGAGCCGCGCGGCGTCCTCGCCGCGCTCGGCGCCCGTGATCGCCTGCTCGTAGGAGTGCGACTCGGTCGAGAGCTCGAGCTGGCCGAGCCGTTCGCCGATCTGGCTGAGATCGGCGCGGCCCTTGTCCGCGAGCAGCGCAACCTGCGATGAGAGCTGCGGCAGATCGGCGAACATCTTCTCGAGCAAGCGGCAACGCTCGGCGACCGCGGCCGTCCGCCGGCACAGCGGCCAGACGTAAGCGAGGTCGTAGATCACGAGGATCGAGAGCGCGGCCGCGAGGCCGAGCAGGATCGGGGGCCAAGGCAGGTTTTCGATCAGCATTTATGCGTACTCGTCTATGTGGTCGGACTCGGGTTTGTTCGGCGAAGGCGTTTGCTCGGACGAAGGCTCCGGCCGCTGCTTCGGATCGGATTCGGGCTGGCGGCGGCGATTCGAGACGTTGCGGCCAATCGGTGTCGGCAGCGTCGGAACCGGCGGTCTGATTCGTTCGAAGTCAGCCATGTTCGTCCGGTTACGTCACTCTGCGTCGTTGAACCACTCGGCGAGCCGCGCGCGCACGCGCAGCACGGCCTGGCCATGAATCTGACAAACGCGCGACTCGCTCACCTCGAGCACCTCGCCGATCTCGCGCAGGTTCAGCTCCTCGTCGTAGTAGAGCGAGAGCACGAGCCGCTCGCGCTCGGGCAGCTGCGCGACGGCATGCGCGAGCGCCTCGCGGAACTGATCTCCCTCGAGCAGGGTCTCGGGTCCGTCCTCGGGCGTCTCGGGCAACATGCCGACTCGCTCCGGATCCCCCGCGAGCTGCTCGTAGCTCAGCAGCCGGCTCGACGCCGCGCTCTCGACCATCCTGTGATATTCGTCGAGCGACACGCCGAGCGTCTCGGCGATCTCTTGCCCGCGCGCGTCCCGCCCCGTGCGGCCCTCGACCGCGCGGATCGCCTGCGACACTTGCTTCGCGTGCCGGAACGTCGAGCGCGGCGTCCAGTTGGTCTTGCGCGCCTCGTCGAGCATCGCGCCGCGAATCCGGATGCCCGCGTACGTCTCGAAGTTCGCGCCCTTGGTCGACTTGAAGTTCTGCGCCGCGTTCATGAGGCCGATCATGCCGGCCTGGATCAAGTCGTCCACCTCGATGTGCGACGGCAACCGGCTCACGACGTGATACGCAATCCGCTTCACGAGCTCCGCGTGCTTGAGCACGAGCTCGTCGATCGGCGGCAAGTCCGCCGCGGTCCGGATTTCGTAGCTCCCGCTCATCTCGCGGCGCTCTCCAGCGCTGCGCCGTGCGGGCGCAGCATGCGTTCCATGAAGAACTCGATGCCGCCGCGCGCGCCCGGCGCGGGCAGCCAGCTCGCGGCGGCGTTCGCGAGACGCGCGAGCTCGCGCGCGGCCGCGCTGCTCGGGAACGCCTCGACTACGGTCGTCTGGCCGCGGATCGCGCGGCGCAGATATTCGTCGTACGGCAGGTAACCGAAGTAGCTCGGCGCGATGCCGAGGAACCGATGGCACGCGCGCATGAGCTTCTCGTAGAGCGCGCGGCCGTGCGCCGCGCTGTCGACCATGTTCGCGAGGATCTCGAAGCGGCAGCCGGCCTGGCGCTTGCAGAGCACCTTGATCAACCCGTAGGCGTCCGTGAGCGACGCGGGCTCGTCGCAGACGACGACGACGACGCGCTGCGCGGCCTCGCTGAACGTGACGACCGCTTCGCCGACACCCGCGGCCGTATCTATAAGGAGTACGTCGAGCGGCTCGAGCAGCTGGCTGAACGCGTGCACGAGCCCCGCGTGCTGCGCACGGCCGAGCGACGCCATGCTGAGGCTGCCGGACGCAGCCGGCACGACGCGCAAGCCGCACGGCGCGGTCACGATCACGTCGTCGAGCGCGCACTCGCCCCTCACGACGTGCTCGAGGTTCAAGCGCGCGTTGAGCCCGAGCAGCACGTCGACGTTCGCGAGCCCAAGATCGGCGTCGAGCAGCATCGTGCTCCGGCCCTTCGCCGCGAGCGCGGCGCCGAGGTTCACCGCGACGACCGTCTTGCCCACTCCGCCCTTGCCGCCCGTGATCGCGATCACGTTGACGGGATGCGGCACGCCGAGCCGGCGCAGGCCCGCGGCCTGATCGAGGATTCGTTCACGCATGGGTCGCCAGCTCCATCTCGCCGAAATTGGCGGCGAGCTCGTTCTCGTCGAGCGGCAGCGGCGCGGTCTGCGTCAGCTTCACCGCGCTGTGCATGAGCCAGAAGCGCTTCGGCGCCGCGAGGTGCAGGTCTTCGGGCACGCGCTGGCCGTCCGCGAGATACGCGATCGGCACGCCGGCGTGGATCGCGAGCGACAACACGCCGCCGAGCGCCGCGGCCTCGTCGAGCTTGGTGATCACGAGCGCCTCGGGCGTGGCGGACTGGAACACGCGCAACGCCTCCGCGAGGCAGCCGCGGTCCGCGCCGGCCGAAAGCACGAGCACGGTCTCGACGCGATGACCCGGGACGCGCAACGTCGCGAACTGGTTCGCGAGCCGCACGTCGCGCTGGCTCATGCCGGCCGTGTCGATCAACACGAGCTTCTTGTGCTGGAAGCCGTCGAGGATTCGGCGCAGCTCCGCCGACGTCTCGGCGAGGTGCAGAGGCGCGCGCAGGATCCGTGCGTAGTTCGAGAGCTGCTGGCGCGCGCCGACGCGGTACGTGTCCGTGCTCACGAGCCCGAGAGCGTCGACGCCGTGGCGCATCACGAAGCGCGCCGCTATCTTCGCGATCGTCGTCGTCTTGCCGACGCCCGTGGGCCCGACGAACGCGAACACGCCGCCGCGGTCCGTGAGATCGGCCGGCGCGAGCGGCAGCGCCTCGCCGAAGCGGCGCACGAGCGCGCGCAGCGCCTCCTGCGCGCCGAGGTCGGGCGCGATCTCGCTCGCGAGCTTCTGCGCGAGGCTCGCGTCGACGCCGAACTTCGCCATCTCGCGGAGCAGCCGCGCGCGCACGGGCGCGTCGCGATTCAAGTCGTTCCACGCGAGGCTCGCGAGCTGCGTCTCGAGCAGTCGGCGCAGATCCTTGATCTCGTTCGCGACGGTCGGGTCCGCGGTCTCCGCCTTGTTCCGCGACGCCGCGCCTGTCGAGGCCATGGCCTGACGGGAAACGGGCCGCCCGCCGGCTTCGCGCGCCGCGGCCTCGCGGGTCGCCGCCGCCTGGAGCACCGCGCGCTGGCGCGCCGCGTTGCGCACTGCCACAGCCGCGCGCTCGTATTCGTCGAGATCGTCGGCGCCGGATTCCGCGACATCCTCGGTAGCGCCGCGCGCCGCGCGCGCAGCCGGCGCCGCGCGCTCGCGGGCCTGGAACAGCGAGTCGTCGTAGTCGATCGCCGCGATCACCTCGACGCCTTCCGGCAGCTTGCGCGACGACAGCATGACGGCGTCCGCGCCGAGCTCGGCTCGGATCGCGGCGAGCGCCTCGCGCATGTCACCGGCAACGAATCGTCTGATGTTCATGTCCACTCTCCTCGACTAGGCTCGCGCGGCCGCTCGCGCGTTGGCGGCCGTTGGGCTGCCGACGCTCGCGACCACGCGCAGCGACTTGTTGTTCGGGATCTCGCCGTACGCGAGCACCGCGAGATTCGGGACGCCGTGGCGCGTGAAGCGCGCGAGCCACGGCCTGAGCACGGTCGGCACGAGCAGCACCGCGGGCTCGCTGCGCATCTCTTGCTGCTGCGCGGCGTCGACGAGCGCGCCGTGCAGGCGGTCCGCGAGGCCCGGCTCGAAGCTCGGGCCGGCTTCCGCGCCGCCCTTGAGCCCGTCGCGCAGCATCTGCTCGAGACTCGGGTCGAGGGTGATCACGGGCAGCTCGTCGCGCAGGCCGTAGATGCTCTGCACGATCGAGCTGCCGAGCGCCTCGCGCACGTGCGCGAGCAGCACGGTCGGATCCTGCGTGCGGCCCGCGTTCTCGGCGAGCGTCTCGGCGATCGTGCGGATGTTGCGCACCGGCACACGGTCGACGAGCAGGTCCTGCATGACTTTTACGACGACGCCGAGCGTGAGCGCGCCCGGCGTGAGGTTCTCGACGAGCTTCGGCGCGGTCTTCGCGAGCCGATCGAGCAGCTGCTGGACCTCTTCGTGGCCGAGCAGCTGATGTGCGTGCCGCTTCAACAGCTCGCTCATGTGCGTCGCGACGACGGTGCTCGAGTCGACGACCGTGAAGCCGAGCGACTGCGCGTGCTCCTTGCCCGCGGGGTCGATCCAATAGGCGTCGAGCCCGAACGCCGGGTCCTTCGTCTTGATGCCGACGACTTGCGCGGTGACGCCGCCCGGGTTGATCGCGAGGTCGCGGTCGATTTGAATCTCGCCCTCGCCCACCGGCACGCCCAGCACCGCGATCCGATACGCGTTCGGCTTGAGCTCGAGGTTGTCGCGGATGTGCACGGCCTGAATCAGGAAGCCGAGCTCCTCGGAGAGCTTTCTGCGCACGGCCTTGATCCGGCCGAGCAGCGGGCCCGACTGATTGCGGTCGACGAGCGGAATGAGCCGGTAGCCGACCTCGAGGCCGATGAGATCCACCGGGCTCACGTCTTCCCAGCCGAGCTCGCGCTCGGCGGCCGGCGCGGGCGCGGCGACGGGCTCGAGCTTCTTCTGCTCGACCGGCGGCGCGTGCCGCGCGCGCTTCTCGAGCCAGTAGCCGCCACCGAGCGTGATCGCGGCGAGCGTAAGGAACGCGAAGTTCGGCATGCCGGGCAAGAGGCCGAGCACGCCGACGACCGAGCCGGCGACCGTGAGCACGCGCGGATGCTGGACCAGCTGCTTCACCACTTGCTCGGACAGCGTCGCGGCGCGCGACATGCGCGTGACGATCACGGCGACCGCCGTCGACGCGAGCAGCGCGGGGATCTGCGCGACGAGGCCGTCGCCGATCGTCAGCAGCGTGTAGACGCGGCCCGCTTCCGAGATCGACAGGCCGTGGTCGAGCGTGCCGATCACGAGCCCGCCGACGATGTTGACCATGAGGATCAGGATTCCGGCGACCGCGTCGCCGCGCACGAATTTGCTCGCGCCGTCCATCGCGCCGTAGAAATCCGCCTCTTGCACGACCTCCGCGCGGCGAGCGATCGCGGCGTCTTGAGTGATCAGGCCCGCGTTCAGATCGGCGTCGATCGCCATCTGCTTGCCGGGCATCGCGTCCAACGTGAAGCGCGCGCTCACTTCCGAGACGCGACCCGCGCCCTTCGTGACGACCACGAAGTTGATGACGACGAGGATCGCGAACACGACGATGCCGACGGCGTAGTTACCGCCGACCACGAAGCTGCCGAACGCCTCGATCACGCGGCCCGCAGCGCCGGGGCCCGTGTGGCCCTCGAGCAGCACGACGCGAGTCGACGCGACGTTGAGCGCGAGCCGGAGCAGTGTGACGCCGAGCAGCACGGTCGGGAACACGGCGAAATCGAGCGGCCGCTGCACGTAGATCACCGCGAGCATGATGATCAGCGACAGCGTGATGTTGAACGTGAAGAACGCGTCGAGCAGGATCGGCGGCATCGGCACGACCACCATCGCGAGCAGCGCGACGACGAGCACCGGCACGCCGAGGCCGAGCTTGCCGACGGTCACGAGCCGATCGGCCAGCGTCGCGGCGCTCATGCGTCAACCCCGGGCTGACGTGCCGCTTCGGCCTCGCGCTGCTTCGCGCGGCCGCGACGCGGCTCGAGCAGGTCCGCGTCGATCTTGATCTCGGGCCTCTTTGGGACACTGCCCGGCTTGGCAGCTGGCTTCGCCGCGCGCTTCGCGCCGGCGACCGTGCGGCCCGTGAGCTGATAGATGTACGTGAGCACCTGCGCGACGGCGACGTAGAGCCGTGGGGAGATCTCCTCGCCGATCTCGCTCGTGAAGAAGAGCGCGCGCGTGAACTGCGGGTGCTCGAAGATCGGCACGTTGTGCGCTTCGGCGACGCGGCGAATGTTCAGCGCGATCAAGTCCGCGCCCTTCGCGACGACGCGCGGCGCCTTCATCTTCGCGGGGTCGTAGCGCAGCGCGACCGCAAAGTGCGACGGGTTCATCGCGACGAGGTCGGCCTTCGGGACGTCGGACATCATCCGGCGCGTCGCGATCGTGCGCTGGAGCTGGCGCAGGCGCCCTCGGACTTCGGGACGGCCTTCGGTCTCCTTCTGCTCGTCCTTCGCCTCCTGCTTCGTCATCCGCAGCTGGCGGCGGTGCTGCCAGTATTGGAACGGCACGTCGGCGGCCGCAATGAGCACGAGCGTCGCGGCGAGACCCACGAGGCTCACGGCCGCGAGGCCTGCAGAGCGGCCGAGCGCGGCCTGCAGCGTGAGCGTGCCGAGCTCGAGGAAGTCGCGCGCGAGATGGCGCAGCAGCAACCAGGTCACGACCGCCACGAGCGCGAACTTCGCGAGCGCCTTCGCGAGCTCCGCGACGCCGTGCCAACCGAACACGCGCTTGAACCCGGCGATCGGATCGAGCCGCTCGAACTTCGGCAGCAGCGCCTCGAAGCTGAACGCGAAGCCACCGAGCGCGACCGCGCCGGCGACGCTCGCGACGATCACCGCGATCCAGAGCGGGCCGATCAGCCGCAAGCCCGTATACACGCCATCGGCGAGCAGCTTCGTCATCGAGCCCGGGTCGAGCAGCGTCGCGCGCGGCAGCGTGAGCCCGCGCGCGAGCAACGTGCGCATGCCTTCGGAGAAATACGACTGTCCGCCCCAGAGCACGGCCGCGCCCGCGAGCGTGACCGCGGTCATCGAGAGCTCGCGCGAGCGCGCGAGCTGGCCTTGGCGGCGCGCGTCCTCGAGCCGCCTCGCGGTCGGCGCCTCTGTGCGGTCGTGGTCGGCGGTGTCTGTATCGGCCATCGTTCTCGTCTCAGGCCGCGAGCGCCGCGGTCAGCATTTCGAGCGTCGACTGCAGGAGCTGCGCGAGCAGCGTGCTCAGGTGACCGATGTTCAGCAGCAGGATCAGGAAGCCGAGCAGCAGGCCGGCCGGCAAGCCCACCGCGAACAGGTTCAGGCTCGGCGCCGCGCGGCTCATCACGCCGAACGCGATGTTCGCGACGAGCAGCGCGGTCGCGGCCGGCAGCGCGATCCGCACCGCGCCCGCGAGCATCTGCCCGCCCCAGCTCGCGATCATCCAGAGGCTCTCGCGCGACACGGCGTGGCCGACCGGCAGCAGCGTGAAGCTGTCGGAGACCAGGCGAATCGTCGCGAGATGGCCGCCCAGCGAAAGAAAAATCAGGAAGCCCAAGATCACGAAGAATTGGCTGACCACCGGCACGGACACGCCGCGCTGCGGATCGATCATCGTCGCGAGGCCGAGCCCCATGCTCATCGCGATCGTCTGGCCCGCGACGATCAGCGCGTCGAAGATCATCTGTAAGCAGAAGCCCATCGCGGCACCGATCAGCACCTCTTGGATCACGGTGAAGCCAGCCTTGAGCGAGAGCTCGAACGGCTCGCTCACGGGTACGAGGGGCGCGAGGGCGAACGTCGCGGCCGCCGCGAACGCGAGCCGCGTGCGCGTCGGCACGAGCCGCGCGCCGAACACGGGCGCGACCATCACGATGCCGGCGATCCGGAAGAACGGCCAGACGTTGAGCGCGAGCTCGTTCGAGAACAGGGCTTCGAGTGCGTCGAGCGAGATTTGCATGGCCTGGACCGAAGTCGTCGTCTCGCTCAGCCGATCAAAGAGGGAATGCTTTTGATCAGATGCTCGGTGTAGCCGACGATCACTTTGAGCATCCAGCCGCCGCCGAAGTAGATCGCGCCTGCGAGCACGAGCAGCTTCGGGATGAACGAGAGCGTCATCTCGTTGATCTGCGTCGCGGCCTGGAACATGCCGATCAGCAGGCCCGCGGCGAGCGCGGACAGCAGCATCGGCGCCGCGAGCAGCGCGGTCACGACGAGCGCCTGTTGGCCGACGGAGATGATCGTCTCGGGTGTCATCGCACGCTCACTTGTAGAAGCTCGACGCGAGCGTGCCGATCAGGAGCGACCAGCCGTCCACGAGCACGAACAACATGATCTTGAACGGCAGCGAGATCAGCATCGGCGACAGCATCATCATGCCCATCGACATGAGCACGCTCGCGACGACGAGGTCGATCACGAGGAACGGGATGAAGATCAGGAAGCCGATCTGGAACGCGGTCTTGAGCTCGCTCGTGATGAACGTCGGGATCAGCACCGACAGCGGTACCTCTTCCGGTCCCGCGTACGGCTCGTGGCCCGAGAGCTCGGTGAACAGAGCGAGGTCGCTCTCGCGCACTTGATCCATCATGAACTGGCGCAGCGGCACGACGGCGTTGTGCGCGGCCGTGATCGCGTCCTGCTCGCCGGCCATGTACGGCACGACCGCGTCGTCGTACGCCTTCGAGAACACGGGCGTCATCACGAACAGCGTAAGGAACAGCGAGAGGCCGACGAGCACCTGGTTCGGCGGCGTCTGCGGTGTGCCGAGCGCTTGGCGCAGGATCGCGAGCACGATCACGATCCGCGTGAACGCGGTCATCGACAGCAGCAGCGCCGGCAGCACCGTGAGCGCCGTCATCAGCGCGAGCACTTGGATGCTCAGCGAATAGGTCTGTTGGCCGTTCACGTTGCCGACCGTGATCGCGGGCAGCGACTGCGCGAACACGTCGTGGCCCGCGCCGAGCAGCGCGAGCAGCACGAAACAGCGGAGCGCGATGGGGAGCGTCTTCCTCATGGCTCGTCTCGCAGCACGAACGTCGGCGCGGGCTCGGCCGCGCGCGGCGCGCTCGGCGGCGTGGCCGGTGACGCCTGCGCGCCGACGTTGAAGACGCCGGCCGGGCTCACGGCGATCAGCAGTTCCTCGCCGCGCGCCTGCACGAGCAGCAGTCTTTCTTTCGGTCCGAGCGGCAATGCCGCGAGCACCTTGAGCGCGCCGCCGTTGCCGCGCGCGCCGAGGCCGAACGGCATCCGTTTCGCGACGAACGCGGCCGCGAAAATGAATCCGATCACGAGCGCGAGGCTCATGATCATCGTCGACAGCCCCGTCACCTCGAGCCCCGGCACGCCTGACGCCGCCTGCGCCCCCCCCGGAGCGAGAGCAACGATGGCCGTGCCGGCGAGCCAGGGAGCTAGCGCAAGCCGCTCGCCGGCGGACCGAACGTCCTTCCCGAGACCGTGTGCGCACAGGGATGTGCGCACACGAGCCACAGGGATGTTCTTCCGGCG
>Ga0307497_10000211_pt1 | contig 12945 bp, 9 predicted proteins | sample 10_S_MG_FD_201366 | JGI IMG/M metagenome (GOLD analysis project Ga0307497, IMG submission 201366) | Soil microbial communities from Populus trichocarpa stands in riparian zone in the Pacific Northwest, United States - 10_S | ecosystem: Environmental > Terrestrial > Soil > Riparian zone > Trees...
TGCGGCAGCTCGTCGAGCGAGGTCTTGCGCAGCACGGCGCCGACGCGCGTCCGCCGGTCGCTCCCTTCCACCCCGCCGGGAGCGGAGCCCGGCTCGAGAGCGATCGCGCTCTCGTCGCGCGCCGGCGCAGCGTGCATCGTGCGGAACTTCAGCATCGTGAACGGCTTCCCCGCCCGCCCGATGCGCGTCTGCCGGAAGAGCAGCGGCCGCCCGACGGAGAGCCGGACGGCGACAGCGATCCCGAGGAAGAGCGGCGCCGTGATGACGAGCAGCACGAGCGCGATCAGCCGATCGAGCACCCGCTTCAGCACGAAGCTCGGGTCGCGATCCGAAACGGGGCGCGGCGTCACCAGCGGGAGCACGCCGAGGTGGTCGAGCTCAAAGCGGCCGCCGAGGAGCTCCCACTCCGCGGGCAGAACGGAGAGCTCGATGTCCATGCGCCGGCAGGTGTCGAGCACCTGGTCGAGGTCGGTGACGCCCGAGGCGTTGACGATCACGTGCTCGATCCGCTCCTTGCGGATGATCCACTCGAGCGCGGACGCATCCCCGAGCCACGGAAGCGGCGAGTCCGAGTCCGCCTGCACGGCGCAGACGACACCGACGAGGTGAAAACCGAGGTCCGGCCGCTGGGCGACGCGGCGGAGCAGGCGCGTCGTCGCGGGCCCGGCGCCGACGAGCACGGCGCGGCGTACCGACTCACCCTCGCGGCGGCTGAGCGCCTCTGCGCGGGCGATGACGACATGAGCTGCGACGAGGTAGAAGGTCGCGAAGGCCCACGGCCGGATCGTCCCGGCGGTGAGGGTCGGGCCCTGCTGCCCGAGTGCGAGCACGCGTACGCCGAGGACGATGAGCGCCGCGAGGGTCGTGGTCTGCAGCACCCGCCGGACGTCCTCGAGCACGTCGATCACGAGCCGGCGGCGGTACAGGCCGACGGACGCCCCGACGACGAGTGTCGTCAGGGCGTAGGCGACCAGCAACCTCACCGAGAGCCCGGGGGTGTGATCCCCGAGCGTCGCGGCGAAGCCGGCCGCCGTCAGCATCACGACGTCGACCACGAGCCTGAGCTCCGGCCAGGGCAGCATCCGCCGGCTGCGACGCGACCGGCTTCTGCTGCGCTCGGTGGCACCTGGAACTGCCACCGACTGACGTCGGAGTTCGTTCACGGGCTCCCGATCTGGACTAGCTTGGGGTTAAGTTGTTTCCCTGCTGCCGTCAGGCTCAGATGTCGAGCTCCGGACGCGCAAGGCGCCGGATCCCGAATCCCAGCACGATCAACGCCAGGGCTCCAGCCACCATGAGGCTCAGATCGAGTCCGGTGAACGGAAGGGCGCCACTGCTCGTCTGAGTCGCGGCGGGCTTCGCGTTGCTCTTACTCGTCGTTGCAGCCTTCACGCCGGCAGCGTTCTGCTTCTTCACCGGCGAGGTGTACCCCTGGTACGTGGGCGAGTTCAGCGCTCGGGCCAGGTCCGGGGCGGAGTAGCGATGATCGAGCCGACCGTTGTCGGCGAGATCTTGGTAGATCTGTTGCGGCGTGGCCGCGGCGGCGCTACTTGCGCAGACCGCGGCAACGACGAACGCAGCGAGGGCGGTTGTGATGGAGTGCCGCATGCGTCGTGGTTCCTCTCCTTCGGGGTGGACAACCAAGTCAACAGCGTAGGCTAGTCAAGCGTACGTGCCCCGCGCTGCGATGACCAATCATCTTGATCCCTCGTTTGGGGGTATGGACACGCCTCGGAAACCATTTTTATCGCTCTTTGCGGGAAAATCGGTGCCTCGGTTGAGGGAGGAAACTCGATCGACACACAGATATGACCTTGCGGCAACACTCCGCGCGGCCCCCCTTGCCGTGGCGCTCGTGCTTGCCGGACGGCTCGCGTGGCACGGCGGGAGCATAGACGCGGCGGACTGGACGGGCACCGAGGCGCTCGTCCTGGCGCTCCTGGCGCTCACCATCGGCGCCGGCGGAATCCCACGCCTCGGGCGCGCGGCCACCGTGGCCGCGGCCGGTCTGGCGGGTCTCGCGGCCTGGTCGGGCGTGTCCGCTTCCTACTCGGCCGTTCCGGCTCTCGCACGCGACGAAGCGCTGCTCGCGCTGCTCGCACTCGGTGCGTTCCTGCTCGGCGCGGCCGCCTGCTCGAGCGTCCACGGCCGGACGATCGCGACGGTCGGGGCGGCCGCCCTGCCCGCAACCCTCGCGCTCGCACTCTGCCTCGAGCTCCGCTACGGCGCGCACCCGGATCACCGCTTCCAGTTCGGGCGGCTCACCTCCCCGATCGGCTACGTGAACGCCGAGGCCTCCCTCGCCCTGCTCGGGTTCTGGCCGGCGCTCGTCCTCGCGGCCCGCAGGCGTGGGCATCCGCTCCTGCGGGCGCTCGCATTCGGCGCGGCCACGCTGGCGCTCGCGACCTGGCTGATGACGCAGAGCAAGGGCGGCGCGATCGCGCTCGCCGCCTCCGCGGTCGCCGTGCTCGTGGTCGGACGAGGCAGGCTGCGGCTCCTCGTCCCGCTCGCGATCGTGACCGGAGCGACGCTGCTGGCCTGGGGTCCCCTGACAGAGCCCTTCCGCGCCACGGAGAACGGAACGCTCGTGCACGCTGCGCGCGCGGCCGGCACCGCGGCGCTCCTCGCCGCGCTGGGGGCGGCCGCCGCGGGTCTCGTCGCGGCGCTCGTCGACCGTCGCCTGCGCGTGCCCGAGCAGGTGCGTCGCGGCATCGGGATCGCGCTCATCGTCCTGACGGTCGGCGGTGCGATCGCCGGCGCCGCGCTGTTCCTCGTCCGCGAGCCGCAGCCCGTCGGCTTCGCGCAGCAGAAGTGGCGGAACTTCAAGCACACGACCGTCGAGCGTCAGGAGGGCGCGACGCACCTCCTGACGTTCGGCTCCAACCGCTACGACTTCTGGCGGGTCGCCGCGCACGAGTTCCACAAGCACCCGATCGCCGGGATCGGCGCGCGCGGCTTCGGGCGCGCCTACCTCATCCACAAGCGCAGCATCGAGACGCCGGAGCGGGCGCATTCGATCTGGTTCGACACGCTCTCCGAGCTCGGGCTGGTCGGCTTTGCGTTCGCCCTCCTCGCTTTCGGGACGATCGTGCTCGCACTCGGGGATGCGGCACGGGTCGAGTCGCTCGCGACCGGCGCCTTCGGCGCGGCCGTCCTCTGGCTCGTGCACGGATCCGGCGACTGGATCTGGACCTTCCCGGCGATCACCATCCCGTTCTTCGCGCTCGCGGGCGGTGCGCTGACGACGGGACGCCTCGTTCGCGTCCGACCGCACACACCGCTCCTGGCGGGGATCACGACCTTCGCGCTGATGCTCGTCACCGTCGTGCCCACGTGGCTCGCCGCGCGACTCGTCGACCACGCGCAGGGGCAGCCCGGGACCGCCGCCGCCGCGACCGACCTGCGCTGGGCGAAGCGCCTCGACCCGCTCTCGACCGCCGCTCTCGAGGCGCAGGCCGAGCAGGCGCCGACCCCCGGCCGGCGCATCGCCCTCCTGCGCGAAGCGGTGCGGCAGAACCCGCGGCGGGTCGAGCTCCACTACGCCCTCGGGATCGCCTACCTCGATGCGAAGCGCAAGCGCTCGGCCCGGCTCGAGCTCCGGCGAGCACAGGCGCTCGACCCTGACGAGGCGCTCATCGAGGCCGCGCTCGCCCGCGCAGGCGCGCGACCCAAGTAACGCGGGAGGGCGCCTTGCGGCGCCCTCCCGTTGCAGCGACTAACTGTGCGAAACGCTAGACGGCCTTGAGGCCGGCGGCCGGGGTGGCCTCGGCGGGCTCCTCGAAGGCCGGTGCGTCGATCGGCTTCTCGAGCCAGGTCACGAGCTCCTCCGGCGGGATCGGCCGGGTGAGGTAGTAGCCCTGGGCCACGTCGCAGCCGAGCGTCGCGAGGTCACGCCAGATGTCCTTCGTCTCGACGCCCTCGGCGACGACCTTCAGCCCGAGGTTGCGGCCGAGGTCGACGGTGGAGCGGACGATCTGCTGGTCGTTCTCGCTCGACGGCATGTTCATGACGAACGAGCGGTCGATCTTCAGCTCGTCCACCGGCAGCCGCTTCAGGTACGAGAGCGACGAGTAGCCGGTGCCGAAGTCGTCGATCGAGAGGCCGACGCCGATGTCGCGCAGGCGCGTCAGCACCTCGAGCGCGCGGGGCGGGTCGACCATGATCGTGTTCTCGGTGATCTCCAGCTTCAGCATGGAGGGCTCGACGCTCCACGTCTCGAGCAGGCGCTCGATGTCGTGGGCGAGCTCCATGTCGAGCAGGTTGCGCACCGAGAGGTTGACCGCAACGGACAGCTCGATCCCCTGCTGCTTCCACTCGTAGCACTGCTTGAGCGCCTCGTTGAGGACGTAGAGCGTCAGCGGCCGGATGAGGCCGGTGTGCTCCGCGAGCGGGATGAACTCGTCCGGGAACGTGAGGCCGTGCTCCGGATGCTGCCAGCGGACGAGAGCCTCGACGCCCGTGACCTGGCCGGTCCGGATGTCCGCCTTCGGCTGGTAGAAGAGCACGAGCTCCTTGTTCTCGAGCGCGCGGCGCAGCTCGCCGAGGAGCGCCAGGCGCTTCGGCGTGTACTGGTCGCGATCCGCCTCGTAGACCTCGTAGCCTGCGTGGGCGGACTTGGCGTTGTACATCGCCACGTCGGCACGCTGCAGGAGCGTGTCCACATCGGCTCCGTCGTCCGGGTAGAGGGAGATGCCGATCGAGGCCTCGACGTCGAGCGTCAGGCCCTTCAGCATGAACGGCTTGGAGAGAGCCGAGGCGATCTTCTCGGCCACGCGGGCCGCCGCCTCCGCACTCGCCGCCCCCGGAAGCAGGATCGCGAACTCGTCGCCGCCGAAGCGCGCGATCGAGTCGACGTCCCGCAGCACCGCGCGCAACCGCGGCCCGATCGCCTGGAGGATCAGGTCGCCGTTCCGGTGCCCGAGGGTGTCGTTGATCTCCTTGAACCGATCGAGGTCCATGATCAGGACCGCGAAAGCCGACTCCTCACGGCGCGCACTGAGCAGCTGCTGCTCGATGCGGTCGCGGAAGAGCGTCCGGTTCGGGAGGTTGGTCAGGGCGTCGTGGAGCGCCTGGTGCTCGTTCTGCGCCGCCTGCAGCTCCAGTGCGCGGGAGGCGCGGGAGACGACGAAGACGAGGACGCCGAACAGCGCCGCGAGCACGACGAGCACGACGATCGAGGCGGTTCCCCCGAGAATGAGGGCCGTAATGATCCCGAAGCCGAGCAGGCTCAGGATGCCGAACTTGAGTGTGAGAGTTAGTCGCCGCATGTGTTGTGGTCAATCGGCCGCTTGCCTCTCGAACTTAAGAAGAACTTGCAGAGCCCGTCTCATCCGAAGGGGTGACGCACGCCGCTTCCCGAGCCGCTTTTGAGACTCGCGCGACACGGTGGGCCGTATGAGGCGATCCGAAACCGGGTCATAATCGTGACTCCCCAGCTTCGAGGAGACAGAGCACATCGATGGCAAACATCTCGTTCGAGAACGTCACGAAGCGGTTCGCCGACGGCACGATCGCGGTGAACTCGCTTACGTTGGAGATCGACGACGGCGAGTTCATGGTGCTCGTCGGGCCGTCGGGCTCGGGCAAGTCCACAGCTTTGCGCATGGTCGCGGGCCTCGAGGACATCAGCGACGGCATCGTCCGCATCGGCGGCCGGGTCGTGAACGACTTGCCCCCGAAGGACCGCGACATCGCCATGGTGTTCCAGAACTACGCCCTGTACCCGCACATGACCGTGTACGGGAACATGGAGTTCGGGCTCAAGTTGAAGAAGACGCCGAAGGAGGAGCGCCATCAGAAGGTGACCGAGGCCGCGAAGATGCTCGGCATCGGCGAGCTCCTCGACCGGCGGCCGCGGGCTCTCTCCGGCGGTCAGCGCCAGCGCGTGGCGATGGGCCGGGCGATCGTGCGCGAGCCGCAGGCCTTCCTCATGGACGAGCCGCTCTCGAACCTCGACGCGAAGCTCCGCGTGCAGATGCGCGCCGAGATCGCACGGGTCCATCAGCGCCTCACCACGACGACGATCTACGTCACCCACGACCAGACAGAGGCCATGACGATGGGCGACCGCGTCGCGGTCATGCGCAACGGCGGGCTCGAGCAGGTCGACACGCCGCAGGCGCTCTACGACCGGCCGGTCAACCTCTTCGTCGGCGGCTTCATCGGCTCGCCGGCGATGAACATGGTGCCGGCCAGGCTCGAGAGCGACGGCGACAAGCTCTTCGCCGTCTTCGGCTCGCAGCGGGTCATCGTCCCGCGCGAGCAGCTGTCGCAGCGCAGGCAGCTCATCAACTACAAGGGCAAGGACGTCATCCTCGGCATCCGACCCGAGGACTTCGAGGACGTCGAGATCGCCTCGAACGTCGACCCCGACGCGGTGCTCGACGTCGAGGTCGCGCTGGCCGAGCCGATGGGCGCCGAGATCGTCGCCCACTTCGAGGTCGACGCCCCGCCCGTGTTCTCGCGGGACACCAAGGACCTGATGACGGACGTCGAGCTCAGCGACGCCGACCACGCGAACCGCGCCCTCTTCACGGCCAGACTCGACCCGAAGAGCTCCGCGCGCGACGGGCGGCCGGTCAAGGTCGTCGCCGACGTCACCAGGCTCTACTTCTTCGACCCGGAGACCGAAGCCGCCATCTGGTAGCTCCGCCGGGCCTCCAAGCTGCTGGGGAGAAAGCCGCTCCTTCGGGGCGGCTTTCATTTGTTCCCGGGCGCGCCGCTACGCGGCAGGCGCCGTCGCGAGCACGGCGTCCATCGTGGCCATGATCTCGACGGTCTCGTCGAGTGGCAACAGCGGGCTCTCGAGCAGGCCCTCGCGCAGGCAGCGGGCGACCTCGTCGGCCTCGTGGCGCAGGCCGTTGCCCACGTGCGGCTCGGCCCAGCGGGTCGGCTCGCCCTCGCGCGGGATCACTGTGAACGCGCTCGGCGCGTAGAAGCGCCCGTCGATCTCGATGCGCCCCTCCGTCCCGACGATCGCCGCCGTCGTCGGCGTCTGCGCGGCGGAGGTGCAGGAGAGGATCGCCTGCGCGCCGCTGTCGTAGCGGAAGAGCATGGAGACCTGTCCGTCGACGCCCGTGAAGGCCGGGTCGACGAGCGCCGCGATCTCACTCGGCGGGCCGAGCACCATCGAGGCGAACGAGACCGGGTAGACACCGAGGTCGAGCAGCGCGCCGCCGCCGAGCTCGGGCGCGAAGAGGCGGTGCTCGGGGTTCTTCGCGAACCACTGGCCGTGGTCGGCGAAGACCGCGACGAGCTCGCCGAGGACGCCGTCAGCGAGCAGGCGCCGCACCTCGCGGATGTGCGGGAGGAAGCGCGTCCACATCGCCTCCATCAGGAAGAGGGACTTCGCGCGCGCCGTGTCGACGAGCTCCTGCGCCTCGTCGGCCGTCATCGCGAACGCCTTCTCGACGAGCACCGGCTTGCCGGCCTCGAGCGCGAGCAGCGTGTTCGCGTGGTGCAGCGGGTGCGGCGTCGCGACGTACACGACGTCGACCTCCGGATTGGCCGCGAGCTCCTCGTAGGAGGGGTGGCGGTGGCTGATGCCGAAGCGGTCGGCGAAGCGGTCGGCCGTCTCCTGCGAGCGCGAGCCGACGGCGACGACCGCGCCGGAGTCGGTGTGCTCGAGGTCGGCCGCGAACCTGTCCGCGATCCAGCCTGTCCCGATGATCCCCCAGCGCAGACCGTCCGCCATCGGGCGGCAGCTTAGTTCACGAGAGGTCCACTCGGGACATCCGTCTAGACTCCGCGAGCCTCTTGGACCGGCAGACCTCCACCACTCCGCCCCGATCGATCGGCACCGCAGTTCTCGGCGCTGGTCCGGCCGGCCTCACCGCCGGGCACGTTCTCGGCCTCCGTGGACGCGACGGCGCGATCTTCGAGGCGGACGACGTCGTCGGCGGCCTCGCGCGCACGGTCCGCTTCAAGGACTACCGGTTCGACCTCGGCGGGCACCGCTTCTTCACGAAGCTCCGCCCGGTCGAGCGGCTGTGGGAGGAGATGCTCGGCGACGAGTTCCTCCTCCGCCCGCGGCTCTCGCGGATCTACTACAACGGCGGCTTCTTCGCCTATCCGCTCGAGGTGCGCGACGTGATCAAGCGCCTCGGCCTCGTCGAGTCGTTCCTCTGCGCCACCTCGTACGCCTGGAACCGGGTGCGGCCGCGCAAGGTCGAGACGTTCGAGGACTGGGTCGTCGTGCGCTTCGGCCGGCGCCTCTACAACGCGTTCTTCCGCTCGTACACGGAGAAGGTCTGGGGCATCCCGGGCTCCGAGCTGAAGGCCGAGTGGGCCGCTCAGCGGATCAAGAACTTCTCGCTCGCGAAGGCGGCGTTCAAGGTGGTGGGGCTGAGCGGGGACCACGTGACGACGCTCATCGAGGAGTTCCGCTACCCCCGCCTCGGCCCCGGGCAGATGTGGGAGACGTTCTCGCGCCGGGCTGGGGAGCTCGGCGTACCGACGTACCTGCACCACCGCTGCGAGTCGGTGCGCCACCGCGACGGGCGCGTCGAGAGCGTCACCTTCTCGACACCCGAGGGCACGGTCGAGGTCGCAGTCGAGGACGGCGTCGTATCGAGCATCCCGCTGTCGGAGCTCGTGCTGAAGCTCGAGCCCTCCCCACCCGAGGAGATCCTCGCTGCAGCCCGGGAGCTGAAGTACCGCGAGCTGGTCCTCGTCGCGCTCGTGATCGACGAGGCGCAGCCGTTCCCGGACAACTGGATCTACCTCCACGACCCCGGGGTCCGCGCGGGAAGGGTGCAGAACTTCGGCGCCTGGAGCGAGGGCATGGTCGTCCCCGGCCACACCTGCCTCGGGGTCGAGTACTTCTGCTTCCGTGGCGACGAGATCTGGGAGATGCCCGAGGACGAGGCCGTCGCGATGGCGACGCGCGAGCTCGCGAGCATCGGGCTGATCAACCCGGCCCGCGTGATCGACGGCAAGAAGGTGCCGGTGCCGCGCGCCTACCCGATCTACGACTCCGACCACAAGAACGCGGTCGACTTGCTCCGCGAGTACCTCGGCACGTTCCAGAACCTCCAGGTCTGCGGGCGCAACGGGCTGCACCGCTACAACAACCAGGATCACTCGATGTGGACCGCGATCCTGGCCACGCTCAACCTCGTCGAGGGAAGCGAGTACGACGTCTGGTCGGTGAACACCGAGGCGGAGTACCTCGAGGAGGGCGAGATCGTCGACGAGCTGCTCAGTGCCGAGCTCGTCGGCTGACCTCTCGATCTGCATCGCCTCGCACGCCTCGCCGCGCGCGCTCGAGTTGTGCCTTGCGGCGCTCGCACCACAGCTGACGGGCGCCGAGGAGGTCGTCGTCTACGAGCGGAAGCCGGCTCCGGCGGAGCTCCGCGAGCGCTTCGCCTGGGCGCACTTCCATCCGGGGAGCGGTCGCCTCGTCCCGGAGCTCTGGCGGGATGCGATCGCGCGGAGCTGCGGGGAGCTCGTCCTGCTCACGATCGCGACGATGGAGCCCGCCCCGGACTGGGTCGCGACGGCGCGGGTCGAGCTCGCGCGGGGCGACGTGGTCGCGGGCGCGATCGAGCCGGGCCGCGACCTCCGCGTCGCGGACTGGGCGGAGTACTTCGTGCGCTACTCGCGCGACCTGCTCCCCTTCTCCGAGCGCGAGTCTGCGCTCATCCCCGGGGACAACGCGGGCTACCGGCGCTCGGCGCTCGAGCGGACGCGGGAGGCCTGGGCGGACGGGTTCTGGGAGCCGCTCGTCAACGGGCGCCTCGCGGCGGAGGGCGTCCCGCTCCGTCAGGTGCCGGGGCTCGTCGTCGCGCATGGCCGCGGCGAGGGAGCGCGCGCCTTCCTGCGCCAGCGTTTCGCGCACGGGCGGGTCTTCGGGCGCCAGCGCGGCGCCGCGATGGGCGCGGCGCGCAAGCTCGCAGGCGTGGTCGCGGCGCCGTTCGTCGCGCTCCTGCTGACCGCGCGGATCGCCGCGACGGTGCGCCGCAAGGGGCGCTTCGGGGGCGAGCTCGTGCGCGCGCTCCCGCTCGTCGTCCTCTTCAACGCGGCCTGGGCCCTCGGCGAGGCGGTCGGCCAGGCGGAGGCGCTGCGCGCATGAACGAGGCGAAGCTCTCCGTCGTCGTCGCCTCGGTGAACGGTCTCCCGTACCTCGCCGAGTGCCTCGAGGTGCTCGAGCGGAACGCGCCGGAGGCGGCGGTGATCGTCGCCGACTCGACCGACGAGGCGACCCGGGCGGTCGTCCGCGAGCGCTTCCCCCGGGTGCGGCTGCTCTCCTTCGACGAGCGGAAGACCGTGCCGGAGCTGCGCGCCGCCGGTGTGTTCGCGGCCGAGACCCCGTACGTCGCGTTGATCGAGGACCACAACCTCGTCCGCCCGGACTGGGCGCGGACGATCGTCGAGGAGCACGAGGCCGGCCACTCCGTCGTCGGCGGCGGCGTCGCGAACGTCGAGACCGAGCGGATCCGCGACTGGGCGGCGTTCCTCATCGAGTACAGCGCCTTCATGGAGCCGATCCCGGCCGGTCCGATCGAGGGGCTCCCGGGGATGAACGTGTCCTACGACCGGAGGGCGATCGCCGCGATCGAGGATCTCCTGCGCGAGGGGCGCTGGGAGACGTGGCTCCACGCGCGCCTGCGCGCGGAGGGGTTCGAGTTGTGGGCGCGCCCGGAGCTGACGGTCGACCACGCGAAGGACTTCGGCTTCCTCGAGTTCGTCCAGCAGCGCTTCGACTACGCGCGCGCTTACGCCGGCATGCGCAACCCGGAGCTCGGCTGGAAGCGGCTCCTGTACGTGCTCGGCTCGCCGCTCCTGCCGCCGCTCATCTTCAGGCGGCTCGTGACGAACGTGCGCGCCCGGCCCTACGCGCGGCGGCCGCTGCGTGACGCGACGCCGCTGATCCTGTTCTATCTCTGCGTGTGGTCGCTAGGCGAAGCGCTCGGCTACGCGTTCGGCGGCGGGAGCAGTCTGCTGCGGGTGCGCTGACCGTGCGCGTGGGCGTCGACGCGACGAGCTGGAGCAACCGGCGCGGCTACGGGCGCTTCGCCCGCAACGCGCTCGGCCGGCTCGTCGACCTGGACGCGGAGACGGCGTACGTCTTCTACGTCGGCGAGGACGCGGACGAGCTGCCGGAGCGCGTGGAGCGGCGTGCACTCCCGCTGCAGGCGCCGGCCGCGCACGAGCGGCGAGGGCTCGGGGACGCCCTGCGGCTGCGCCGCGCGGCCCGCAGCGACCGGCTGGACGTGCTCGTCTTCCCGTCGGTGTACTCGTGGTTCCCGCCGCCGCGCGTTCCGACCCTCGTCGGCGTCCACGACACGACGCCGGCGGACTTCCCGGAGCTGACCCTTCCCGGCCGGCGGGACCGGCTCGCGTGGCGGGTCAAGGAGCGACTCGCGCTGCGCGGCGCCTCGCGCGTCTTTACGGTGTCCGAGGCTGCGCGGCAGGCGCTCGTTCTACGCGGCGTGGCGGCGGGACGGGTGAGCGTCGTCCCGGAGGCGCCGGCGCCCGAGTTCCGTCCGGCGCCCGGCGCCGGGGAGGAGCTCGCCCGTCTGGGTGTCCCGGAAGGCCCCTACCTGCTCTACGCCGCCGGCATCAGCCCGCACAAGGACGTCGAGACGCTGCTCGAGGCGTACGCGCTGCTCGAGGACGCGCCGCCACTCCTGCTCGTCGGCGATCCCGACGACGGCTACCTGTCCGCACGCGACTCGGTGCTCGACCGGATCCGGCTCCTCGGCCTCGGCGGGCGCGTTTTCCTCACCGGCTTCGTCCCGGACGAAGGGCTCGCCCGGCTCTACAGCGGGGCGCTCGCCGTCGTGTGCCCGTCGCTCGCCGAGGGGTTCGGCCTCCCGCCCGTCGAGGCCGCAGCCTGCGGCGCCGCGACCGTGCTCAGCGACATTCCGGCGCACCGCGAGACGCTCGGCGAGGCGGCGCTCTTCTTCCCGCCGCGCGACGTCGAGGCGCTGCGCGCCCAGCTCGTGCGCGTCCTCGCCGACGAGGAGGAGCGGCGGCGCCTCGGCGCGGCGGGGCGGGTAGCCGTCGCGCGCCTCTCCTGGGACGCCTCCGCCGCGGCGCTCCAGGAGCTCGTCCACGAGGTGGCCCGTGGCTGAGCTCTCCTTCTGCATGGTCACGACCTTCTATCCGCCGTACCACTTCGGCGGCGACGCGATGTACATCTACCGGCTCTCGAACGCGCTCGCGCGGCGCGGCCACCGCGTCAGCGTGGTGCACTCGGTCGACGCCTACGACGTGCTCAGCAACGACCGGCCGCGCGACGACTTCCCGAACGAGCCCGGAGTGACCGTCCATCCGGTGCGGGTCGGGCGCGGTGGCGCGCTCGCCACCTACCTGACCGGCCGCCCGGCGCGGAACGCGCGCACGCTCGACGCGGTCTTCGCGGGCGAGCGGTTCGACGTCGTGCACTTCCACAACGTCTCGCTGATCGGCGGCCCGGGGGTCCTCGCCTATGGCGGCGACGCGGTGAAGCTCTACACGATGCACGAGCACTGGCTCGTCTGCCCCATGCACGTCCTCTGGAAGAACAACAAAGAGCCGTGCGTCGACGCGGCGTGCCTGCGCTGCACGCTGACGTTCCGGCGGCCGCCGCAGCTCTGGCGCTACACCGGGCTCCTCGAGCGGGAGCTGGAGAACGTCGACCTCTTCCTCTCGCCGAGCGCGTTCACGGTGCGGGCGCACCGGGAGCGCGGCTTCACGCGGCCGATCCGCGAGCTGCCGTACTTCCTCCCGGAGCCACCTCGGGACGTCGTGGTGGAGGCGGCTCCGGCCCGGCCGTACTTCCTCTTCGTGGGGCGGCTCGAGAAGCTGAAGGGCGTGCAGCGGCTCATCGAGCGGTTCCGCGACTACCGGGAGGCGGACCTGCTCGTCGTCGGCGACGGCCAGTACGGCGAGGATCTCCGCGTCCAGGCCGCGGGGCTCGACCACATCCGCTTCCTCGGGCGCGTACACCCGGACGCGCTC
>Ga0307497_10000212_pt1 | contig 12903 bp, 13 predicted proteins | sample 10_S_MG_FD_201366 | JGI IMG/M metagenome (GOLD analysis project Ga0307497, IMG submission 201366) | Soil microbial communities from Populus trichocarpa stands in riparian zone in the Pacific Northwest, United States - 10_S | ecosystem: Environmental > Terrestrial > Soil > Riparian zone > Trees...
TGGACCTTCGAGCACGCCACTTGTGGCAAGCACCAAGCCGAGCAGCGTCAGACCGATTTGCGCGAGTGAGCAGGCCACGATCAACGCACCGCCGATCACCCGCGCCCAGCTTTCCTTGGAAACCATGTTCTTGCGGTGAAACATCTCATCACCTCGATCTGCCGATCATCGCGAGCATCGTAGACAAGGAGGGGCATTCGGTCGAAAAGGATTCAGCAAGGTGTTCAAAGCGGTAGCAGTTCTCGTTGCACGGCTATCATCCGGCTGCATCCGGACAATTTGAGGGTATGTTGACGGGTATCCGCACAACTCAGCAGAACAACAAGGAAATCGGAACAACGGGTTACCGACCCGATTTCCGATTCAACGTCTAGCCTCTGGCCGGCTGCGGCTTGCGCAGCGTGACGCCGATCGCGCTCAATCCGGCTTCGGTGAGCCGGAAAATCTGCGTTCCGACTTCCTCGATCAGAAGCTTCGAGATCAGTCCTGCGTAGGATCGCCGGTAGGTGTCATGATGGATCGGCGGCCATTGCATCAGCAGCGCCTTGACCTGCAGCTCGTGCTGGCCATCGATCGCGTACAGCGCGCGAATCTGACGCAGCACGGCCTTCTCGCCGGGTGTGAGATCCATTCGCCCCCCTTGTGTCTTCAGCTTGGCACGGCAAGGGGCGACATGAACTGCAAAATCGGCGCGGGTGCGGCCAAATGCACTCACGCTGAAACACTTTTACACTGTCACCCTATGGGCAGGGGCAGACCGATAAAAACAACCGGTTTCAGTTCCAAGGTATGAAGCTGCGGGGCCTGAGGCTCGTCACGGGCCTTTTGCTCATGCTGTTCGTCACCGGCCACATGGCCAACCTGATGCTGGGGATGCATTCCCTGGCGGCGATGGAGCACTGGCGGCCGTGGCTGATGGGGCCGTGGCGCAACCCGCTGCTCCAGGGCCTGCTGGTGTGCTCGGCGCTCATCCATATCGCGCTTGGTCTCTATTCGATGTCCCAGCGCCGCTCGCTCGCGATGAGCAAGACCGACGTGATCCAGCTCTGCCTCGGCCTGGTCACGCCGCCGCTGCTCCTCAACCACGCGGTGGTCATGCACATGGCGGGGGAAGTGACGCCGAACTTCGACGCCACCTTCGGCGAGTTCCTCGCGGTGTACTGGAGCTTCTCGCCGGGCTACGCGCTGCAGCAGCTCTGCGTGGTGATGGTGGTGTGGATGCATGCCGCGGTGGGGCTGTATTCCTGGCTGCAGCTCAAGCCGCTGTGGAAGCGCATCGGCGGCCTGGTGCTGCCGGTGCTGTTTGCGATCCCGGTGCTCGCGCTCGTCGGCTTCGCCGAAGCCGGCAAGGAAGTGGTGGAGAAGCTCGCCAATGACCCGGTGTGGCGCGCCCACATCACGGAAAACCTGAAGAAGATCGTCCAGGTCACCGATCCGCTGGATGCGATGCAGGCGCGCATCCTTCTGGTCTACGGCCTGCTCGTGCTCTCCGCGGCCGGCGTGCTCCTGTGGCGCATGCTGCGCGACCGCGCGATGGTGAGTGTCGCCTACGACGAGGGCTTCAATGCACGCGGGCGGCGCGGGCTCTCGATCCTGGAGCTGAGCCTCGCGAACGATGTGCCGCATGCGCATGTCTGCTCGGCGCGGGGGCGCTGCGGGACCTGCCGCGTGCGCGTCGAAGCCGGCGCGGACGCGCTTTCGCCGCGCAGCTCGTTCGAGGCCTACACCCTCGCACGGGTGGGCGCAGGCGCGAACGACCGTCTCGCTTGCCAGGCGCGCGTGGTCGGCCCGGCCGTCGCGGTCACGCGGATCCTGCCTGCGTACGCCGACGCTTCCGCCGCGCGCACGCCCGAGGAGTGGGTAGCGCCATGACCATGGCATCGTGGTCGATGCAGGCCCTCGAGGCCACGCGCGAGCGTATCGAGGTGCTGGGAGGCGACCTGGTGCAGGGGCCGGCCGAGCTTGCCAGCGTAATTAGCGGCACCAAGGCCGCGATGATGACCGGCATGGGCGTGCGCGCGTTTACCTACGTCGTGATCCTGCTGCTGGTCGGCATCGGCATCGAGTGGCTGTACTGGAGCTATGCGTATGCCGCGTCCCGCGCCGCGCAGTCCGCGCCCACCGCCTCGCCGCGCCAAGCGCTGCGTCCGGGGCTGCGCCGCTTCTTCCTGCGGCTGTGCGGGCTGTTTCTGTTCGCGGTCGCCGCCATCGGCGCCTCGGCCGCGTTCTCCTGGCCGCGCGGCGTGCAGGAACTGGTCATCGCCGCGACGCTTTTCCTCGTCGTGCTGCGCTTTGCCTGGATCGTGGTCGCGCTGGTGCTCGCGCCGGGGCAGCCGCGCCTGCGGCTCGTGCCCGTCGCCAGCGGCCGCGCCGGCTGGCTTGCCGCGCTCACCATGGCGGTCGTGTTCCTGTTCTCGCTCGGGCGCTTCGTGCCCGAGCTGGTCGAGCGCCTGGCCGGCGCGAGCCATGCCGCCGGCGTGCTGCGCTTCGCCGCCGTCACGCTGGCAGCGCTGCTGCTCGTCGCCGCCGCGTTCATTTTCTTCGGCCGGCGCACGCGCGCGCCGCGCTTTCCGCGCGCCTTCGTCCTCGCCCTGCTGGTCATGCTCGCCTACACCAGCTGGCTGATGAGCCCGATGTGGGGCGCGATCGCCGCGATCGGCGCCGCGGTGATCGCGCTGCAGATCGGCCTGCGCGAGCTGGTGTTCCACTTCTGGCGCGAACCGGACGGAGAACTGCGGGACCGGGTGCTGCCGAGCATCGTGCTCTCCGGCGCGCGCTTCGTCGTGGTGCTGGTCGGGCTCGGCATCGGCGCGCTGGTGCTGGAGGCGCCGCTCGCATCGCTCGCCGCCGCGGAAAGCCCGCTCATCCGGTTCGGGCTGCGCCTGATCGGCGTCGCCACCCTGGCGCTGCTCACGCACGTCATCTGGATCACGGTGCGCACCGCCATCGACCAGCGCCTTGCCAGCGTGCCGCCGCCCAGCTCGCGCCACGGCCCGGACCCGAGCTCGCGGCTGCTTACGCTGCTGCCGCTGCTGCGCGTCACCTCCGCGGTGCTGCTGCTGGTGATGCTCGTGTTCACCTCGCTCTGGGCGCTCGGCCTCGAGATCACCCCGGTGCTGGCCGGCGCCGGCGTGGTGGGAATCGCGCTCGGCTTCGGCGCCCAGGCGCTGGTGCGCGACGTGATCGCCGGCATCTTCTACCTCGCCGAGGACGCGTTCCGCATCGGCGAATACATCGAGAGCGGCCAGAACACCAAGGGCGTGGTCGAGCGCATCACGTTGCGCACCGTGGCGCTGCGCCATCACAACGGGCCGCTGCACTTCGTGCCCTACGGCGCGCTCGGCACCGTGCGCAACACCTCGCGCGACTGGGTGATCGAGAAATTCAACCTGCCGCTGCCGGTCGACGTCGACAGCGAGAAGATCCGCAAGCTGATCAAGAAGGTGGGCGAGGAGATGGCGGCCGACCCCGAGGTCGGGCCGGCGATGCTCGAGCCGCTCAAGGGCAAGCTCTACCGCATCGACCCGGGCGTGAAGATCTTCCGCTGCAAGTTCAGAACCGCGCCGGGCGCCCAGTTCGACGTGCGCGCCCAGGCCTACAAGCGCATCGAGGCCGCGCTTGCCAAGATGGGCGTCGGCTTCGCCGACGGCAAGCAGACGGTCCTGCTTTCCGCCCCGGCATGAGCTTCAAGTTCGAGACCGCAGTCCAGAAGGATCTGCCGCGGCTGGTCGAGCTGCTCGGCATCCTGTTCGAGTCCGAGGCGGAATTCTCGGCCGACGCGGAAAAGCAGCGCGTCGCGCTCCACGCAATCCTGTCCGATCCGGCCCGAGGAAAGATTTACGTCGCGCGCGAGGGGCGCGAGGTGGTGGCGATGTGCAGCCTGCTCTACACCATCAGCACCGCCGAGGGCGGCAAGGCGGCGCTGTTCGAGGACCTGGTGGTGGCGCCGGAGCACCGCAAGCGCGGCATCGCCGCCATGCTGCTCAAGCACGTGATCGAGCAGGCGCGCGCCGAAGGCGTGCTGCGCCTGACGCTGCTGACCGATATGCAAAACGAGCGCGCGCAGGCGCTCTACCGGCGGCTAGGATTCGTCGGCTCGCCGATGAAGCCGATGCGGCTGAAGCTGAAAAAGGGGACCTGATGAAACTGCTATTGGCCTTGATCGCCGCGCTCGCGGCGTTTCCGGTAGTCGCGCAGAAGGCCGACGATGCTCAAGTGAAGCGCGGCCGCTACCTGGTGATGGTCGGTGGCTGCAACGATTGCCACACCGCGGGCTACGCACCGAGCGGCGGCAAGGTGGCCGAGGCGCAATGGCTGCTCGGCGATGCGCTCGGCTGGAACGGTCCGTGGGGCACCACGTATGCAACCAACCTGCGGCTGTACATGCAGGACCTTACCGAGGACCAGTGGGTGAAGAAGGCCAAGTCGCTGACCGCGCGCCCGCCGATGCCATGGTTCAACGTCCAGGCGATGACCACCGGCGACCTGCGCGCGATGTACCGCTACGTCAAGAGTCTTGGAGCGGCGGGGAAACCTGCGCCCGCTTATCTTGCGCCGGATAAGACGCCGCCTCAGCCTTACGTGGCGTTTCCTAAATAACCAGAAGCCTTGCTTTCGCGGTGCCTTCGACTTCGTCGTCGTCCAGCCACCAGAACTCGAGCTCGCCCGACTTCTCGGCGCGAAAGAAGAAGCGCAGCGTCGGGTTGGCGGCGATGCCCGAGCTGAGCGTGGCGCGGAACACCTCGACGCCGTTGTAGCGGCAGGCAAGGGAATGCAGCACGTTGCGCGGCACGCGCTTGCCCTCGAGGTTGCGCCGGAAACCCGTCTCCATCGGGTGCTGGATCAGGACGCGCACCTCTACGGCCTCGCCGCGCTTCGCTTCCGGCGGCAGCTGGATCTTGGAGAGCGCCATCAGCCGTCCTCGGTGCACGCGGCTTCGCGCACCTCGATAAAGGCGGCATCCGACCAGAACGTGCCGTCGGACAGTTCGGCGATCGCCACCACGCGTTGCGAGCCGTTGAGGCGGATGTTGGAGCCGACCTCGGCGCGCGCCGAATGCGGGCCGAGCCGGAAGCTCGCCATGTCGCGCATCGGATTTTTCTCTGCGATCAGGTGCACCGCGCGCACGTAATTCGCCGGCGTCATTGGACTTTCCACGCGCACCGTCATCGGCACCGAGTAGCCGGTATCGGCGATCCTCGGCAGCTCGAGCTTCACGCGGCCGGCATTCACCACCTTGCCCTTGGTCAGCGAATAGACCAACGGGTCCGTGGTGCTGACGTGAGCGTTGGCCTGCGCAACGCCGCGCAACGGTATTCCGAGCAGGCCCAGCGCCAGAACGGCGCGGCGCTTCAAGCGGTTCTGCGCTCGGCGAAGATCTTGCCGAGCGTCAGACCGAACGGGATCGCTTCCGCGCCTTCCAGGATGCCGCGCGATCTCAGCTCGCGGTGCAGCCGCGGCAGGTTGTAGTGCGGCACCGAGGCGTAGAGGTGATGCTCGATGTGGTAGTTCACCTGGTGCGGGAAGATCAGCCACTCGAGCCAAGCCGGCGCGATGTTGGTGCGCGCCGCGGTGAGCGGCGAGGAGAAATCGGTGGTCGCGCCGTGCTCGGCGATGGCGCGCAGCCGCAGGATGGCCTGCACTACGGTGACCAGTGGCAGGACCCAGAGCACCAGGTACTGCACCAGGTGGCCGCTCCAGGCGAAGACACCAAGCATCAGTAGATGAAAAGCGATAACCATGTTGCGATCGGTCCGCGCCTCGCTCTTCAACTTGGTGGAAGTATCGTCAAGCGGCCGGAGGGCCACATTGGTTTTCGTGTTTAGCGCCGGCGCGCCGCCGAGGAAGTACGCATAGGTTTTCCACGCCGTTAGCCCAGACAGATCTTTGAGGAGTTTACGAATCAGGTAACTACGACCCCGCGGGTAACCGCCATGCAACGCGGTGTCCGGATCCAGCTCACCGTACAGATTGTTGTGATGCATGCGGTGGATCACGCGGTACGTGCACATCGAAAGGCCTTGCAGCATCGCGCAGGTGCGGCCGACCACGTCGTTCAGCGGCCGGTTCTCATACAGCAGGTAGTGGGCAGCGTCGTGCGCGATCACGAACAGCGCATGCTGGCGCGTGCCGATGATCAGGACGCAGACAAGAAGGACGAGCGGGTTCGGCCAGTAGTACAGCCCCACTGCGATCGCCAGCGCCAGGACCACGAAATCACTGGCGACGGCAGCGGTGGCCCGCCAGGTCGAGCGGCGCGTGAGCTCCTGGACGAGCTCGCGCGGCAGTGCCTTGCGGAAATCGTCCCTGAACTCTTCGCCCTTCACTTGTCGATGCCGCCAATCAAGATGTACTTCATCTCCATGTACTCCTCGAGGCCGTACCTGGAGCCTTCGCGGCCGAGGCCGGACTGCTTCACGCCGCCGAACGGCGCGATCTCGGTGGAGATGATGCCGACGTTGGCGCCGACGATGCCGGTCTCCATTTGTTCCGCCACCCGCCAGATGCGCCCGATATCCCGGCTGTAGAAGTAGCCGGAAAGGCCGAACTCGGTGTCGTTGGCGAGGCGGATCGCGTCCTCCTCGGTCTTGAAGCGGATCAGCGGCGCGACCGGGCCGAAGGTCTCCTCGTGCGACACCAGCATGTCGGGCGTGACGCCGGTCAGCACCGTCGGCTGGAAGAACAGGCCGCCCAGCGCGTGTCTTTTGCCTCCCAACACGGTTTTTGCCCCCTTGCTCAGCGCATCCGCAACGTGCGCCTCGACCTTCTTCACGCCGTTCTCGTCGATCAGCGGCCCGATCACCACCCCGGGCTCGGTGCCGGGGCCGACCTTGAACCCCTTCACCTTCTCGGTGAGCTTGGCGGCGAACGCGTCATAGACGCCGTCCTGCACATAGAGACGGTTGGCGCAGACGCAGGTCTGGCCGGCGTTGCGGTACTTCGACGCCAGCGCGCCTTCGACCGCGGCGTCGAGGTCGGCGTCGTCGAACACGATGAACGGCGCGTTGCCGCCGAGCTCGAGCGAAAGTTTCTTGATGGTGTCGGCGCACTGCTTCATCAGAATGCGGCCGGTCTCGGTCGAGCCGGTGAAGGACAGCTTGCGCACCTTGGGGCTCGAGCACAGCTCGGCGCCGATCGCCTTCGAGTCGCCGGTGAGAACGTTGAGCACGCCCTTGGGAATGCCGGCGCGCTCGCCGAGCTCCGCCATCGCGAGCGCGGAGTACGGCGTCTGGCCGGCGGGCTTGATCACCACGGTGCAGCCGGCGGCGAGCGCCGGCCCGGCCTTGCGCGTGATCATCGCGTTCGGGAAGTTCCACGGCGTGATCAGCGCGCACACGCCGATCGGCTGCTTCAGCACCAGCACGCGCTTGTCGGCCCACGGCGAAGGGATCGTGTCGCCGTAGGCGCGCTTGCCCTCCTCGGCGAACCACTCGATGAACGAGGCGCCGTAAGCGATTTCACCGCGCGACTCGGCGAGCGGCTTGCCCTGCTCGGCGGTGAGGATCTGCGCCAGGTCTTCCTGGTTCGCCATCATCAGGTCGAACCACTTGCGCAGGATCGCGGCGCGCTCCTTGGCGGTCTTCGCGCGCCACGCGGGCCACGCGCGCTCGGCGGCTTCGATGGCGCGGCGCGTTTCCTCCGCGCCGAGCTTGGGCACGGTTCCCAGCACGGAGCCAGTCGCAGGGTTGCGCACCGAGATGGTCTGGTCGCTGCCGATCCAGCCGCCGTCGAGGTAGCACTGCGTGCGAAACAGCTTGGGATCCTTGAGCGGAAGGGCGGGGAGCCCGGCCTGAGCGGGTGCGTTCATGAGTGCCTCCGGGAAGCCAAAATTCTACCTACAATGCTTGTCTGACAACCTGAGGAGGAGTCATGCGAAAAATCCTGTTCGCCGCGCTGCTGTGCGCGGCCACTTCGGCATTTGCCCAATATCCGCAGCGCCCGGTGCAGCTCATCGTGCCGTGGGGCGCGGGCGGCGGCACCGACGCCACCGCGCGCATCATTGCCACGCTGCTCGAGAAGGAGCTGAAGCAGCCGTTCAACGTGGTGAACCGCACCGGCGGCTCGGGCGTGGTCGGCCACGACGCGATCGCCAGGGCGACGCCGGACGGCTACACCATCGGCCTGATCACGGTCGAGATCACGATGATGCACCACGTCGGCCTCACCCAGCTCAAGCACACCGACTACACGCCGATCGGCCTGGTGAACGCCGACCCGGCCGCGATCAACGTGCGCGCCGACTCGCCCTACAAGTCGGTGAAGGAACTGCTCGCCGCGATCAAGGCCAATCCCGGCAAGATGAAGGCCTCGGGCACCGGCCAGGGCGGCATCTGGCACCTCGCCATCGCCGGGCTGCTGAAGGAGCAGGGCATCGATCCGAACGCGCTGCCGTGGGTGCCCTCGAACGGCGCCGCGCCCGGCATGCAGGACATGATCGCCGGCGGCGTGGACGTGGTGCCGTGCTCGCTTCCGGAGGCGCGGCCGATGATCGACGCCGGCAAGGCGCGCGCGCTCGTCATCATGGACGCGAACCCGCCCGCGCTCTATCCGAACGTGCCGACGCTGAAGACGGAGCTCGGCACCAACTGGCAGATCGCCGCGTGGCGCGTGATCGCGGCGCCCAAGGGCATCCCCGCCGACGTGCAGAAGACGCTCGCCACCGCGCTGAAGAAGGTCTACGACTCGAAGGACTACAAGGACTTCATGGCGAGCCGCGGCTTCGGCGTGATCTGGGCCGACCCGCAGGAGACGGCGAAGTTCATGGCGGCGTCCGACGCCAACCTCGGCGGCGCGCTGAAAGCGGTAGGGCTCGCCAAATAAAGCTGCATGATTCGCTCACCGGCGCGGCGCTGATCGCGCTCGCCGCGGCGATCCTCTGGCACATCCAGGGGTTCCCGGCGATGCCGGGCCAGAAGTTCGGCCCGGCGTGGTTCCCGGGGCTGGTGGCCGCCGGACTCGGCCTGTGCGGGATCGGGCTGATCGCCGCCGGCCTGCGCGAGCGCGCTCCCTGGGTCGCGTTTCCGGGGTGGCTGCGCAGCGCGCGGGCGCGCCTTGCGGTGGCCGCGGTGCTGGGCGGCCTGCTGTTCTACGTGCTGGCCGCCGACTGGCTGGGTTTCTATCTCACCGCGCTGCTGATTACCGTGGTGTGGATGCGCGTGCTAGGCGCTTCGTGGCGCCTCGCGCTGCCGGCGGCGGCCGTCGCCACCGTCGTGATCCACCTGTCTTTCTACAAGCTGCTGCGCATTCCCCTGCCTTGGGGAATCTTCGAGCGCTATGCTTTTTGAAGCGTTCAAGCTCGTGCTTGATCCGTACGTCCTGTGGGTGATCCTCGGCTCGGCGATGTTCGGCCTGTTCGTCGGCGCGGTGCCGGGACTCACCGCGACCATGGCCACGGCGCTGCTCGTGCCGGTGACGTTCTTCATGCCGCCGGTGCCGGCGATCGCCTCGATCGTGACCGCCACCGCGATGGCGATCTTCGCCGGCGACATCCCGAGCTGCTTCCTGCGCATGCCGGGCACGCCCGCCTCGGCCGCGTACACCGACGAGGCCTACGCGATGACCAAGCAGGGCCAGGGCGAGATCGCGCTCGGCGCGGGGCTGGTGTTCTCGGTGATCGGCGGCCTGTTCGGCACCGCGGTCCTGATCGTCGCCGCGCCGGCGCTCGCCGAGGTCGCGCTCAAGTTCTCTTCGTTCGAGTACTTCTGGCTGGTGATGCTGGGGCTGCTCTCCGCGGTGTTCCTCGCACTCGGCAATCCGCTGAAGGGCGTCGTGTCGCTGCTGCTCGGCCTGCTCGTCGCATCGGCCGGGCTCGACAACCCCGCCGGTTACCCGCGCTTTACCTTCGGCAGCGCCGAGCTCGCCGGCGGCCTGACGCTGATCCCGATCATGATCGGCATGTTCGCCGTGTCCGAGATCCTGCGCAGCGTGTCCGCGATCGACAAGCCCTGGGAGATGGCGCAGGCGAAGATCGGCAACGTGTTCCGCGGCATGTGGGGCCTGGCCAAGAAATATCCGCTGCAGACGCTGCGCGGCAGCGTGCTCGGCACCGCGATCGGCGCGCTGCCCGGCGCCGGCGCGGACATCGCCGCCTGGATGTCCTACGCCATGTCGAAGCGCTTCTCGAAGGAGCCGGAGAAATTCGGCACCGGCCATGTCGAGGGCATCATCGAGGCGGGCGCTTCGAACAACAGCGCGCTCGCCGGCGCCTGGATCCCGGCGCTGGTGTTCGGCATCCCGGGCGACTCGATCACCGCGATCGTCATCGGCGTGCTCTACATCAAGGGCCTCAACCCCGGGCCGACCATCTTCATGAACAACGCCGTGTCGCTCTACGCCATCTTCATCGTCTTCATCCTCGCCAACCTGCTGATGATTCCGCTGGGCGTGGCCGCGATCAAGAGCGCGAAGCAGATGCTGCGCGCGCCGCGCGAGGTGCTGCTGCCGGTAATACTGCTGTTCTGCATCGTCGGCTCCTTCGCCATCAACAACTCCGCGTTCGGCGTGGTCCTGATGCTCGTGTTCGGGGTGGTCGGCTACCTGATGGAGGAGAACGGCTTTCCGGTGGCGCCCGCGATCCTCGGCATGGTGCTCGGCGCGATGCTGGAGGAGAATTTCATCAGCTCGATGATCAAGGCCGACGGCAGCTTGATCGCGTTTTTCCAGCGTCCCATTGCCGGTGGCCTCGCGGCGCTCACCATCCTGGTGCTCTCATGGCCGGCCCTGCGCTGGGCGCTTCGGTGGGGGCGCTGACGATCTTCTCAAGCCGGCAGTTCAGGACTAGCATGGAATTTCCAGGAGGAGGAACGAAATGATCAAGTTTGTCGTCAACGGCAATGAAGCCTATTCCGAGCAGCCGGGCGACACGCCGCTGCTGTGGGTGGTGCGCGACGAGCTCGGGCTCACCGGCACCAAGTTCGGCTGCGGCGTCGCGCAGTGCGGCGCGTGCACCGTGCACATCAACGGCGTGCCGACACGCTCGTGCGTCACACCTGTTTCTGCAGTTCAAGGAAAACGCATAACTACCATCGAAGGCCTTTCCGCCGCTGCCGACCATCCGCTGCAGAAGGCCTGGATCGCCGAGCAGGTGCCGCAGTGCGGCTACTGCCAGTCGGGCCAGATCATGACCGCCGCCGGGCTGCTCGCCAAGAACAAGAACCCGACGCGCGCGCAGATCGTCGAGCACATGAAAGGCAACATCTGCCGTTGCGGCACCTACAACTCGATCGTCGCGGCGATCCAGCGCGCCGCCAAGGAGGTGTGATCATGAAAAACACCTTCGAGGGAATCGCTTTTACCGGTGTATCGCGCCGCGCGTTTCTCATTTCCAGCGGCGCCGCCAGCGTCGCCGTCGCTTTTGGCTCTCTCCTCAGTGCGAAGAAGGCGTTCGGTCAGAACGCGCCGTACTCGCCCAACGGCTGGGTGAAGGTCGGTACGGACAACGTCGTGACTGTGTATGCGCCGGCCAGCGAGATGGGCCAGGGCGTGTTCACCGCCATGCCGCTGCTCATCGCGGAGGAGATGGACCTCGACTGGAACCGCGTGCACATCGAGCAGGCGCCGTACAACCCGAAAGTGTTCGGTAACCCGCTGTTCGGCGGCGCCATGCTCGCCGGCGCCTCGCGCACCACGCGCGGCTACTACACCATCATGCGCCTCGCCGGCATGCAGGGCCGCCAGATCATGATCGACAGCGCGGCGGCGAAGTGGGGCGTGCCCGCCGCGGAATGCGCGACCGAGCCGAGCGCCGTGATCCACAAGGCTTCCGGCCGCAAGATGACCTACGGCGAGATCGCCGCGTTCGCCGAAGTGCCGGCCAATCCGCCCAACTTCCAGGCGCAGCAGCTCAAGCCGATGAGCCAGTTCCGGCTGATCGGCAAGGACGTGCCGCGCGTCGAGGTGGCGGACAAGGTGTCCGGCCGCGCGACTTACGGCATCGACGTGCGCATGCCGGGCATGCTGTACGCCGCCGTGCTGCGTGCACCGGTGAACGGCGAGCGCGCCTTGCAGGTCAACGATGCCGAGGCCAGGAAGGTGCCGGGCGTCACCAACATCGTGCCGCTGCCGTACGGCGTCGCGGTGGTCGCGGAGACCTATCCGGCCGCGATGAAAGGCAAGCAGGCGCTCAAGGTGGAATGGAGCCAGGCGTCGAAGGCCCGCGCCTATACCACCGAGAAGGTGATTCCGGAGTATGTGCAGCGCGTGCGCAACCTCGAGGACAAGGGCACCATCTACGAAGCGCACGGCGACGCGCGCGGCGCGATCGACAAGTCGGCGAAGAAGCTGTCCGCCGAGTACACCACGCTCAACGTCACGCACGCCACGATGGAGCCGCAGAACTGCACCGCGCGCGTGGACGGCGACCGCATCGAGTTCTGGGCGCCGACGCAGTCGCCGTTCGGCGTGTTCCTCGCCGCGGTGAAGGGCGCCGGCTTCAAGCCGGAGAACGTGAAGATCAACGTCACCTTCCTCGGCGGCGGCTTCGGCCGGCGTGCCGAGAACGATTACGCGGTCGACGCGGCGCTGATCGCGCGCGCGGTTCCCGGCAAGGCGATCAAGACCATTTGGAGCCGAGAAGACGACATCAAGTACACCAAGCCGCGGCCGCTGACCGTGCAGCGCCTCGAGGCGGGCCTGGACGCGCAGGGCAATCTCACCGGCCTGCAGTTCCGCGTGGTCGGCGAGTCGATCTACCGGCGCTTCGCGCCGCCTGCCTTCCAGGCGAGCGGCGGGAAGGACCTGCCGCTGCTCGAAGGCGCCTACGAGCCAACCTACCACTACCCGAACTTCTCGCTCGAGCAGTTGCTCGAGGCGCGTGGCGTCGACGTGGCGGTGTGGCGCTCGGTGGGCGGCGGCTACACCAAGTTCGCGCTCGAGACCTTCATCGAGGAGGTCGCGGCGGCCGCG
>Ga0307497_10000213_pt1 | contig 12884 bp, 11 predicted proteins | sample 10_S_MG_FD_201366 | JGI IMG/M metagenome (GOLD analysis project Ga0307497, IMG submission 201366) | Soil microbial communities from Populus trichocarpa stands in riparian zone in the Pacific Northwest, United States - 10_S | ecosystem: Environmental > Terrestrial > Soil > Riparian zone > Trees...
CGTGCGGCACTGGGCGGACGGCGGCGAGACGAAGCTCGCGAACCTCGTGACGCTCTGCTCGTTTCATCACACGTTGATCCACGAGGGCGGGTTCGGTGTCACCGCGACGGACGACGGCCTGTTCGTGTTCACGCGGCCCGACGGGCGCCGGATTCCGGACGCCGGCGTCTCGCAACACGACTCCCGGCAACACGGCGCCGAATGTTTCCGCGGAAACAATTCCGGCGTTACGCGGAGCGGCCCGCCGACCGACGACTCATCAACGGGGCTGCGCGCTCATTTGCAGCGCCTCGCACCCGATCTGCACATCGACGCGAGCACGAGTCGGAGTCGATGGCTCGGCGAACGGATGGACTACAGCCTGGCGATCGAAGGCATGCAGTTCCTGCGCGATCGAGCGCTGTCGGGCGCACGCGGGGCGCCCTCCGAAGCGCAGGGCCCGGCGACCGGATAGGCCGCTCGCGCTGTGCAGGTGAAACCCCGCGAGCCCGCGGCGGCTCGCGGCGGCCGTCGTGATACTGTCGGGCCCGCGCCGTATATTGCCGTTGATGGCGCTCGAAACCGACTTGCCGGTTCACTTTATGTCACAGGCCACGGCCGCGGCTCCCGACTGGGACGCCGTCTACGCCGAGCAGCTGCCGCGCGTCTACAACTTCTTCCGCTATCGGCTCAGGGACGAAGCGCTCGCGGAGGACCTGACCGCGACGACGTTCGAGAAGGCCTGGCGTGCGCGCGCGCGCTACCGGCGCGACCTCGCGGGCTTCGCGACTTGGCTGCTCGCGATCGCGCGCAACGTCGCGGTCGATCACATCCGCGCGCGGCGCGAGCACGCGCCGCTCGAGGAGGCCGAGCACGTGAGCACGCCGGGCACGCCGGAGGAAGACAACACGCGCTTATCCGACGCGGAGCGGCTGCGCGCGCTGCTCGCGCGGCTGCCCGAGCGCGACCGCGAACTGATCGCGCTGAAATACGGATCGGGCGCGACGAATCGCGCGATCGCGAAGCTCACGGGCCTGAGCGAGTCGAACGTCGGCACGATCGTGCACCGAGTGGTTCAAGAATTGCGTCGCGATTGGTGACGCGAGGAGATCTTAATGAGCGACGATTTTCTGAACGTATTGAGGCGGGATCCGCCCGCGGAGTTCGCGCGCCGGCTCAAGTCGCGTCTGCACGCACTCGACGCGCCGGCCGCGGAGCACCGTGCGCCCGCGCGCGCGTGGCGCTGGCTCGCGACCGCCGCATCGGTCGTGGCGCTCGCGTTCGCGTTCACGCTACCCGCCGTGCGCAGCGCGGCCGAGGCGTTCCTCGACTACTTCCGCGTCGTGAATTTCGCGGGCGTGGCGTTCGATCCGCAGCGAATGGCGCAGCTCTGGTCGAGCGCGTCGATCGACTTGCCGACGTTGATCGGCGGGCAGGTCGACGTAAACGAGCTTCGCCTGCCGCCGCCGCCGGTCGCGTACTCGACGCTCGACGAGGCCGGCGTTGCCGCGGGCCTGCGCTTGCGCACGCCCGCGTGGGTGCCGCCGGGGTTCGCACTGACGAGCATCGAGGTCACCGGCGCGCACGGGCTCAGCGTCACGGGCAACACCGAGAAGCTGCACACCGTGCTCGACGCGCTCGGGATCACGGATGTTTCGGTCCCCGCCGCGCTCGACGGCCAAGTCGTGACGATCGAGATTCCGCCCGTCACGCGGCTCGTCTACGACGACGGCTCGCATCAGATCTCGCTCACGCAGGCACGGAGCCCGGTCATCACGTTCCCCGCGGGCGTCGATCTCGCGTCGCTCGCGGAGATCGGCTTGCGTCTGCTCGGGCTCGAACGCGCCGAGGCTTATCGTTTCGCGCAGAGCATCGACTGGCGCAGCACGCTGCTCGTGCCGGTGCCGGCTACCGCGGCGACGTTCCATCAGGTCGAGATCCAGAGCGGCACGGGGCTCGTGATCGAGACCGGCGGCCAGGCTCGAGAAGGGCTCGGGGGCCGCGGCGGGAGCCTCGTGCTCTGGTCGAACGGCGACACGGTGTACGCGCTGGGCGGCCCGGGCCGCGCCACCGATACGCTGCAGATGGCGCAGAGCGTGCAGTAAAGTCTCGGGATGCCCGATCTCGCGATCGAGACTGAGTCGCTGCGCAAGCACTTCGGCCACACGGTCGCGGTCGCCGACGTGTCGCTCGCGATCCGGCGCGGCGAGGTGTTCGGCTTCCTCGGGCCGAACGGCGCGGGCAAGACGACGTCGCTCAAGCTGCTGCTCGGCCTGATCGAGCCGACCGGCGGCTCGGGCACGGTGCTCGGCGCGCCGCTCGGCACGCGCGCGGTGCGCGCGCGGATCGGTTTCCTGCCGGAGCACTTCCGGTTTCACGACTGCCTGACCGGCCGCGAGCTCTTGCGGATCCACGGCCGGCTGTTCGGCATGCGCGGCGCAGCGCTCGAGGCGCGTATCGACACTTTGCTCGCGCGCGTCGCGCTCACGGAGGCTGCTGACCGGCGCCTGCAGACCTACAGCAAGGGGATGATCCAGCGCGCGGGTCTCGCGCAGGCGCTCGTGAACTCGCCCGAGCTCGTGTTCCTCGACGAGCCGACCTCCGGCCTCGATCCGCTCGGCCGCGTGCTCGTGCGCGGCATCATCGAGGAGCTACGCGCGGCGGGCACCACCGTGTTCCTGAACTCGCACCTGCTCGGCGAAGTCGAGGCGACCTGCGACCGCGTCGCGTTCGTGAAGCAGGGGCGCGTGATCGAGGACCTTGCGCTCACGGACGCGCCGAAGGGGCTGGACGTCGAGCTCCGAGTCGGCGTCGCGGACACGGCGGCGCTCGCCGGCTTGAGCGCGTACGGTGAGCTCGGCGACCTCGCCGCGGCTGCCGATGCGCGCGAGCGCGACGGGGCGGACGCCGGCGTCACGGGCGCGGCTACGTGCGTCGTGCGCGTCCGGCTCGCGAGCGAGACCGCGCTGCCCGAGCTCGCGCCGTGGCTCGTCGCACGCGGAATCGCGCTCTACGAGCTGCGCGTGCGCCGCAAGTCGCTCGAGGAGTCGTTCATCGAGATCATGGGCGAGGACCAGACGCCGGGGTGACATGAGCCGCATTCTCACGATCGCGCACCTGACGCTCATCGAGGCGTACCGCCGGAGGATCGTGCCGGCGGCGCTGCTATGCAGCGCGCTATTCCTGCTCGTGTACGGAACGGCGCTGTATTTCATCAACTTGAATATCCCGGCGAGCCCGCAACGCCAGTTTCAGCTCCAGTTCTTCACGCTCGCGGGGCTTTACGTCGCGAACTTCCTCGCGATTGCCGCGGCCGTCTTGCTGCCCGTCGACACGCTGTCGGGCGAGATCGACTCCGGCGTCATGCAGACGCTCGCGTCGAAGCCCGTGCGGCGCGCCGAGATCGTGCTCGGCAAGTGGCTCACGTATTGGCTCATGATCGCGGCCTACCTCGCGATCGTCGCGGGCGGCGTCGTGCTCGTCGCGCGGCTCGCGACCGGTTTCGCGCAGCAGCACCTGGGTTTGGCGTTCCCGCTGATGCTGCTCGGCGCGACCTTCATGCTCACGATCTCGATCGCGGGCAGCGCGCGGTTGAAGACAGTCACGAACGGGATCGTCGCGTTCGCGTTCTACGGCATCGCGTTCATCGGCGGTTGGATCGAGCAGATCGGCGCGTTCACGAGGAACGACGCGTCGCGCTACGTCGGCACCGCGCTCTCGCTCGCGAGCCCGAGCGACGCGCTCTGGCGCCGCGCGGCCTACGAGCTCCAGCCGCCGGTGATGCGCGGCCTCCAGCTCACGCCGTTCGGCGCGGGTCGGGTGCCGAGCGACGCGATGATTTGGTGGGCCGCTGCGCTCACCGTGCTCGCGCTGCTCTTCGCGATCCGCGTGCTCAACCGCCGGCCGCTGTAGACGCCCGGCGCCGCTGCCGCCTCCGCGCTGAAGTTCGCCGCTTCGGCGTCCTTCGTTTACGCGCTGTTCGCGAAGCACTCGAAGAAATGGGGAGGGTCAACATGAAAGAGCGCGGAGAACTTCGCGGACTTCTACGCCGACGACGCCGAGCTGATCCTGGACGAGCGGCACTTCAAAGGACGGGACGGCATCATGCAGGCGTATGGGCGTGCGCCGGGGCAGGCGCCGCGTCCACCCCCGCCGGCACGCTATTCCTTCATCGTGACGATCGGCAATCCGCTCATCGTCGTGCACGGCGAGACCGCGACCGCGCAGCTCGTCTTCACCGAGTACGTGATCGAAAAGCAGGGCGATCCGGTGAAGGTCACGACACAGGGCAAGGAGTACGGCACCTTCGTCAAGGTCGACGGGCACGGAGCTGCCGGAAGGCTGGAAAGAGTAGGCGCGCGCCGGTACTCGGACGCTCGCCTGCTCCACGCTTGGTCCAACGCCGTCCGTTCCGAGCGGCCAACATCCAACGCGAGAATTGAGAGGCGGGCCGCGGCGCGCGCGCTACGATAGCGCCCATGTTGCCGGAGCCGTTCAGCTGGGGAAGAGCCGACGCGCGCGCGGGCCGTTTCGACGGCCGGTTCGTCATCGGCGTGCTCACGACGGGCATCTACTGCCTGCCGTCGTGCGGCGCGCGCCAGCCGCGGCCCGAGAACGTCCGGTTGTTCAAGACGGAAGCCGAGGCGCAGGCCGCGGGACTGCGTCCGTGCAAGCGCTGCCGGCCCGATCTCTACTACCGCGGCGAGGACGCGGACTCGGCGTTGTTCGCCGCGCTCGCGACGCGCGTTCGCGCCGCGCCCGGCGAGCACGCCGACGCGGCCGCGCTCGCGCGCGCGTGCGGCGTGAGCCAGACGAAGCTCGGCGATCTATTGCGGGCGCACGCCCACCTCACGCCGGCCGCGTGGCTGCGTCGTGAAAGGGTCCGTAGCGCGTGCCGCGCGCTGCTCGAGACGGGCGAGCGCGTCGTCGACGTCGGCCACGCGGCGGGCTTCGAGAGCGAAGCCGCGTTCCACCGTCAGTTCCTCGCGCTCACGCGGATGACGCCGGGCGCGTACCGCGGCCTGAACGGCGCGTCGGTGTTCATGCTCCAGTTGCCACCCGGATATCGCGGCAAAGAAGTTCTCGCGTACCACGCGCGCGATCCCGCGAGCCCGTGCGAGCGCGTGCAGGGCGCAACGATCGCGAAGGCCCTAACGCTCGAGCGCGTGCCCTCGGTGCTCGAGATCTCGCTCGAGCCGGACGCGGCCTGGTGCCGCATCCGCGGCGCTACGCTCGACGAGCGCGGCGTCGCGGCCGCGCACGCGGCCGCGCTGCGGATGCTCGGCCTCAACCTCGACGTGACCGCGTTCGAGACGCGCGCCGCGCGCGACTCGCGCATGGCCGCGCTGATAGCGCGCCGCCCGGGCTTGCGCCTGCCCCTCACGCCGACGGGCTTCGAGGGGCTCACGTGGGCGATCATCGGTCAGCAGATCAACATCGCGTTCGCGTGCTCGCTACGGCGCGAGCTCCTCGAGATCGCGGGCGTCGAAGCGGAGGGGATGCGGGCGCATCCGAGCGCGGAGCGGGTCGCGGAGATCCGCGTCGACGAGCTCGCGCGCCGCCGTTTCTCGCGCAAGAAGGCCGAATACTTGATCGGCGCGGCGCAGGCCGTGGCGTCCGGGCGCCTCGACGCCGATGGGCTCGGCGACGGCTCGGCCGTTGCGGCCGAGCGCGAGCTCACGCGGCTGCGCGGCATCGGCACCTGGACCGCGCGCTACACGCTCATGCGCGGTGCGGGTTTCGCCGACTGCGCGCCGGTCGGCGACGTCGCGCTGGCTGCAGCGCTGCAAAGACTCACGGCCGCGGGCGAGCGCCCCGGGCCCGAGCAGGTCGAGGAGCTCATGCGGCCGTTCGCGCCGCACCGGAGCCTCGCTACGTTCCACCTTTGGGCCAGCTTGAAGGACGCCGCATGAACACCACGACACAGGGCAGGGCTACGACACACCGCTGGGGCACGATCGAGACGCCATTCGCGACGTTTGCCGCGTGGGTCGACGCGCGCGGCAGGCTCGTGCGCTTCAACTTGAGCGCGAAAGGCGCCGCGGCGGTCGACCGCGCAGCGAGCCACGACGAGCACGCGATCGACGAAGTGCGCACGCAAGTGAACGAATACTGCGCGGGCGAGCGCACCGAGTTCGAGCTCGAGCTCGCGCCGAGCGGGACGGAGTTCCAGCGCGCGGTCTGGAACGCGCTCCTCGAGATTCCGTACGGCGAGACGCGCAGCTACGGCGAGATCGCGCGCGCGATCGGCCAGCCGCAGGCCGCGCGCGGCGTCGGCGCAGCGAACCACGCGAATCCGATCGGGCTCATCGTGCCGTGCCACCGCGTGATCGGCGCGGACGGGAGCCTCACGGGCTACGGCGGCGGCCTTCCGCTCAAGCGCGCGCTGCTCGCGCACGAGGCCGCGCATCGGCCGCAAGCGCTGCGCACCGGCACGTTGTTCTAACTGGCGTCGCATCGAACTGCCGACCGGCTCGGCGCCGCCTACTTGTTGCGGAGCGCCGGAATTCGGCCTAACGTCGCTGCCTGTGCGTGCGTTCACCGTCGACGCGTCTCGTGTTCCGCGCCGCTTCGCCTCGCAACTCGCGTTGCTGCTCGCGGCGCCAGCACTGATCGCGACTCCCCGCGTGGTCGCTCAGCCAAGCGCGGCGGGTGCGTGGTCGGGAACGATCCAATGCGTGCTCGACGTTCAGCAACCGGGCTATGCGCGTCATGAGGCTCAGACCTGGACTTTCACGGGAGATGCGCCTTCGACGCAAGGCGCGATGAGCATTTATGCCGGCACGTGGCGCGCGAGCGGCGCCGGTACGGCGGATCGCAGCGACGGGACGCGGAGAAGCGCGCAGTGGAAGCTCGAAATACCTCCGCAACCCAAGACTCTTGCGGTATTCATCCGTGCGTCCGACAACAAGCTCATCGTCCGGCAATGGGGCTCGCAGCTCAGCGTCGCTAACGCGCTGACAGGTTCGCGTCGAATCGCGGCGAATAACCCGGAGGCGATCAACAGCTCCGCGAGCGAATGGAATCTCGGCTGGATCGAAGCCGACCCCGCCAAACCGGAGATCGGGGGTTCGAGATCGATCGCGGCCGAAGCGCTCCAAGCCGATCTCATGCCGCCCGCCGGCGTGGCAGCGGTACCGCAGTGCAGCTGGCAGCTCGCGCGTGGCAGCGGCGCGGCCACCGCGGTAGCCGTGAGTCAGGCAAGCACGGCGGTGACGAATCCGGTCGGCGTGACGCGGCTTCCCGCGACGTCGACTGGATGCTTCGCAGTCGCCGCAAGTCTCGCAAACCTGTATGCGGTGTTGAGCGCGGATGCGACTCGGCAGTATGACTCGATCATCCAGTCGGCGGGCGACGCGAACCTCGCAACTGCGTTGAGCTCGCAAAAGGGAAAGATGCTCGCCGCTCTCGCGACGCAACAACAACAAGACAGTCAGGCCGCGGCGAACGCGTGCGGCCAAGGAAGCGCGTCGCAAACCCCGGCAGCCGGTCAGGTGACCAGCGGTTTTGCCGCCGCCCGCGCCTCTGCGCGGCAGGCGCTCACGCTGCCGCTCACATTGGCGCCGGCTAGCACGTCTCTCGATCGTCCGAGCGTCACCGTGACGTTTACCGGTCAGAACACGCACTTCGCGCAGGGCGTGACGTCCGCGGATTTCCATCTGCCGGGAGTGCAGCCGGTCCTCACGGTGGTCTCGCCAACGACGGCCACCGCGCAGCTGACGTTGCCCGCGGGCACGCCGACCGGCCGCTACACGGTCACGCTCGCGACGGGGTCCGAAGTGGCCGAGGCGAGCGACGGTTTCATGGTGACTCCCCGATCTGATTTGTTCGCCTCGATCTGCACAGTCGCGACCAGCCTCGGCACGCTAGCGCCAGGACAGAGTCAGACAGCGACGGGCGTCGTCGAGCTGGCGAGCGCCGAGGATTGGTTCAAGGTAGCGTTCCCTTCGGGCGCGTCGCTGAATTTCACGTTGCGCAGCGCCACCGCCGGCAGCGGCGGATCCGATTTTCAACTCCAGCTCTACAGCAGTTGCGGTGTCCCCATCGGCGCGGTCACGACCGGTGCCGGGCAAAAGACGGCTGTAGCACCCGATAGCGGGGCGCATACCGTGCTCGTTCGGGTAACCGCGAATCCCTGGGACCTCGCGCGTCCGACGTACGTTCTGTTGATCGAGAGCCGCTGATAGCTCCCGCGGCTCCGCGGTCCTTACGGCTTCCAGCCGGTGTCGACGATCGTGTCCTTCGCGCGTGCCGTCTCTTTCCACTGCTCAAGCTGCTGCTCCGCTTCCGCCGCGGAGGGTTTGCCGGCGCAGTTGAACTGGCCGACGGCGCCGTAGCTCATCATGACCCGCTGGTGGAACTCGGTCCTCGGATCTTTGATGTTCTGCGACTCGAACGCGGCGCTGAAGTACGCGGTGTGCTTGGACGGCACCTCGGCCCAACACGCGACGTAGAGCGGCTGTCTCGCGGGCTTTGCCGCGGGCGGTGGCTTCGGCGTCGTGGGCCGCGGTTGCGGCGCGACGGTCGCAGCGGGCGTGCTCGCGGCCGCTACTTGCGCCGGTGTGGCGGCGCGCGGCGGGGCGGTCGCGGCCGCGGCCGGCGCAACCGCCGCGGCGGCGGCCGGCGGCGCGGTAGTTGAAGCGGACGCAGGCGGCGCAGCCAGGGGAGCGGGCGGCGCCGGCGGCGCGATCGGCGGGTTCGTCGCGTATAGCCAGCCCGTCTGCACGACCTGAACCCGGTTGGGCGGACCGCTCGGCATGACCGCCGCGAACGTCGCCTTCGCCTCCGTCTCCGTGCGCGCTCGGTTGCAGTTCAGTGAGACCTTGCCGGCGCGCGGATTCGTCCGCGCAACGTACTCCTGGAACTCGTCGATCCAGGGGAGCCCGCTCTTGCCGGGCGGCGGCTGCGGGACGTTGGCACCCATGTACGGCGCATAGTCGACCAGGGAGATGCCGCTGATGTAGTAGGTGGTCGGCCCGCCGGGTGTGGGTATGCCGCTCGTTATGCAGACGACGTACTGCACGGTCGATTCCGGCGTGCTCGTACAGCCGGGCCGTGGAGCCGCGTGTTGAGGGCAAGGGTTATACGCGCCGCCTGCGCGCTGACTCGCGCCGGTCTGTGCGAGCGCCCACGAGCTCGAGAGCAAGAGACACAGGGCCGGCAACAACAAAGACGCGACGCGACGCATGGCTCTATCTCCTCTCTTCGGACGCTGCGTCCGCCGCGGCTGCGCGCTAGACGAGCGAGTGGTAAACGTTCTGGACGTCGTCGTCCTGCTCGAGCTTGTCGATCATCGCGAGGGCTTCGTTCGCTTGCGCCTCGGGCAGCTCGACCGGCGCCGCGCAAATGTACTCGTGCGTCGCCAGCACCGGCACGATCCCGCGCTTCTCGAGCGCTTCCTGCATCCGGCCGAAGTCCGCGAACAGGCAGCGCGCGACGACCTGCGGCTCGCCCTTGTCGCCGGTGCTCTCGCCCATCTCCTCGAGGCCGTGATCGATCAGATCGAGCTCGAGCTCGTCTTGGTCGCCGACCGTCTTCGGGTCGAGCCGGAACACGCCCATCTTGCGGAACTGGAACGCGACGCTGCCGGTCGCGCCGAGGTTGCCGGCGTTCTTCGAGAAGATCGCTCGCACCGACGCGACCGTGCGCGTCGGGTTGTCGGTCGCGCATTCGACGATCACCGCGACGCCGTGCGGCGCGTAGCCCTCGTAGATGATCTGATCGTAGCTCGTCGCATCCTTGCCCGACGCGCGCTTGATCGCGGCCTCGACCTTGTCCTTCGGCATGTTGACCGCGCGCGCATTCTGGATCACGCGGCGCAGCGCCGGATTCGAGTGGGGATCCGTGCCGCCGGCCTTCACGGCGACGACGATTTCCTTGTTGATGCGCGAGAACGCCTTGGACATGCGGTCCCAGCGCGCGAACATCGTGTGCTTGCGGACTTCGAAGATTCTTCCCATAGGGCGCGGATTTTGGCACGCGCCGGGCGGCGATGTCCCACGTCGGCCGCGCCCGTCGGAAACGACCCGAGACGCGCCCACGTCCCGGAGTCGGAATCGGCGTGTTCGTTCGCGGGACCGAGGGCTGCCCGAGCGACTGCCGACGGCGGTCCACGCCGCCGCGAGCACGCATTCGTGAGGGGCGACACCGTGGCATAGGAGTTGCTTTGCAAGCAGTTGGGGAGACCGGATTAGGGGCATGCAATGTTCGATTCGCTCGTTCTCGACGTACGTTACGCCGCGCGAAGGCTGTTGCGCACGCCGCTGTTCAGCGCTTCTGCCATCGCCGTGCTCGCCGTCGGCATCGGGCTGAACGCGCTCGTCTTCAACGTCGTCGACACGGCGTTGTTCCGACCGCTGCCGTTCCGCGATGCGGGCCGCGTCGTCTACATCTACCAGGCCTCGGAGGACGGCGCGCCGTCCTCGACTGCGTTCCCCGCCTATCGCGATATGGCGGCGATGACGGAGGTGTTCTCCGACGTGGCTGCGACGTCGAGCGAAAGCGCGCGCTGGGATGACGAGGAAATGCCGCGCGCGGTGGCGATTCAATATGCGACCGCGAGCTACCTCTCGGTCCTCGGACTGCGTCCTCATCTCGGGCGTTGGTTCGAGTCCGAGCACGATCGAGTTGGCGAGGAGATGGCGGCCGTCGTGAGCTACGCCGCGTGGCGCACGCGAATGGCGAGCGACCCGTCGGTCGTCGGCCGACGCATTCGCCTCAACAACCAGAGCGTGACGATCATCGGCGTCGGCCCCGAGACGTTCAACGGCGACGTCGACACCGTCGTCACCGACTTCTGGCTCTCGATCTCGAGCGTGCCAATTGGCGGACCGTATCGCGTCGCCAACCTCGAGCGGCGCGGCGACCACTGGTATCAGGTGGTCGCTCGCCTCGCGCCCGCGGTTACGGTCGAGCAGGCGCGAAGCGCGATGCGCGGATTGGCGGCTCGGCTCGCCGAATCCGATCCCGCAGTCGACAAAGGGCGCGCCATCAGCGTCTTCGCGCAAAGCGAAGTGCGCTTCCATCCGCTCATCGACGGCGCACTGCGCGGAGGCAGCGTCGCATTGATCGGCGTGGCTGCGTTGGTCCTGCTGCTTGCGTGCAGCAACCTCGCGAACCTGTTGCTCGCCCGAGGCCTGTCGCGCAGCCCCGAGATCGCCGTGCGCCAGGTGCTCGGGTGCGACCGTCTTCGAATCGCTCGCCTCCTGCTGATCGAGGCGCTGTTGCTCTCCGCGCTCGGCGCCGCGGCCGGGCTCGCGCTCTCCGCATGGTCCGCCACGTTCCTGTCGACGCTCGCGCTGCCGGCCGGGGGGCCGGTGACAGGCCGGCTGAACGTCGACTTCAACGATCGCGTCGCTCTGTTCGGCGCGCTGCTGGCCGTCGCGACGGGGGTGCTGTTCGGCATCGTGCCGGCGCTGCGAGCGTCGAGGGCGGACGTCGCGGCGCACCTGCGCGACGGCGGCCGATCGCAGTCGGCCGGACGCGGCACTTCGGCCCTACGCAAGGGGCTGGTCGCCGCGCAGGTCGCGATTTCCGTCGTGCTCGTGATCGGCGCGGGGCTCATGGTCCGCAGTCTCGCGAACGCCGAGCGCGTCGACTCCGGCGTCGATGCCGAGCGGATCGCGGTGATCGGCACGGACCTCGCGCAAGGCGGCGTTACGCCAGAGCAGGCGCCGGCCGTCGTCGAGCAGCTGCTCGAACGCGTGGCCGCAGTCCCCGGCGTCCAGCGCGCGGCGCTCACGACGCGGTTGCCCGCGCAGCCCGGCGGTTCGACCACGCGCTACATCGAAGGCTACACGCCGACCGCGGGCACGGGTGCGGCCGAGCTGCCGCTGGCCCTCGTGAGCCGCGACTACTTCGCGACGATGGGCATTCCGCTCGTCGCGGGACGCGCGTTCACCGACGCCGACCGCGCCGACACGGCGCCCGTGATCATCGTCAACCAAGCCGCCGCGCGCGCGTACTGGGGCGGCAACGCGGTCGGTGGACGGATGCGTCGCGAGGCAGCGGACAGCCCGTGGCTCAGCGTCGTCGGCATCGTCGCCGACACCAAAGTCTCGGATCTGACCGAGGCCCCGACGCCGATGATCTATTTTTCGGCAGAGCAGGCCGGCGTCGGCGGCTTCTCGATCGTCGCGCGGGCCTCGCGCGATCCGACGACTCTGAAAAGCGAGCTCGGGACCGCGCTCCACGACGTCCGTGCGTCCTTGCCGATCACCCGCCTGCTTACGCTCAAGGAGCACTTCGGCAACGGGCTGAAGCTCGCGCGCGCGGGCACCGCTGCCGTGAGCGCGTTCTCCATTCTGGCGTTGCTGATCGCGAGCCTCGGGATCTACGCCGTCGTCGCGTTCGCCGTCGAGGGACGTGCGCACGAGCTCGGCGTCCGTGCCGCGCTTGGTGCGACCGCCTCGGGAATCGTCCGGATGGTCGTGCGCGAGTCGCTCACGACGGTCGGCATCGGGCTCGTCGCGGGGCTCGCGCTCGCCGCGCTCGCGATGCGCGGGCTCGCGGGCGTACTCTACGGCGTGTCCTCCGTCGACGCGGGGACGTTCGTCGGCGCGAGCGTGTTGCTCCTCGGCGCCGCGTACGTCGCCGCCGCGCTGCCTGCGAGGCGGGCGGCGCGTGCGGATCCGGCCGCGCTGCTGAAGAGCGAATGAACGGGGAGAATCATGCGGCTTCTGGTGAGCACCCTGCTTCTGATGTGCACCGCGGCCGCCGCGGACACGACTCAAGACCTGATCGCGCTCGAGGGAAAGCTCACCGATGCGCTCGTGCGTTCCGATGCGGACACGATCGCCGCACTCTGGGCCGATGACCTCGTCTGGGTCGGCTTGAACGGCAAGCCCGCGACGAAGGCCGAGCAGCTGGCCGGGATGAAGGCTCAAGCGCCGACGTCGGCGCCGAGC
>Ga0307497_10000214_pt1 | contig 12858 bp, 13 predicted proteins | sample 10_S_MG_FD_201366 | JGI IMG/M metagenome (GOLD analysis project Ga0307497, IMG submission 201366) | Soil microbial communities from Populus trichocarpa stands in riparian zone in the Pacific Northwest, United States - 10_S | ecosystem: Environmental > Terrestrial > Soil > Riparian zone > Trees...
GCAGCGCGTCGGCATGTGCGTACAGCAACGGCCGCGAGTTCGGATATCGGGCGTGGGACTCGCCGAGCAGCCTGGCCGCGCCGGCGCGGTCGCCCTGCGCCTGCTTCACGCGCGCGGCGAGGGTCTCGATCATGGGCCCGCCGCCGCCGGCGGTGCGCACGTGGGCGAGCTCGGCTTCGGCATCTTTCGTGCGCTTGGCGCGCAGGTAGGCGACGGCCAGGCCGTAGCGCGCCGCGGACTCGGAGGCGTAGCGCCGCTCCCGCACCGCCGACTGAAAGTACTGCACCGCATCGCGCGCATCGCCCTGCTCCGCGCGCAGCTTGGCGCGCACCAGCTGGAACTCCGGGCTGTCGGGGTGCTGCTTGTAGGGCAGCCGCGCGGCGCGGTTCTGCGCATCCGCGATGCGCTCGGTGGTGATCGGGTGAGTGCGCAGGTAGCCGGGCAGGCTGCCGTCGTCGGAGAGTCGCATGCCGCGCTGCATCTTCTCGAAAAACGTGGCCATCGCGTACACGTCGAATCCTGCGGCCTCCAGCGACTGGAAGCCGATGCGGTCGGCCTCGCGCTCGTAGTCGCGCGAGAAGGAAAGCTGGGTCTGAACTGCTGCGCCCGACGCGGCGGCCGCGGCGCCGCTCGCGAGGTCGGGACGCGAGCGCCCGAGCAGGATCGCGGCAGCGATCGCGGCGAGCACCGGTATCTGCATCTGCTGCTGCTGGCCGAGCATGCGCGCGATGTGGCGCTGCGTGACGTGGCCGATCTCGTGCCCCAGCACGGAGGCGAGCTCCGACTCGGCTTCCGCCGCGGTGATCAGGCCGGTATGCACGCCGATGAAGCCGCCGGGCAGCGCGAAGGCGTTGATGGTGTGGTCGCGGATCGCGAAGAACTCGAAGTCGTAGCGCACGCCGACCGCGGCCTGGGTCAGCCGCGCGCCGAGCGTCGCGAGATAGTCGGTGATCTCCGGGTCGTCGACGTAGCCCGGCTCGCGAAAGCGGATTTCGCGCATGATGCTCTCGCCGATGCGGCGCTCGAGCTGCGGCGACAGGGTCACGTCGCCGCTCGAGCCGAGGTCGGGCAACGTCTGCCCCATCGCGCGCGGGGCGAGGATCACCAGGACGGCGAGCAGGAACGCGGTTATCCGCATCTGTTTATGATAGCGCCCGAATGCGACGCCGATTGTTGCCTAAGAAGTTGACTCATTTCGATGCCGGGGGTTCCGCCCACATGGTCGACGTCGGCGCGAAGCCGGCCACCCACCGCGTGGCGGTCGCTTCCGGCCGCATTGCCATGCAGCCCGCCACCCTGCGCCTGATCGCGGCGGGACGCGCGAAGAAGGGCGACGTCCTCGGCGTCGCGCGCATCGCCGCGGTGCAGGCGGCCAAGCGGGCCGCGGAGCTGATTCCGCTCGCGCACCCGATCGCGCTCACGCGCGTCGCGGTCGATTTCGCCATCAGCAGGAAACCGGCTGCGGTGCGCATCGTCGCCCGGGTCGAGTGCCGCGGCCAGACCGGCGTCGAGATGGAGGCGCTCACCGCGGCGGCGGTCGGCCTGCTCACGATCTACGACATGGTGAAGGCGGTCGATCGCGGCATGACCCTGAACAACATCCGGCTGGAGGAGAAACACGGGGGCAAATCAGGGGTATTCCGGCGTGGTGCAAGATAAAATACCGCCCATGACAAGAAGATCGCTACTCGCATTTTTGGCACTGCTCCTGGCCAAGCCGCTCAGCGTGCTCGCGGCGTGGAACGAGCAGGCGTTCGGCGCGAAGACCGCCGCCGACGCCCTGAAAGGCATCGACGCCTCCGCCCCCGCGCCGAGCAAGGACATCGCGATCGACGCGCCGCAGATCGCCGAGAACGGCGCCGTGGTGCCGATCGAGATTTCCTCCAGCGTGCCCGGCACGACCGCGATCGCGGTGGTGATCGAGAAAAACCCGTTCCCGCTCGCCGCGCGCTTCGAGTTCAAGGAAGGCGCGCTGCCGTTCGTCAAGCTCAACGTGAAGATGGCCGAGACTTCGGATGTGCGCGTGGTCGCGTTCGCCGGCGGCAAGCAGTTCACCGCGACGCGCGAGATCAAGGTCACTATCGGCGGCTGCGGAGGCTGACATGGCGGGACCGATGAAAATGCGGGCGACGGCACAGGGCGGAACCACCGAAGTGCGCGTGCTGATGACCCATCCGATGACCACGGCGCAGATGAAGGACCAGCCGCTGCATTTCATCCAGAACGTCGTCGTCAAGCAGAACGGCAAGACCGTGATCGAGGCCGAGATCAGCCAGGCGGTGTCGCGCAATCCGGTGTTCTCGTTCCGCCTCAAGGGCGGCGCCAAGGGCGACAAGATCGAGGTGAGCTGGCTCGACAACAAGGGCGAGAGCAACACGATCGAGACCGCGGTCGCGTGACACGTTTTTCCGCAACAATCGTGGTCCTCGGGCTGGTTGCGGTCCCCGCCGCCGCGCAGGACACCAGGAAAGAAATCCAGAAGTACCAGCAGATGATCGCCGAGGGCTCGCCGGTCGAGCTGTTCGAGCTCGAGGGCGAGACGCTCTGGAAGAAGCCGCAGGGCCCGAACAACGTCTCGCTGGAGAAATGCGACCTCGGCCAGGGCCCCGGCGTGCTGAAAGGCGCCTACGCGCGCCTGCCGCGCTACTTCAAGGACGCCGACCGGGTGATGGACCTGGAGACGCGCCTGCTGCATTGCATGACCACGCTGCAGGGCCGCAGCCGCGACGAGGCGACCAAGCGCGTGTTCGGCAACGAGAACCAGCCCTCCGAGATGGAGTACCTCTCGGCTTACATCGCCGCCCAGTCGCGCGGCGTCAAGCTCGCGGCGGGAAACTCGCATCCGAAGGAGAAGGAAGCGTACGAGCTCGGCAAGGCGCTGTTCTTCTACCGTGCCGGCGCGTGGGACATGTCGTGCGCAAGCTGCCACGGCGAGGACAACAAGCGCATCCGCTTGCAGGACCTGCCGGTGCTCTACAAGCCGCAGTCGGCGCGCCCGATCATGGCGACGTGGCCGGCCTACCGCGTGTCGAACAGCCAGTTCAAGACCATGCAATGGCGCCTCAACGACTGCTACCGCCAGATGCGCTATCCGGAGCCCAAGTTCGCGTCCGAGGCGACGAACGCGCTCAACACCTTCCTCACCGTGACCGCCGCCGGCGAGCCGTACCGCGGCCCGGGGACGAAACGATGAAGCGGGTTCTGCTCCTGTCCTTGGCTCTCGGCCTCCCTGCCGGAGTTCTGGCTCAGGAGGTTCAAAAAGTCCTGCAGCGGGACTTCCAGGCGCGCGGCCAGGCGACGATGGACCGCGTGGTGCAGGACGGCCTGCAGCGCGTGTGCACCGACAGCCACGACCGGCCGCCGCCCGACCTGGCACGGCAACTGGAGGCCGACCAGCTGAAGACCATCGATTTCCCGCCGGGCAACCTGATCGGCGACTGGAAGCGCGGCGAGCGCATCGCGCAGGGTGGCCGCGGCCTGACCTGGAACGACCAGCCGGGCGCGCCGGCCGACGGCAGCTGCTACAACTGCCACCAGCTCTCGCCGCAGGAACTGTCGTACGGCACGATCGGGCCGAGCCTGCTCAAGTTCGGCTGGATGCGCGGCAACGGCCCCGAGATGCAGCGCTACGTCTACGGCAAGATCTACAACGCCAAGGCCTACAACCTTTGCTCGCAGATGCCGCGCCTCGGCCACTCGGGCACCCTCACCCCCGAGCAGATCAAGGACCTGGTCGGCCTGCTGCTCGATCCGGAGTCGCCAGTCAACAAGCAGTGACCGACGCCCAAGACTCGGTGTACGCGCTGCAGGACGCGCTCGATCGCCAGCTTGCCGCGCACAGCGTGAACGCAGACGAATACCGCGGCCAGTTCCAGACCAGCCGGCCGTTCCCGCACCTCGTGATCGACGACTTCCTGCCCGAGCGCATTGCGCAGCAGCTGGTCGAGTCCTTCCCCGGTCCGGAGTCGCCGATCTGGACCCAGCAGCCCACCGAAGATCAGCGTAACAAGCTCGCGACAACCGACGAGGGCAGGATCCCGGCGCTGCAGCGCTACGTGCTGTTCAGCCTGAACTCCGGAGCGTTCCTGCGCTTCCTCGAGCGAGCAACCGGGATCGATGCGCTGATCGCGGATACCAAGCTGGTCGGCGGCGGGCTGCATCAGATCAAGCGCGGCGGCAAGCTCGCCGTGCACATCGATTACAGCCATCATCCGCAGAACGGACTGTTCCGCCGGCTGAATCTGCTGCTCTATCTCAACCCGGCCTGGCAAGAAGAGTACGGCGGATGCCTCGAGCTCTGGGATCGTTCGATCTCCGCCTGCCAGAAGGCGATCGCGCCGCGCTTCAACCGGGCCGCGCTGTTCGCGACCTCGGACGTTTCGTACCACGGCCATCCCGAGCCGCTGCGCACGCCCGACCACATCACGCGCAAGTCGCTCTCGCTCTACTACTTCACCAAGGAGCCGCCGGAGGGGCGCGAAGGCGTCGAGCACAACACGCTGTTCAAGTCGCGTCCGGGCGATCGGTTCAACCTCGGCAACTTCGTGGTGCGTTCCGCGAGCTCCGGGCTGTTCCGCGATCTGATGCCGCCGCTGGTTTACAGGGGTGTCCGCCAGCTCTGGAACCGGCTCTTCACCGGGAAGTAGTTGCAACGCCGAGAATTCCTCCAAGTCCTGGCGCTCGCTGCCGCTGCGGGTGCGACGCTGCGCCCGCGCACCAGCCACGCCCAGGCGGCCGCCGAACTGTACGACGTGCCGCGCTTCGGCAACGTCTCGTTCCTGCACATCACGGATACGCACGCACAGCTGATGCCGGTGTACTTCCGCGAGCCGAGCGTCAACCTCAACCACGTGGTCGGCGAGCACGCGCTGAAACGCTTCGGCCTGCAGCGCGGCAGCGCGCTCGCCCATGCCTGCACCCACCTCGAGTTCGAGCAGCTGGCTCGCCGCTACGGCAAGGTCGGCGGCTTCGCGCACCTCGCGACGCTGATCAAACGGGTGAGAGCAACGCGGCCAAACGCGTTGCTCCTCGACGGCGGCGACAGCTGGCAGGGCTCGGCCACGGCGCTGTGGACCAGGGGCGAGGACATGCGCGGCGCGCAGAAGCGCCTGGGCGTCGACTACATGACGGCGCACTGGGAGTTCACCTACGGCCAGCAGCCGATCAAGGATTCGCCGATTCCGGTGCTCGCGCACAACGTGCGCACCACCGACTTCGAGGACCCGGTGTTCGCCCCGTACACGGTGCGCGACATGGGCGGCATTCCGGTGGCGATCATCGGCCAGGCCTTCCCGTACACGCCGATCGCCAACCCGCGCCATTTCGTTCCCGACTGGACCTTCGGCATCCAGGAGAAGGCGCTCCAGCAGCGCATCGACGAAGTGCGGGAAAAAGGCGCCAAGGCCGTGGTGCTGCTGTCGCACAACGGCATCGACGTGGACCTGAAGCTCGCCGCCCGCGTGCGCGGCCTCGACGCGATCCTCGGCGGGCACACGCACGACGCAGTGCCGCTGGCGATTCCGGTCGGCAAGACGCTGGTGACGAATGCCGGCTCGAACGGCAAGTTCCTCGCGGTGCTCGACCTGCAGGTCGGCACCGCCGGCGTCACCGGCTATCAATACCGGCTGCTGCCGGTGTTTTCGCGCCTGCTCGACGCGGATAAGGAAATGGCCGGGTATATCGCCGAGGCGCGCAAGCCTTACGAGACGAAACTGAATGAAAAGCTCGCCGTGACCGAAGGCCTGCTCTACCGCCGCGGCAACTTCAACGGCTCGTTCGACGAACTGATCCTGCAGGCGCTGCTGCAGGCGAAGGGCGCCGAGATCGCCTTCTCGCCCGGCTTCCGCTGGGGCACGACCCTGCTGCCGGGCGACGCCATCACGCTCGAGCACCTGATGGACCAGACCGCCATCACTTATCCGCAGACCACGCTGAACGAGCTCACCGGCGCGGCGATCAAGGGCATCCTGGAAGACATCGCGGACAACATGCTCAACCCGGACCCGTACCTGCAGCAGGGCGGCGACATGGTGCGCGTCGCGGGCATGAGCTATGCGCTCGAGCCGGGCGCGCGCATCGGCTCCCGGATCTCCGATCTGCGCGTGCGCGGCGAGCCGATGGGGGCTACAAAGCGTTACAAAGTCGCGGGGTGGGCGCCGGTGGGAGAGGGTATAACTGGCGAGCCGATCTGGGAGGTGGTCAGCCGCCATCTGCGCACGCTGAAGAGCGTGCCGGCGCTGCCCGCCAACCGCCCCCGCTTCATCGGTGTCAAGGATAATCCCGGGCTGGAATGAAACGCACCGCGCTCATCGTTGCTGCTCTCGCCGTGCTCGCCGCCGGCGGCTGGTACTGGTACGACAGCCGCAACAGCGACAGCGAAGTGCGCTATCGCACCGCCAAGGTCGAGCGCGGCTCGATCGCCGCGGTGGTGGTGGCGAGCGGCACGCTCAACGCCACCACCACGGTCCAGGTCGGCTCGCAGATCTCCGGCCAGGTGAAGGACATCTACGCCGACTTCAACACCACGGTGAAGAAGGACCAGGTGATCGCGCGCATCGACCCTTCGACCTTCGAGCTGCGCGTGAACCAGGCGCGCGCCGACCTCGACTCCGCGCAAAGCGCGGTCGCGGTGGCGCGCTCGAACCAGGCGGCGGCACAGGCTACGCTCGGCCAGGTCAAGGTAAACCTGGCCGACGCGCAGCGCGACTACGCGCGCAAGAAGGCGCTGGTCGACAAGAACTACATCTCCGGCGCCGAGCTCGACAAGGCGCAGACCGTGCTCGACAGCACGCGCGAGCAGCTCAAGGCGGTCGCGGCGCAGCTCAAGGTGAGCCAGGCGCAGATCTCGAGCGCGCAGGCCGCGGTCAAGCAGCGCCAGTCGCTGCTGCAGCAGGCCGAGGTCGACCTCGAGCGCACGGTGATCCGCGCGCCGGTAGACGGCACCGTGATCCTGCGCAACATCGACGCCGGGCAGACGGTGGCGGCGAGCCTGCAGGCGCCGGTGCTGTTCACCATCGCGCAGGACCTGCGCGACATGCAGGTCGAGGCCGCGATCGACGAGGCCGACGTCGGCCGGCTGCGCGCCGGCATGGCGGCGACCTTCGCGGTCGACGCGTTCCCGCGGCGCAGCTTCCAGGGCGACATCCGGCAGATTCGCAAGTCGCCGCTGAACGTGCAGAACGTGGTGAGCTACACCGTAGTGATCTCGGCGGCCAACCCGGACATGGCGCTGCTGCCGGGGATGACCGCCAACGTGCGCATCGCGGTCGAGAACCGCTCGAACGCGCTCAAGGTGCCGAACGCCGCGCTACGCTGGCGTCCCGCCGGCGCGGCCGACGCCAGGGCCGCGGCGCCGGTGGACGCGGCACCCGCGCAGCAACAACAGGCCGGGGGGCAGGCGGTGCAGCAGTTCCGCGCGCGCATCCAGGCCGAGCTCCAGCCGAGCGATGCGCAGAAGGCGCAGATCGACGACATCTTCAACGACTCGCGGCAGAAGTTCGGGCGGGTGCGTGAGATGAAGGCCGACAGCGACCGCCGGCGCGAGGCCGAGAAGATCCGATCCGAGACCAACGCACGCATCGGCGAGATCCTCACCCCGGAGCAGCGCCCGGCGTGGGAGCGCCTGCTGGCCGAATCCGGCACGCGCGGCCAGTCGTCCGCCGGGCGCGTCTACGTGCTGGAAGGCGGCCAGCCCAAGGCGGCCGACGTGCGCCTCGGCCTGACCGACGGCAGCTCGACCGAGCTGGTGAGCGGGCTCGCCGAAGGCGCGGAGGTGATCGTCGGCACGGCCGACGCGCGCAGCGGAGCGGCCCCGGGCGGCGGGCTGCCGCGCGGCCGCTTGTTCTGATGCTGATCCACACCAGGGACCTGACCAAGCTCTACCGGATGGGCGGCAGCGAGGTGCACGCGCTCGACGGCGTCAGCCTCGACATCGACTCTGGAGAGTTCGTCGCGGTGATGGGGCCTTCGGGCTCGGGCAAATCCACCTTCATGAACGTGATCGGCTGCCTCGATCGGCCGACCAGCGGGGAATATGTTTTGGGAGATAAGAAAGTTTCTGAGCTCGCGGGCGACGAGCTCGCGACCGTGCGCAACAAGCGCATCGGCTTCGTATTCCAGCAGTTCAACCTGCTCGCGCGCACCCCCGCGGTCGAGAACGTCGCGCTGCCGCTGGTCTACGCGGGGGTTTCCTCGTCTGAACGAAGCAAGCGGGCGACGGCGATGCTGAAAAAGGTGGGCCTGGGCGAGCGCGCCGACCATCACCCGGCGCAGCTTTCCGGCGGCCAGCAGCAGCGCGTGGCGATCGCGCGCGCGCTGGTCACGGAGCCGCTGCTGATCCTGGCCGACGAGCCGACCGGCGCGCTCGACTCGAAAACCAGCCTGGAGATCATGGCGCTGTTCCAGGAGCTCAACCGCCAGGGCATGACGGTGGTGCTGGTCACGCACGAGCCGGACGTGGCGCGCTTCGCGCGCCGCATCATCGTGTTCCGCGACGGCAAGGTGGTGGAAGACCACCAGAACGAAGCCCTGGCCGCCGCATGAACTTCATCGCCCTGCTGCGCATTGCCCTGCGGGCGCTTGCCGTCAACAAGCTGCGCAGCGCGCTCACCATGCTGGGCATCGTGATCGGCGTCGGCGCGGTGATCGTGATGATCGCGGTCGGCTCCGGCGCTCAGGCGCGCGTCGAGGAGCAGATCCGCGCGCTCGGCTCCAACCTGCTGCTGGTGATGCCCGGCTCCACCACCGCGGGCGGCGTGCGCATGGGCTTCGGCTCGGGCTCGACGCTCACCGAGGACGACGTGCTGGCGATCAACCGCGAGATTCCCGAGGCGCTGGCCGCGCCGGCGCTGCGCGGCAGCGCGCAGGTGATCTGGGGCAATTCCAACTGGTCGACGCAGGTGTTCGGCACCACGCCCGAGTACCTCGACGTGCGCCAGTGGGCGCTTGCCAGCGGGCGCAGCTTCGAAGCCGGCGAGATGGCGGGCGCCGCCAAGGTGTGCCTGATCGGCGCCACGGTGGCGAAGCAGCTGTTCGGCACCGCCGACCCGCTCGACCAGTCGATCCGCATCAAGCGCATTCCCTTCACGGTGATCGGCGTGCTCGACGTCAAGGGCCAGAGCATGATGGGCACCGACCAGGACGACCTGATCCTGGTGCCGATCAAGACCGCGCGCAGCCGCGTGCTCGGCACCGCGAGCGCGGCGCGCAACCGCACCGTGGGCACGATCTGGGTCAAGGCGGCCGACGGGCTCGACACCAAGGTGGTCGAGGAGAACGTGCGCGGGCTGCTGCGCCAGCGCCACCGCGTGCAGGCCGGCGCCGACGACGATTTCTCGCTGCGCAACCTGCAGGAGGTGATGGCGGCGCAGGAAGCCTCGAGCCGCGTGCTCGCCCTGCTGCTCGCCGCGGTGGCCTCGGTCTCGCTGCTGGTGGGCGGCATCGGAATCATGAACATCATGCTGGTGTCGGTCACCGAGCGCACGCGCGAGATCGGCCTGCGCATGGCGGTCGGCGCGCGCACGCGCGACATCCTCGGCCAGTTCCTGGTGGAGGCGGTGACGCTGTCGCTGATCGGCGGGCTGATCGGCGTCGCCCTCGGCATGGGCACCTCGATCGCGATCGCCGAGTTCGCCGGCTGGCGCATCGCGATTTCGCCCCAGGCCATCGTCCTCGCGGTGGCTTTCGCCTTCGTGATCGGGGTGTTCTTCGGCTTCTACCCGGCGCGCAAGGCCGCACGCCTCAACCCGGTCGAAGCACTGCGCTTCGAATAGGCTAGAACTTCTCCGTGAGCAGCATCTCGACCGGCGCGGCGGTGCGGGCGTCGATCAGCACCGCCACCCAGGCGATGCGGCCGCGCAGCCGCAGATAGCGCAGGTTCTGCGCATCGACGCCGGAGCGCGCGACCCACTCGTCGACCACCTTCGCGGCCTCCGGATCCGTCTTCTGCACGCTGGATAGCGGCAGCGCCTTCGCGAGGACCTGGTCCCTGCCCTGCTCGTAGGGCGCGTAGTACTTGGGAAAGTGCTGCAGGTCCACGCCGGCGAGGCCGGCGAACAGGAGCTGCTGCTGCTCCCGCTGGTCCTTCGGCCACTCGCCGTACACCAGCACCGGTCCCGACCACGAGGGGCTGCGGTACTGCGGGTACTTCGCCTCGGCGAGCTGCGCCGGCTCGAGCTCGGCGACGGTGGCGACCTGGAACTGGTCCTTGACGAAGACGATGAACGCGGGGCGCGCAAGGGAGACGACGTAGCAGCCGTAGAGCAAGGCGGCGAGCTGGCACAGCGCGATCGCGGCAAGATCGAACTTCAGGCCGCGCTTGCCGCTGCGGAACACGACCAGGGTGAGCGCCGGCCCCATCACCACGTCGACGCCGATCAGGATCAGCGCGAGCCCGGCGCCGCCCATGGCCCTGAACAGGGTCGGCCCGTACCAGACGCCGAGCATCAGGGCGAGCATGGCGGCGGCGATGCCGGCGCTGATCAGCAAGTGGATGCCCGCTGCTCGCCAACGGCTCATGGCCAGCTTTCCGTCGCTTTTGTCCATACGCGCTCGGCTTGGTATCTTAGCGCAGCCGCGGCCGCGCGCAACCGCTCGGCTACAATCCGCCGCTCCTATGAGAATCCTGGTAACGGGCGGGGCCGGCTACATCGGTTCGCACATGGTGAAGCTGCTCGCCGGGAGCGGCAGCGAGGTCACGGTGCTCGACGACCTCTCCACCGGGCACGCCGAGGCGGTGCGCGGCGCGCAGTTCGTGCAGGGCGACATTGCGGATGTTGTTGGCACGAAGAAACTTCTGAAGGACAGGGGCGTTGAAGCAGTCGTGCACTTCGCTGCCTCGAGCCTGGTGGGCGAGTCGATGGCCGACCCGCTCAAGTACTACCGGCGCAACGTCGGCGGCACCGTGGCGCTGGTGCAGGCGATGCGCGACGCGGGCGTCGCGCGCATCGTGTTCTCCTCCACCGCCGCGGTGTACGGCGACCCGGTGCGCACGCCGATCGACGAGGCGCATCCGACGCAGCCGGTCAATCCGTACGGCGCGAGCAAGCTCGCCATGGAGCGCATGCTCTCGGACTGCAGCGCCGCCTACGGCATCGGCGCCGTGGTGCTGCGCTACTTCAACGCCGCCGGCGCGGATCCGTCGGGCGAGCTCGGCGAGCGCCACGACCCCGAGACCCATCTCATCCCGCTCGTGCTGCAGGCCGCTTCAGGCCGCCGCGCCTCGATCTCGGTGTTCGGCAAGGACTGGCCGACGCGCGATGGCACCTGCGTGCGCGATTACATCCACGTCAACGACCTGTGCGACGCGCACCTGCGCGCGCTCGACTGGCTCGGCAAGGGCGGGCGCTACGACGTGTTCAATCTCGGCAACGGCGACGGCGCCACCGTGCTCGAGGTGATCGAGGCCGCGCGCCGCGTGACTGGAAAACCGATCCGGATCGATCCGTCCGCGCGCCGCGCGGGCGATCCGCCCACCCTGGTCGCCGATGCCGGCAAGGCGCGCCGCGTGCTCGGCTGGAAGCCGGCGCGCGGCGACATCGAAGATATCGTGCGCGACGCCTGGAACTTCGAGCAGCGCCGCGCGCCATGAGCGTCGCGGAGTTCATCTACACCGTCCTGCTCAAGCCGCCCCCGCTGCGCCGCGCCGCGAACGGCGTGATCCGCGCCCTGCTTCCGCCGCGCGTGCAGCTGGGCACGGCCAGCGTCTGGCTCAATCCGCAAGACCCCGTGGTGTCCGGCGCGCTCGCCTTCCGTGTCTACGAGCGCGGCGAAATCACTTTTTTCCGCTCGCGCTTCCAGCCCGGCATGACGTTCATCGACGTCGGCGCGAACGTCGGCCTGTACAGCGCCCTCGCCCTGTCCACGCCCGGATTCCGCGGCCGGGTTCTCGCCCTCGAGCCGCATCGCGAGAGCCGGGTGTACCTGGAAAAAACCATCCGGAGCAACGCCGCCGCCGCGACCTCGGCGACCATCGTCGGACTTGCCGCGTCCGATCGCGCCGAAACGCTCACCCTTTACCAGAATCCGGACAACAAGGGCGACAACCGTCTCTATCCCGACGGGCTGCTTCACGGCCAGGAGACGGTCGGCGCGGACACGCTCGACAATATCTGCCGCGAGCACGGCGTCGCTTCGGTCGGGTTCATCAAGATCGACGTGCAGGGCGCCGAAGCGAAGGTGGTGCGCGGCGCGCGCGGCGTGCTCGGCGCCAGCAGCGACTGCATCCTGATGACCGAATTCTGGCCCTACGGGCTCGCGCGCTGCGGCGCCGACGCGCTCGAATATCTCGACCTGCTGCGCGCTCTCGGCTTCCGGCTTTACGAGCTGACCGGGAACCGGGGCACGCTCACGGCGATCAGCGCGCCGCGCGAGCTGGTCGAGCGCACGCAAGGCCGCCGCTATGCCAACCTGGTCGGCCTGAAGGGCAAGGCCGACGCTGTAAACTCCAGCATCCAAGCCTAAGGGGCGGACATGGCATCCTGTCTGGTGCTGGGAGGCGCCGGATTCATCGGCTCGCATCTCGCGGAAGCGCTGTTGCAGGCCGGGCATCGGGTGCGGATCTTCGATCGTCCGCATCTGGACCGGCTGCCAAGTTTCCTGCAGCGCCGCGAGTTCGAGGTATTCACCGGCGACTTTCTCAACCCCTATGTGTTGAGCGCGGCGCTGGAGGGGAACGAGATCGTGTTCCACCTCGTGTCCACCACCCTGCCGAAGACTTCCAACGACAACCCGGTCTACGACGTCGAGTCCAACGTGGTCGGGACCTTGCGGCTGCTCGAGCTGTGCCGCAGCCAAGGGGTGCGCAAGGTGGTGTTCGCCTCCTCGGGGGGGACCGTGTACGGCGTGCCGCGCTCGGTGCCG
>Ga0307497_10000215_pt1 | contig 12853 bp, 14 predicted proteins | sample 10_S_MG_FD_201366 | JGI IMG/M metagenome (GOLD analysis project Ga0307497, IMG submission 201366) | Soil microbial communities from Populus trichocarpa stands in riparian zone in the Pacific Northwest, United States - 10_S | ecosystem: Environmental > Terrestrial > Soil > Riparian zone > Trees...
GTGAAGACGTCGAAGTAGTAGACGCTCCAGAGCCTTCGCTTCAGCCCGATCGACCTCGCCTCCCCGGCGAGGCGCATCTCGTGCGCCACCCTGATCGCCTCGCCCTCGCGGGCGTAATCCTCGGCCCAGGTCTGCTCATAGCTCCTGAGCAGGGCTGCGATCTCGAGTTCGCGCACGTACTCGCGCTCACGGCCGGTCGCGACCGCGGCGGCGAAGTGATTGCGCGCCTCGGCGATCGCGTCGTCCTCGCCTCGGAAAACGCGCAGGATCTCGAAGCCCCACATGGCGTGCGCGTAGACGTTGCGCGGATCGACGTCGAGCGAGCGGCGGTAGTACTCCACCGTTCTTAGCGGGCCGTTCGCGCCGAGTAGCTGGCTCAGGTAGTCCGCCCATCCCACGTGGGCCAGCACGTCGGCCAGCTGCTCGCCCTTCGCTCCGTTGGCCGCCGTCAGCAGGACGGGCGTCGTCTTGTCGACGAGATTCCGGAGATAGGCGCCGGTCCAGCGCCCGAGGCCGGCACCGCGAAGCCACTCCGTCGCGAGCCGCACCTCGGCCTCGCCCACCTCGGCCGACGTGGGCGCAACGGCGCGGGCGTCTTCGAGGAGCTTCCAGGCGTCCGGGTATCTGTCCTCGTCCGCCTTGGCGCGACTCTGCTTCACGAGCTCCCTCACCTGGGCGAGCTGCGTGCGGCGATCCAGATAGGTCGGCAGCCCCAGCCAGACGGTCACGGCGAGGACGGCCGCCGCGGCGAGGGCCGGAATCATGCGCCGAGGCTCCAGCATCCTCCGCCACCAGGAGGCGGTCATGCGCGCGACTTGCGCAGCGACCTCGGCGGTGAGATTGCCCTGGGGGTTGAGCATCGTGACGGCGCGCAGGAACGAAGGGATGGATTCCCTGGGCACCGACTCGACGATGACGGGAAGCACGTGACCGGAGGGGTTGCCCCACCTCTGCTCCGCGAACCCCAGCTCGGTGAGCGTGTAGCGTCCCGGAGAGAGCGACTCGCGGCTCACCAGGAATACGAAGATCTCGCATTCCTCGACTGCGGCCCGGATTCGCGTGTCGTACGCGTCCCCGGCCGGGAGCGACGATCGGTCGCGGAACACCGAGTGCCCGTCCTGCTTCAGCGAGAGCTCGATGCGCGTCGCGGTCTCGGACTGCTCCGAGGAGTACGAGAGAAAGACCGTGCCCATCGCCCGCCGGGCCCTACCACCATCCCGCGCGCTTGCGCAGCGCCGTGAGGGAGGCGGAGGCCTCGTCCACGATCTGCCCGGTATCGACCGTCGTGAGCTTGCCGCCGCGCTTGAGGATGCGGCCGTCGACCATCACCGTGTCGACGTTCGAAGGCTGCGCCGCTTCGACCAGCATGTGCGCCGGGTCGCTGAACACCGCGAGATTCACTTCGCGCGTATTCACCATGATGAGGTCGGCGCGCTTGCCCGCCGCGAGCGAGCCGACCTTGGAATCCATGCCCATGGAGCGCGCTCCCTCGATGGTCGCGAGCTCGAGCACGCGGCGCGCGGGCAGCTTGAACTCGCTCAGCGCGCGCGCGTTCTCGACGTTCTGTATCGCTTTCATGATCGCGAACATGTCGGCGTTGCCGCTGAGCTCGGTCGTGTCGACCGACAAGCCGACCGTCACGCCCGCGGCGAGGAGCTCGCCGGTCGGCGGGAAGCCGAAGCCGATGCGCAGCTCCGAGTACGGCGACAGGCTCACGGAGGAACCGGTGTCGGCGAGGGCGCGGATCTCCTCGGGCGTCACCCAGGTGGCGTGGATCACCTGCACGTCCTTGCCCAGGAATTTGCCGCGCGCGAGCAGCGCTATCGCGTCCGAGCCCTTGCGGTTGTTGGCGTGCACCGAGACCGGGATGCCCAGGCGCCGCGCTGCCTCGAAGTCCTGCTTGTAGGCCTCCGCCGACACGCTCCCCGTCGCGCCGGTCGAGACGCCGCGCCAGGCGAGGCCGAGCGACAGAAGTCCGCCGTTGGAGTACGAAGTCCAGCTTCGCCACAGGCGCTCGAGGTCCGCGAAATCGATGGTCTTGTCGGCCGGGTGCCCCTGGGCGGCGCCATAGGAGAATCGGGCGCGAATGCCCGATTCGCGCAGCGCACGCAGGTCCTCCTCGGCGTACTGCGGCGAGCGCACGTTGTGGCACCAGTCGTGCACGAAGGTGATGCCGCCGTTCAGCGCTTCCACGGCGGCAAGCCGAGTGCCCTGGTACATGTCCGAGGGCAGGTAGGCCTTGCCCAGCGCGAGGGTCGTGGGGAAATAGCCGAGCTCGCGCTTGTCGCCCGCCATGCTGCGCAGGAGCGAGTTCCACATGTGCCAGTGGGTCTCGATCAGGCCCGGGAGCACGATCATGCCGCGGCCGTCGATGGCGATCGCGCTGCCGGCGCGGAGCTTGCGGCCCACCGCGACGACGGCGCCGTCCTTCACGTGCACGTCGGCGTCGGCGACATCTCCCGTCGCCGCATCCATGGTCATCACGTAGGCGTTGCGTATGACGAACTCGTCCCGCGCCGGGAGCGCGGCCGGCTCGCGCTCTCCGTCCGCCATCGAGGCGCAGCCGGGCAATCCCACCGCACCCAGCGCCGCGATGCTCCCGAGAAATTCGCGCCGGGTCCTCATGTTACCTTCCTCCCGCGCCGACGAAGAAGTCGTCCATGTCCGAGGTGCTCACGTAGCGGTAGCCGTTGCGCTCGAGGAGCTTGCGGATCTCGCTGCGCTTGGGTTCCTCGAAATTGTGCTCGATCGTCATCGCGCCGAAACGGTAGCGCGAGAAGTCCAGCCCTTTCAGGGCTTCGAGCTCCGCGCCCTCGATGTCGATGCTCATGTAATGGATGTACGGCGGGGCTTTCGCCTCGTCGAGGAGCTGGGTGAGCGTGCGCGTTTCGAGCTCCACGATCACCGGGACGGTCTGCGCCTTTTCCTTCCAGCGCCCGAGGTAGTCGTCGATGCCGCCGAGATCACCCGCCCTGCGGAAGCGCACGCGCTTGCCGCCGACGCTGTCGACGGGGTTGGTGAACAGCTTGCAGCGCCGGCTCGCCATGTTTGTCGGAAACGGGTCCACGCAGACGCCCTTCCAGCCGAGGTCCTCCAAGGCCTTGGAGTTGGAGAAGATCACCCCGTCCCCCGAGCCCACGTCGACGAAGTAGCCCTTGCGCTCCCGCGGAAAGACCTCGAGGACGACCCAGCGATCCTGGCATGATTGGGACTGGAACACCAGGGTGCCGGAGTTCTGCAGTCCGATCGCGATCAGCCGGTGCCAGAGCGACATGTGCTGGCACTCGTCGAAGCTGTATTTCCCCCACCAGACGAACTGCGCTGCCGTGCCGATCACCACGAGTCCCAGCGCCAGCAGCAGCCAGCGCGTCGTCGGCCGCAGGAGGCTCATCTCTTGGGACCCACGTAATAGTCGTCCTGCTCGAACGTTTGCACGAACCGGTATCCCTTGCCTTCGAGCAGCGCTCGGATCTGGCTGCGCTTGGGCTCCTCGAAGTTGTGCTCGATCGTCATGGCGCCGATGCGGTAGCGGGAGAAGTCCAGTCCCTTCAAGGCCTCCAGTTCTGCGCCCTCGATGTCCATGCCCATATAATGGACGAACGGCAGGGCCTTTGCCTGTGCGAGAAGCTCGGTAAGTGTCCGCGTCTCGAACTCGACCACCGGGGCCCCCATGGCTATTCTCCGCCCGCGCCCCAGGTCCGTCTCGATGCGGCGCTCGCCACCACGGCCAGCGCCAGCAGCAGCCGGCGCGTCGTCGGTAAGAGGCGGCCCATCAACCGCGCCCGATGAACGGCATCTTGGTCGCCATGATGGTGATGAACTGCACGTTCGTCTCGAGCGGCAGATTCGCCATGTGCAGGACCGCCGCGCCCACGTGGTCGACGTCCATCAAGGGCTCGGGCCGGATCTCGCCGTTCGCCTGGGGCACGCCGTCGGCCATGCGCGAGGCGAGCGGCGTGCGCGCGTTGCCGATATCGATCTGGCCGACGCAGATATCGTACTTTCTTCCGTCGAGCGCGCTCGACTTGGTCAGGCCCGTGACCGCGTGCTTGGTCGAGGTGTAGGGCGCGGAGTTCGGCCGCGGCGCGTGCGCGGAGATCGAGCCGTTGTTGATGATGCGCCCGCCGCGAGGCGTCTGGCTCTTCATGATCTTGAAAGCCTCCTGCGTGCACAGGAACATCCCGGTGAGGTTGGTATTGACGACGGCCTGCCACTGCTCGAGCGTCAGGTCCTCCAGCAGGATCTTGCCCGGCGTGCCGATGCCGGCGTTGTTGAAGAGCACGTCCAGGCGACCGTACCTCGACCTGGTGGCGGCGAAGAGCGCCTGCACCTGCTTCTGGTCGGTCACGTCGGTGGGCGCGACCAGCGTGCGCGCGCCCGCGCCGGAGAGCTTCGCCGTTTCCTCGAGCAGATCGGCCCGCCTGCCGGCGAGCGCGACGCTGTAGCCGTCCTTGAGAAATGCGAGCGCGACCGAGCGGCCGATTCCGCTCCCCGCCCCGGTGACGATCGCGACTTTTTCCGACGAAGCCATGTTTCCCCCTGGTTGATGAATCAGCGTACTGCCGCGAGCTGCCTCGCCTGCTCCACATTCGTGGTGATGCGCTTCAAGTTTACCGAGGACCGCCTGCGCGCGTCCGCGACGACCTCGTCGGGGAGCAGCGGCACGCCGATCTGCGCCGCAATGCCCTTTCTCGCCGAGGGATAGGACGCGAGCAGCCGCTCGAGCGCTTCCGCCGAAACCCGGTAGTCGAAGAAGTTCCTCTCCATGCGGTCTTTTGCCCGGACCGCTTCGTCGATCCACGCGGCGGACCTGCGCCCTGACGTGCGCATGTGCTCGCGCAGCGCGGTCTCGCTGGCGGTGACCTGGAGCCGGTAGCGGAGGCTCGCCGCCTGCTGGCGAAGGATCTGGCGAACCGTCAGCATGTATTCGTCTGCGGCAGAAACGAGAGCGCGATTACGCGACTCGCCGAAGTCGTGCAGCTCGATCACGTGCCGGTCCACCTCCTGCGCGTGCTCGTCGAGCTTGCCCACGGTCTGCGGGCTGCTCGCGCTGCCGGCTTCCGCCTCCAGCGCCAGCGCCGCCTCGAGGCGCCGACTCGAGTCGCTGACAAGCGCGCTCACCCCTTTTTGCATCTGGGCGTTGCGGTAGGCGCCCACGCCCCAGTAGCCGAGACCCGAGACGATCAGGATCGCCGCGAGCGCGAAGACGGCGCGCCTCGTGGTCGCTCCGCGGGCCCGGGATCTCGCGGCCATCGCTCTAGGGCGCGACGTTGACGCCGCGCAGCCCGGCCCGCGCGATCGCCTCGGCGACGAGACCGGAGGCCTTGGCGTCGGCGACGAAGGTCGCGACGTAGGCCAGTCCTGCGGCGCGCCCCTTGGGAAGCGCAATCGACTGTTGCACCGCGAGCACGCTGCCCTCGAGCAGGCGCGCGCCGGGGATCTGCGCGACCATCTCGTCCAGGCGCTGTCGGTTGGCGGCGTACAGGTCCACCTTGCCCGCGCGGACCAGCTCGAGCGCGCCGGCGGTGCCCGCGGTGTTGCGCACCAGCGTCGCGCTCTTCAGCGTGCGCGTGAGGTGGAAATCGACCGCGTCGTTCTGCCCCACGCCGATGCGCACTCCCGCACGGTCGGCGTCGGCGAGGGCCGCGACGGGGGAGCCCGCACGCGCAAGATAGCCGTTGTGCGCTTCGAGGTAGGCGGGGGAGAAATCCACCGCGTCGGCGCGCTCGGGATCGAAGGCGAGGAAGGCGACGTCCCAGGCGCCCGATTTCGCGCTCGCGACGATGTCCGCGGCGCGCGGATGGCCGAGCGGCTCGAACGGAACGCGCAGGCGCCTGGCGAGCTCGCGGCCGAGGTCGATCGCAGGCCCCCGGAATCCGGTCGCGTCCTTCACGACCTGCACCGGATTCGAGACGATGAAGGTGACACGCAGCTTTCCGGTCGGCGCAAGCTCCTTCACCGCCGCCGCCGGCGGCTCCTCGGCCGACACGCCCGACGCCGCGAGCGCGAGTGCCGCCATGAACGCTCGCGGAAATTTCATGTCGCTAGGCTAGCAAGCGAGGGCTGCGGCGGTCAAACGCGCGATGGTGTGCGGGCGCACGGCGTGATCTAATGGCGCCTGCTCCGGGGAGACGCCATGGGCTTGCTGCAGATCGTCCTGTTCCTGATGCTGGCGGCGGTGGCGCTGGGCTGGGTGGCGCGGCATTTCAAGTTTCCCTATCCGATCGCGCTGGTGATCGGCGGAGGGTTGCTCGGCTTCGTGCCGCGCCTGCCCCAGCCCCAGTTCGATCCGCAGTTCACGCTGGTGCTGGTACTTCCGCCGATCCTGTACCAGGCGGCGCTGCTCACGTCCTGGCGAGAGTTCAAGTCGAACATCCGCCCGATCGGCCTGCTCGCGATCGGCCTGGTGCTCGCGACCACGCTCGCCGTGGGCGCGACGCTGAAGCTGCTCATCCCCGACATCCCCTGGGCGGCCGCGTTCGTGCTGGGTGCGATCGTCTCGCCCCCGGACGTCGTGGCGGCGACGGCGATTCTCAGGCGGATAAGCATCCCCCACCGGGTGGTCACGATCCTCGAGGGGGAAAGCCTGGTGAACGACGCCACCGGCCTCGTGATCTACAAGTTCGCCGTGGCCGCGGTGCTCACCGGGGTGTTCTCCCTGTGGCAGGCGAGCGTCGAATTCGTCGGCGTTGCGATCGGAGGCATCGCCATCGGCTTCCTGATGGGACAGTTCTTCGTGATCGTGCACAAGTATCTGGGCGACGCCTTCATCGAGGTGCTGACGACGCTCGCGGTGCCGTACGTCGCCTACATCGCGGCGGAGTCACTGCACGTGTCGGGTGTGCTCGCGGTGGTCGCGGCGGGGGTCGTGCGCGGCCGCTATGCGCCGGAGATCGTCTCGGCCGAGATGCGCATCATCGCTCGCTCGGTGTGGAACCTGCTCGTGTTCGCGCTCAACTGCCTGGTGTTCATCCTCATCGGCTGGCAGCTTTCGGCGATCGTCGCGCGTATGACCGACTACACGGTGGCGCAGCTGTTCTTCTACGGCACCTTCGTGTCGACGGTGGCGATCGTGGTGCGCTTCATCTGGACCTATCCCGCGATCTACCTGCCGCTCGTCTTCAGGGCGGTGCGCGGCGAGCAGGTGACGCCGCCTCAGGAGGGCGAGGTGTTCATCATGAGCTGGTGCGGCATGCGCGGCATCGTGTCGCTCGCAGCGGCCCTCGCGCTGCCCACGGAGCTGGTGGACGGCAGCCCATTCCCGGAGCGCGACCTCATCATCTTCCTCACCTTCGTGGTGATCGCGGTGACGCTGGTGATCCAGGGCCTGTCGCTCAAGCCGCTGATACGGCGCCTCCAGGTCGGCAAGGACTGGAGCCTGCAGGAGGAGCAGCAGCGCGCCAAGATGGCCCTCGGCAAGGCGGCGATCGCCGCGATCGACGGCGTGGTTGCGCAGGACGGGATCTCGAACGAGCTCGCCGAGCGCATCCGCGCCGAGTTCGCCGAGCAGATCACGCTCACGGTGCCGAACGGGATCGTGCTGCGGCACTCCGGCGCGGACGACGCGAAACGTTTGCGCGCCGCGGCGGTGAAGGCGGAGCGCAGCGAGCTGATCCGCTTGTGGCGGGAGAACCAGATCAGCGACGAGGTGCTGCACAAGATCGAGGAAGACCTCGACTATCAGGAATCGCGCATCTAGCCTACGAGGAGGTTTCCATGTTCCGCATCGCCTTGGCGCTTCTGGCGCTGGTTGCACTCCCGTCCTTCGCGCAATACCCCGAGCGGCCTGTCACCATGCTCGCGGGCTTTCCGCCCGGGGGCCTGGTCGACATCGTCGCGCGGGTCGTCGCCGACGGCATGAAGGCGAAGTTCCCGAAGGGCCTCACGGTGGTCAACAAGCCCGGGGCGGGCGGCGCGGTTGCGGTCGAGGAGCTGGTGCGCGCGAAGCCGGACGGCTACACGATCCTGCTCACGCCGCAGTCGTCGCTGGTGATCGCGCCGCAGATGAATCCGAAGTTGAGCTACAAGACACCCGACGAATACGACCCGGTGATCAACACCGTCGCGTACTACCCGCTGCTCGTGGTGAGCGCGGACGCGCCGTGGAAGACCATCCAGGACTTCGTCGCCGACGCCAAGGCCAATCCGGGCAAGATGCGCGTCGGCACGCCCGGCGAAGGCACCGCAAGCCACCTGAACCTCGAGGAATTCATCTTCCGCACCGGCACCAAGATGACGCCCGTGCCCTTCGCGGGCTGGGGGCAATCCTCGCCCGCGCTATTGGGCGGTCATATCGAGGCGGTCGTCGCGCAGCCCGGCGAGGCGAAGCCTCAGGTCGAAGGCAAGCGCATGCGCGCGCTCGCCGTGTTCCAGGAAAAGCGCCACCCGGCGTTCCCCGACGCACCGACCGCGAAGGAAGCCGGCTGGGACGTCGCGAACGGCGTGTGGTACCTGATCATCGTCCCCAAGGGCGCGCCCGCGCCGGTCGTCAAATATGTCTACGGCGCGGCCAAGGCGGTCGTCGACAGCCCGGAATTCGCCAAGGCCATGGACGCGCGCGGCGTCGATGTCGACAACCGCGCCGGCGAGGCGCTGCGGGCGGATCTGTGGAAGGAATACAAGCTGAACACCGAGATCCTGAAGAGGATCGGCTTGATCAAGCCGTAATGAATATCACGAAGCACCGCGCCGCATTCGCTGCGCTCGCTCTCCTCGCGGGCTGTGCGACCAGCCGCCTGGTGTCGCAGCAAAGCAACCCCGACTATGTCGGCAAGTCCTTCAAGAGCGTAATGGTGGTGGCGGTGACGGCTGACGAGCTCGTCCGTCGCACGTACGAGGACCGCATGGTCGCGCTGCTCGGCAAGCGCGGGACGAAGGGGATCCCCGCCTACGACGCGATCGGGTCCCGCGGCCAGGTCGAGGAAGCCGACCTGCGCCAGGCCATCGCCCGCTCCGGCGCCGAAGGCGTGCTCATCACGCGGGTCACACGGGTCGATCGGTCGTCGGGCACCCTCCCCGGTGCCACGGTCGCCGTCGGCTTCTACGGCTACTACTCCGGGGTATGGGAGACGGTCCATCTTGCTCCGCAGAAGATCACCGGCCCGTCGTGGACGCTCTCCGAGACGCGCCTGTTCGACGCGAAGAGCGGAGTGCTCGCATGGACGGGAGTGATGGACACCCGGGAGAACGACGACCTCGGCGCGGCATTGACGCAGTACATCAACGTCATTTTCGACGCGATGGTGAGCGACCGGGTGCTGTAAATCGAAAGGTCTTCCATGAGAATCGCCGTTCCTTCGCTGCTGCTCGGCGCCGCCGTGCTGGCGGCAGGCTGCATCACCACGAGCCCCGTCACCTCGCTCGAAGTAAGCTGGGTGGCTCCGCAGCTGCCGCCGTTCGGGAAGCTGCTCATCATCACCGTGGCGAGCGACGAGTTCGTCCAGGCCGCCTTCCAGGACCAGATGGCAGCGGAGCTCAAGGAGCGCGGCGTGAACGCCGTGGCCTCCCACCGCTACTTCACCCGCTACACTGCGGCCGAAAAGGAGCGTTTCAAGAAGAGCATCGAGGATTCGGACGCCGACTCGGTGCTGCTCGCGCGCGTGACCATTTCCGAGGCGAGCACGCAACACAGCGGGGACTCGGTCGTCGGGCCGAATGGCGTGCCGTACGGGGATGCGACCGGCATTTACGGCGCCTATGGGCGGTACTACTACCCGGGCGCCAATGTCGGGGGCGACTACGCGATAAGGACCGTCACCGCGGAGGCGTCGATCTTCACCGGGAAAGGCGAGAAGCTCGTCTGGTCGGCGAGGACCCGGACGACCAACGCCCAGAACGTGAAAAGCGGCGCAGCCGCCGCGAAGCAGTACATCGCCGTGATCCTCGAGGCGATGAAGAAGGACAAGGTGCTCTGACTGACTCCCTCAGTCCACCTTCGCCCCGGATTGCTTCACCACCTTCGCCCACTTCTCCATCTCGGAGCGGATCAGCGCATCGAACTGCTCCGGCGTCGAGCCGATAGGCTCCATGCCCTGCTGCTTCATGCGCTCGGTGAGGTCGGACGTTTTGATCTGGCGCGCGAAGTCGGCGCTAATCTTGCCGACCAAGTCCTTCGGCGTCGCCGCGGGCGCGACGATGCCGACGAGGGAGAGCGCGCTCACGCCGGGGACGGACTCGGCGACGGTCGGCAGTTCCGGGGACTCCGGGGCGCGCTGAGGCGAGAGGATCGCGAGCGCCTTGATCTTGCCGCTCTTGATCAGCGGCTGCACGGCGTAGAGCACGTCCATCAGGATCGGCACGCGTCCGGCCATGACGTCCTGCTGCGCGGGCGCGCCGCCCTTGTAGGGTACGTGGACGAGGTCGATGCCCGTGCTCGTCTTTAGCAGCTCGACCGAGAGGTGCATGGCGGTGCCGCTTCCCGGCGTCGCGTAAGCCAGCTTGCCCGGCTCTTTCTTCGCGAGCGCGATCAGCTCGGGGATGTTGTTCGCGGGAAATCCGGGAAACGCCGCCATCACCAGGTGCTGCACCGACACCTGGGTCACGCCGGTGAGGTCGCGCAGCGTGTCGTAGGGCAGGTCGCTGCGCAGGCTCGGGTTGATGACGTAGGCCGTGACGACGAAGCCCAGGGTGGTGCCGTCGGGTGCGGACTTGGCGACGTACTCGGTGCCGACCACCGTCCCCGCGCCGGGCTTGTTCTCGATCACCACCGGCTGGCCCCACACGTCCTGCATCTTCGCCGCGACGAGTCGCCCGACTATGTCGGTCGCGCCGCCGGGCGGGAAGGGGACCATCATCCGAACCGCGCGAGTCGGGTAAGTTTGCGCGTGCGCCGCAAGCGGAACGAACGCCGCGAGCGCGAGGCACAGCAGGGTCTTCATGCTCCGGAGGCTAGCGGCGCACCGCTTCGCCATCGCTGATCTTGAGGTCGGGCACGCCGCCCGTCGCGACCGGGTCGTCGCGGTAGAGCTTCTTGAAGTCGAAAGTCGCGCGCCGGCCTTCCTGCCTGGGGATGCCGTTCTGCGCGAACAGGTTGAACTCGCGCGGCACGTCGCGGAAGCCGTCTGCGTCGAACCACAGCCGCACCAGGCGCCTCTGCCGCTCGGGCTCGGGGAAATTCGTGAAGCGGGTGCGCGCGTGCATCACGGCGTAGTTGTTGATCACGATCATGTCGCCGCGCTCGAGGAAGAACGTAAGGCGGTTCTGCGGCGCGGAGGCGATCTGGTCGAAGAGGTTCAGCGCCTCGATGTCGCGCGCTTCGAGCGGCTCGCCGCGCTCGCGCATGCCGGCGGCGATGCCCGCGCGCTGGTAGCGGCAGCTGAGCTGGCCGTTGCGGTTCGCGAACACCGGGGTGCGGTACGGCGTCGTCGTCTCTTCGTCCGGGCCCTCCTCGCCGAGGCGGTGGTAGTGGTAGCCGCGGTACAGCGGTTCGAGCAGCTGCGGAGCCTGCGCGCGGACCTCGTCGTGCACCGTCACGCCGCTCACGATGATCGAGGCGCCGCCCGAGGCCGATTTGTGCCAGCAGGCGAGCGAGATCATCGCGGTGATGTCCGAGTGGGGCCGCAGCTCGAGGTTGCTGCGGTACATGCGCGGCGTCGCGTCCTCGGCGCTCGCGTCGACCACCGACGTGACGAGCTCTCCTTGAGCGTTCTGCGAAAGCGCGCTACCGAAATACGCCCCCACCCCCCACGCGCAGGCGGTGAACTGCTCGAGCGACAGGCCCTCGAACGGCAGGCCGCGCAGCACGACGAACCCTTTCCCCGAGCGTACTTCCTCGTAGCCGGCCTCGAGCTTGCTCGCGAGGCCGCGAAAGCGGAAGTCGCCCTTCGCGAGCGCGTGGACCGGCGCGAGACGGCGCGAGCGCTGCAGCGCCTCGAGGGCCGAGAGCAGCTCGCCGCGGTCGTCGCTCGTCAGCTCGACCAGGTAATCCGAGTGGTCCTTGAAGGTCGACGCCTTCCAGGCGAAGGACTCGGAGGTGTGCTGATAGCTCATCGCGCGCATTGTAGCGCGGGCTGGGGACCGCAAGTCACCGCAGGGAGGTAGAATTCCCGCGTTCAGGCAATCAATCAGGGAGACGCGATGCGCAGGAGCGGGCTGGTATTCGGGTCGTTGTTACTGGCGGCCGCGGCGATGCCCGAGGGAGCCTTCGCCCAGACCGCCCCGGGAGCTGCGCCGCCGAAGGAGCCGGCGGTCGCCGCCGCGCCGAAGGACAGCAACGTCACGGTCTACGCCGGCTACCGCTTCAGCGGCGGCTTCACCGACGAGAACACGGGCAAGACATGGGAGCTGACCGAGGGCCCGTCGTTCGCGGTGGCGGCCGATTTCGCGATCGATTCCAAGACGCAGTGGGAGATCTTCATCAGCCACCGGAATTCCTCGTTGCGGGCGGCCGGTTTCTCGCCGGTCGCGGACAACATCAGCCTGGGCGTCACCTACTACCACGTGGGCGGCACGTACTTCATCGACAACATCGGCAAGGGCGTGTACGTGGTCGGCGGCCTCGGCGCGACCCATTTCGATCCCGGGGCCGACCTCAGCTCGGCGCTGCGCTTCTCGCTCAATCTCGGCGTCGGCTACATGATCCCGCTGGGCCAGACGCTCGCGCTGAAGCTCGAAGGCCGCGGCTACCTCACGCTCGTGAACAGCAGCAGCAGCTTCCTTTGCAGCGGGGGATGCGTCGTGCAGATCAAGGGCGACACGCTCACCCAGGGCGAGGTGATGGCCGGGCTCGCCTGGCGGTTCTGAGGAGGCAGCGGGGCACTTGAGCAGCAAGGCGAGCCAGGAAGTCCTCATCATCGGGGGAGGCATCGGCGGCGTGGCGAGCGCGCTCGCCCTCGCGCGCCGCGGCATCCGTTCG
>Ga0307497_10000216_pt1 | contig 12786 bp, 12 predicted proteins | sample 10_S_MG_FD_201366 | JGI IMG/M metagenome (GOLD analysis project Ga0307497, IMG submission 201366) | Soil microbial communities from Populus trichocarpa stands in riparian zone in the Pacific Northwest, United States - 10_S | ecosystem: Environmental > Terrestrial > Soil > Riparian zone > Trees...
CGTCGCGATCGAACTCCGGCAGCTCGTCGAGGAACAGCACCCCCAGGTGCGCGAGCGAGATTTCGCCGGGCCGCGGCAGCGCACCGCCCCCGACCAGCGCAGCGCAGGAGGCGCTATGGTGGGGAGCACGATAGGGCCGCTCTCCCCAGCGCGCTGTTTCGAAGCCCTGGGTCGACACCGAATGGATCGCGGCGACCTCGAGCGATTCCGCTTCGGACAGCGTCGGCAGGATGCCGGGAAAGCGCGCCGCGAGCATCGACTTGCCGGTGCCCGGCGGGCCGACCATCAGCACGCTGTGCGCGCCAGCCGCGGCGACTTCGAGCGCACGTTTCACCTGCTGCTGGCCCTTCACGTCGCTGAAGTCCGCGTAGCTCGCCGTCGCGCCGCGTGCATCGCCGGTGAACGGCGCAAGCGGAACTTCACCCGCAAGATGCGCAACGACTTCGAGCAGCGTGCGCGCCGGGAGAATGCGCGCGCCGGCGGCGAGCGCGGCTTGCGGAGCATTGCCTTCCGGCAACACGAATGCGCGCCCTGCGCTACGCGCGGCGAGCGCCATCGCAAGTGCGCCGCGCACCGCGCGCAGCTCGCCGGTGAGGGAAAGCTCGCCGGCAAATTCCTGGTCTTGTAGCGCCGCGGGTGCTAGCTGGCCGCTCGCCGCGAGGATGCCGAGCGCAATCGGCAGATCGAAGCGGCTCGAGTCCTTCGGCAGCTCGGCAGGGGCGAGATTGACCGTGATGCGCCGGGCTGGAAATTCGAAATGCGCATGGTTGAGCGCCGCGCGCACACGATCGCGCGCTTCGCGCACCTCGGCGTCGGGTAGTCCGACGATATGAAATGCCGGTAGACCCGGGCCGAGGTGAACCTCCACAGTCACCTCGGGCGCGTCAATACCGGCAAGCGCGCGGCTCGCCACCGAAGCGACCGTCATATCGCAATGAAGAACGCCGCGGGTGGCGCGGCGGTTTACTTGCGCGCTTCGAGCTCGGCGATCCGCGCTTCCAGCTCGGCGAGCTTGGCCTGCGCGCGCTCGAGCAGCTTCTTCTGCACCTCGAAGTCCTCGCGCAGCACCAGGTCCATGCGCTCGAACCAGGCCGCGAGCAGGGCGCGGATGTTTTTCTCAATGTCCTGTGCCGGCGAATCGCGCAGCGCCTGGTCGATGCGGCTGCGCAGCTCCTCGAAAAGGCGGCTGTCGATCATCCCCCCACGGTAGCACCAGCGCCGTGCACCATGCAGGCGCTCACGCACCACGATGGTGCTTGGGAGCCTCAAGCATATAGAAACTCACTGCTAAACAATCACTTATGCGTTGGCACAGGAGATGCTACTACGAGATTACCAATTCATTTCAACTCAACAGGGAGCACCTCGATGCGTAAGTCCATCCTCGCTTTGTCGATCGCCACTGCGCTAACCGCGCCTGCGCTCGTCTCAGCGCAGACCACCCCGGCCGCCGCGCCACCGCCGCCTCCGGTGACCGGCAACATGACGATCGCCAGCGACTACCGCTTCCGCGGCATCTCGCAGACCTATCTCGGACCGACGATTCAAGGCGGCATCGATTACGCCCACGCCAGTGGCATCTATATCGGCAACTGGAACTCGAACGTCGCCAGCCAAGTGTTCAGCGGCGGCTCGGGCATCGAGATGGACTTCTACGGCGGGTGGAAGAAGAGCTTCGGCGACTTCGGCCTCGACGTCGGCACGATCTACTACTACTACCCCAACGCCGAGTGGAACGCCAACACTGGCAGCACCGCAGGCGCCGCCAAGTTCGATAACTGGGAGGTCTACGTCGGCGGCAGCTGGAAGTGGATCTCGGCCAAGCTCAACTATGCGCTCAGCGACTACTTCGGTCTCTCCAGCGAGCAGTCCGCCGGCGGCTACTGGGTCAACCGGGACACCGGCGCGTCGCTCGGTTCGACCTCCGGTTCCGACGGCACCTGGTATTTCGACCTGACCGCCACCGTACCGGTCACCAAGGAGCTCTCCGTCATCGCGCATTACGGGAAGCTGGAAGTGAACAAGTACAGCGAGCTCGACTACCAGGACTGGAAGCTCGGCGTCACGTACGACCTCGCCGGCTGGATCCTCGGCGCGGCCTACATCGGCACCGACGCAGACAAGAACTGGTACTACACCGGCGGCAGCAAGGGCGTGAAGGCCACGGGCGACAGCACCATCGTGTTCTCGGTGATGAAGACCTTCTGAGAAGGAAAACCATGAAACTGGTTACCGCGATCATCAAGCCGTTCAAGCTCGACGAGGTGCGAGAAGCGCTGTCGGCGATCGGCGTGCAGGGAATCACCGTGACCGAGGTGAAGGGGTTCGGGCGGCAGAAAGGCCATACCGAGCTCTACCGCGGCGCGGAGTACGTGGTCGATTTCCTGCCGAAAGTGAAGGTCGAAGCCGCCGTCAAGTCCGATCTGCTGGAACAGGTGATCGAGGCGATCGAGAAGTCGGCGAACACCGGCAAGATCGGCGACGGCAAGATCTTTGTATTCGATCTCGAGAAGGTCATCCGCATCCGCACCGGCGAAACCGATGCGGCGGCGCTCTGAGGAGAACGTGATGAAGAAAATCTGTGCATTCCTGGCGCTAATGCTTACGCTGGTCTTCGCGGGCGCGACGCTCGCGCAGGACAAGCCGGCGGCGGCGCCTGACAAGCCGGCGGCGGCGGCGCCCGACGCCAAGAAGGACGAGGCCAAGCCCGCGCCGAAGCCGGTGCCGAACAAGGGCGACGTGGTCTGGATGCTGGTGTCGACCGCGTTCGTCCTGATGATGAGCGTGCCGGCACTGGCGCTGTTCTACGGCGGCATGGTGCGCTCGAAAAACATGCTGTCGATGCTGATCCAGGTGTTCGTGGTGTTCTCGCTGGTGACCGTCTTGTGGTGCATCTACGGCTACAGCCTGGCGTTTACCGAGGGCAACCAGTTCTTCGGCGGCTTCGACCGCGTGTTCCTGAAGGGCGCGCTGGATGCGTTCAAGGGCGAGTACGAGAACGCCGCGACCTTCAGCAAGGGCGTGGTGATCCCCGAGATCGTGTTCGTCGTCTTCCAGGCGACGTTCGCGGCGATCACCTGCTGCCTGATCCTCGGCGCGTTCGCCGAGCGCGCCAAGTTCTCGGCGGTGCTGGTGTTCATCGTGCTGTGGTTCACGTTCAGCTACGCACCGATCGCGCACATGGTGTGGTTCTGGATGGGGCCGGACGCCTATACCGATCCGAAGGTAGCCGAGACGCTCGGCGCCAAGGCGGGCTACCTGTGGGACATGGGAGCGCTCGACTTCGCCGGCGGCACGGTGGTGCACATCAATGCCGGTATCGCCGGCCTGGTGGGCGCCTACCTGGTGGGCAAGCGCATCGGTTTCGGCAAGGAAGCGATGCCCGCGCACAACCTGCCGATGACCATGATCGGTGCCTCGCTCCTGTGGATGGGCTGGTTCGGCTTCAATGCCGGCTCGGCCCTCGAGGCAGGCAATTCCGCCGCGCTCGCGTTTCTCAACACGTACCTCGCGACTGCCTGCGCGGTGCTGTCGTGGAGCCTGGGTGAAGCGCTGTTCAAGGGCAAGCCGACCATGCTCGGCGCCGCCTCCGGCGCGGTCGCGGGACTGGTGGCGATCACCCCCGCGGCGGGAAACGTCGGCATCCCGGGCGCTTTCGTCATCGGCCTCGCGGCCGGCCTGGTCTGCCTGTGGGGCGTGAGCGGGCTGAAGAAGCTGCTCGGCGCGGACGACTCGCTCGATGTGTTCGGCGTGCACGCGGTCGGTGGCATCCTGGGCGCGCTGCTGACCGGCGTGTTCGTCTCGCCGGCCCTCGGCGGGCCGGGCTTCGTCACCGACTGGGTGACGATGAAGCAGGGCTTCACCTCGATCGGCGAGCAACTGTGGATCCAGGCGAAAGCCGTGGGCATTACCATCATCTGGTCGGGTGTAGTGGCCTTCGTCTCCTACAAGCTGGTCGACCTCACGATCGGCCTGCGGGTGGCGGAAGAGGACGAACGCGAGGGCCTGGACACCGCCTCGCACGGCGAGGCCGCTTACCGCATGTGAGGAGTCACTCCGCAACAGAAAAAGGGCGCTTCGGCGCCCTTTTTATTCCCCCAGCTTTTCCAGCATCGCCAGGAGCTGCGCGCGTTCCGAGGCACTCAGCCGGGAAGCCACGCGGCGCTCGTGAATGCGGATGCGCTGCTTGAGGCTCGCGACCAGCGCACGCCCAGTGCGCGTGAGCCAGAGACCATTGGTGCGCCGGTCCTCGCCGCGACGGCGCTCGATCAGCTCGCGCGCCTGCAATGCATGCAGCACTCCCACCATGGTCGAGCGGTCGATACCCACCGCCTGCGCGAGCCGGCTCTGGGTCACGCCGGGATTCGCGTCGACCAGCAGCAGGATGCCGACGCGGCCCGGGGACGCCTCGGGAATACTGCGCGCGAAATCGCGGAACACCGCCTGCTGCGCGACTCGCAGGCGGTAGCCGAGCAGGCCGGAAAGCAGGCCGGGCTTGAGGGTTTGTTGGGCTGCCAAACCAGTTCATCGTAGCGTAGGCTCCGCGCAGCGATGCAAATCCTGCTCGAGGGCCACGATCGGCCGGTGCCGGCACAGCCGGGCGACACGCTGCTCGCTGCCTTGCTGCGCGCCGGGCTGCCGTTCCCCTTTTCCTGCCAGACCGGCAACTGCGGTACCTGCAAGTGCGAGCTGCTCGCCGGCGAAGTGGAGGAGCTGGCCTACTCCGAGCACACCCTGCCGGCGGCCGAGCGTGCGCGTGGCATCGTGCTCGCGTGCAGAACGGCCCTGCGTGGCGACGCCGCCATCCGTCGCATCGACTAAAATCGCGCCTTTTCGAGGATTTCCATGGGTCACGCAATTCCCCTCTGGACCCCGCCGGCGTTGCCGGTCTCGGGGTCGGGCGACAGTTTTCCGATCCGCCGCATTTTCTGCGTCGGGCGCAATTACGCCGAGCACCAGAAAGAAATGGGCGGCGACGGCCGCGAGCAGCCGTTTTTCTTCATCAAGAGCGCGCATTCGCTCGTGCCGGGCGGCGGTAACGTGCACTACCCGCCCAAGACCGCCAACTATCACTATGAGACCGAGCTCGTGGTGGCGCTCGGCAAGGGCGGGCGCCGCATCGACGCCAAGCGCGCGAACGACTACATCTATGGCTACGCCGTCGGCCTGGACATGACGCGCCGCGACCTGCAGCAGTGGGGCAAGGATCACGGCCGGCCGTGGGATTTCGGCAAGGACTTCGACGAGGCCGCACCGTGCAGCGCACTGGTCCCGGCGGCGAAGATCGGCCACCCCGCGCGCGGCGCGATCTGGCTGAACGTGAACGGCAAACAGCGCCAGAAGGCCGATCTCGGCGACATGATCTGGTCGGTACCGGAACAGATCGCCTATCTGTCCGAGTACTACACGCTCGAGCCGGGCGACCTGATCTATTCCGGCACGCCGGCCGGCGTCGGCCCGGTTAAGGCCGGCGACGAGATGCATGCCGGCATCGATGGCGTGGGGGAGCTCAAGGTGAAGGTGTTGCCGGCGTTGTGAAGCTTTACACCTACTTTCGCAGCTCCGCCGCATTCCGCGTCCGTATCGCGCTCAACCTCAAGGGCCTTCCCTACGAGCCGGTGTTCGTGCACCTCGCGAAGGGTGAGCACCGCGCAGCGGCGTACGCGAAAGTCAATCCGCAGGCGCTATTGCCTACGCTCGAGCTCGATGACGGCACGCGGCTCACCCAGTCGCTTGCCATCATCGAATACCTCGACGAAGCTCATCCGGCGAAGCCGCTCATCCCAAAGGATAGTTTTGGGAAAGCGCGGGTGCGCTCGCTGTCGTATCTCATCGCCAGTGAAATTCACCCGCTGAACAACTTGCGAGTGCTGCAGCACCTGAAGCGCGCGCTCGGCCAGAACGAAGAGCAGATCAATACCTGGTATCGCCACTGGATCGCCGACGGGTTGGCGAAGCTGGAAGCCGAGCTGAGCGGCGGTCGCGGCAAGTTCTGCCACGGTGACGCGCCGACCATGGCGGACTGCTGCCTGGTGCCGCAGATCTTCAACGCCAAACGCTACCAGAGCGACCTGGCGCCGTATCCCAACACCATGCGCGTGTTCGAAACGTGCATGCAGCTGGAGGCCTTCGACCGTGCCCAACCGTCCAAGCAGCCGGACGCCGAATAAGCCGCGCGCCGGGCGGCTCGCCGGCTACCGCCGCTACCAGCCGGGCACCCAGCCCGACTACAACTTTCCGCCTTACCGCTCGACGCAGAAGCGCTGCCCGACGCAGCCGCTCGTGCTTCCGCCGCAGACCATCTCGGAGATCACCGGTCCGATCTTCGGCACCGATGACGTCAAGCCGACCGACAACGACCTCACGCGCCAGCACAAGGGCGAGCCGATCGGCGAGCGCATCGTGGTGAACGGCCGCGTGCTCGACGAGAATGGCCGGCCGGTGCCGCACACGCTGGTCGAGATCTGGCAGGCGAACGCCGCTGGCCGCTATCCGCACAAGACCGACCAGCACAACGCGCCGCTCGATCCGAACTTCTCCGGCGCCGGGCGCACGATGACCGACGCCGAGGGACGCTATCGCTTCGTCACCATCCGCCCGGGCGAATACCCCTGGCGCAACCACTACAACGCGTGGCGGCCGGCGCATATCCACTTCTCGCTCTTCGGTCAGGCGTTTCTCACGCGCATGGTGACGCAGATGTATTTCCCGGGCGATGCGCTGCTGCCGTACGACCCGATGTTCAACTGCATCGCCAACGAGGGGGCGCGCCAGCGGCTGATCGGCGCGTTCGACTGGGAGAACACCATCCCCGAGCAGGCGCTCGGCTACCGCTTCGACATTGTGTTGCGCGGCCGCGAAGAAACGCCCATGGAGAAAATGCCGTGAGCCTCTACGCGAGCGGCCATCAGACGGTAGGCCCCTATCTGCACATCGGGCTCAACTGGCTCATCACGCGCGACATTGCCGGGCGCGGGGTGAAAGGCGAGCGCTTCACCATCGCGGGCCGGCTGGTCGACGGCGACGGCGCCGGCGTGAACGACGGCCTGGTCGAGATCTGGCAGGCCAACGCCGCGGGCAAGTACGCACACCCCGAGGACACGCAGGACAAGGCGATCGAGCGCGGCTGGCGCGGCTTCGGCCGCATTCCCACCGATGCGAAGGGCGGGTTTCGCTTCACCACTATCAAGCCGGGCCGCGTTCCGGGACCCGACGGCAAGCTGCAGGCGCCGCACCTGGTGGTCGCAGTGTTCATGCGCGGACTCCTGAAGCATCTCGCGACGCGCATCTACTTTCCGGATGAGCCGGCGAATACGGAAGACCCAATCCTCAAGCTGGTGCCGGTGCCGCGTCGCGCCACGCTGATCGCGCGGCGCCAGGGCAAGAACGGCCTGGAGTGGAACATCATCCTCCAGGGCAAGAACGAAACCGTTTTCTTCGACTACTGAGCCTCGAACTGCTCTTCGCGGACGCGCAATGCGCCGCGGCCCTGACTGACGAAAAGCTGCTCGCGGCGATGGCGCGCTTCGAAGGCGCATTGGCGCGCGCCTCGGCGCGCGAGGGTCTGCTGGCCACTGCGCACGCCGAGATCATTTCGCGCGTCTGCGAGCGCGCGCAGTTCGATGCCGCGGCTCTGGCGCAGGAAGGGCGCACCGGCACGCTCGCGATTCCCTTCGTCAAGCAACTGACCGCGCAAGTCGCCGGCGTCTCATCCGAGGCGGCGCGCCACGTGCATGCCGGCGCCACCAGCCAGGATGTCATCGATACCGGCGCAGTTCTTTGCCTCAAGCCGGCCTGCGCGCGCACCGACCAGCTCATCCTGCGCCTCGGCAACGCCGCCGCCGAGCTCACCCGGCGCCACGCCCGAACACCCACCGCCGCGCGCACACTCCTGCAGCCCGCGCTGCCGGTCACGTTCGGCTGGAAGGCGGCGGTGTGGCTGTCGATGATCGCGCGCAGCCTGACGGCCACGCGAAGCGCTGCCGCGGGTGCCTTGCTCCTGCAGTTCGGTGGACCGAGCGGCACGCTCTCTTCGTTCGGCGAGCGTGGTCCTGCGGTCATGGTCGCGCTCGCCGAGGAGCTCGAGTTGCAGGCCACCCCCGTGCCCTGGCACAGCGCGCGCGACCGCTTCGCCCGGCTCGGCGCGGAGCTCGCGATCCTCGCCGGGGTCGCAGGCAAGATCGGGCGCGACGTTTCGCTCCTGATGCAGCCGGAAGTGGGCGAAGCGGCGGAAGGCGCCAAGGCGGGCCGCGGCGGTTCTTCGAGCATGCCGCACAAACGCAATCCGGCGCTTTCCATGCTCGCGCTCGAGGCGGCGCAGCGCGCGCCAGGCCTCGCCGCGACGCTTCTCGCCCAACTCACGCCGGAGCACGAGCGCGGTCTGGGTCAGTGGCAAAGCCAGTGGTTCACCTTGCGCGAGCTGGTGTGCGCGTCCGCGAGCGGCACCGCGGCGATGGCCGACGCGCTGGAAAGTCTCGAGGTCAACGAGAAAGCAATGCGGGCGAGCCTTGAATCGATGTTGCCGGGCCAACGTCTAGAGTTTGGCTCCGCCGCAGCGATGATCGAAGCCGCGCTCGCGGAATGGGCTGCTACTTAGCGCGAAAGAGCTCCCTGACCTCGTCCGGGATCGGCTGGCTCTTGATGGGTGTGCCCGGGCCGTTGACATAGCGCGCCCAGACGCGCGTCTCGGTACCGTGAGCGAGCCGGGTCCCATCCGCCCGCGCGATCTCGTGGGCGACGACGAACGACGCGCCACCGAAGCGGCTGATGCGCGAGCGCACCTCGCAGCGGTCGCCGTGCTGCGCCGGGGCGACGAACTTGCACTCCGCGCCGATCAGCGGCATCGACAGATGCTCCTCACGCATGCGCTTTGGGCTGTACCCGACTGAGGCCATGAAGGCCCAGGTGGCAGCATCCATCCAGCGAAAATACGTCGGGTAGAAAATGATCCCCGCAGGATCGCAGTCCCCCCAATAAACCTCGCTTGGAAAGCGCCCGACGATCGAAGCGAATTCATCCATTGATCGATTATAAGCCGTTGACACTACAGGCATTGATGGGCAGAATCCCACCCTCGCGCCGATTTGATTGCTCAGCTTGCGGGCGCGTTACAAATACCGCTAAAGAGACGCGCATCAAAGCCCGTTTCTGCGCAAGCTGAAGCGGGCTTTTGCTTTTTCGGAATCCGATGACACTCGAAGCGCTGCTGCGCGAAAGAATCCTGCTGCTGGATGGCGCCATGGGCACCATGATCCAGCGCGCCCGCCTAGCCGAGGAGGACTATCGCGGTGCGCGCTTCCGCGATTGGAAGCGCGAGCTGCGCGGCAACAACGACCTGCTCTCGCTCACGCAGCCGCATTTGGTGCGCGACATCCATACGCAATACCTTGCCGCCGGCGCGGACATCATCGAGACCAATACCTTCAACTCGACCTCGGTCGCGATGGCGGACTACGGCATGGAGACGCTCGCGCGCGAGCTGAATCGCGCATCCGCGCGTCTCGCCACCGAAGCCGCGCGCGAGTGGCAGGCGCGCACCGGGCAGGCGCGCTTCGTCGCCGGCGTATTGGGGCCGACCAACAAGACCGCTTCCCTCTCGCCCGACGTGAACGACCCTGGATTCCGGGCCATCAGCTTCGACGAGCTGGTGGGCGCATACAGCGAGGCGCTCGGCGGGCTGCTCGAAGGCGGCATCGACCTCGTGCTGGTCGAGACCATCTTCGACACCCTGAACGCCAAGGCCGCGCTGTTCGCGCTCGAGCAGACCTTCGCCGCGCAGGGCACGCGCCTGCCGCTGATCATCTCCGGCACCATCACCGACGCCTCGGGCCGCACGTTGTCCGGCCAGACGGCGGAAGCGTTCTACAACTCGGTGCGCCATGCGCGCCCGCTCGCCGTAGGGCTGAACTGCGCACTCGGCGCGAAAGAGCTGAGGCCGTACGTCGAGGAGCTCGCCGGAATTGCCGAGAGCTACGTCTCCTGCCATCCGAACGCCGGGCTGCCCAACGCCTTCGGCGAATACGACGACACGCCCGAGTCGATGGCCGCCCATGCCGCCGAGTGGGCGCGCGCCGGGTGGCTCAACCTCGCCGGCGGCTGCTGCGGCACCACGCCCGAGCACATCCGTGCCATCGGCGAAGCGCTGCGGCCCATCGCGCCACGGCGCCCCGCGCGGCGCCCAAGTGCGCTGCGGCTCGCCGGCATGGAGCCCTTCAACGTCGACGACAAGTCGCTGTTCGTCAACATCGGTGAGCGCACCAACGTCACCGGGTCGAAGGCGTTCGCCCGCCTGATCCTCGCCGGCGACTACGCCGGCGCGCTGGCGGTAGCGCGCCAGCAAGTGGAGAACGGCGCGCAGGTGATCGACGTGAACATGGACGAGGCGATGCTCGACTCGGAAAAGGCCATGACCACGTTCCTGCGCCTGATCGCTGCCGAGCCCGACATCGCGCGCGTCCCAATCATGATCGACAGCTCGAAGTGGAGCGTGATCGAGGCCGGCTTGAAGTGCGTGCAGGGCAAGGCGATCGTCAACTCGATCTCCATGAAGGAGGGCGAGGCCGAGTTCCTGCGCCAGGCGCGCCTCTGCCGCCGGTACGGCGCCGCGGCGGTGGTGATGGCGTTCGACGAGAAGGGGCAGGCCGATACCCTCGAGCGCCGCACCGCAGTGTGCCGGCGCGCCTACGACCTGCTGGTCCAGCAGGCGGCCTTCCCGCCCGAGGACATCATCTTCGATCCGAACATCTTCGCCGTGGCCACGGGTCTTGAGGAGCACGCGCGCTACGCCATCGACTACATCGAAGCCGTGCGCTGGATCCGCGCCAACCTGCCCGGCGCGAGGGTCTCGGGCGGCGTTTCCAATCTCTCGTTCTCGTTCCGCGGCAACGACGCGGTGCGCGAAGCGATGCATACCGCGTTCCTGTACCACGCGATCGGCGCCGGCATGTCGATGGGCATCGTCAACGCCGGCCAGCTCGGCGTCTACGAGCAGCTCGACCCCGAACTCAAGCTGCGCGTGGAGGACGTGCTGTTCGACCGGCGCCCGGACGCCACGGAGCGGCTGGTCGAGTTCGCCGGCACGGTAAAAGCGGGCGCGCGCGAGAACACGAAGGACGAAGCCTGGCGCGCCAACAGCGTCGAGCAGCGCCTGACGCACGCGCTGGTCAACGGCATCTCGACCCACATCGTTGCCGACACCGAAGAGGCACGGCGCAAGTTGCCGCAGCCGATCCAGGTGATCGAGGGACCGCTGATGGACGGCATGAACGTGGTCGGCGACCTGTTCGGCGCCGGGAAGATGTTCCTGCCGCAAGTGGTGAAGTCGGCACGCGTCATGAAGCAGGCGGTGGCGCATCTAATACCGTACATCGAGGCGGAAAAGGCGAAGAGCGGACAGGCCGGCCGCGCCAAGGGCAAGCTGGTGCTCGCCACCGTGAAAGGCGACGTGCACGACATCGGCAAGAACATCGTCGCCGTGGTGCTCCAGTGCAACAACTACGACGTCGTGAACCTCGGCGTGATGGTGCCGGCCGAAACCATCCTCGAGACCGCGCGCAAGGAAAACGCCGACGCCATCGGCCTCTCGGGCCTGATCACGCCGTCGCTCGAAGAGATGCAGCATGTCGCGCGCGAAATGGAACGCGCGCGCTTGAAGCTGCCGCTCCTCATCGGCGGCGCGACCACTTCGCGTGCACATACCGCAGTCAAGATCGCGCCCAACTACTCCGGCCCGGTGATCTACGTGCCGGATGCCTCGCGTAGCGTCCCAGCCGTGCAGAGCCTGCTTTCGTCCAATGCCGCAGCCTATATAACCGAAGTGCGCGCTGACTATGAGCGGGTGCGCGCCCAGCATCGGGACAAGAAGGGGCCCGGCCCGTTGCATCCCATCGGCCGCGCGCGGGAGCTCGGATACAAGACCGACTGGCAGCGCTACGTGCCGCCCATTCCCGCCAAGCCGGGCATCACCGTGCTCAAGCGCTATCCGTTGGCCGAGCTCGTGGACTACATCGACTGGGGACCGTTCTTCCAGGCTTGGGAGCTGTCAGGCCCGTACCCCAAGATCCTCGAGGACCCCGTGGTGGGCGAAGCGGCGCGCAAGCTGTTCGCCGAGGCGCAGGAAACGCTCGCGCTCATCGTGCGCGAGAACCTGGTCGAGGCGAATGGCGTGCTGGCGCTGTATCCGGCGGCGCAGGTGAACGGCGACGACATCGAGATCTATGCCGACGAGAGCCGGCGCGACCTGCTGATGACCTGGCGCAACCTGCGCCAGCAGAACCACAAGCCCGAAGGGCGCGCCAACCTGTGCCTGGCCGATTTTGTCGCGCCGAAGGCGAGCGGCGTGCGCGACTGGATCGGCGCCTTCGCGGTGAGCGCCGGCGGCTTCGACGCGCGCGTGCGCGAATTGGAGGCGCGCGGCGACGACTACAGCGCCATCATGCTGAAAGTGCTGGCCGACCGGCTGGCCGAAGCATTCGCCGAGCACCTGCACGAGCGCGTGCGACGGGAATACTGGGGCTACGCTTCCGACGAGCGCCTCGGCAGCTCCGAGCTGATCGCCGAGCGCTATCGCGGCATCCGACCCGCGCCCGGCTACCCGGCGTGTCCCGACCACACGGCAAAGGGACCGCTTTTCCATCTGCTGCGCGCCGAGCACAACGCCAGCATGCGACTCACCGAATCGTTCGCCATGCTGCCCGCGTCTTCGGTCTCGGGCTTCTACCTGTCGCACCCGGATTCGAGCTATTTCGCGGTCGGCAAGATCGGCCGTGACCAGATTGAGGACTACGC
>Ga0307497_10000217_pt1 | contig 12741 bp, 11 predicted proteins | sample 10_S_MG_FD_201366 | JGI IMG/M metagenome (GOLD analysis project Ga0307497, IMG submission 201366) | Soil microbial communities from Populus trichocarpa stands in riparian zone in the Pacific Northwest, United States - 10_S | ecosystem: Environmental > Terrestrial > Soil > Riparian zone > Trees...
GCTTTTGGCAGCGGCTGAACCTCGAGCGCTTGCGCGCGATCATGCTCGCGGTGCCGGATATCGAGGCGAAGCTCACGGCCGCGCGCGCGCTGCGCAAGCGCGGGTTCAAAGGGCTCATCGCCGCGACGCACTTGTACCCCGAGGAGTACGCGCCGATCATCGCGGCCGGCTGCGACGTGAGCTACAACTACTACACCGAGGCGGGCGTCGGCTTCGCGCGCCACACCTACGAATCCCTCACGTCCGCCCCTTCCACCGCGGCGCCCCAGCCAGACTACGAGTAGCACGCGACGGCCTGGCGCTCACGCGCACGCGCTCGCCGCCAGACCGTCGGTACGGGCGTTACTGCTTCGGCGGTTCCTGGTGGAAGCGGCCGACGTACGCGGCCTTCGCGACGATCTTGCCTTCGATCGCCTTGAGCAGCTCGGGCCGGCCCGCGGTGTTCGGCAGATCGAGGTTCGCGCTCAGCGCGTAGAGCTCGAACACGTAGTGGTGATAGCGCGGCCCCGGAGGCGCGCCCGGACCGAAGTACGCGTTCTGGCCCGCGATGTTCTTGCCGGTCACCGAGCCCTCCGGCAGCTTGCCCTCGGGAATGCCCTTCGCGGACGCCGGGATGTTCCAGCAGATCCAATGCAGCACGTCGTTCGTGCTGCCCTGCAGCGACACGTCGATGTCGTGGAAGATGATCGCGTAGCTCACGGTGCCGTCGGGCGCGTTCGAGAACGTGAAGCCCGGCTGCACGCCGTCGCGGCCCGCGTATTTCTGCGGCACGATGCCGCCGTCTTCGAACGCCGTGCTCTGCATCAAGAGCGGCGGCAAGCGGGGCGGGCCGCCGCCGGCGGCCGGCGGTCGAGCCGCGCCGCCGGCGCCGCCGCCCGGTTGCGCGAACGCCGGCGCCGCGGCGAACGCGGCGACGAGCAGCAGTGCCGAAGCGAGACGATGCCTATTCGTTGTCATGTCGGATCCCCCGGGGATGAAAGCGAGTGATTCGGTCGCAGTATACCGAACGATAGAGCGCTCATTGCGAGAGCTTGCGAAGCTCCGCGACGAACTCCTTCGCGCGGGCCGCGATGAAGTCGGCCGGCGACCCGCCCTCGGTGCGCGCGGCGGCCATCATCGCTCCCATCTCCTCGCGCGAGTTGAGCCGCGGGAAGGGCGTGCTCGGAACCGGAACGCCGAGGAATTCGCAGAGCGGTTTCCAGCCCTGCGCGACCTCGAGCACGAGCAGCCGTTCCTTCGGAATCGCGCGCTGCACGTCGGTGACATGTTTCTTGAACGCCTCGACCATGAAGTCGCGGTCGTCGATCTTGTCGCCGAACGCGTTCCAGACCGTCTTCTCGATGAACGTGCGCACCGGCGACGCGCCGATGCGGCCGCGCATCTGCGGCGAGAACACTGTGGCTTGCGTCGACTCGAACCACTCGTTCGGATCACGCACGGTGAGAATGACCTTGGCCTTCGGGTACGCGGCCGTGAGCTCGCGCCAGAAGTGACAGCCCGGATAGTCGACGGTCGCCTGGTAGCCCGCGAAGAGCTTCTCCCAATCCGGCCGCCCATCCGCGGCCTCCAGCCAATCGCGAATGCACGGGATGTTCGCCCAGACCTCGACCATGTGATAGCACGGTCGGAAGCCGAGCTGCTCGAGCGCGACCTTGAGCGACAGGGTTCCGGTGCGGCCGAGCCCGGCGCCAATGATCTTGAGCGGCATCGCGTCTCCTTTTTCGAGCGCTCAGGCCGCTCGCTTGTCGACGATCAGTTGGAACTTGCGCGTGCGCGGATTGACGGGCAGGTCGTCGACCGCGAGGACATCGTAGCGCACGTTGTCCATCCGCTTGCGCGCGAGGATCTCGCGGAGCCGGTCGGCCACGCCTTTGATCGCCGCGGCGCGCTGCGCCGCGTCGAGCGTCGCGTCGAGGCAAACCATGAAACGAAACGCGTCGGGGCCGAGCAGGTGCATTTGGAAACGCGTGATGCCCGCGACGAAGATCTCGTTGATCGTGTGCGGGCTGATGAAGTCCTCGCCGCCGTCCGCGGTCTTGAACACGGGCTGCAGCTCGTTGCGGCCGACGAGGCTCTCGATCACCAAGTACGGCGAATGCTCGGCCGAGGCGACGGGCCGCAGGATGTCCGCCATCCGATAGCGGATCAGCGGCAGCGTGTAGTTGAAGAGGTTCGTCACGACCGAATGATCGGGATAGAGCTCGAAGATGAGCTCGTGGTCTTGCAGCACGATATTCGGGCTGCCGGGCATGGAGCCGCCCATGCCGAGGTGCTCGCTACAGCCGTAGGAATTCACGAGCGGGCAGCCGAACGTCTGCTCGAGGAAGGCGCGGTCCGCCTCCGTCGTCGCTTCGCCGGCGGTGACCATGCCGATCAAGTAGTCGAGCTTGAGCTCGCCGGCCCGTTGCCGCTCCGCGAGGATCTTCAGCGCGGTCGTGTAGCCCGAGAGGAAGTCCGGCTGAAACTCGTTGAGACCGGCGATGACCTCGGTGAGAGGTGTGTTGACCTCGAAGCAACCGACGTCGACGAACCACTTCGCGATGCCGCTGTCGATCGAACGGATCATCGTGACGCCCGCATAGTGGCCGTCGATCGCCGCGTAGTAAGCGAGGCGGAACTTGCCTTTGCGCTTGCGTTGCGGCCGCGCGCCTCGCTCCCAGTACGTGCCGCGAATCCAGTCGAGCGGCGAGTAGACGAAGTAGCCGACCTCGCCCGATGAGCCCGACGTGTGGATCACCCGGTACTTGCCGAGGAAGCGCTCGCCCGCGTCATGCGAGCGCGTGAGGAAGTCGGCGATCGCCTGCTTGGTCACGCCGGGCACCGTCGAGATCTCGTCGAAGTTCTGCATCAGCAGCGTCTTCGTGAGTACCGGGAAGTCGCTCGGCGTGCAGCGATCGATATCGATGTTCCGCTCCGCGATGATCCGTCGGTAATACGGCGAGCGCGCGTTCACGTGGCGCACGAGGCGGCGGAATTTCTCGAGCTTGGCCACCTCGAACTCGGGGCGGCTGAGCTTTTTCTCGCGCCGAACCGTGCGCGCCTTCCCGATCGTGGCCATGAGCTCGCTGAGCATGAGACGTCCCGGAATCGAGGTGCGCGTAGGAAAGCACACCGGCCTTGACCCGGCAACACTTGACGGCGCGCGCGGATTGCTCCGCCCGCGTCGCTGCCGGAGCCGACGCGCCTCTATCGCGCGCGTGCGGGCGCTCTTATCATTGCCGGTCTGCCGCAGGCTGGCGGCACCGTCGCCGCGATCTGGCGCGGCTCCTTACCATCAAATCGCGACAAGAGGTCAACCCCGTGGCTATCTCCATCTACGATCAAATCGTTCCGCCGCTTTCCAAAATGCTTACGAACCTCGACAACGTTCTCAAGAAAGCCGAGGCCGACGCCGAGGCGCGCAAGATCGACCCGAGCGTGTTCGTGAACGGGCGTCTTGCGCCCGACATGCTGTCGCTCACGCGGCAAGTGCAGATCATGACCGACCAGGCGAAGGGCGGCGCGAGCCGGCTCGCCGGCCTCGAGCCGCCGAAGTGGCCCGACGAGGAGAAAACATTCGCCGACCTGCACGCGCGGATCGCAAAGGCGATCGCGTACTTGAACACCTTCAAGCCCGCGCAGTTCGATGCCGCCGACACGCGCAACATCGAGCTCAAGTTCCCGAACGCGTCGTTCACGTTCACGGGCAAGGATTACCTGCTCACGAACCTGCTGCCGAATTTCTATTTCCACTACACGACCGCGTACGCGATCCTGCGGCACAACGGCGTGCAGATCGGCAAGCGCGACTACCTCGGCTGACAGGCTCACGGCGGCCTCGCTCGAGATCGAGCCATGGAGTATCGGAACCTAGGCCGCACCGGCGTCAAGGTGAGCCAGCTCTGCCTCGGCACGATGATGTTCGGCCGCAGCACGAGCGAGCCGGACTCGATCGCGATCATCGAGCGGGCGCTCGATCAGGGCGTGAACTTCGTCGACACGGCCAACGCGTACTCGGCCGGCGCGAGCGAGCGGTACGTCGGCAAGGCGCTCGCGCGTGGCCGGCGCGCGTCGGTCGTGCTCGCGACGAAGGGGTTCTTTCCGGTCGACTCGAAGGACCCGAATGGCCGCGGCTTGAGTCGGCGCCACTTGATCGACGCGTGCAACGCGTCGCTCGAGCGGCTGCAGACGGATTGGATCGACCTCTACCAACTGCACCGCGCGCAATCCGACGTGCCGATCGACGAGACGCTGCGCGCGCTCGACGACCTGATTCGCGCGGGCAAGATCCGCTACATCGGCACGAGCATGTTCCCGAGCTGGAAGATCGTCGAGGCGCTTTGGGCCGCGAAGGAGCTCGGATTGAACCGCTTCGTCTGCGAGCAGATGGCGTACAACCTGCTCGACCGGACGGCCGAGCGCGAAGTGCTGCCTGCCGCGCGCACGTTCGGGATCGGTGTCATTCCGTGGGCGCCGCTCTGCGGTGGCCTGTTGACCGGCAAGTACAAGCGCGACGATCAAAGCGCGGCCGGCCGCTGGCACGGCGGCAGGGACAACTTCGACCGCAAGGTCACGCCCGCCGCGTTCGACGTGATCGAGGGCGTCGTCGCGCTCGCGCGCGACAAAGGCTGCTCGCCGTCGCAGCTCGCGCTCGCGTGGCTCGGCTCGCAGCCGGGTGTGACCGCGCCAATCATCGGGCCGCGCACGCTCGAGCACGCGCTCGACAACCTTGGGAGCGCGAGCGTCGCGATCACGGACGAGGACCGGGCGCGGATCGACGCGTTCGCAGCGCCGCTCGCGGCGACGCTGCGCTACTACGACGCGGCGATGGCGGTAGACTTCAAGCCGAACTTCCAGCGCTGGTGACGCGTCAGTGCGTCATCGCGTAGACGATGTAGTTGATCCCGAAACGGTATGCGAGCGTCGTCATCGGCTCGGGATATTCCGGCCAGTCCGCGTGCTCCCACGCGTCGCCGACGTCCTGATTGAAGTTCGCGGCGACCATGAGCCGGCCCCTCGAATCGTAGATGCCGCGCCAGTGCGGCTCGGGCAGTCCGATGATCTTGCCGACCCGCGGGTCGAACGCGCGCAAGTGGCGCAAGCCGGGGATCTGCGTGACCTCGTTGATGTCGTAGAGCACGTGCAGCACTTCGGCATTGCCGCCCATGAGCTCCACGATCGGGTACTCGGGAAAGAGGCGCGACATCGCTTCGCGGAACACCTCCCACTCCGCGTCTTCCCAGAAGTCGTCGGCCACGAAGAAGCCGCCGCGCAGTAGGTACTCGCGCAGCATCGCAATCTCGTCGTCGCTTAGGTCCCAGAAGCCCGCCTGCGTCGCGTACAGCCACGGGTACTCGAACACGTGCCCGTCGTGCAGGCCGACCTCGACGAACTCGCCCGCGTCGATGCGCGTGAGCCGCTTGATCGCCTGCGTGAAGTGAGTGTCGGCAGCCGGCCAATCTTGTTGCCACCAGCCGCGCCCGCGCCCGCGCCGGAAAAAGCCGCCGCCGTAACCGGCGCGATCCTGGTAGATCATCCGCGCGAAATGAAACTCGCCGGCCGTGGGGCCCGCCGCGTCCGTCTCCTCTCCATTTGTCTGGCCGTGCGAGACGACGACCCACGCGGCTGCAACCAGCACCGCGAGCAACGTCGCCGCAGGCCAGCGCCGCATCGACGTCGGGATCGTTGCCATGTGCATCACGCTACCAGATGGCTGCGTGGGCATGGTACTTTCGCGACCCGGCATGACGAGACTCTCTCACCTCCGCGGCAAGCCGCAAATCGATCCGGCACTGCCGCGCTACGAGAGCCTCGTGCACATGCTGCTCGCCGCCGTCGAGGCCCACGCGGAAGTCACTGCCGTGATCTCCGAGGACCGGCGCGTCACGTATGCCGAGTTCGGCCGCGCGGTCGCGGGCCTATCGAGCCAGCTCGCGGCTCTCGGGCTCGGTGCCGGCAAGCGCGCGATCCTGATGATGCCGAACTCGATCGAGATGGACGTCGCGCTGATGGCCGTGATGGCGACGCGCGCGCAGGTGGTGCCCGTGAATCCGTTCTTCACGCCGCACGAGCTCTCGAAGACGCTCGCGGACGTCGACGCGACCGTGATCATCAGTGACCAGCTCTCGGCCGTGAAGGCGGCGGCCGTCGCGGACGAGTTCGGCATCGCCGACGAGTTCGTGTTCGGCACCGGCACGCTCGCCGAGTGGACCGGTGACGCGTCGCTCATGCTCGATCGCGGTTCGTTGCCGAGCCTCGACGATCTCGCCCTGATCATCTTCACGGGTGGCTCCACCGGCATTCCGAAGGGCGTGAATCACACGCATCGCGGCTTGCTCGCGAGCGTGTACATCCACGTCGATGTCTGGCCCGTGGAGTACGGCCGCGAGACGTTCCTCAACGTCGCGCCGATGTTTCACATTTGGGGGCTCGGCTACGCAACCTGGGTGCCGATCTACGCGCAGAGCACGCTCGTGATGATGCCGCGCTACGACCCGGACAAAGTGGTCAAGGCGCTCGCGGACCATAGGGTCACGATCTTCGCGGGCGGGCCCGCTCCTATATATATGGGGCTCCTCGCGAGCCCGATTTTCGACGGCTGCGACCTGTCCGCCCTGCGCTATTGCCTCTCGGGCGGCGCGCCGTGCCCGGCCGACCTGCATCGTGAATGGAACGCGCGCGCGAAGTGCCCGCTGCTCGAGGGCTGGGGCATGTCGGAGGGCGCGCCGTTTTGTTTGAACCCCTGCGGCTCAGGCAAGCGCAAGCTCCTGTCCGTGGGCAACCCGGTGCCCGAGACCGAGGTTCAGATCGTGGACCTCGACACGGGCGAGCGCGTGCTGCCGCTCGGCGAACGCGGCGAGGTGCGCGTGCGCGGCCCGCAGCTCATGCGCGACTATCGCAATCGTCCCGAGGAGACGCGCAGCGCGCTCCGCGACGGCTGGATCTACACGGGCGACATCGGCGTAATCGACGACGAGGGCTTCGTCTCGCTCGTCGACCGCAAGAAGGACATAGTGATCGTCGGCGGCTTCAACGTGTATCCGCGTGAGGTCGACGAGGTGCTGTTCAAGCATCCGAAGATCCGCGAGGCCGCGACCGTCGGCAAGCCCGATCCGCGGCTCGGCGAGGTGCTCGTCGCGTTCGTCGTGCTCGCACGGGGCGAGCGGCTCACGGAGGAGGAGTTCTTCGCCTACTGCAAGGAAGAGATGGTGAAGTACAAGCGGCCCGTCGAGGTGCACTTCGTCGACGCGCTGCCGAAGACGGGAACGAACAAGATCAACCGGATCGCATTGCGAAGTATGTTGTAGCGAGCGAGTGCGGGACCGCGCGGACAGCGGCCGGCTCAATTGCGCAACGAGCGCAGGCTCCTACGTGACGGTTCCGGCGTGTGAGCGTTCGCGCCGATCGCGAAACTGCATGCCTTCGATCGCGATGTCGTAGTCCATGCGCTCGCCGAGCCATTTGCAGCGGCTCGTCTGAGCTTCGATCGGGACGCCCGGGTTCAAGCGCTCCATTTGAAAGCGCAGCGCGCCTTCGAAGGAGGTCATCTGCAGCGTGCCGTCTGGCACTCGTGACCCAGCAGCAGAGGCGCTTCCGCTGAAGCGCCCCGGCTCCGAACTGATGCTTGGATGATGCCCGCACTCTGGAATGCGCCTGCCATCCGGTCTCGTGAACACGAAGAGGCCGTCGTCGGTCACCGCGATCCCGAAGCCGCCCTCGTGCACGAGCTTGTGGTGGAAGCCGCAGAGCGAGACCAGGTTCGACAGCTTCGTCTCGCCGCCGTCGGCCCAGTGCTTCACGTGGTGGCCTTCCGTGAAGCGCGTGCGGTCGCAGCCCGGGAAGCGGCAGCCGCCGTCGCGCGAGCGCAAGGCGCGCTTCAGCGGAAGCGGGATGCTCCGGGTCTTCCGGCCGACGTCGAGCGGCTCGCCGTCCGCGCCTTCGACGATCCCGACGATCGTGCCGTCGCAGCCGAGCCGGCGAACCGTGTCGAGCGCGAGCGCGGGACCATCGTCGAGCTCGCAGCGGTGCGGCTCGGACGCGCTCGCGGCGACGGGCTCCGCGAGCACTGCTTGATCGACGTGCACGACGACCTGGTACCGGTCCGCGCTCGACGTGTCCTCGACCTCGGCGGAGGTCGTCGCGAGGAACGTCTCGACGATCAGCTTGAGCGCGTCCGCGCGGCGCGCGGCATGCGAACGCTCCTTGTCGCCGATCGCCCACGTTCCGGCCGCGAGCTCGGCTCGCGAGCGCGCGACCGCGTCGGCGGTGTCGCGCGCGCGTTCTTCTTCAATCGAGCGCTCGCGCACGATGTCGCCCGCAATCTCGAGCGCCTTTCTCACGAGCGCGCCGACATCGGGCGGTAGCCGCGCGTGCAGCACGAACGTGTCCGTGTCGTCGTAGAAGGAGTGGACCTGGCGGTTGAGCTGCTGGGTGTGAGCGAGCGCGCCCGCGTCGCGGCGCTGCGTCCAGCGGTACTTCTTCACGAGATTCTCGACGTGTGTCGCGGTGCCGTAGCGGCCGATGCTCACGAGCACGGACTCGTTCGCGGGTGTCGCGACGCGCGTCATCGCGCGGACCTTGGAATACGAGAACTCGCCGCTCGCGAACGCGGCGCTGATCTCGGGAAGCGACTCGAGCGCGCGCGCGACGCGGACCTTCTCGCGTGCGGCGACCTTGCCGATGCCGCATTGCCAGTTGAGCCACTGCGCGGTGCTCACGAGACCGTGCCGCGCATACGCTTCGCTGCGGTCGAACTCCGCGACGAGCAACAGGAAGCGATAGGTCGCGGCGTTCAGGTGGCCCCAGAGCTCGGTGATCTGGGCTTCGAGCCCGTCGAGGGCGGGGTGGTTCGTTCTGCGCAGCGGTGGGGTTGCAGCGGGAGGAGCGGAGAAAGAGCCGTCCATGGGCGTCTACCTGCGAGCTGGTTTTATATCCAGTATACTGCCTAAGTAAGCGCTATCTTTCAATAGGTTAGAAAGATCGACCACGCCGTGCGCGTGCCTGCGGCCTATTCCGTAATCGTCGTGGACAGCCTCCGGATGCGCGGCCTATTCTCCGGCACTCGCGCGAGAAGGAGGCTCACCATGTCGCTACATCGCAAGATCGTCCCGCACGAGCAGTGGCTCGAAGCGCGTGCGGCGTTCCTGGAGCGAGAAAAGCAGTTCACGCGCGCGCGCGACGAGCTCAACAGGCAACGGCAAGAGCTGCCGTGGGAGCTCGTCGAGAAGGGCTACCGGTTCACCGGCCCGGACGGGAAGGAGACTCTCGCCGATCTGTTCGCCGGCCGCAGCCAGCTGATCGTCTACCACTTCATGTTCGCGCCGGACTGGGATGCGGGTTGCCCGTCCTGCTCGTTCTGGGCCGACAACTTCGACCCCGTCATCGTGCACATGAATCAGCGCGACGTGACGATGGTCGCGATCTCGCGCGCGCCGTACCCGCGCCTCGCCGCGTATCGCAAGCGCATGGGTTGGAAATTCAAGTGGCTGTCGTCGGCGGGCACGACGTTCAACTTCGATTATGGCGTGTCGTTCACCGACGCCGAGCGCAAGCGCGGCGAGGCGTTCTACAACTTCCGCAAAGGCGATCCCGGCGTAGCCGAGCGCGAGGGCGTGAGCGTCTTCTACAAGGACTCAGGGGGCAAGCTGTTCCGCACGTACTCCGCGTACGCGCGCGGGATCGATCTGCTGAACACCGCGTACAACTACGTCGACCTCGTGCCGAAGGGACGCGACGAGGGCGACCGTTCGCAGTTTTGGGTGCGCCGGCGTGACGAGTACGCCGCGCCTTCGGCCGCGCCGAAGAGCCGCAAGCGCGCGACCAAGAAGCGGGCTAGGAGCGCGTCGCGTAAGCCCAAGAGTGCGCGGAAGACGAAGACACGGCGCCGCTAGGTCACGAAGACCAGCTTGCCCGTCGCCGCCGTGCTTTCGAGCAGCTCGTGCGCGCGCCGAGCGTCGGACAGCGGTAAGCGCTCCGCTACGACCGGATGGATCTTGCGCTGGCGCAGCAGCTCGAGCAGCACGCCGAAGTCCTCCTCGAACCAGTCTTGGTGGCGGATACGTAGCTTTTGGATCCGGTACGACAGCACGCGCCGGCTCGGCGAGAGCAGTCCGCAGAGCGCCACACCCGCGGTCGCTGCGTACCACTCGAACACCGCAGGCCAGTTCTTGCGTCCGTGCGCGATCGTGGAGTATCGGCCGAACACGACGAGTCTGCCGCCGCGCCGCAGCGCGCGAAACGAGCGTAGCGACAACGTTCCGCCGAGCCCGTCGAGCGCGACGTCCACGCCGTCGCCGGTCAGCGCGCGGATCCGAGCGAGGAAATCGTCGTTGCGATAGTCGATCGCGACGGCGCCGAGCCGCTCGACCGCGGGCAAGTCGCGCGCGGCGGCCGTGCCGTAGAGACGTAGCCCGGCCACAGCTCCAAGCTCGAGAAGCGCGGTGCCGACCCTGCCCGCCGCGCCGTGCACGAGCACGGTCTCCCCCGTCCTCGCCATCGCCGACCTGTGCAGCAGTTGGTAGGCCGTCATGTAGGGGAACACGAGGCTCACGACCTCCGCCGGGTCGAGATCGTCGGGCACGCGCACCGCGTACTTCTCCGGCACGCAGACGCGCTCGGCGTTCGCGCCCCACACGGTCAGCGCGCCCACGCGCTCGCCGAGTCGCAGCCTCGAGCATCCGGCGCCGAGCTCCTCGACGACGCCGACCAGCTCGTAGCCGGGCGTAAACGGCGGCTTCGGTCCGCCGAGATAAGTCCCGGCGCGCAGCTGCGTATCCGTGAACGAGACGCCCGAGGCGAGGACTCTGACGCCGACTTCGCCTTGTCCCGGCTGCGGCGCCTCCGTCTCCTCGAGCACGAGGACCTCGGGACCGCCGAACTGCGTGACGACGACGCGCTTCACGATCCAAACGCTACGCCGCCGGTGTCTTCTGCAATATACGAAGTTGCCGCAGCGTCGGCTCAGCCGAATTCCTCGCTCAAGCGCCGCGCCGCGACCGATGCGCCGTGCGGCTCGATACGGCGCCTTGCCCAGTAGAACTGGTCGCTGAACATCGGCGTGATCACTTGTGGGACGCCGGCGCGCGCCGAGAGAGCGGCGTTGTACAGCGATTCGAGCCGGAGTGGCAGTCTTCTCGAACGCGCGCGGAGTGGCTACGATGTAGCTGAGGACCGGGGCGAGCTCGCCGAGTCCCGCAACCCGGGCCTCGAAAATCCAATCCACGTGGCGATCAAACGAACGAACTGGGCCGGCGGCAGGATCGTGACGCTCGAGCACGTGTCGCGCGTGCTCGCGGACAATCCGCTCGGCGACCCCCACGTGCGGCTCCTCGACGTGTGGTTGCCGCCGCAGTACGACCAGGCGAAGGGCCGCGGCCATGGCGCGCGCTTCCGGGTTGTTTACGACCTCGTCGGCTTCACGGGCACGGGCCGCATGCACACCGCGCCGCGCAGCTTCGAGGAGAACGTGCCCGAGCGCGTCGCCCGGCTCATTCACGAGCACAGGATGGGTCCGCTGATCATCGTATTCCCGGACTGCTTCACGGCGCTCGGCGGCAACCAATACGTGAACTCGAGCGCGATCGGCCTGTACGCCGACTACCTCACGCGCGAGCTCGTGCCGTTCGTCGACAAGGAGTTCCGCACGCTCGCGTCGCGCGAGCATCGCGGCTGCTTCGGTAAGTCCTCGGGCGGCTACGGCGCGATCGTGCACGGCATGAAGTACGCGCGCTTCTGGGGAGCCGTCGCGTCGCACTCGGGCGATTCGTACTTCGATTGGGTGTACGGCGCGGATTGGCCGAACACGCTCGACGAGCTCGCGAAGTTCCGGCTGCCGAAGCGCAAGACCGGCAGGTTCGACGTCGCGGCCGCCGCCAAGAAGGCGGGCTACGACGGCCGCGACGACGGCCGAGTGCAGCGCTTCCTGCGGCACATCTGGCGCAAGGAGAAGCTGAGCGAGGGCGAGGTCCACGCGCTGATGAACCTCGCGATGGCGGCCACCTACGATCCCGATCCGAGGGCGCCGAACGGTTTTCGCTTGCCGTTCAATCTCGAGACGGGCGAGCTGCTGCCCGCTCGTTGGCACGCCTGGCTCCGGCACGACCCGATCCATCTCGTCGCGCGCTACGCGAAGGAGCTGCGGACGCTGCGCGGGATCTTCGTCGACTGCGGCTGGCGCGACCAATACCGGATCCACTACGGGAGCCGGCTGCTCTCGAAGGCGCTCGCGGAGCAGCGGATCGCGCACACCTACGAGGAGTTCGACGACACGCACTCGGGTATCGACTACCGGATGGAGCGCAGCCTGCCGTTCCTCTATCGCGCGCTGCGTTAGGCGCGCGGCCAGCACGTCCCACGCGCGGGAAGAATGGTCCGCGATTGGGACGGCTAGACCGTCCCGGCGCGGCGCGGGCAGCCCGGAGCGCTCGGCCGACGAGCCGCCGAGTCCCCGTTGTCCCGTGGCACGGACCGTGCAACGCCGAGGGCGCGAATCGGGAGCGGTACATGCAGACACTCGTCCGAGACGTTCGTTTCGCGTTGCGCGTGTTGTGGAAGACGCCCGCCTATACGCTGCTCGCGATCGCGACGATCGCTTCCGGCATCGGCGCGAGCACGTCGGTGTTCAGCATGGTGAACGCGGTCCTAATCCGCCCGCTGCCGTTCGCCGTGCGTGGCGCATTGATACGGATTCGTCAGCCCTCCGCCACGTCCCCCGACGCGCAGCTGTCGACGCCGGAGATCCGAGACTATCGCGGCCAGGTTCCA